>JAANMV010001239.1_pt1 | contig 28867 bp, 20 predicted proteins | sample 7279661 | NCBI WGS metagenome assembly JAANMV01 (sample SAMN14094540, study PRJNA606508) | bioreactor metagenome | isolation source: A lab-scale SPAN reactor treating ammonium-rich wastewater day 121 | place: Ireland: Galway | collected 2017-05-16
GCGGATGCGCACGGCTTGTTCGACATTCGAGACGAACACCTTGCCGTCGCCGATCTTGCCGGTCTTGGCCGCTTTCACGATGGCGGCCACAGCGCCATCGGTGGTGGCGTCGGCCACGACCAGTTCAATTTTGATTTTTGGCAGGAAATCCACGGTGTATTCGCTGCCCCGGTAAATCTCGGTGTGGCCCTTCTGACGGCCGAACCCCTTGACTTCGCTGACGGTCATGCCTTCGATGCCGATGTGGCCCAAGGCGTCCTTTACTTCTTCCAATTTGAACGGTTTGATAATCGCTTCGATTTTTTTCATCGGCCATGCTGGGTTTGCTTCGCCAAACTCACCGTCTCTCCATGCATCGCTGCGCACTTCGGCGACGGCTTCCAAGTTTGGCAAACGCTCATTAGCAACGGCGATGCCACGCAGGCATTCCTTTCCAAATCCGCACGCAAGTTGTTGATTCCGTGACTCACCGTGCTTTTACCCTCGACCCTGCGGGCGTTCCGAGGGTGTTGCATTTCGCACAGCAAGATCAGCAGACAACAGTCGTGAAGCGTCATGGTTCAGTGGTCGAAATCACTAATTGTCCTTGGGAATTCTTGCCTGCTTGATCCTGGATTGGAGCCGCGCAAAGCCGCGTTCCGATTGACAGGCGTCAGCTAGCTTCAACCTGGGGTGACTCAACGTGTAGCGTGACGATACGCGGCCATCGCGCCTGAACGCAAACGGCGGGCAGCACTCGCTGCCCGCCGGCGCACCCAGCACCCAACCGTGACTACTCCGCCGCGGCTGGAAATTTCTTGTCGGGTTACGGCGGACGCCTCGCGGCGCCCGCCGGTGCACCCAGCACCCAACCCTGACTATTTCTCTGCCATGGGTTGGAAATCCGGATAGGCGTGGTTTCCGTGTTCGCCAATATCCAGACCCTCGGTTTCCTCTTCCGCATCCACGCGCAGTCCCATCGTTACCTTGAGAATAAGAAACAGCACCAGCGCGAAGATGAAAGTGAACGCACCAATACTCAGAATGCCTTTGAGTTGAGCGACAATCTGCGCGCCGCCCTTCAAAGCCCCGAACAATCCCACCGCCAGTGTGCCCCAGATGCCGCACACCAGATGCACGGAGATCGCGCCCACCGGATCATCAATTCTGAGCTTGTCGAAAACCAACACCGAAAAGACCACCAACACTCCCGCCACCAAGCCAATGATGATGGCCGAGCCGGCGGCCATCTGATCGGCACCAGCCGTGATCCCCACCAACCCGGCCAGCACACCATTCAGCGCCATGGAGAGGTCCGGCTTCTTGAGCACTGTCCAAGCCGTCATCGCCGCCGCCACGCCTCCCGCTGCCGCCGCCAGACAGGTGGTGACGAGTGTGAGTGATACCAATGCTGGATCAGCTGACAACACTGAGCCTCCGTTGAACCCAAACCAGCCCAGCCAAAGCAGGAAGACACCAATGGTTGCCAGCGGCATGCTGTGGCCCAGAATTGGCCGGATTCGTCCACCCACAAATTTGCCCAGGCGCGGCCCGAGAACGATCGCGCCCGCCAGTGCGCCCCAGCCGCCGACAGAATGAACCACGGTGGAGCCGGCAAAATCATAGAACGGTGTCGCCATGGTGTTCAGCCAGCCGTTGCCCCATTTCCAGAAGCCCGTGATCGGATAGGCAACCGCCACAAACAGCGTGGAGAAGACGAGGAACGTGCTCAACTTGATGCGCTCGGCCACCGCGCCGGAAACAATGGTCGCAGCCGTGGCGGCGAACATTGCTTGGAAAAGGAAGTCGGTCCAGTAGGTGTACCCCGCGTTATAGGTGTCGGTTAGGTTCGCCACTTCCGTTCCGCTCCCAACGCCGACACCAAAGCCGCCGAAACCGATGAGCCTGCCTTCAAACGCATCGCCGGGATACATCAGGTTGAAACCCATCAGGGCGTAAGTCAGCAAGCCGATGCACACGATCATGGTGTTCTTGAACAAAATGTTGGTGGTGTTCTTCGAGCGTGTCAGGCCCGACTCCAGCGTGGCGAATCCAAGGTGCATGATGAACACCAGCGCCGCCGCGATCATCATCCACAGATTGTGCGTGGTGAAAACCGCGTAGCCCGGTGACGCCGCGAAGGCGTCCATGTCGGCGTATTTGGGAGCTTCGTCCGCCGCTTCCTTGACGGCTTCGGCTACCGCTCCGGCCACGGCGGCCGGTTCGGGTTGCGCCAGCGCGGGCATGACCAGCAAGCCCGTCATAAGCACTGATACCAGGATGTAGCTAAGAACTGAGTGTAGTTTGAAGTGGGAATGGATTTTCATGTGAGTTGTTTGCCGGGTTAAATCGCGGAGTCGCCTTTCTCATCGGTGCGGATGCGAATGGCCTGTTCAATGTTGGAAACGAAAACCTTGCCGTCACCGATCTTGCCGGTCTTCGCGGACTTGGAAATGGCCGCCACCGCGCCATCCGCGGTGCCGTCGGGCACTACCAGTTCAATTTTGATCTTGGGCAGAAAATCCACTGTGTATTCGCTGCCCCGGTAGATTTCGGTGTGGCCTTTCTGCCGCCCGAACCCTTTGACTTCACTGACGGTCATCCCTTCGATGCCGATGTCGCTCAAGGCGTCTTTGACTTCCTCTAATTTGAACGGTTTGATGATCGCTTCGATTTTCTTCATACGGTTGTTTGGGCCTGCAACACCCGCCTGCCTGGTTTGGTGGAGCGCGGTTCTGCGTTCTGCCCCACTTAGCAACGGCAATGCCAGCACGCGAAGCCGACCAACTGTCACGGGGAATCTCCTTTAATTGCTGGTGAATCTGAGGATTGTGGAAACGCGAGGCGGGTATCGCCTCTCGTCGCCCTGCTGTCGTGTTTTGTTCAGGTTAGGAAGCTTTCGCCAGAACCTTCGGCGGAAACCTGTCCTGGGTGGCACGAAGCGTGAAAGTTCAGACGGCAAGGCTGACGAGAGTGATCGCTGGCGCCGGAGTCGGCTGAATGGGAAGTGTCCTTACGCCACGTATTCGCCCATGAAGTTGGCAAGGTCAATCACGCTGCCGACCAGCGCCAGCACGTCATCGGGTTGGATGATCTCATCCGGGAGCGGCACGGGATTGAAGCGTTCCAGCACCTTTTCCCCACGGTCGTTGGCCACCGTCCGTTTGATCGCCACCAGATTCACGCGGAAGCGCCGGCGCAAGTCGAGTTGTCCAAGACTCTTGCCCACGATGCCTGCGGGCGCCTTGACCTCCACGATGCTGAACCCTTCCGCCAACTCAAAATAGCTCGTGATGTTGGTGATCAACAACCGCTGCACCATCCACCGCGCCGCTTCCTCTTCGGGATTGAAAACCTCGTCGGCCCCGACGGCCACCAGCACGCGGTGATGATCCGGCGTGGTGGCGCGCGCCACAATCTTCTTGATACCGGCGCGCTTGCCATGAACCACGGTCAAGACTTGCGCCTCGAAGTTCGCGCCGATGGCGGCGATCAACACGTCCACCTCGCCGATCCCGTGCGCCTGCAGCGCGTGTTCCTGGCTCGCATCCAATCGCACCGCCAGCGCCACTTCATCCTTGATCCCATTCACCCGGTCCAGATTGTTGTCCACCGCGATGACCTCCACGCCAGTTTGTGCGAGGCCCAAGGCGGCCGCGCGGCCAAATTCACCCAATCCAATGACAGCACATTTCATAAATCAGTGATCTATTTTGGTCACCTGGCCGGCCTGCCTTCGCGTGACGGAGTCCGGCTGGTGGACGTTCCGTTCAACCCACCACGACCTCTTCTTCGGGGAATTCATACGCCAGGGGCCGGCCGCTTTGAAAGACCGAAAGCACCAGGGCCAGCGGCCCCACCCGGCCCACGAACATGGCCACGCACAGCACCAGCTTGCTCCCCACACTCAATTCCGCCGTGATTCCCATGGAAAGTCCCACGGTGCTGAGTGCCGAAATGACCTCAAACACCCGGCTCTCAAACGCCAGATGCGAGTCAAAGATCGAGAGCAGGAACACCCCGACGACGGCGGAAATGATGTAGATGACGAACACGCTCAAGGCCGCAACCAGAGTCCTCGCAGGAATCGTGCGGCCGAACGCCTCGACCCGGTCGCGCCGGGCCACCATGGCTCGCAAGGCCAGCAGCAAAATCCCGAAACTCACCGTCTTGATGCCGCCACCCGCCGAAACCGGGTTCGCGCCCACCACCATCAGCATCATCAACAGCACCAGCGTGGCATCCTGCAACTGCCCGATGGGGACGGTGTTGAAGCCCGCCGTGCGTGGCGTCACGGACTGGAACGCGGAGATCAGGAGGCTCTCGCCAACTGAGTTTTCACGTAACAGATGACGCCCTTCCAGACTCAAAAATCCCACCGCGCCCACCACGAGCAAGGCCAACATCACCGTCAAGCCGAGTTTGGTTTGCACGCTCAACCGTCCTGGCACCTGCCCGGCGTGCAAACGGCGAGAGAAATTCATCCGGCGGAAAAACGGCAATCGCGTCAGCCGGAAGCCCACCAACTCCGAAATGGTCAGGAAGCCAAGACCGCCCAGCACGATCAATCCCATGATGGTGATATTCACCCCGGGATTCGTCTGGAACCCTTCCAGGCTGTCCGCGTGCAAGGCGAAGCCGGCATTGCAGAAAGCGGACACCGCGTGAAACAACGACCACTGCAGCCGCGCCAGCGCGTCGCCCTCCGCCGGCAGAAACTGGAAAAGCAACATCGCCCCGGCCAGTTCGATGACGCCCGCTGCCACCACGATGCCGACGATTTGCCGCTTCAAATCCGACCGCGTCGGCGCATTGGCCAGTTGCCGGAAAATGACCATCTGCGGCACCGGCAACGCTCGCGTTGAAAAAAACGACAGCAGCGCGACGAAGGTGATGATGCCCAGTCCGCCGACCTGGAACAGGGCAAAAATGATGGTCTGGCCGAAGCCGGAGAAATCCGTGCCCGTGTCGCGGACCACCAGCCCCGTCACACAGGTGGCGCTGGTGGCAGTGAACAAAGCGTCCACCATGCCCGTGGGTTCGCGTCCCATCGCCGTTGCGTTCGGCAATAGCAGCAAAAAGGCGCCGATGACGATGACGCTGGCGAACGAACCTGCCAGAATCAGTTCCGGCCGCGTCCCCTTGCCAAACAACCGGCTCGTCGCCCGCAACCATTGCACACAGAGGCTCAGGAGCAGAAACAACTTCACCAGGTTGCACGTCAACTCCCCGCGCGATTCCAAATGGAGGAAACTCGCCAGCCTGCCTGCGGCCGCCGATGGCAGCACCCAGGTCAAAATCACCAACACAAGGAATCCGCCCAGCAGCCAATACTCGGCCCGCCGTGCCCCGAACACCTGTGTTCGCTGGCGCACTGTTCGCCAGGCCAGCACCAGATCGGCGCCGAAGACCGCCGCCAGGAGGAAATTCAAGCCGTGCAACCCCCGATCCAAGACCTCCCCGATGTGAAACCCGTGTTGGACGATGAGCGACACCAACACCAGCCCCCCGACGGCGCGCAGCCAGCCGACGGGCAAACCGAACGGCGTGGGTGGAAAACTCGACAGGCCGGGCGGAACGGATCGTTCTGGAGACGAGTCGTTCACGAAATCGCCAGCCAAGACCGCCGCCGGTGAAGGTCCCGCACGCGAACATACTCCGAAGGCTGGCTTGCCGCCGTGCGCGCCCTGTTTGCTCCAGGGTTGGTTGCCGGGCAAGACACCGCTCCAGCCCTTGTTACGGGCAAATTGTCAAGGAAGGGTTCGGAATTCATCACCGACCCGGATATTGAAAGGAAAGCGGGGAATCCGTCAAATAAACAAACGACACCCTCCAGGAGCAGCAAATTCCCAGAGCAACAGAATTTCCAGCAGAAGACAACTGCAGGCTCAGGCGCTTTGTCCTCCCCTGAACCCCTTGTCGGTAACGCCGACTTTCCAGTCGGCGCGTGCGCCGGTTGGAAAACCGGCGTTACGCCATCGTGGTTCACACGATCCGCTTTGCCTTGATTCCAAAATCGGCGGCGGCAAACTGCGAGACTGACGGCGTGCCGCAACCAGTGAGCTTTGCCTTGATTCCAAAATCGGCGGCGGCAAACTTTCCCCGACTGCAATTTGCGGGTTCCCCGAGCTTTGCCTTGATTCCAAAATCGGCGGCGGCAAACTGAGACGCGGAGGGCGTACGGCAGCCGGTCAGCTTTGCCTTGATTCCAAAATCGGCGGCGGCAAACTATTTCTTTGCGCTTGCGCAACGGCTCGACGGCTTTGCCTTGATTCCAAAATCGGCGGCGGCAAACTGTGATCCCGCTACCTAAGCTTGAAGGACCGGCTTTGCCTTGATTCCAAAATCGGCGGCGGCAAACTCAATCTCAGACTGCGGCAAAGTCGGATTCATGCTTTGCCTTGATTCCAAAATCGGCGGCGGCAAACTTCAAACCCCCAATTGTGCCCATGGATCAATGCTTTGCCTTGATTCCAAAATCGGCGGCGGCAAACTCAGTGGGCGTAAGCCCCTGAGTTTGCGCTGCTTTGGCCGGTGTGCGGCTCGTCAAACCGATGCCCGAATGGATGCAAGAGGTCGAATTGGGTTGGACTTTCTCCAACCGAGGACCGGGCATCGGTTTGACGAGCCGCCCGCTACCAAAGCTGGATTTGTTCGGGCATCTCCTCCGGCTCGGCCTCCGTGGCGGGCGCGCCCTGGATCACGTAAGACCGTTCCCATTGTGCCCGCGTGACGAAGACCGCGCGGACACTTCCTTCGGGTGGCAGATTCTTCTTCAACCGTTCAATGTGAGTTTCCTGGCGTGCGAACGAGACACACGCCCGCACATAAACGCTGAACTGCATCATCTGGTAGCCGTCATCCAGCAAGTAGTTGCGGAAGTCAGTCGCGGCCTTGCGCTGCTTCTTCGTTCCCACCGGCAAATCAAATGCGACGACTAGCCAGCCCATTTTGAATTTCTCCGTGTCCATCTCCTTCCTGGTAGGAAACGAGGTAACGAGTCTCTGATCAAAAACCCGCTCATTGCCGTTGAAATGATTCTCCTCACGTCGCCTCCTACGAAGTCCATTTGTTGTTCCTCGGTGTCCACGGTTTGTAATGGCGTGGTTGGTTCTCAATCACGGCCCGGCGGAAGCCGCGCACCACGCCTTCGATCACGCCCTGGATTTCCAGCGTGAGATTCAAGTAGTCCATGCGCTCCAATGGGAATCCCGTCACCCATTTGCGGAATTCCTTCGTGACCTCGTAAGCGTTTTGAGAGGTAGGGCGCGTCACTCCGTGCGCGCCGTCTTCTTCCGTGTGGCAACCCTCGGCGCGCACGGAGTGACGCGCCCTACCTTCGTTCTGCTGCTGCTTCACCCACTGAACGACCCGCCATTCCACACACGGGCGGAACGGCTCCATCAAATCGTACGCCAGTGGCGTGCTGCGCTCGCGCGCGACGTGGGCAATGCCGAACGTGGGATCCAGACCGACCCCAAACAACTTTTGCAGCACCGTGGAGAGTAATACCGCGTAACCGTAGTTGAGCAAGTTGTTCAGCCCGCCACGGGCGCGGTCACGGACAAACTCCTCCTGGTTGAGACTGCGACCAAAGATCTGCCAGAAGGTTCGGGCGCAGATGGATTCCTTGTGCGGCTTTTTGCCAAAGGCGGTCTGCCGCAGGCTGGCGAGCGATTCGTCATCCGGCGCGATGTGTTCGGCCAGCGCCAGTTGATTCTGGCATTTGGCGTCAATGGTCTTTTGCCAGAGCTGCGCCCGCCCCCGTGGCGTGAGCCTCAGCAGGGCGCGGGAAAGAATCGTGTCCGTGGAGCGATTGGCCGGCAGTACGAGACTCACCGGCTTGAAGGATTCGCAGATGATCAGGGCGACCCCGTGCTTGGCGGCTTCCAGAAACAGGTGGCTGTGAATGGAGGCCGAGAAGCTGGTGACAATGATGGATGCCACGTCCTCCAGCGGCAGCTTGCGCTCGCCGTCGGCGGTTTTGCACGTCAACTGCCCGTCCCGGCAACTCAGCGAGCAATTCGCGCTGTCTATGCTGACGATGTGATAAGACATCGCAGCATGAGAGAAAGCAGGTGGCTTGCCTAAAACGCAGCCGCCGAGGTAACGAGGCGGACAAACGAAGGGGCTCAGGGTGACTGGGTCGCCCCACCTGACGTCTGGGGAGGAGTGCCGCTTTTGGAAGCCTTCTGGAGGGCTTGTTGTTGCCTTTTTATGAGCCGCTTATGCAGAGCCTCGCTGCGGGCGATTTCCTGTTGGCGTTCTTCCGGGGTAGCGGGATGAAGATAGCCAACACCGGTCTTAGAGAATTGCGGCTCGGCTTGATAGCGGTGGACATTGGCGAGGGCTTCTTCGAGGATGTCCTCGTCGGTCAGATACTCCAGCAGGTCTAGTCGGAGTTTCATTTGGCATAATTTAGCAGGGCCTTGTACTACGGGCAACTACCCTATGGCGAGTCCATGCTGGAGATGTGGTAGACCATGGCCCTTCATTCAGATGTTTCCAACTAGCGATTCGGCGGGATGCCGCATAGCGGGGACCGGAGAACTTCCAGCCCACATTTTCGCAGCGTTTCGAGGGAGACGTTTTGGAAGGAACCTTCCTCGCCACGGTAACGGATTTGATCCGGCGGACTGAGATCCACCAGGTAGCCTTTGGATTGATTGACTTGTACGCCTCGCAGCATCCAATCCCCGCGATAGTCAACCCTAGCCGACTTCGCTCGCAGCACGCGAATGAGCATTCCGTTCCGAATCACTTGCGGCCATTTCCCGCCGTTCGCAGACTTTAGGGTCTGGAGTTGTCGCCATACATGCAGCGGACGAATAAGCGTCGGTTCGGGATCAAGCGCGATGCCGAAATTATCTCCCAGCACTTTTACTGCCTTGAATGGCTTGAGTTTCGACTTCATCGGATCGCCTGTGGGGGCGAAGCCGAGCAGTGCGTCTTTTGCGGCCTCCGCATAATACCATTCCCACGTTTTGCCTTCGTGAAACTTGCCCTTCTTCGCCTTTGTTTCCTCGCCCGGTTTCGGTGCCGCCTTTCTTTTGCGCGTGATGATGAGCGCCGTTTTTGCATCAGGAGCGGGGACTTTAACGCCCGCTTTGGCCAGCCAGCGCGCAAGACGCTTCGCGTTCGGATGTGGATCAGCAGGGTCGAAGATCCGCCACACGGTTTGGTCGCTCATCATGTCCGCCATGCTTGCTGGCAAATGCTGCACCACCCTCCGCTCGGCAAGCCGGGCGCGCAGTTGTTCGCGTAGTTCATCCGTGATTTCTCCAAGCATGGGCTGGCCCTCCTTGGTGAACGAGACATTCCAGCGCAGGAGATGTCGCAGTTGTGCTTGTTCAGTTGGACTGCAACGACGCTTGGAAAGCAATTCGATAACCTCCCGTTTCCAAACGCCGCCATCGCACGGCAACAGATGCGATGTAATCGCAAGCGTGCTCGCGTCCAGCGCGTGGTGCAGGTGCGTGATGCCGCGCAATTCGGTCTTGCGATGGACGCGCGGTTTGCCGTTGTCGTCCAAATCCTCGGCATTCATCACGTTCTTGTTTGCTGCTTCGAGGCAGCCGGCCAGATTCCAGGACTTGCGCACTGCGCCGGTCACGCTGCCGGGAAGTGAAACAATCGTCGGTTTTACCATCTCATTCAGGTAAGCCCGTTGGAGCGCTTCCGCGCCAAGACGGACGAGTTGTGAGGTTTTTGTCAGGTCGCCCGGTGTGAATTCTTTTTCTACATAGTCGCGCAGCCGCAGCAGCCGCTGGCGATTGTTCTTCCTGCGTTGGTCATCGGCGTGACCTTTGAATGTGTCAAGCGAGCCAACGTCCTTGAGGTAGTTCGTAAGTGGCTTGATCATGATGTTCGGAAGTCCGGGAACGGGTTGGCTCTGAAATTCTTCAACAAACTGAACCGCCGTCCGATTCCCCTTTAGTTTGTTGATCTCGGAAAAAGTGATGACGAGCGAATCAAGACTGTCACTCATGCGCTGGCTGCGCGGGATAATATGATCCTTGTCCACGCGACGGTGGAGCAAATCGAGTTCGTCGTAGCTTGCTCCCGTGTAAGGACACTTCCAGCCGAGGTCTTCGGCTATTCGTCCCTTGCGAATTAACCCAGGGCTGAGTTTTACGCCAAGACCTTCGTATGCAACGGCGAGTTTCTTTTCCACGCTGCGGAACTGGGCTGTCTGTTGCCCTTGTTCCTTTGCCTGTTCTTGCGCTGACTTTCCCGAAAGCTCCTTCAAACTTCGATTCACCTCGATCGTAATCCGGTCCACCCGAGATTTGTCGCCGCCGGCATATTCTTTCAGCAAATCCTCGTGCAGCCGTTCAAGCAGCTTGAGACGATGCCGTACAAGGTGATTGTTTGTCTGTTCATCAATCGCGCGTTCGAGTTGAGCCCGGCGAATGGCTTCACTGCGGAATAACGGTCCGCCTGGGTCCATCGGATGCCCGTCGCTGGATAGGACAAACTTCCACACTTCTTCCAACACCTCGCGGCTGTGTGCGGCGCGGCCATTCATCGGACCGAGTGAGTGCGGTTCGTTGAGAACCTGATCGCGGGTGCGTGCTTCGGGCGCGGGTTTTTTCTTGGTCTTGCGCGGCGTTTTCCTCGCCTCGCCATCCCACCAACGGTCAAACGCACTTTGCGCGGCGGGGCACTTTTCCAGCAGCGCCCGGACGGTGACAGATTTCCCGCGTCGCAAGTTTGTGAGCGTGTGTTTTTGCAAACTCTCGCCGAGGTGCGGCCAGAGCACGCCAAGAACGCCGCTCGTTGCGAGTTTGCGTGCGGGGTCGAGCACAAGCGATTTGTCCGCATCCGGCAACGCAAGCAGGCGGTCGAGGTTGTCTTTATCCGTCTTTGTCTGGGCGCGCACCAAATTCGTGAATTGTTTTGGTGTTAGCGCACCGAGCCGTTCCATCTCCGCGTTCACGGCAAGACGCTCATCCTTCGACAATCGCCGGGTCTTGCGTGCATCGCCGGTTGCCACGGTCACGTTGGCGAGTTGCATTGCCCAGCGGAAGCGGTGAAATTCCATGCACCCAATCCCTGGCACTTTCGCCAGCTTCTCCGCTTCGTGCGTTGCTTTTTTGGCATCGCCCGTCGCGGCGAAAACACGTTCGTATTCGCGCTGAAACTGCACCGGGCAGGTGGCGATTATGCGGTTCTCAAAGCGCGGCACAAGTTGACCGAAGAGCAATCCTCCCGGTGTGCGTGCTCCATTCACGCGTTGCCCATAACGGGCTGGCAACCGATAGTCCGGACCTTCAACAGCGGTGTGGTCGCGCATGATCGCCACGATCACGTTTTCCTCGATGCCCTGCGCACGCAGGATGCGTTCGACTTCCCGCTCTACTATTCGGCGAGGAAAGGCAGCTTTCAATCCGCGCGGGCGTTCCTCGCCTGGTAAATTGCACGACATTACTTTGCCAAGCGGATCGAGTTTGCAAACAGCACACCATGTTTCACACATAGACTGTGTTCCGTGTTTTCCCATTAGCGACTTTGCTTCCTTCAAATACTTCGCGTCCTTTTTCTCGTCGTCGCTTAATGCAGCATCGTTGCTCAACTTTTCTAGTTCCGTCTCGTCGAGTTGATCCAGCGTTTGCCCCATTCGACTCCAGCCCTTGTTTCCATCGTATCCACGGTTGTGCGCATACCAGCGCAGGACATCCCACAGTTCTGCCCATGTAAGTTTCTCCCCGCCACGCAACACGCGCGCCGCAAGCAGCCACGGACTGGACGAGACAACGGAGTCGAGTTGCTCATTTGTCAGCACGCCAAGGTGCGCGAGCAGCCGCTTAATTCGAGCGATACGAAGGCGCGTTGCGCGGATGTGTCGGCGTTGCCGACGAAAAACACGACGTTGCGAGGCGAGACAGTCGTCTGCGGGGAATATCACAGCGCCACACCCAAGCAGGTTGGCGTCTGGGTCTGTGGCTCGCGGGGACGCTCGCCCCACCGCTTGCAGCACGGCCCAGCCGATGGAGCTGTGACCGACATCGAATGCAAGTTCCAAATCAGGTACGGCGGCTGTTTCCTTCATAACTTTCCTCTTGGCTTGGCAGGGCCATTTCAGTTAATCGTACTCCCGGAATCAAGACAAAGTTAGATAACGCAGACCGACTCCTGAATTGACAGGTTCACTGTTCGCCAGGCGGACACGCCGCGTTAAAAAGCGTTTCTTAAAACCGCCGGACATTGCGTCCGGCGGTTTTGCTTTCTTGCGCGCGCCAGCCGCGTTGACGGTTGTGGGGCAAGGCCGGCGCGCGATGCCTCCATTAAACCCGCACCTGCCGGTTGGCTTCCGGCAACCAGGTTTGTTCGGGCCTTGGTTCGGCCTCGGCCTGCCAGTCCATGGCACGATCCACAATCTGGCGCATGTTCGTGAACCACCATTTGGCCCGCGTCATCCGCCGTTCGCGCCGGCCTGACCGGGTGAGGAGTTTCTGGCCACTGAAACCAAGTTCCATTTGTTGATTTGTCATAATTGAACCTTTCATTTTTGCAGGCAGTGTGACGGGTCGGGTGGGACAAATGCGGTCCAAGGCAAATAATTTTCCGGTTCGCGGAAACCACAACCTGCTGCCAACCCCTTGACGATGCGTCCGCGCCGTTACAATTATTGAGGTATGCAACTGGACAAACTGACGATCAAATCGCAGGAAGCCCTGGCGGAAGCGCAGCGCAGCGCGCACGGCTATTCGCATCAGGCAGTGGATTGTGAACATTTGCTCCTGGCGCTCCTGAGCCAGAGCGAAAGCCTCGTGCCGGAATTACTGGAGAAAATCGGGGTGCCGGTCACCAAACTGCAGGCCGAGGTCGGGCAGGAACTCGCCCGGCGGCACAAAGTGCAAGGCACGAGCAGCGGCGACGTGTATTCCACCCCGGAGTTGAAGAAGGCGCTGGATGCCGCTCAAACCGAGGCTGGCAAACTCAAGGACGACTACATCAGCACCGAGCATCTGTTGCTGGGGCTGCTCGACGCCGGCAGCCCCGCGTTGAAACAGATTTTCAAGGCGCAAGATTTGAAGCGCGACTCCGTGCTCAAAGCCCTCGCCGATCTACGCGGCAACCAGCGGGTGACGGATCAAGCACCGGAAGGCAAGTTTCAGGCGTTGGATAAATACGGACGCGATCTCACGGCGCTGGCGCGTCAAGGCAAGATTGACCCGGTCATCGGGCGCGATGAGGAAATTCGCCGCGTGATGCAGGTGCTCACGCGCCGGACCAAAAACAACCCGGTCCTCATTGGCGAACCGGGCGTGGGCAAGACCGCCATCGCGGAAGGCCTGGCGCGGCGCATTGTGAGTGGCGACATTCCCGAATCGCTCAAGAACAAGCGGCTCGTGGCGATGGACCTGAGCGCGATGATCGCCGGCGCGAAGTATCGCGGTGAATTTGAGGACCGGCTCAAGGCATTCCTCAAGGAGATTGTTTCCAGCGAGGGCAAAATCATTTTGTTCATTGACGAGTTGCATACGATCGTCGGCGCGGGCGCGGCGGAAGGCGCGACGGACGCGGCGAACATCATGAAGCCGCAGCTCGCGCGCGGCGAATTGCGCTGTGTGGGCGCTACGACACTCGACGAATACCGTAAACACATTGAGAAAGACCCGGCGTTGGAACGCCGGTTTCAACCCGTGATGGTGGCCGAGCCAACGGTCGAGGCAACCATCGCCATCTTGCGTGGGCTGAAGGAACGCTACGAAGTGCATCACGGTGTGCGGATTCAGGACGCGGCGTTGGTGGCGGCGGCGACCTTGTCGCATCGCTACATCGCGGATCGTTTCCTGCCGGACAAGGCCATTGATCTCGTGGACGAGGCGGCGTCGCGCATCAAGATGGAACTGGATTCCAAGCCCACGGAACTCGATCAGTTGGACCGACAGATTCTTCAGTTGGAGATTGAGCGCACCTCGCTGGCCAAAGAGAAGGACGCCGCGAGCAAGGAACGGCTCAAGTTGCTCGACGAAGAACTCGCCAATTTGAAGGAACAGTCCAAGGCCCTCACCGCGCAATGGCAAAATGAAAAAACCGCGGTCAATGCCGTCAGCATCGTCCAACAGCAACTGGAGCAGGCGCGGATTGAACTGGAACAGGCGCAGCGTCGCGGCGATCTCACCAAGTCGGCGGAGATCCAATATGGCAAGATTCCGGAACTGGAAAAGAAGCTGGCCGACATCGAAAATCAGTCGGTGCAGTCCGCGCGCCACTCCCTGCTGCGGCAGGAAGTGACGGACGAGGACATCGCGCGCGTCGTGGCGTCTTGGACGCACATTCCGGTGTCTCGGATGCTCGAAGGCGAACGCGAAAAACTGCTCAAGATGGAGGGGCGCTTGGAACAACGCGTCATTGGCCAGGCGGAAGCGGTCAAAGCCGTCTCCAACGCCGTGCGCCGTTCGCGCAGCGGCTTGCAGGACCCGAATCGGCCCATCGGCTCGTTCATTTTTCTCGGCCCGACCGGCGTGGGTAAAACCGAGACCGCCCGCGCGCTGGCGGAATTTCTGTTCGATGACGAGAACGCGATGGTGCGGATTGACATGAGCGAGTACATGGAGAAACACACCGTCGCGCGGTTGCTTGGCGCGCCGCCGGGCTACGTTGGCTACGACGAAGGCGGGCAACTCAGCGAAGCCGTGCGCCGGCGGCCTTACTCGGTTGTGCTGTTCGACGAAATCGAAAAGGCGCATCACGATGTGTTCAACGTGTTGCTGCAAGTGCTGGACGATGGCCGCCTGACGGACGGGCAGGGGAGGACGGTGGATTTTAAGAGCACCATCGTCATCATGACGAGCAACGTCGGTTCGCCGGTGATCCAGGAATTCTACGGCGGCAGTGAAGGCTCGGTGAAGGACGAGGCGGAACTGGAGCGCGTGGTGAAACTGGAGTTGAAGGCGCACTTCCGCCCTGAGTTTCTGAATCGCGTGGATGACATCATCATTTTCCACAGCTTGCGCACGGCGGAACTGGACCGCATCGTGGACATCCAACTCGCCCGGTTGGACCAGCGATTGGCACAACAGAATCTGGTTCTCGAGGTGGACAAGGCGGCAAAGTCTTTTCTGGCAAAAGCGGGCTACGACCCGCAATTCGGCGCCCGCCCGCTCAAGCGCGCGATTCAGGAGCATCTGCTCGACCCGCTCGCCACGAAGTTGCTCGCGGGTGAGTTCAAGCCGGGTGACAGGATCAAAGTCAGCGCCAGGAATGACGGGCTGACTTTCGACAGGGGTAGTTAACCATGATCCCGCCGTGCCGTCCTGGAAGCAAATTGTCGTCCGGGCGTATCTGAACTTTCTAAGTTCGAGCGGACATTGTAGTCTGCGTCGGCATAACCATGAAGATTTTGGTCATCGGATCCGGCGGACGCGAACACGCGCTAGTGTGGAAGTTGGCGCAGTCACCGCACGTCACCCGGATGTGGTGCGCTCCGGGCAACGCCGGCATCGCCCAGGAACGCCTCGCCAGGAACGGGAGTGCCGTGGAATGTTTCAACATCGGCGCGGAGGATTTGCCCAGGCTGCTCGCGTTCGCGCAGGAAAAGAAAGCTGATCTGACTGTGGTCGGCCCGGACAATCCGCTTGCACTTGGCATCGTGGATTTGTTCCGGAGGCACGGGCTGAGAATCTGGGGACCAAACCAGAAGGCGGCGCAGTTCGAGGCTTCCAAGGTCTTCTCGCAACGGTTCATGGAGAAATACGGCATTCCAACCGCCGCTGCTGGAGCCTTCGATGACGTGGCTGCCGCAAAGGAATTCGCGGCCTCGCTCGGGCGCTGTGTGGTAAAAGCCGACGGTCTCGCGCTCGGCAAAGGTGTTTTGATCTGCCACCACCAGGCGGAAGCCGAGAAGGCGGTGGACGAAATCATGGTGAGCAAGGCGTTCGGGGCGGCGGGCGCACGGGTGGTCATCCAGGAGTTTCTTGAGGGCGTCGAAGTCTCAATGCACGCACTCTGTGACGGCAGGACGGCAAGGCTTTTTCCAACGTCACAGGACCACAAGCGCGCGCTCGACGGCGACCAGGGCCTCAACACCGGCGGCCTGGGCACGTATTCACCCACGCCGTTCCTGACCGATGAGCAACTGGCGGACGCGGCAAAAGCCATTCTCGATCCTTTCATGCGCGGCTGCGCGGCTGAGGGGATTGATTACCGCGGCATCCTGTATCCCGGCATCATGCTCACGAAGGAAGGTCCCAAGGTGCTGGAATTCAACGCCCGCTTCGGCGACCCGGAGACACAGGTTTATCTCACGCGCTTGGAAAACGATCTGGTTGAACTGCTCGACGCCAGCGTCAGCGGCACGCTCGCCAAGCATGAGTTAAGATGGAGTCCGCTCGCAAGCGTGTGCGTGGTGATGGCCAGCGGCGGTTATCCCGGCAGTTACCCGAAGGGCAAAATCATCACCGGCCTCGATGAAGCGAACGCCCTGCCGAACACGAAGGTGTTTCACGCGGGCACAGCGAGGGCAGGGGAGCAGATCGTGACTAATGGAGGGCGGGTCCTGGGCGTGACGGCGCTGGGCAAAGACCTGAAATCCGCCCAAGCCGCGGCCTACGCCGCCGTGGAGCGAATCCAGTTCAACGGCGCGCACTTCCGTCGCGACATCGCGGCGAAGGCGATGTAGTGGCACGGGTGTCCCGACCGTTCGACTCAGATGTACGACGCACGGGTGAGACGCCCGTACCGAAGCAACTCCGGAGCCTGCACATCGAGTTGAAGGTGAAACAACCGACGGCGACACCGCCGTTCGTGCCGAAGGCGTGATTGGCGATGAGAGCGACTGTGTGCATAGCACCAGTCGCAGCGCGGGGATTCGGTTCGGAACAAAAGTGGTCCACCAAAACTCAAGATGTTTAGAATGTTTCAATCATTGTTGACCATATTTGTTGATCACCCATTTAATCGCGTTTTCCTCGCCGAACATCAGCCAGCGGTCTCGATAGTTGATCCAGTCCTGTTCGGTCATTTTCGGAAATATGAGTTCAGCCTGACGATTCCGCTCCTCCAACTCGGCTCTTTGTTGCGCAAGTTGATTGAGCCGATCCTGGACGGTTTGCCCGCTGTTGCCGTAAGTCGCATTCGCATCCATTGCTTTGAGCGCTATGCCTTCAAGATGGATGCCGACCAATTGGCTGATTGTGGGCTCACCCGGCGACGGTGTGCTGTAACGCTGGCCCAGATTTATTGCCATCTGCAGGGCGGCGTGTGCCGAAGCGTCGTCGCCAGCCTGCCGATACGATTTTGCCAGTTCAATCATGTTCAAACCCAATTCCTTTACTTGCGCCAGTTGCGGCAGGAGCAATTGCATGCCCGCAGCAGTCTTTGCGTCTGCCACGGAATGTCCCGAGGCGAGGTAAGCCTCAGTGTCATCCTGATATCGTTCAGAAGTAAAATCTTGAAACGCCTTGCCGGAGGCAGCCATGAATTCCTGGATGGCTTGATCGGTCTGGCCGGACTTGAAGTAATCCAATGCCGAAAGATAGTTTGCCAGTGCGTTGTCAGGGTCGGACTTCTTGAGAGCTTCCAGCCATTGACGTCGCTCTTCGGGCGTCGTTTCCTTCTTCATCGCGGCCTCGAACGCCACCTGCGGATTGTCCGGATACTTTTGCTTCGCTTCATCCAGCAAAGTGGCATCACCGGTCGTGCGATACGCGGCGAGCAAACTTGCCGCGTTCCGTCCATTCGCATCTAAATAAGGTTCAAGCTGTTCAACTGACAACTTCGGCTGTGCGTCCTTGAACCGTACGTAAAGATTTGTGGACTGCAAATTAACTGTAGTGGGCGAGGCAAACTGCATTCGCGGCGCAGGCAGGTGCGGACTTGGTTGGGACGAAAGATTAACAAGCCGTTGCATGGCGTCGTCTCGCTCGCTCTGCAATTGCTGGATTTGCTCTGCCAGTGGGGCTTGCTGCTGCTTGAGCGCCTGAACTTGGTCGCGCAGTTGCGAGGCTTGGCGGGCTTCGTAGATGCCCGCTCCGGCCAGGGTGGCTATGGTGGCGGTGACGACGGTTTTCTGAATCGCAGTCATGGCGATGGCTTTGGTGGTGGTGGCAGTTGCGGTGATGGCAAGGGCTGTTCCAGTCAGCGCGGCAGCGGTGGAAATGGCGAGAGCCAAACCAACCGGCGCGGCTTGCACGGCATTGGCAGAGATGACAATTGCAAGTCCTCTCGCACCGACGGTGACGCCGCGTTTGGCGAAGAATTCGCGCAGGCGTGCCACGGCGCGGCTCACGCGTTTCTGCGCGGCATCATCGCTGATGCCGAGCGTCGCGCCGACGGTGCGGAGGTCGTGATTCCTGAAATAGCGGAGCAACACGGCCTCGCGATCGGTTTCGTCGAGATTACCCAGCGCCTCGTCGAGATGTGGGGCGATGTGTTCCCAACTGGCGTCCGGGTGGGCGGAAAGTAATTCGTTCATGACGGCAGCCTCCTGTTCGCGGGCGCGGCGACGCACATCCGAGCGGATGGTCTTGACCGCGAGATTGCGAGCCGTGCCATGCAACCAACCAGCAAGGGCAGGGCGGTCGGCGAGTTGTGGAGCGTTTTGAGCCAAAGCCACGAACACGCCTTGTGTTACGTCCTTGGCAGCGTGGGCGTCGCAACTCAAACGGAGCGCGGCGGAATAAACCAGATCAACGTAGCGTTGGACGATGACGGCAAATGCGGTATCGGACTGGCGCTCAACATAATCGCGCAAGAGTTGTTGGTCCGTTTGGTCGTTCACTCGGCAGAGAGTACCCGGCACGAACGAAATCCGACAGAAATTGTGTTGGCAGCCGAGGAAGTTCGCCGCCGTGTCAAATCGCCGCGAGGCGTTTGAGTCTGGCAAGCGCCAGTTCCAGACGTTCGCCCGATAACGGCGATTGTCGGAGGCGGGATTCAACAAGCTTGGGATCGGCGAGCTTGTTGCGAAACAACTCGGTCACAAAACCGGTATCCTTCTCGCGTCCGGCGGCCAGTTTTGCCACAGCGAGGTCGTGTATTTCCAAGCACAAGCCGCAGCCATTGCCAGTGTTCGCGTTTTGGACTTTGACCAACCGCTCCTTCCAACTCGGCGGCAGGATCGCCGTTTCTTCCGCCACGCCGTGCGCGTAATAACCGAACGTCTGGTGGAACGGTGAGCCTTCGCCTATTGAACCATCAATCAAATCGGCATCGGCGGGACTGCGGAAGGTAAACACGTCGGCTTCGATTGAAGCGAGCAGTTCCGGCGGCGCGCTCGGAAACTGTCCCAACACCGCTTGGCTGCCGATGACCACGATCTCCGTCGCGCCGGTGATGCCGACGGCGGCGCGAATGATGTGTTCAAGCTGCGGGCGTTGCATGGCGGAAATGCTGTTTCACTTCCCAGACTTCGCGGGCGCTGAGGATGCCGGCGAACGGCGAGTTCTGCCGGAGTCGCCGGCCTTCTTCACTATCGGCAGTCAAAACCGCGCAGATTTCATCCAGAGAGACATCTAGGATTTTGCGCCATTCGTCGTAGCAACGCAGCAGGGATGGAGACCCGGAATTCAATCGAGACCACCGCGCCAGATTGTCGTGAGCGAGCTGAAGCAGATCGGGTTGCTGTCGCAATCGCGCAGCGGTGCGACGGCCCAACTCCAGACTGATTTCGTCAATCAGCGCGTGACTCACGCGGGCAACTTAGCCGGAGGGTGGATGGTGGTCAACGCTGGCAAATGCAGCGCCGTAGGCGCGAAATCTTTGTAGCCATCAACCGAAGCCAACCAAGCTCCGTAGAAGCGGCATGTCACCGACACGATGCCGCTCCTAGGGAGCTTGTGGATTAATGGGTGCGCGTTTCAACAAATGTGCCGCGCCTACGGCGCTGAGGCCGCGCGCGCGGTTTTTTCCGCCGGGCTGGCCCGTCCTCCGTAGCAGCCTACTGCGGAGGGTGGAGAAGCCCGGCTCTACGGCAGGCACGGATGCCCGCCGCTACAGCCGAGCCGAAACAACTCCGCGACCTGCACATTGAGTTGAAGGTGAAGACCGTGGCGGCAACGCCGCCTGTGCCGCCGAAGGCTTGATTCGTAAGGAGCGCGACTGTGTGCGCAGCACCAGTCGCAGCGCGTAACAGACAGAAAGGGTATGAAAAGTTCTGTTGCGCTGGTTTCAGGCGGCGTGCTACGGCTGGTCTTTCAGACACAGCCACGCCCCGGTCCTTACTCATTTCCGAATACCGCGAAAAGCACTTGCGATCACTGCGGACCTTTTGCCTTCAATGCTTCATACGCGCGTAAAGTTCGCAACGGCACTTTGGCTTTTAGCTGTTCAAGCTCGTTAGGTCCCATTTTCATCATCAACTCGGCCACAGCACCGGAATCTTCATCATCGGGGGTAAGGTTCACATAACCAGGTGTATTCTCGGTGATGACCTTCCATTCGCCATCAACTTTTAAAAGATTCACCGTGTCCTTTTTCAAATCCCATTCCGCCGGATCCGATAACTTGAAATAGTGATCCTCTGTGCCGTTGATGCCAGGGCGAACCGCGTCGACGCCTCGGCGCTCCATCTTCTCGATCTCGATGCCAGCTCTATCATCACTCCATTGCACCACGGAATAGAGGCGAATGCCCCCAGTCAAACCGTGGCTGATTCCAGCGAGTTCAGATCGCACTCTCCTGTCTGCAAACAATTGTGGAGGCGACTCCGTGTTCGTCCCGTAGTCGAAGATCAAACATTGCCTCATGGTCTGAAAGTCGCTATTCGCGGCCGCCCATTGATAGGTTTCAAAGGCCGCTTCCGGCGAACCCAAGCCAGCATTCCTCCAGTCATTGGGCCATTTTGTTTGTCCGATCGTCCAGGTTCTTGCCAACTCATTGGAAAAGCCAAGCAAGTGATTGGCATCTGCAAGTTCTCGCCGGAGCAGGCCAATCCTTCCTCGCAGCTTGAGTAGTTCGGTGGTGTTTTGATTCAGCCGCTCATTGTCCTGGCTCAAGGCTGCCAGTCGATTTGTCGCATCGTCGCGTTCACTCTGCAATTGTAGGATTTGTCCGGCCAACGGTGCTTGTTGCTGTTGGAGCGTTTGGACTTGGTCACGCAGTTGCGAGACTTGGCGGGCTTCATAGATTCCCACTCCGGCCAGGACGGCGATGGTGGCGGTGACGATGGTTTTCTGAAGTGCAGTCATAGCGATGGCTTTGGTGGCAGTGACAGTTGCGGGGGTTGTTCCGGTCAGCACAGCAGCGGTGGAAATGGCTAGAGCCAAACCCACCGGTGCGGCTTGCACGGCATTGGCGGAGATGACGACGGCGAGTCCGCTCGCGCCGACGGTGACGCCGCGTTTGGCGAAGAATTCGCGCAAGCGCTCCACGGCGCGGCTCACGCGTTTTTGCGCGGCATCGTCGCTGATGCCGAGCGTTGCGCCGACGGTGCGGAGGTCGTGGTTCTTGAAATAGCGGAGCAACACGGCCTCGCGGCCGGTGTCGTCGAGTTCGGACATGGCGTCGTCGAGGACGGGGCGGAGTTACTCCCAGTCGGGCGGAGTTTCGGGCGCGGGCTGAAGTTGTTCCATGGCCTGCCTTTCGCGTTGGGTGCGGCGGATTTCGGTGCGGTTCAGGTCGCGCGCAGCGAACTGCGTGCCGCGATACAACCAGCCGACAAGACTTGCCTCGAGACTCAGATTCGCGCTGACGGTGCGGGCTTTACGGGCGAGATCGGTGAAGACGCTCTGGGTCACGTCGCGGGCGAGGTCGGGGGAATAGACCTGACGCAATGCCGCCGAATAGACGAGGTCGGTATGGCGCGCGACGAGCACGGCAAAGGCGGCTTCGGCGCTACGTTCAGCGTAGTCGCGGAGCAATTGAGCGTCGGACTGATCGTGCATCTCACCCATTAAACAGCCACCGCCGGAAAAATCCGACAAAGTATTTTTGACGATTTTGACGCCACGCGACCAATAAGGTCCATTAGCCGGTGACTATCGTCGTCGGGGCTGGAAATGACGTGACCGGTTCTGGCGCGGTGCGGGTGAGGTTGTTCTTCCGGCGGGATGCCCAGCATCACGCCGGGAAGGGCGCGACTGGTTTTGCCGTGGTGCAGGGGAGCGCATTCCGCCAGATTTGCGCTCAGTGGCCAGACGGAAATCCACCTGCTTCTTGAAGCTGTCCACCTGCGCCACTTGCACCGTGACCTTGTCGCCAAGGCGGATGATGCGCCGGGTGCGGCGCCCCACCAAAAGATTGCGCGCGGCGTCGAATACAAAGAAATCGTCTTCCACCGTGGACAACGGCACCAGGCCGCTCATCGCCAGTCCCGGCACGTCCACAAAAAAACCGAAGTTGCGGACGTCGGTCACGAGCGCGGGATAACGCTCGGGTTGGCCGGATTTCAACTGTGCTTTCAGGAATGCGAACAGTTTCACGTCCTTGCTGTCGCGTTCCGCGTCGGCGGAATTGCGTTCGGTGACGGAAATGTGCTCGGCGGTTTCCTTGAGCGCGGAATTTGAACCGTGATTCTTCTCGAAGAGCGCGCGATGGACCACCAGGTCGGCGTAGCGGCGGATGGGCGAGGTAAAGTGCGTGTACTTCTTCTTGGCCAGGCCGTAATGGCCCAGCGGCTCGACCGCGTACCGCGCACGCATGAGCGATTTGAGAAAGCCGATCTTGAGCGCCTGACCGATCGGCAGGCTGTTGAGCCGGGCCAACAACTTCTGAACCTCGGCGGGCTGACTGAGGTTGCCGCACGGCACGTTGTGGCTCAAAACTTCTTCGCGATACTCCTGCAAACGCTTCGAGTCCGGCGACTCGTGGACCCGATAAACCGCCGGCTTGCGCTGCGCCATCAACCGCGTGGCCACCGCCTCATTCGCCAGCAACATGTACTCCTCGATCAACTGGTGCGACACGTCGTTCTCAGTCTTCTCAATGCGCAAAATGCGCCCCTGTTCATCCAGCCGGATTTTCGTTTCGGGAAAGTCCAGGTCGAGCGAGCCGGCCTTGAAGCGTGACCGCCGGATGCGTTGGGCCAGTACGTGCGCTTGATGCAGCATTTGCTCGATGGCATCAGGCGTGGGTTGGCGTTGGAGAATCTCCAGCACTTCGCCGTAAGTGAAACGCCGTTGCGAATGGATCACCGCGGGATAAAACTTCGTGTTCATTACCCGTCCCTCGTTGGTGAGGAGGAATTCAACGCATTTGGTCAGGCGATCCACGTTTGGCTTGAGCGAACAGAGCTCATTGCTCAACGCCTCCGGCAGCATCGGGATGACGCGGTCCACGAGGTAGGTTGAGTTGCCTCGTCTCCGCGCCTCCGTGTCGAGCGCCGTGCCGGGCTTCACGTAATGCGAGACATCCGCAATGTGAACCCAGAGCCGCCATTGATCGTGCGCCACCCGCTCCAGACAAATTGCGTCGTCGAAATCCTTCGCATCGTCGGGATCAATGGTGATGACGCGATGACGCCGGCAGTCCACGCGGCCCGGCAGATCGTGCGGATGAACCGTTGAGCCGATGGTGCGCGCCTCGTTCAAAACAGTTTTTGGAAAATGCAGTGGCAGATCGTATTGGCGCAGCACCGAAAGCATGTCCACCCCTTCGTCGTCCGGTGCGCCAAGGACTTCGATGATCTCGCCCTCCGGGTTGGTGTGGCGCGATTCCCATTCGCGCAACTCGACCACCACCTTGTCGCCGATGCGCGCGGGCCGCCCCACGTCGCGCGGTTCCGGCACGTAGAAATCGTGAGGCATCCGCGGATCGTCCGGAATGACGTAGAGAAACTGACGGCCTCGTTGGAGTGTGCCAACGATCTGTGTGCGCCGGCGTTCCAGGATGCGAACCACCGCGCCCGTGGCGACATCGCTCGCGTCAGGGCGCAAGCCCTTGGGCCGGACATCGCGCCGCACGAGTACGCGATCCTCGTGCAACGCCGTGCCGGTGGCGCTCTCGGGGATGGCGATTTCCTTGAGGCCTGGATCGTCCGGTTGGAGGAATCCCTTGCCCTGGCGGTTCATCCGGATGCGGCCCGGAATCAAATCCGCCTCGCGGGGCCGGACGTAGCGATTGCCCTTGATGCGGGCGACCTGGCCGGTCTGCTCCAGGGTGCGCAAAGTCTGGTCGAAATCCCGCTGGCGTTCTGGCGGCACCCGCAAATGCCGCCGCAGATTTTCAGCCGCCAACGGCACATAATTCTTCTGGCCCAACAAACGGATGATCTGATCTTTCATGAATCGGATTTTCGCCACTGACAATAATTACCGGGCAGGCAACGGACAAACTCACCTCACGGTCGCGCCGTAGTATGCCGCAAGCCGCGCATTTGACCAGCACCACCTTTGTGACCTTGTGCTCCCCGGGATCCGCAAACTTCAGCCTCAGAGATTCATTCGAGCTTTCGCTTGCGACATCCGCCATCGGGAACTACGGTAGGTCATCCCGTAGAAGAAATATGTGTTAACCATTCATTCGTATATGCGTCATGTTACAAACAATCGTCTCCCCCGTCTCGAAGGTTTCGTTCGCCCTCGCCCTCTGTGTGCTGCTCACCAAGTCTGGTGAGGCGGCCATTCCCTGGTCCAAAGCGTTGGATCCCGCACTAACAACACTTCAGGATCCGACCGTCAAACAGTTGTTCACGGACGATTTCAGTCTGGGGTTTGAATTCAGCGGAGTTTCCGATATTCGGGGTTTCAACTCGGGGCAAACCACTGCCACTGGTGCGCGGTTCAATCACCTTGGTGAACTGCAATGGGCCGCGTATCTCGACGGCGGCACCAATAGTGGTGGTTTTAGGTCCCGGCATCAACGCGTGCTCCCGCTGGCGGACCTGGACAATTTGTTCGCCGCCTACACGCTCGACGGAAAAGGCCGGATTGGAATCTACAATGGCCTGACGCTGGCCAAGCGCTTCGGTTATGAGTTTGATCTGCGAGCGGTTCTGGCGAATCCGCTGGCCGAGGGTTCGCACGTCATGTCCATTGACCGGTATTCCGGCAACGTCATTGGCGTGGCGCAACATCTCGGAGGCAATGTCAACGTGATGTTGTTCGATGAGCAGGGCACGAAGCTGGCTGACAAGGACTATTCCGGTCTGAATCCCAGCGAGTTTCAACCGCCCGACCTCTGGCTGCACCGTTTGCCCGACTTGAGCGGTTTTCTCTTGCAGGTCAGCCCCAATAATTTGCTCTGCCTTAACAATGACGGTTCGGTGCGCTGGGCCAAATCGGGGCCGGGGCCGGGCGACATCCCGCCTTCCATCGGGCCGGACGGCTCCATGTTAATTACGACCGCGATCCCGCGCCTGACCGGATATCCCGACGGGGCCACTTTCATGATCAAACTCAACTCCGACGGCTCGCTGGCTTGGGTGAGGATCATCCACGGATTCATGCCCGTCACCCACATTTTCATTCTGGGACGCAACCCGGTTTACGACGGTGAAAACATCTGGCTTACCGGGGGCACTCCCGCCGGCGCGTTCAACGAATACAATCTTAATCTGGAAGGCAGTTTCCTTGGCCTGATGCGGATTGATGGGGATACGGGCGAGATTCTTGCGCAGGCTGACCTCGTCATCACAAATCGAGGAATCTTCATTGGCGAATTCGGGGGCTGGGACGGCACCCACGCCTATTTCGCCGTGGAAAGCTTTGGCCCTCCCCACGGGCAAATCGGCCACTTGCTGAAGGTGGACGGCAGTCTTGAAAACCCGCAACTGATCGGATTGGAGGGAGGCGCGGAGACGACGCGGATTTCGCTCGATGCCGCTACCCAGAGTCTGCTCTATACCGTCAGCATCTTAAACGGCGGCGTCATGCAGGTGTTCTCAATGGACACTACCACCATGACGCCCGCGCGGGATTGCGGACTGTTCACGCCAATGGCGTTCCAACTCACGCCCGCCACGCGCGAAACCACTGCACCGCCGACGGGGCCGACGCCGGTCAATCTCGCCATCACCGCGACCGACGCGAACACTCCGCTTTCGCCGACCGACCTGCCGCTGGTGCAGCTCGCGATCAATGAGTTCAACTTCTGCCCGGAAGGTCCGTTGCCACCCGTCCGACCGGCGCTGCAATTGAGCCAGGTTTCTCCCGGGTCTTTGAATCTCGTGTTCAATTCCGAATTGGGCGTGACCTACGAAATCCTGTTCGCCCCGTCGCTCGGCGCGGACTTTGAGCCGATTGAAACCCTGCCCGGGACGGGGGACACTATTACTCATTCGCTCAACGTCCCGATGGACGGCGAGGGCTACTACCAACTCAGCGCCAGCCGTGACGCCCCCTAAACCGGAGAAAAGCGACCGCGATCACTGATCGGACCACGGCGGTGGGCATGTTATGGACGGCGTTCGGCACGAGCGTGGCGTCCGGTTCCAGCGCGGTATGGGTAGCTGCGGCGGCGGTGCTGGCGACGTGGGTGGGACGGGTTGAAACAGATCAGGGCGCGCTGGCCTGAGAAAATTTCTGCGTCCTTTTTCCATGTCATTCGTCTTCACAGGCAGAAGCGGTCACAACGACCGATGAAATAACAAACAAAAACGACGACAAAAATGAAGACAGCAACACTGGAACAGGATGAAGTGAAAACCACGGTGCGTGAACGCTACGGCAGGATCGCCGCCAGCAACGGCGGTTGCGGCTGCGCGCCGACTTGTTGCAGCCCGGAAATCGCCTCGCCGGAAAATGCAAACCCCGATCCCAAGGCGATTTCCCAAGGGCTGGGCTATTCGGCGGCGGACACGGAAGCAGTACCGGAGGGCGCGAACCTTGGATGGGGTTGCGGCAATCCTCAAGCCATTGCCGCCCTAAAGCCCGGCGAAACGGTGCTCGATCTCGGCAGTGGCGCGGGCTTTGACGCATTTCTCGCGGCGCGGGCAGTCGGGCCGAAGGGCTTCGTCCTCGGCGTGGACATGACACCGGAGATGGTCAGCAAAGCACGCAAGAATCAGGCGACGGGTGGTTACGCGAATGTGGAATTTCGCATTGGCGAAATCGAAAGCCTGCCGGTGGCGAACGATTCCGTGGACGCCATCATCTCGAACTGCGTGATCAATCTGTCGCCGGACAAGGCGCGCGTGTTCAAGGAATCCTTCCGCGTGCTGAAACCCGGCGGGCGCCTGGCCATTTCGGACGTGGTCGCGCTGGCGGAGATTCCTGGAGAACTGCGCAAAGACTGGGAGCTTTACACGGGTTGCGTGGCGGGCGCTTCCACGATTCCGGAAATCAAAGCGTGGCTGGCAGCAGCGGGATTCACGCAAATTCGCGTTGAGCCGAAGGAAGGAAGCCGCAAGATTATCAGCGAATGGTTTCCGGGCCGGCGCGTTGAGGAGTTTGTCACCTCGGCCACGATAGAGGCGGTGAAGTCGAGTTAAATTCATCGTGGCAGCGCACGCGAGTCCGCTGCATTCCTTAACACGAAATCAGAGCCGACTCACGTCGGCGGCTACAGATAAATCGAACATGAACGCCACGCTCGAACATATCTGGCATGAGTTCGCCGCCAAGCTGGGACAGTTTATCCGCGCGCGGGTGAACGATCCGGCGACGGCGGAGGACATCTTGCAGGACGTCTTCGTGAAGATTCAGGCACGGCTGGCTCAACTCAAAGACCCCGCCAAGTTGCAGAGCTGGATTTATCTCATCGCGCGCAACGCCATCATTGATCACTACCGCACGCGCAAGGAAACGGTGGAAGTGCCCGAAACGCTGCCTGCCGAGTCCGAGCCTGCCGACGGCGAAATGGAAGAACTCAAAGCTTCATTCCGCCGCATGATCTACAGCCTGCCGGAACCGTATCGCGAGGCGCTGGTGCTCGCGGAATTCGAGGGACTGACGCAACAGCAACTCGCGAATCGCCTGGGCATTTCCCTCTCTGGCGCGAAGTCGCGCGTGCAGCGTGGGCGCGAGCAATTGAAAGCCATGTTGCACGAGTGTTGCACTTTTGAATTTGACCAGCGCGGCAAGGTGATTGATTGCACGCCGCGCGCGAAGGCGAACTGCAAGGAGTGCAAATAGTCCAACCGCGACCGCAGTTGCGATTGCGCAGTTCCGTTGTGAAAGAGGGCGACTTACAGGGCGCGCTTCAGAAATACGCGAAGGCGATAATAACGGCGGTCACTCACCGGCGCGGGATCGTGGACTGTAATCCAGCCCGATTGCACAGAGGGCGGGAAATCCGACCGCGAATCAAACAGAATCGTCGGCATGGACCAATCCGTGACTTCGGCGGAGGATTCCACGATGTAAACAATATCGTTGCGTCCGGCATCAAACGGAAACCGGATGGCCGGAGAGGCAATCGAACCGGCAAATTGCGGGGACCCAGTCGCGGGTTCGTCCGTCAGCGCCAACCCCAAGGCATAGCGCAGCAGGTTGGGCACGCCGACGCCCTGCGGGTCGGCGTCCGGCCCCGACACCAGCGGGTTGGCGAGGTCCTCGGGATTGGGAAACGCGCTGGCTTGCCATGCGGCAAAGGTCGCGGGAGGACCATCCACACGAAGTTCAAGGAGGCGGCCGGCGACTGAACCGGCGTCAAAGTTCGCCGCTTCGGCAATGGTCGTGATTTGGACATTCGTCAGTTGCGACCATGATTGATCGTTGAAGGCATGAATTCCCTGCGCATCGGGAACGAATACTCGTTTTGGCACGCCGGCTACGGCCGCAGCCAGATCCGTCTCGAAGGGAACGAAGAACCCGCCGCGGAATTGAGCGCCGGAAGCCGGCAGGGTGGTGAGGTAGAAATCCAGTGCCTGCGGTGAAAGCGGCGCGGAGGGGAGAACGAGCAATCCGTTACCGGCAGCGGCGGCTTGGGTGTAGAGTGGCGAACCGGTCTTCCCAAGAACAAAACTGTGGGTGAGGCCGTTCACCGTGGCGGCGTGCAGGACCGACTCGTGGAGCAGCAGACTCCCATTGCCGGTGAGCGGACCGACCGCGCCGTGACCACT
>JAANMV010001250.1_pt1 | contig 28727 bp, 21 predicted proteins | sample 7279661 | NCBI WGS metagenome assembly JAANMV01 (sample SAMN14094540, study PRJNA606508) | bioreactor metagenome | isolation source: A lab-scale SPAN reactor treating ammonium-rich wastewater day 121 | place: Ireland: Galway | collected 2017-05-16
AAACCAATGTAGAGCCTTTTCCGCATGTGGAAGAAACCCAATACAACTATGATGCTCTGAAATACGCAGTTTCAGGATGGGGTGTTGTGTACGATTATCGTCCTTTCTAAGGAAATTACTTTAAGAAAAACCAGAGAAATGTGAAAACGTTTCTCTTTTAATTTAATAACGATTTTAAATAATGAAAATAAAATTGAAATACGCTTCCTTTCTTTTCGCTTTCGTGTTTCTCGTTTCCTGCGGAAGATCTACAGGCGATTTAGGTGGATTAAATGATTTGTTGCCAAATTATGTTCATAACCGAGTGCTCAGCAAAGTGCATGTTCAGAAAACTTCTGCTGCACCTTACGATGTCCATTATATGTATGCAGGAAGCAGATTGATGTCGGTGACAAAAGGGAATAATCAGGTTGTTGAAACCATCGAATATGACGGAAACCAAATCAAAAAAATTACAAAGAAAGATAATACTTTGTCACAACCTTTAATTATCACTTCTGAGCTTGACTACAGCGGTACACAAGTTGCGGAAATTTCCGGAACAGTTAGTCAGTCAGGAGTAATTCTTGAGACCTTTGCTACCGAAATCGTTTACAATGGCGATCAACCGGCGATCATCACCACAGCATATTATCTGCCTGGAAATACTTCAGCGACAAGAACGTTGAAAAGCGAACTTAGTTATTCCGGATTTAATATTTCAAAATGGGTGTATACTATTGATGACGCTTCTATACCGGGATCACCTGTGGTCACCACAACGAATTATTCAGATTATGACACGCATCAGAATCCATTCAGGACACTTCCAGTTCCGCTTATTCTTTCCAATGTTCATCATGAAGGCCATCTGGTGAGAATTTCCGCGCTTTCCATCAGCAATTATAAAACGATGACGGTGCAAAGCAGCGCAGGTTCTCACACAGAAAATGTGGTACTCACTTATAACTCCGAAGGTTTTCTTGAAACTTCAAAGCAGGCTGATACCACGTTACATTTTGAATATATTCCTTTTTAATAAAGTATACATCAAGTGAAAATCCCGGCCTTGTGTTGGGATTTTCCTATTTTTGCCAAGATTGAATTGAAAAATTATTTTAAAAAAATGAAGTATCTGATTGTTGGTTTGGGAAATAAAGGAGTAGAGTATGCCGAAACCCGTCACAATGTCGGTTTTAAAGTAGCGGAACATTTGGCTAAGGTTATTGATGCGCCTTTTAAAACAGCCAATTTTGGATGGATTGCCGAAGGAAAATACAAAGGCCGCAAAATCTTTATTCTGAAACCTGACACGTATATGAATCTTTCCGGAAAAGCCGTCAAATACTGGATGCAGAAGGAAAATATTCCATTGGAAAATCTAATGGTGATAACTGACGATCTTGCCTTGCCTTTTGGAACATTAAGAATGAAATCGAAAGGCTCAGACGCAGGTCATAACGGACTGAAAAGCATTCAGGAAGAACTTCAAACGCAACAATATCCGAGGCTTCGTTTTGGGATTTCTGCGGATTTTACCGAAGGCCGCCAGATAGATTATGTTCTGGGAACCTGGAATACAACAGAGAACGAGCAACTTTCTGAACGAATTGAAATGTTTTCCAAAGCGATTTTATCTTTTGTTTTTGCAGGCATCCAGAATACCATGTCTGCCTTCAACGGGAAATAGGTTTAAAAATAGAAAAGCTGCCCGCGATTGCAGCAGCTTTTCAAACTACTAAATCAATCGTTAAATCCAGTTTACAGTACCACTTTCCACGCAATAATTCGCTCCCACTATTTTTATTTGTCCTTTGTTTTCCATCGTTTTCAGGGTGTGACTTTGATTGCGGATATCTTCGATGGTTCTTTTGACATTGCATATATTGAGACGTTCCAGCAAATCTTCATTTTTTGAAGATCTTTCTTCGCCTTCCTGTATCACCTCCTGTATGCAGGAATCAAAATGATAAATAAGCTGATTCAGGTTGTCCATTCCTAAGCTTTGTACGCCGGCAGCGTCCAAACCGCCTTTCAGAGCGCCGCATTTGCTGTGTCCCAAAACTACTACAAGTTTGGATCCTGCTATTTTGCAGCCAAATTCCATAGAACCGAGAATATCCGCATTCACAAAATTTCCTGCGATCCGGATACTGAAAATATCTCCAAGACCTTGGTCAAAGATCAATTCTGCTGAAGTTCTGCTGTCTATACAACTCAATATCACTGCAAAAGGCCATTGTCCTTCGCGGGTATCATTTACTTGTTCCAGAAGATTTCTGTTCATTTTCAGATTTTTTACGAATCTGTCATTACCTTCTTTTAGAAATTGTAATGCTTTTTCCGGAGATATCGTTGCTTGTGTTTCTGAGGTATGTGCTCTCATTATTAAATTATATTTTTTATTAGAATGATGTTTAAAATTTATTGATATTTTTAATCTATTTTACATTGCCCTCCTATGGTTGATGGTAATATGAGAGTGTTGATCTGCCTCGTAGTCAAGATAATTTGTACGAAAACCGATAAGTTGTACCTGAATATTTTCTTCCTTAGCTCTGATATTTGCAAAATCCTGAATCAGCTCTAAAACGTCCAGAGTGATATAGGAAGTACTCTTTGCATCTATCGTTATTTTGGAGTATGGTCGAATATTTTTAAGGGTTTTCTTAATGGCAGCTTTGTTTAGAAAAGATACTTCTTCAGCAAGTTTAAGCGTTATTTCATCCGCATCTTTCAGTTCTTCCCTGCTGAAATAGTACGCCCTTTTCATATTTCCCTGTAGAATAAAAATAATTGCGATGGCCAGTCCGATTCCTACGCCTGTTAATAAATCAGTAAATACAACGGCAATGATGGTGGCAAGAAAAGGTAAATACTGAAATTTTCCTTTTTTCAGGAAATGACGTATTTTTTCGGGGCTCGCCAATTTGTAACCTACCAAAAGTAACACTGCAGCCAGTGTAGCTAAAGGAATTTTATTGAGTAAAACCGGAATAGAAAGTACCGAAATTAACAACAAAACTCCGTGGATAATGGTAGAAAACTTCGAAGTAGCACCTGAATTTGCATTGGCAGAACTTCTTACCACAACGGAAGTAATAGGAAGTCCACCGATGATAGAACTTAACATATTTCCTATTCCCTGCGCTCGGAGTTCCTGATTGGTATCTGTAATTCTTCTTTGACTATCCAGTCTATCGGATGCTTCTATACAAAGCAAAGTTTCAATAGAGGCCACAATAGCGATGGTAGCTCCAATAATCCAAACCTGAGGATTAAAGAATCCAGTGAAATCCGGCAGTGTTACTAATGCCGCCAGATCTGCTGTGCTTTGTGGTACAGGAAGCGTCACCAAATGTTCTGAACTAATGGCCAAAGAACTTCCACTCAGTTTGTAAAGTTCATTAGTCAGAATTCCTACAGATACTGCAACCAATGCACCGGGCATCAATTTAAATTTCTTTAAAGATGGAACTTTGTCCCATAAAATTAAAATGGAAAGAGAAATGAGCGTCACAATTACGGCTCCTAGATGCAAGGATGCAAACAATGTGGAGAGATAGCTCGAAATACTCGCCCAGCTGTAGCCATTTTCAAACACCACTTCGCTGCTGAAAGGCCTAGCATCATAACCCAATGCGTGAGGAATTTGTTTTAGAATAATGATGATCCCAATCCCGGCAAGCATTCCTTCAATAACGCTGTTGGGAAAATAATTGGAAATACTGCCGGCTTTCATGAATCCAAGTAGGAGTTGAATAAAACCCGCAATAAGGCCTGCACACAGAAATAATTCGAAGGCCTGAAGTTCAGTGATGGCCGCAAGAACAATAGCTGCCAAGCCAGCTGCCGGACCTGAAACCGAGATGTTTGAATTTGAAAAAAATCCAATAACAATACCTCCTATCACTCCCGCTATAACACCCGAAAGCGGCGGAGCACCGGAGGCTAACGCAATTCCTAAACACAAAGGCAGTGCTACCAGAAATACAACAATTCCCGAAGGCAGGTTGTCTTTCATCCCGCCAAATATATTTTTTGCTTTTTTCATTTTTTTTGAAGTTTTGATGTATGCACCAAGCCACAATGCCTTTATTTCCGACAATGATAACCCAGTGGACGATAAGTGAAAATTTGAATTTTAAAAACCAAAAGAATGAGCTTTTACTTATTAAAAGCGTTCTCTTTTAATCATCAAATTAAACTTCAGGAGGCGGAGAAAAAATAGAAAGTAAAGGAGAAAGATGAAAATTATCATCTGTGATAAAGAGCATTTTCTGAAATGAAAGAGTTTGGAAAAATTTCAGAAAGTCATGTACATTCAACAGTTTGGGAATGGTCTTTTCAAAAAAAGAAAGGGAAGAATTATGGTTTTCTTCTTCCGACATCACTACTACAGTGTTAGGAATTTCAATATCCATCAGGCTGGCAATACTGGGTAAAGCCATGAAATTGACAAATATCGCCAGAACCAATATGTTCAAAAACCGTTTCATTTCGCTGCAAATATAAAAATTGACAGCAAAAATAAACGTTGATTTATAGATTTTATCTAAATATTAATAAACTTTAATACTTTTTACCTATAATTCACAGCAGGTTTTTATTCTTTTTTCTGCTCATCAACCAAGGCGAATTGGTCAGATCATAGACTTTTTGAATGTCTTTCAAGATTTCTTCAAAATCTATATTGAGATCGATTAATTCACCTGTAGCAATATCAAACACCCAACCGTGAACGATAGGATAATCATCCAGAATATAGCGTTGTTGTACAGAAGCCATTTTAATAACGTTAATGCATTGTTCCTGCACGTTTAATTCAACAAGCCTGCGATATCTGGTGTGATCACAGGAAATAGCGTCCAGTTCAGTCTGGTGCGTTCTGTACACATCCCGAATCGTTCTGAGCCACGGATTCAACAATCCCAGATCCTCGGGTGTCATAGCCGCTTTTACGCCGCCACAACCATAATGCCCGCAAATAATAATATGTTTTACTTTCAAATGTTCTACCGCATATTGAATCACGGCTGTTGAGCTCATATCCAACGTATTCACCACATTGGCAATATTCCGGTGTACAAAAACTTCTCCCGGTTTCAGGCCCATCAGTTCTTCGGCAGTAGCACGACTGTCTGAACACCCGATATATAGATATTCCGGATGTTGTCCGTCTGCAAGTTTTTTGAAAAAATCTGCATCCTGACCCAGTTTTTCCTGGATCCATTTTTTATTATTTTCAAAAATTGTTTCGTAAGATTTGCTCATTTCCGATTGTTTTTTTTAATCCATAAGTTTGCGGAGATATTCCCCGTATCCACTTTTTCCGTATTTTTCTGCGGCCGTCAGCAATTCTTCATTGTTGATGAAACCCTTTTGCCACGCGATTTCTTCGATACATGAAATTTTAAAACCTTGTCTTTTTTCCAGAACTTTTACAAATTCTGAAGCTTCGTGCAGCGAATCGAAAGTTCCGGTGTCCAGCCAGGCTGTTCCGCGTGACATGACGCCCACCTCCAGATTTCCTTTTTCCAGATATATTTTGTTGATATCCGTAATCTCCAATTCACCGCGAGGAGATGGCTCTAAATTTTTGGCATATTCCACTACAGAATTGTCATAAAAATATAACCCGGGAACCGCATAATTGGATTTCGGTTCAGAAGGTTTTTCTTCAATGGAAATGGCTTTGAAATTTTCATCAAATTCAACCACGCCGTACCTTTCCGGATCAGAAACCTGATACGCAAATACGCAACCACCCTGAACATTGGTTTTGCTTTCGAGTAACTGTGGCAAACCGGCTCCGTAAAAAATATTATCGCCCAAAACCAAGGCTACAGAATCATTACCAATAAACTCTTCGCCCAAAATAAAAGCCTGAGCCAGGCCATCCGGTGAAGGTTGAGTTTTGTATTCAATTCGGCAGCCGATCTGTGAACCAGTACCGAGTAATTTTTTAAAAGCCTCCTGATCATGCGGTGTTGTGATGATCAATATTTCGCGGATTCCTGCTAACAAAAGCACAGAAAGCGGATAATAAATCATCGGTTTATCGTACACAGGCATCAGCTGTTTGCTGACTGCAATTGTAAGTGGAAAAAGCCTTGTTCCGGAACCGCCTGCTAAAATAATTCCTTTCATATTTTAAGCTTGATATTGTTCATGGTAATATTTTTGGTAGTCGCCGGACGTCACATTCTCCAGCCAATCTTTGTTCTCCAGAAACCAATCAATGGTTTTGGAAAGTCCTTCCTCAAAAGTTACAGAAGGCTTCCAGCCTAAATCATCTGCTAATTTAGATGCATCAATAGCGTAGCGTTTGTCATGTCCTGGGCGGTCTTTCACGAAGGTAATGAGTTTCTCAGAATAACCTGCCGGTTTTCCGGTTTTTTCATCAACTTGCTTGATGAGTTCTTTCACAAGATTGATATTCTGCCATTCATTCCAGCCTCCGATATTGTAGGTTTCGCCGGTTTTTGCTTCATGGAAAATCTGGAAAATCGCTTTGGCGTGGTCTATGACATACAGCCAATCGCGGGTATATTTTCCGTCGCCGTATATGGGAAGTGGTTTTTCGTTCAGAATATTATGAATACAAAGCGGAATCAGTTTTTCCGGAAAATGATTTGGTCCGTAATTATTGGAGCAATTGGAAATGATGAAAGGCATTCCGTACGTATTTCCGTAAGCTCTCACCAAATGATCGGAAGCAGCTTTACTTGCGGAATATGGTGATTTAGGATCATACGGAGTTTCCTCTGTAAAGAATCCCGTTTCGCCCAAAGCTCCGTACACTTCATCCGTGGAAACATGATAAAAAAGATTTGTCCGTTTTTCGTTGGGGAAATTCCCGTGTTGATGCTCTGGATTCAGTGTCCAGAATTCTCTGCAGAGATTCAGAAGATTTGCCGTTCCATTTACATTCGTGTTGATGAATGCGTTTGGATCAGTAATACTTCTGTCAACGTGCGATTCTGCTGCCAGATGAACAATAGCTTCGGGCTGATATTTTTCAAAAACAGCTTTCAGTTCTTCCGGTTTGGTAATATCGGCTTTTTCAAAAATATAATTGGCTTCGTTTTCAATGTCTTTCAGGTTTTCGAGATTTCCTGCGTAGGTGAGCGCATCCAGATTGATTATTCTGGTTTGCGGGAGGTTTCTTACAAATTCCCTTACTACATGGGAACCAATAAATCCGGCGCCGCCGGTGATGATGATGTTTTTCATAGTTAAGGTGTAATAGTTTTTCTTCCGATGGATTTGTAATAGAATCCATTTTGTTCCGCAAGTTCTAACGGAAACATATTTCTGCCGTCAAATATAACTTTGTTTTTTAACTTTTCTGCCATCAGTTTAAAATTCGGATTTTTGAATTCCGGCCATTCTGTGGCGATTAACAAACAATCGGCACCATCCAGTGCAGTGTACATATCCTTTGCATATTCAATTTGATCGCCTAAAATTTTGCGTACATTTTCTTCCGCCACTGTGTCATAGGCAATTACTTTAGCCCCTCTTTCCAGAAAAATACGAATATTGTCCAAAGAAGAAGCTTCCCGAATATCATCAGTACTCGCTTTGAAAGCTAATCCCCAAACTGCGATTTTAATGCCCTGAAGTTGGCCATCAAAATAATCATCGATTTCTTCTGCCAGAATAACTTTCTGTTTTTGATTTACTTTTTCCGTTGCTTCCAGAATTTTAAAATCATAATTTTCATTTTTGCCTGATTTTATCAATGCTTTCACATCTTTCGGAAAGCAACTTCCTCCATATCCTATTCCCGGAAATAAAAACCGATGCCCGATTCTGTCGTCACTTCCCATCCCAAGTCGGACCTGATCTACATCTGCACCCACTTTTTCGCAATAATTTGCAATTTCATTCATGAACGTAATTTTCACGGCAAGAAAAGAATTAGCAGCATATTTAGTGAGTTCAGATGATTTTTCATCCATGAAAATAATCGGAATGCCCGTATTGGTAAACGGTTGATAAATTTTGGACATAATTTCTTTTGCTCTTTCGGAAGTGCTGCCTACTACAACACGAGCAGGATTCATCGCGTCTTCCACAGCAAAACCTTCGCGCAGAAATTCGGGATTCGATACCACATCGAAGGGTAAATTTGTCTTTGAGAGGAGAACTTCCCGAACCTTATCCGCAGTTCCCACCGGAACGGTAGATTTATTAACAATCACTTTGTAATCGGTCATCAGCGATCCAATTTGCTCCGCTACACCTAACACATAAGAAAGATCTGCAGAACCGTCTTCGCCCGGAGGCGTTGGTAATGCGAGATAAATTACCTCACTTTTCGGGATGGCTTCCGCAAGTTCGGTGGTAAAATGAAGCCTGTCTGCCTGAATATTCCTCAGAAACATTTCCTCGAGGCCGGGTTCATAAATGGGAACAATGCCGTTTTTCATTTTTGCGATTTTGGACGCATCTACATCCACACAATACACAGAATTTCCCAATTCTGCTAAGGTAGTTCCCGTAACCAGACCTACATATCCTGTTCCTACGATGGTGATATTCATTTTTACAAACCTAACTTTAAAGGCGCAAAATTACTAAAAAATGAATTACAACTTATGCCGGTTTTCAGGTAAATTGGACTAATGTCCGGATAATCTGCATGTAAAACAGCAGTTAAACCCTCGATTTTTTTTGATGGCAGAAAAATTATCGTATATTTGCAGCTGATTACGGGATAAATGAAAAGGCTTCGCAAGAAAGCCTTTTTTCGTAACAATATTTGAGGTGGATATGGAATTCAAAAAGAAAATAGAACGATTGCTGGAGGATTTTCTGGAAAATAGGGAAGATTTGTTCCTCATAGATCTGAAGATTTCTGCTAACGATGATGTAACGATAATACTGGACGGAGATGAAGGCGTTACTCTTCAGGATTGTCTGGATGCCAGCAGAGCTGTTGAATTCAATATGGACAGAGAAGCGCATGATTTCAGTCTACAGGTAATGTCGGCAGGACTCAGTGAGCCACTTTCGATGCCGAGACAATTCAAAAAAAACATTGGAAGATCTTTGGATATTCTGTTGCAGAATGATACCAGAATAGAAGGTGAACTTACAAAAGTGGAGGAAGATAGCATTACTTTACTATTACGCTACCGCAAGCCGAAAGAAGTAGGAAAAGGAAAAATAGATGTCGAGGAAGAGAAAATCATTCATTTCCAAGATATAAAGAAAGCATTAGTAACAATAAAATTTTAAGCCGTACTACGGCTAAAAGATAATTTAATACATAAATAACGAATGGACAGTTTAGCGTTAATAGAAGCGTTTGGCGATTTTAAAGACGAGAAAAGCATCAGTAAGATTGATTTAATGGCAATCATAGAAGACTCGCTTAAAACGCTTTTAAGAAAAAGATACGATTCCGACGATCATTTTGATGTGATTGTAAACCCTGATAAAGGTGATTTTCAGATATTTCTGAATAAAACCATTGTAGAAGACGGCATGTCCGAAGATGATGATCTGGAAATTGAAATAGCAGAAGCCAAGAAAATAGACCCTACCTTTGAAGTGGGAGAAGATTATACCGTAGAAATTCCGATCGCACAGTTGGGAAGAAGAAATGTTCTTACCTTGAAGCAGATTTTGGCAACAAAACTTCAGGAACATAACAACGCAATGTTGTATGATCAGTTTCGCGATAAAATTGGGGAAATAGTAATGGGAGAAGTTCACCATATTAGAAAGCAACATGCAATTTTGCTGGATGATGATGACAACGAATTTATTCTGCCGAAAGAAAATCAGATACCATCAGATTTCTTTAAAAAAGGAGAAAGCATCAGAGCTATTGTGGATTCTGTTGATTTTAAAGGAGCCAAACCCCAGATTATTGTTTCCAGAACTTCACCTAGATTTTTGGAAAAATTACTGGAGCTGGAGATTCCTGAAATTCAGGACGGAACCATTATGCTGAAGAAAGTAGTCCGCATTCCGGGCGAAAAAGCGAAAATAGCAGTAGATGCGTATGATGACCGTATCGATCCGGTAGGAGCCTGTGTTGGCGTGAAAGGTTCGCGGATTCACGGTGTGGTAAGAGAATTGAGAAATGAAAATATCGATGTTATTCAGTGGTCCAAAAACCCCGAGATTTTAGTGAAAAGAGCTTTGGGTAATGTGACGATTAATAAAATAGATCTGAATACAGAGCAGCAGTACGCCATGGTGTATACTCCGGTAGAGGAAATTTCAAAGGTGATCGGTAAACAAGGGCAGAACATCAAACTTGCTTCCTGGCTTACCGGTCTTGAAATAGACGTGTACAGAGAAACCAGCGAAGATGACGATGTCGAATTGAACGAATTCAAAGATGAAATCGAAGAGTGGGTCATCGAAGAATTCAAAAAAGTAGGATTGAATACGGCAAGAAGTGTATTGGATAAAGATACCGAAGCCCTTCTGAATCTTGTTGATTTGGAAGAAGAACAAATTGATGAAGTAAAACAGATTCTAAAAGAAGAATTGGAATCATAATATCCTCATTAAACCAAAAAACCAAATCCTGATATAAAATTAATATTTTTAAAAAGCAACTATTTTACATGCCAAAAATTAGATTAAATAAAGCGGTAAAGGAATTTAATATTTCAATGTCCAGACTCGTAGAATTTCTGCAGAGCAAAGGATTTGAAGTAGATGCAAACCCGAACGCTCAACTGGAAGCAGCGGCATATGATGTCCTGGAAGCCGAGTTTGCCAAAGATGGTGAACAAAGGAAAGCTTCACAGGAAGTTGTTATCACAAAAGTACCGGAAGAAAAACTAGTGATAGAAGACAACAAACCAGAAGTAATAAAAGCCAAATCAGAAAGGCCTGAAACTAAAATTTTAGGAAAAATTGATTTGGAACCTAAAAAACCTGAGCCGGTAATGGAAGAACCCGCCGCGCCAGTGCAGGAGCTTCCGAAAGAACCTGAGATCATAAAAGCTGAAGCTGAGGATAAACCCGAACTGAAAGTTCTGGACAAAATAGACCTTTCCCAACTCGAAAGCAACAAGCCCAAGCCGGCTCCTAAAAAACAAAAACCACAGTCCGAAACCAAAAAAGTGGAAGAAAAACCAAAGCCCGCTCCTGAACAACCAAAAGCTGAACCGGCAAAGCCGAAATCTGATGAAATAACCCAAGTGGAATTTGACAAGCCAGATCCAGATGTTTTAAAAACAGTTTATCAGAAACTCGACGGGCCAAAAATTCTAAAGCAAACAGTGGATTTGTCTCAGTTTAAGGATAAATCTAAATCTGCTGCAGATAAAAAGAAGAAAAGGAAAAGGATCGAAAAACCAGCTACCGGACAAGCAGGCGGTGGAAACCAACAAGGTGGTCAACGTCCGCAACAGGGACAAGGTGGCCCGCGCCCACAAGGTGCAGGAAACAATCAGGGTGGCAACCGGGGCAACAAAAAACCTGTTGGCAGAAGAGGAGAAAGGGTAATGCCTGTGGAACTGACTGATGAGCAGGTGAAAAACCAAATCCGCGAAACGCTGGAAAAACTGACCAGTAAAGGTGGAAAATCCAAAGGTGCTAAATACAGAAAAGAAAAAAGAGTATACCGCAGAGAACAAGACGAAATCCAACAAGAAATAGATGCTCAGGATAGAACGCTGAAAGTCACCGAGTTTATTACCGTTGGAGAATTGGCCAGTTTGATGAACGTGAGCCCTACCGAAGTAATTTCCGTATGTTTCTCACTTGGCGTTATGGTTACTATGAACCAACGTCTGGAAGCCGATACATTATTATTAGTAGCAGATGAATTCGGGTATAAAATTGAGTTTCAGGATGCAGATCTTGAAGAAGAACTGGAAGAAACAGAAGATGCAACAGAAGATCTAGAACCTCGAGCACCTATTGTAACGGTAATGGGACACGTGGATCATGGTAAAACATCTTTGCTAGATTATATCAGAAAAACAAATGTTATCGCAGGAGAATCCGGAGGAATCACCCAGCATATTGGTGCCTATAATGTTAAACTAGAAAAAGGGCAAAGAATCACTTTCTTGGATACTCCGGGTCACGAAGCCTTTACAGCGATGAGAGCCAGAGGTGCCCAGATCACCGATATTGTAATTATTGTAATTGCAGCCGACGATGATGTGATGCCACAAACCAAAGAAGCGATCGCTCACGCACAGGCCGCAGGTGTTCCAATGATTATTGCGATAAATAAAGTGGATAAGCCTACAGCGAATCCTGATAAAATCCGTGAGCAGCTTTCCGCAATGAATGTTTTGGTAGAAGAATGGGGAGGAAATGTCCAGTCTCAGGAAATTTCTGCAAAATTTGGTAATAATGTTGATCAGCTTTTGGAGAAAGTACTTCTTCAGGCAGAAATGCTCGAACTGAAAGCCAATCCTGATCGAGATGCAGTGGGTACTGTAATTGAAGCATCCCTTGATAAAGGCAGAGGATATGTTACCACGATGTTGGTTCAGAACGGAACCCTTCGTGTAGGCGATTATCTGCTTGCAGGTAAAAACCACGGAAAAGTGAAAGCAATGCTGGACGAAAGAGGGAAAAACCTGAAAGAAGCCGGTCCGTCAATTCCCGTTACTATTCTCGGATTGGACGGTGCGCCAACAGCCGGAGACAAATTCCGTGTTTTTGGAGAAGAAAGTGAGGCAAAAGCCATAGCGGTGAAGAGAGGCCAACTTCAACGTGAACTTTCCATTAGAACTAAGAAGCATACAACTCTCGAAGAACTGGGAAGAAGAATTGCATTAGGAGAATTTAAAGAACTGAATATTATCTTGAAAGGCGACGTGGATGGTTCCGTAGAAGCATTGTCAGATCAACTGCAAAGGCTTTCTACAGAGGAAATTAGCGTGAATATACTTCATCAGGGAGTAGGACCTATCACGGAATCGGATGTTAACCTTGCCACAGCATCGGATGCTATTATCATTGGATTTAATGTAAGAGCAGGTGCGAATGCTAAAGATCTTGCAGATAAAGAAGAGATTGAAATCCGAACCTATTCTGTTATTTATGCAGCCATTGAAGAAGTAAAAGAAGCGATGGAAGGAATGCTTTCTCCGGAAATCAAAGAACAAGTGATTGGTAATGTAGAAATCCGCGAGGTATTTAAAATTTCCAAAATCGGATCTATTGCAGGATGTATGGTTCTTACAGGAAAAGTGACTAGAAATTCAAAAATCAGGCTTCTGCGTGACGGTATTGTGAAACATGACGGAGAACTAGAAAGTTTGAAACGTTTCAAAGATGATGTCAAAGAAGTCACCAAAGGATATGAATGTGGTTTGAACATCAAAGGATACAACGATATTGAAATAGGCGATATCCTGGAAGTGTATGAAGAAGTGGCAGTGAAGAAAAAATTGAAGTAATTCATTTTTTTTATATATTTACCTGCTTAAATAAATAATTGAAAAAAAAATGTAATTTTAAAGAAATGAAAATTAAAGTTTTACCACTTTTGCTGTTACTCCCTTTCTTCGCATTTTCTCAGACTGCTGAAGAAAAACGAAAATTGGCTTCGTTTTCCAACAAAGAGGCGAATGCAGTTTTGGCAAAAGAATTACAGAAAGAAGAGCAGCAAAGAAAATTAAGATTAGATGCCTATCTGAAAAGCAATCCCCAAATTTCAAAAGTGGAAATCACTGATGACGGTTTCGGAAAAAAAGAATTGATGGACGTGCTCCCTAACGGCGAGAAAATCTATGCCCAGACGCATAATGCGGGATCCGCTATTACTGCTAGAGCGAATTCACTTTATAGTGGTGGAAGTTTAGGAATTAATATTCAAGGACAAGGGATGACGGCTGGTGTTTGGGATGGAGGTACTGTGCGAGGTACACATCAAGAGTTTATGGTAGGGGGTACAAGCAAAGTAACAAATATGAATACTTCTACATTGTCTAATCATGCTACTCACGTAGCAGGGACTATCGGTGCACAGGGTATTCAAGCCTCTGCAAGAGGTCTGGCTTTTAATGCGAATATACTAGCATATGATTGGACGAATGATTTGACTGAAATGTTAAATGAAGCTTCTACAGGTTTATTAGTTTCTAATCACTCCTATGGCATCGGAGCTCTGAACTCACTTTGGTTTTATGGTGCTTATGATAGTAGAGCCCAGCAAATAGATAATATTTGTTATAATAATCAGTATTATTTGCCAGTAGTTTCTGCAGGAAATGACAGGAACGAAACTGCCCCACCGGGATCAACACAGATTGCTGCGAAACAAGGATATGACTTGATCTTTGGTCATGGAAACGCTAAGAATGTACTCACAGTAGCAGCAATAAATGAAATGACCAACTACATTGGGTTGGCGAGTCCTCAAATGTCTCAGTTTAGTAGCTACGGCCCATCTGACGATGGAAGAGTGAAGCCGGAAATATCTATGAAAGGAGTTAATGTAAACTCAACTACTTTCTCGTCTAATACTTCTTATGGACCTATGAGTGGTACTTCGATGGCTTCACCTGGCATAACAGGCGTGATTACGCTTCTTCAGCAATATTATAATCAGTTGTATTCTAACTTCATGAAAGCTGCAACGGTAAAAGGACTAATTTTGCACACAGCTGATGATGCAGGAACCACACTTGGTCCCGATGCAAGATTTGGATGGGGAGTAGTAAATGCGGACACTTCGGCAAAAGCAATCAGAGATAAAAATTTACAGTTAAATGGAAGTGTAATTGAAGAAAATGTTTTAAACAATAACGGCACCTATACAAAAACATTTAGTGCCTCTGGCACAGGTCAGCTGAGGGTTTCTATTTCGTGGACTGATCCTGCTGCGCCTACATTTAATAATGGTGATACGGATCCATCGACTACTTATTTAGTGAACGATTTGGATATATCGGTAACTTCTGTTGCTACAGGCACTACTCATTATCCTTGGAAACTACAAGGAATGTCGGCACCTAATGCTGCTGCAACAAGAAATTCCACCAACGACGTTGATAATTTTGAAAGAATTGATATAGACAACCCCTCTGGGGAGTATATTTTAAATGTATCTCATAAAGGCGCCCTTTCAGCTCCTCAGAATTATAGCATAGTTATTACTGCTGGCAGTCTCAACACATTAAATGCATCAGAAGTGGAATCTGAACCACAGATCAGAGTATTCCCTAATCCAACTACGGATATCCTCAATGTTCAGGGACTAGAAAAATTTACTGCAATAATTCTTGATGAAAGTGGAAGAGTATTGTTAAACCAAAAATCTGATAATGGTCAAATTAATGTAAGTTCATTATCAATAGGCTCATATTATTTGATGATTAAAAATCATAAAGGGAACGATATAACGCTAAAATTCTTAAAAAAATAAAAATTAATACAGATGTTGTATATGTTAAATTTATTTAACATATTTGCTTTTTAATAAACTAAAATTGTTAATATGAATGTTAAATTAAAAGTTTTAACCGCAGGTGCTCTTTTTTTCCTCGGTCATTACGTGGAAGCACAAGATACACTTAGAGTTCAAGAGATTGAAGAAGTGGTCGTTGTTGCTTATGGCACACAAAGAAAAGAAACTTTAACAGGATCAGTAGGTCAGGTTAAAGCAGCAGAATTGGCAAAAGTTACTTCTCCTAACGTTGTTCAGGGTATGACAGGTAAAATTGCTGGTGTTCAAATTGCACAAGTTTCCGGTCAGCCAGGTGAAGCACCAACAGTACGTTTTAGAGGTATTGGCTCTATTAGCGGTTCTTCTGCCCCATTATATGTAGTGGACGGAGTACCTATGTCGGGAAGTATTACTCAGTTAAATAATAACGATATTGAGTCTATTTCCTTTCTGAAGGACGCATCGCTTGCTGCACTGTATGGAAATAGAGGAGCAAACGGGGTAATAATTGTTACTACTAAAAAAGGGAGGCGCGCTAGAACCAGTTTTAATTTGGATGTGAAAACTGGTATTAATCAGAATGGAAATACCAGATATAAAACTATTACCGATCCTAGTAGGTATTACGAAGCGTATTTTACAGGACTAGCAAACAATTACATGTACAGCCAGAATCTATCATACGCTGATGCGAGAATGTTAGCAGCAAATGAATTGATTTCGGGACCGGTAGGTTTGGCTGTTAATATTTTTGATGTCGCTGATAATGCTTTAGTAGATCCACTTACAGGAGCCTTTAATTCGGCTGCGAAGATGAGGTATCAACCGGAAAATTGGGAAGATTACTTATTTAGAGAAGGTTTTTTTACATCTACGTTCTTAAATGCGAGTGGAGGTAATGAAAATACTACTTATTATTTCTCTGGAGGATACGAAAGAAATGAAGGATATGCAATCGCCTCCAAAATGGATAGGGTTACAGCAAAGGCCAAAGTTGATTCAAAGCTGGGGGAAAGAATTGATCTTGGTGTTAATTTTGGTTACACTAATTCTGTAATTGATAATCCTGATGGAAATGGAAGTACTACTTATTCCTCTCCTTATAACTGGATAAACACGGTTGGTCCTATCTATGGAGTTTATCAAAGAGATAATAATGGAAACTTGATTCGAGATGAGAGAGGTGAGTGGGTGTATGACGATGGTACAGGTTATGGAGGATTGTATCCGATTCGTCCATATGGTCAGTTCCAAAACCCTTATGCAACGGCAACCATGGATAATAAAAGAACAAATAGAAATGCTGTATTTGCCTCAGGATATTTTGGATTTAAAATTTTGAAAGATCTTAATTTTAAGTATACGCTTACGGCAGATTATACAAATAGTGATTCTAATTCTTATGATACTCCATTTTATGGGGATGCGGTCAATGCAAACGGTAGAGTAGGCAATTCCGTAAGTAGCATTTTAGGGATCACTCATCAGCAGTTACTTAATTATCAGAAGAGCTTTAATTCTCATCGTTTTGATGTATTGGCCGGACATGAAACGTATGACAACCGTTACTCTTACTTATCAGTGTCAAAATCAAATTTATTCTACCCTTATAGCCAAGATATTAATAGTGCAGCATTATATACAAATCCAACTGGTGGTAAAGGTACTTACGCAACAGAAGGTTATTTCGGTCGTGTAAATTATGATTATGGCAATAAGTACTTTGTAAGTGCTAACATCAGAAGAGATGGTTCATCCAGATTTCATCCGGATAATAGATGGGGAACGTTTTATGGCTTCGGAGGAGCATGGAGGGTTTCACAAGAGAGTTTTTTAAGTGATTCAAAGGTTATTAATGAATTAAAACTTAAAGGTTCTTATGGAGAACAAGGCAACGACAATTTGGGATTAGAAAATGATAACATATATTATCCATACATGAATGCCTATGTTATTACTCCACAGCAATCTTTCAATGAAGTTATCGGATATGATCAGGTCTACCTAGGTAACAAAAATATAACTTGGGAGAAAATGAAGAATCTAAATGCTGGTGTTGAACTGTCTTTACTGGACAGAAGAATTAATATAGATGCTGAATATTTTGAAAGGAATGTTTCTGATATGTTGATGCGATTAGCACTAAGTCCTTCCGGTGGTTTTTCCTATTCTCCTGAGAATGTAGGATCTATGGAAAATAAAGGAGTAGAAGTAACAGTGGATGTTGACATTATAAGAAAAGACGACTTTAGGTTGAATATTTTCGGGAATGCATCGCACTACAAAAATAAGGTTACATCTTTAAAAGAAGGCAAAGACATCGTAACGTTAGCGGATAACCGCAAACTCAAGATGGGATATGATGCGTATGTGTATTATATGAAAGAATTTGCCGGAATCGATGAGCAAGGTAACTCACTCTTTTATAAGGATGAAAAGGATGCTAATGGGAATATCATTAAAACTGTTACTGACGATTGGAGAGAAGGTACAGATTATTTCTTAGATAAATCGAGATTGCCGGAAGTTTATGGTGGATTCGGTTTGAGAGCAGATTATAAAAATATAGATTTTTCAATAGATTTTGCTTATCAGTTTGGTGGCTGGGGTTACGATGGTAACTGGATGGCCAGGATGGGAGGCGGTAGAGGAGAGTCTATTCATCAGGATTATTATAACACTTGGTCTTTACAAAATACCGATGCCGTTCTGCCATTGTTCTCTGTAGAAGATCCTAAATTTAATTATGCTCAGTCAACTTTAGGACTAATTAAATCAGATTACCTCAGTATTCAGAATATTACATTAGGGTATTCTTTAAACAGAGACTTACTGGAGCGTACTGGCATATCTAACCTTCGTCTTTACGTCAGCGCTAACAATCCAATCTATTGGTCAAAAAGACAAGGATATGACCCAAGACTTTCATTATTAGGTTCTTACGGAGGTACAACCTATAATGTAAATAGAACTTTATTATTTGGTACAACAATTTCATTTTAAAAAAAAAATCAATGAAAAAAATTAAAATATATGGTTTATATGCTATTTTAAGTATGTTAACCTTGTCCTCTTGTAAGGACGACTTATTGGATGCTGATTCGCAACCCTCGATGACACAAGATCAGTTTGATGATCTGAACATCAAATTTCCAGAAAAAACGTATTTAATCTACACTGGAATTGAATCAGGGAATAATCTTTTTATGCATGACTTTGGAACATTAGGAAATTATCATGATGATTTCGGAGTGGTTTCGTATCAATTAGGATTAAATTTTATGACAGACCAAATAACGATGACTTCTCAACATTGGTTTGTTCATTATTTAAACTATTCAGCTCGTTTAGAAACTAGTATACGGACACGGGCAATGTGGTCTTTCTATTATAAAGTTATTTATAATATGAATAGTGGGTTAACACTAATGCCCGAAGACAATAATGTACTTACAGATGAGATTAAGCATATTAAAGCCCGATATCTTGCCATGAGAGCGGATGCTTACTTTAATTTGATTAGAGTATATGCAAATGGAGATATTGGGGTTCCATTGTTTACAGAAAAAGAAAAAATTAATGATAGAGTTCCTACTTCACAAATTAGAAGCTTAATCGAAAGTGATTTATTAGAGGCTCACACTCTTATTAGTGGATATTCAAGGCCTACTAAAGAGCACATAAACAAAAATGTAATTGCTGGAATGCTCGCAAGGTTTTACTTGGAAAGAAAAGACTGGGCAAAAGCCTCACAGTATGCACAAGAAGCTTTGGCCGGATATTCAGCTACAGCAAATCTCTTCGATGGATTTAATAAAATTGACAATCCAGAATGGATTTGGGGAGCTGATGTGAACGCTGAAACATCATCTTATTATGCCTCTTTCTTTTCACAAATGGGAAATCTTAATGCTGGCTATGCTGGTTTATTGCAAGTTTATAAAACTATTGATAAAAGATTATTTGATAAGATACCAGCAACAGATGTCAGAAAAGATTGGTTTTTAGACACTGGAAATCCGTTTGGTTTGCCTAAATATTCTAACGTGAAATTTATCGATGATACTGATTTTGAAGGTGATTATGTGTATATGAGAGCGGCGGAAATGTTTTTAATTGATGCAGAAGCCAAAGCAAACTTAAATGTTGCGCAAGGACAACAGGCTTTGAATGCCTTCGTGCAAACAAGAAATCCAGCTTTTGTTGCACCAGCTAATCAAAACGATTTACTGGAAGAAATTTATTATCAGAGATCTCTGGAATTATGGGGTGAAGGCGGATTCGCATTTTATGACATGAAGAGACTTAATAGAGGAATGAATAGAGCCTATCCTGGTAGCAACCATACGATTAATCAGTTTTCATATCCAGCAGGGTCGCCTAAGTTTATCTTTCAAATCCCAATAATTGAAATGGACAACAATCCGGCAGGTATACAGCAAAATCCATTATAAAAATTTTAATATAATAAATACACTATGAAAAATATTTTTTTAAGACTTTTTGCGGTAATGCTTACTATGTTTGTATTTTCTTGTAGCGAGCATGATGATATACCAGTGTTTCAAGAATCTTTATTGCATTTTGATAAAGAGAAACAGACAGCGATTTATGACGGTGATCTAAATAGCGGAGTAAACGAAGTTTCATATTTTGTTACTAACAAAGTATCGTCAACTCATTCTGTTGAGTTAGTTTTTGATCCTGCTAAATCCTCAGCAGTTTTAGGGACAGATTTTACGATAATTAATAATTTAGATGAGTTAACAAGTGGAGAAGCTGGGGGAAAATTTGTTATTGATGTAAAACCTGCAGCAGCAATTGCCAAAAAGAATGCAGTATTTACTCTAAAGTCCAATTCTTTAGGTTCTACATTCTATAGAAATGAAATACTAGTAGAGTTCGTAGCTTCTTGTTCATCTGATTTAGGTGGCACATACCAATATTCTACAACTACCATGTTTACACCAGAAGGAGGGGGGATTTCTGTTCCAGGTCCAGTGACGGGTACTGTTAATTTTACTCCTACAGCAGTAAATGGGGAATATTCAGTTTCTGATGCTAGTTTCGGAGGATATGCTGCTATGGGATATGGTGGAGTTGCATCAAATGTGAAGTTGAAGGATGCATGTAACAAATTATCCTTTGTTGGTAAAAATCAATATGGCGATGATCATTTTATTAGTAATGTTGTAGTTTCAGGTAATCAATTGACCTTTAAATGGTCTACTACTTATGGAGAATACGGGACTACTACATTAACTAAAACTGGAGGCAATTGGCCACCTCTAAACTAATTAAATACTTAATGACCCCGCTTTTAGCGGGGTTTTTTATTCCTTCTTTTTTCCTATTTTTGTGGCTACACAACTGCCCATGAAATACCTTCTTTTTATATTCTTTTTTTTTGGTTGTATAGTTAATGCTCAGATTGTTAACAAAACAGATTCCAACAGAGTTCGGATTCAGGATTCTGTCATTGTGGATTCCGGTGCGAAAGATTCTCTCATTATTTTCAAACCTACCATTCAGGACTATAAATTTTATACGCAATTTTCAGCAAAGAAAATCTTGGATACTGTGCTAACGTATGATAAAACTTATATTTTCACACAGTATAATAACCGGGATAATTTCGGAAAAATTCAATTTGCTAATATCGGAATTGGGTTTAATCCGCTGAATTATGAACATAATCCGGAACAAAACCTGACATTGCTTCCCTTCAATAAAGCACACAATATTTTAGGAATTAAAGATATCAGGTATTATGATGTTAAAACTCCCACTGCAATTTTTGTTTATCATAATGCCATGCGAAATGGTGTAGCACTGAACAGTACTTATACACAAAACATCGGTAAAACTTTCAATTTCGCAATAGAATATATGGGACTGCGATCACTGGGAAATTACAGCAACAACCTTGCAGTGAACAATAACACTGTTTTTTCAGGGCATTTTAAATCCAGAAACAGTAAATATGAAGCTTTTGCGCATTTTATTCACCAAAATGTAAATAGTGAGGAAAATGGCGGAATTGTGAATGACAGTCTTTTCCTCAGCGGTGCAGAGGCGTACAGCAACCGGGCCAATGTTGAAGTCAATTTACAAGGCGTCGATTCTCGGTTTTCTTACCGTCGATATTATCTTAGCCATCAGTTTTCTCCCTTTAATCCGGAACGTTTTCCCTTCAAACTTCAACATACCATTTCTCATCAGGGAAATAAATATTTTTTCAGTCAGACAGGACTTCAGCCTTTTTTCTATGATCAACCAACGCAAATTATTAGCGGTTTCCCATTGTCCACCGGTAAATATTCTAATAATTTGAGCAATACAGTCGCTTTGATTTTTGATTATGAAAAATTTCAGTTGAATGCAGGAATTCGTCATCAGAATATTGCTTTTGGCGTGTATGAACCCTTGGAAATAGGACAATTGAATGTCCCACAGGAAATCCGTGAAGACAGAATTGGAGCAGTAGGAAATTTAAAAATTAATCTCTGGAACAAAATAGCTCTGAATGCAGATCTTGAAATCTCCCGAGGCGAACATTTCGGTAATTTTATCCGTACCGCCAACACGCTGCATTTTGAGCCGTTTACTGGATATTTTATCGATGCAAAAGTGAATTTTCAGTCTTCTGCACCTTCATTTAATTATCTTCTGAATACTTCTCCTTATAGGAAAATGAATTACAATTTCATGGACTTTAAGAATCAGAATATTCTCGAAATTGGAGGAAATATGAATTTGAAATGGTTTAACTCTAAGTTGTTCGCGCAATATTTCATGATTGATAATTTTACTTATTTCAATGCAGAAGGCCAGCCTGCGCAAAGCAACACCTCGGTCAATATTTCACAAATCGGAGGTGAAGCTACATTTCATTATAACAAATTCAGGCTTAATACCAGACTTCTTTTCCAGAATACGCTCACCAATAAAGAGCTCTTTCCTGCTCCGAATGTCATTGGAAGGGCCAATCTTTTTTATCAGACGAAAGCTTTTAAAAATGCCGCGGAATTACAAGGTGGAATCAAGGTTCATTATTTCACGAAATTTGACTCAAGAGACTATTTTCCGGTGTTGAATGAATTCACACTTCAGAACGCGAATCCTTTCTCTATTGGTGGAAAACCCATTGTGGATGCCTATATCAACATGAAAGTGAAGCGAATGTTTTTCTTTGTCGAAGGTCAGCATTTGAATACTATTCTTGCCAATAATACCACCTACACCGCTCCTCATTATCCGTTTTATGATTTCCGAATCAATATCGGAATCGTTTGGTATATGATTAATTAAACTGAGAGTTTTGAAATTACTTGAGAAAATACAATTCGCAGATCTTGACAATATTCCCCAACTTATCAAAGATTTTTTGGCAGGAAGTATAGAGGATTTCCGAAGCGAAAATTTTAGTCTACAGAATATTGAGCAAAAAATTCAGGCCAGGAAAGAACATTTTTCTTCCGAAAAACGCAATGTACTTTCTCAGATTTTCGAGAAACAAATGAAAACGGTGGTTCTTTCCGAAAAGCAGGAAAATCACCTGAACATAATTCGTGATGAAAACACATTCACTGTCACTACAGGACATCAGCTGAACCTCTTTACAGGGCCGGTTTTCTTTATTTATAAAATCCTGCAAACCTTAAAAACCAGTCAGTTTTTGAAGAAAAAATTTCCGGAGTATCAGTTCGTACCTGTATTTTGGATGGCGACAGAAGATCATGATTTTGAAGAAATCAATCATTTTAAAACCTTCGGCAGGCAATATGAAATTAATGAAAAGAATGGAGGTGCTGTTGGTGAAATTTCCATCAGCGATACGGATTTCATAAAGAATTTTGAAAGCGAATTTGAAAATTCTGTTTTTGGAACCGAGTTGATTTTGATGATGAAGGAAGCTTACAGAACGGGAAATACATTGGCGGAAACGACCCGAATTTTGGTGAACCGGCTTTTTTCAGAATTTGGTCTTTTGATTCTCGACGGAAATGAAACGGATTTGAAACGAATGATGATTCCTGTTTTTAAAGAGGAACTCAATAATAATTCTTTGCTGAAGGAATCGAAAAAAAATGTAGATTTTCTGATTAAAAATTACGGAAAAGCTCAGGTAAACCCGAGAGGTATCAACCTTTTTTATCTTTCTGCAACGAGAAACCGAATAGAATTTGACGGAGAAAAATTTAATATAGTAGATACTGATATCACTTTCACAAAAAATGAAATAGAGCAGGAGCTGCATTCCCATCCTGAAAAATTCAGCCCCAATGCCCTTATGCGGCCGGTATATCAGGAAACAGTGTTGCCAAACATCATGTATATTGGTGGAAATGCAGAAATCATGTACTGGCTGCAGCTGAAAGATTATTTTAAATCCATGCAGTTGCCTTTTCCCGTGCTGGTTCCCAGAAATTCAATGCTGTGGATTACTGATAAAACTTTAAATAAAATAAAAAAACTGCAGCTTTTGCCTCGCGATTTTTTATATAATTTTCAACAGATTACAGATCAGAAAGTTTTGGAAAATCAAAAGATATTGGATAATATTCAACGCCTTGAGAGCCATTTGGTTTCCAGTTTTTCAGAGCTAAAAAACGTGTCCGAACTGACTGAGAAATCTTTCGGAAATCTCGTGAAAGCAGAAGAAATCAGGCAGCTGAAATCTTTCCAAAGAATGAAAAAAAGATTACTGCGTGCCGAAAAAAGAAAACAGCACGAGTTGGTTTCCCGTCTTCAGCAACTTTATCTTACTGTAAATCCTTCCGGAATCTGGCAGGAAAGAGTGCTCAACTTTAGCGTCTTTTATGCCGACGAAGGCCGGGCTTGGCTTGAAACTTGTTTAGACGAGATGGACGTTTTGCAACCCAATTTGCTTGTTCTTGTGAATTGAGTTGAAAAAGGTAATTTTGCAAATATTCTATACTGTACATGATAAAGAAATTATTCATATTTTCAGGATTGCTTTTTTTTGTAAGCCTGTTTGCGCAAAAAACTCACACCGTAGAAAAAGGAGATACTTTGTTTGGTATTTCCAGAAAATACAATATTTCTGTGGACGATCTTTTGCGTCTGAACCCCGAATCCAAAGATGGAAATATTAAAATTGGAGAGGTGCTCCGCCTTGACGGAAAGGGCAGTTCAAAACAGCTGGGTTATATTACCCTGAAACCAAAGGAAACCATTTATGGTATTTCAAAACAATATCGTATTTCAGAAACTGATCTTAAAGCCCTGAATCCTGACCTTAACAACCAGATGAAAGCAGGTTCGCGGATTATTCTTCCGCTGGAAAATATTAAAAAATACGGAAACGGCGAACTTTTGGAAGAAGTTACTTCACCCAAATCACAGGCTAATATTCCTGTTTCTTCCAATACTTACACTACAACCGGTGTTTCCTCAGATGATTTCGTGACTTATACTGTTCAGAGTGGCGATACCACTTTTGGAATTGTCAATAAATTTGGAATTGCGCTGGATGAACTGATCCAACTGAATCCAGCATTATCCTCCGGACTGAAACCAGGTATTACACTTAAAATCCGAAAAGCAGATCCTGCGTATGTTAAAAAATCCGGAGACGAACTGAATGTTGCCATCATGTTGCCATTCGGTTATGATTCCAATGATAGCAAATACCGTAACGTTTCTCTTGATTTCCTTTCTGGAGCCAAGCTTGCCATAGAACGAAATGCGAAAAAAGGACAAAAGCTGAATGTGAAAATCATTGATGCGGGAAATGAAGCCACCTTCAAAAACTCACTTACCCAAATCAATAAAGATAATACCGATCTTATCATCGGTCCGTTTTTTAAATCCAGCGTTCTGGAAGTTTTGGATTACGTGAAAACATCTAAAATTCCTATTGTTGCACCGTTCGCCAATTCAGAAGATTTGTATGGATTCAGCAATCTGATCATCATGGAAACCAATGATCAGGTGTATGCAGACCGCATTATGGACGAAGTAAAAGCGGTATACTCGGATCAAAGAATTTATATTGTAGCTGATTCTGATAAGTCGAAAGCTAATTATATCAGATCCGGTTTGATGAAAACTCTTAAAACGCCTCAAATCATCATCGTAAATTCAGCCAACGAAATTCAGGCGGATACCAACATGATGACAGGGCAGAAAGCACCAGTAATCGCAGTGTTGGCCAATAATAATGACGGTTTTGGCGAAGCATTTGCGAATAAAATGATCGCCTTGTCTCAGGAAGTTCAGGGAATCAAAGCATTTAGCATGTATTATGTGCCGGCTTTCGAAAAAAATATAGATGAACTCAGTGCAACCAGTTTGGTGTATTTGATGGACAGAAAAATAAACACTGAGGGCCGTTTTGAGAATGAAATTTTAGCTGAATACAAAGACAAATATTGTAAAACACCTTCTAAATACGCAGTTATCGGGTTTGATGTGGTGAATGATATGCTGATGCGCGAAAATACAAAGGGAGAAATCTTCAAACAGATTAGCAAACCACAGACTCAGTTGGCCACAAAATTTGAATTCTCCAGAATTCAGAGAAACGGAGCGTATGTCAATACCGGATACCGAATTGTCCGGCTCCTTCGTTAGTCTTATTTCTGTTGATGACCGCCGTCATGTTTCAGGAAATATTTTTTGCTTAAATTTGCTGTCAATTTAAATAAAACTAATGAAAGCACTTGTATTTCCTGGGCAGGGATCTCAGTTTGTCGGGATGGGAAAAGAACTCTATGATTCCCGGAAAGACATTAAAGATCTGATGGAATCTGCCAATGATATCCTTGGTTTCGATATTTTGTCCGTTATGTTTAGCGGAACAGAAGAAGATCTGAAGAAAACTGAAATTACTCAACCTTCTATATTCATACATTCTTTAGCTGAACTGAAAGCAACCAATACTATTGGCGCAGAAATGGTAGCGGGACATTCCTTAGGCGAATTCTCTGCTCTGGTAGCCAACGGAGTTCTTTCATTTGAAGATGGCCTGAAATTGGTCTCCGAAAGAGCGAAGGCAATGCAAGAAGCGTGCAATTCCAATCCAAGTTCAATGGCCGCTATTTTGGGGCTGGAAGATCATAAAGTAGAGGAAATTTGCGAATCTGTAGACGGGATTGTAGTTCCTGCGAATTATAATTGTCCCGGACAACTGGTAATTTCCGGAGAAACTTCAGCAGTAGAAAAAGCCTGTCAGTTGTTGAAAGAAGCAGGTGCTAAAAGAGCGATAATATTACCCGTTAACGGCGCATTCCATTCACCTTTAATGCAGCCGGCTCAGGATCGTTTATCCAACGCTATCGAAGAAACGAAATTCCGGAAAGCAATGATTCCGGTGTACCAAAACATTACTACAACTGCGGTTACTGATCCTGAAGAGATTAAACAAAACCTGATGGCACAACTCACCGGCCCTGTGAAATGGACACAAAGTGTACAAAATATGATTAAAAACGGAGCGACACAATTCGTAGAAGTTGGACCAGGAAAAACGCTTCAGGGCCTGATCAGAAAAATTAATGCCGAAGTAGCGGTATCGTAAAAACAGAGAAAGTGGGCCGCATTTTTTCACCCGGAAAATTATTACTCACTTCAGAATATTTCGTTTTAGACGGAGCTCTTGCCTTGGCTATACCTACAAAGCCAGGACAAGAGTTTTTTTTTGAAGAAATTCACGACCGCAATTCTGAGATCATTTGGCAAGCCTACCATCAGGAAAAATTGTGGCTCAGCATCAAAATAAATTACAGAAACTGGACGATTCTGGATACCAATGTGGAAACTCCTGCCAAATTTGTGGTAAGTGTTCTTCAACATGTTCAGGATCTTTCTAATATAAGATTTCATACCGAAAATTCTTATTTTTTGAAAACCAATCTTCAGTTTCCTCCCGATTTTGGCTTGGGAAGCAGTTCTACATTAATGAATAATCTCGCTGAATGGGCGGAAATTGATCCATTTCAACTCAATGAAAATGCTTTGGGAGGCAGTGGATACGATATTGCAGTAGCGCAAGAGAAATCTCCGATTTTGTATCAGGCTTTGCCGGAAAAGAAAATAACTAAAGTGGAATTTGATCCCGGTTTTAAGAATGAATTTATTTTCATTCATCTCAATCAAAAACAGGACAGCAGGAAAGGGATTGCGTTGTACCGATCTAAACCTCGGGATAAAGAACTTATTCATGAGCTTTCTGAACTTACCAAAGCTGTTTTCACGGCAAAAAACATAGAAGAATTTACGCTCTATATGAATCATCATGAAATGTTGATTTCTTCTTTTTTAGCAATAGAAACTGCCAAAGAAAAATATTTCCCACAATACGGAGGATTCATAAAAAGTCTGGGAGCTTGGGGCGGAGATTTTGTATTGGCTTCAAAATTCGGGGATTACAAAAAATATTTTTCAGATAGAAATTTTACCCGCATTTTCGAATGGCAGGATTTAGTACTCTGACAATCAATTATATCAATCAGTTTTTCTATGCTGATTTAAATCAGTATGCTTTTCTCAGTAAAATGCCATTTTTTTATTTAAATTTGGAAATCTTCAAACTAAAAAATAAACCCTTTCAAATATGAGAAATTTCAAGATTATCCAGGATCTGAAAAACATGGGAATTAATGGTGACCATGAAGTGGTGTACAACCCAGGTTTTGAGCAATTATACCAGGATGAAGTAGCAGAAACTAATGAAGGTTTTGAAAAAGGTATTCTTACAGATTCTGGTGCTATCGCAGTGGAAACAGGCATCTTTACAGGACGTTCGCCTAAGGATAGATATATCGTTTTAGATGATGTTACCAAAGAAACCATCAACTGGGATGGAAAAGTGAATTTGCCGACAACGCCTGAAATTTTTACAGATTGTAAACAGCAGGTTCTCGATCAGCTTTCTAAAGCAGAGAAACTTTATGTAGTAGATGCTTTTTGCGGTACCAATCCGGATACGAGACTTAAAGTCCGTTTCATTATGGAAGTTGCGTGGCAGGCTCATTTTGTGACCAATATGTTTATTCGTCCATCTCATTATGAACTGGAAAATTTCGGAACTCCGGATTTTACAGTAATCAACGGTTCCAAAACGACCAATAAAAACTGGAAAGAGCAAGGGTTGAATTCTGAAAATTTCATCATGTTTGATCTTACCGAAAAAATGCAGATTATCGGCGGAACCTGGTATGGCGGAGAAATGAAGAAAGGAATGTTCGCCATGATGAATTATTACCTTCCGCTGAAAGGAATGGCTTCTATGCATTGTTCTGCCAATGTTGGTGAGGACGGAGATGTTGCTTTGTTCTTCGGACTTTCCGGAACCGGGAAAACTACACTTTCTGCAGATCCGAAACGTTAT
>JAANMV010001254.1_pt1 | contig 28668 bp, 23 predicted proteins | sample 7279661 | NCBI WGS metagenome assembly JAANMV01 (sample SAMN14094540, study PRJNA606508) | bioreactor metagenome | isolation source: A lab-scale SPAN reactor treating ammonium-rich wastewater day 121 | place: Ireland: Galway | collected 2017-05-16
GACCGCGTGATCGCCCTGCCCAGCGCCGGCCTGCACACGAACGGCTACTCCCTGGCCCGCATGGCCCTGGACGGCCTGGACTGGAACGACGCCCGAAGTGACCTGAACGGCGAGCGCCTCGCGGACCTGCTGACCGTCCCGCACCGCGCGTACGTGCCCGCCTTCGACGCCCTGGAAGCGGCCGGGGTGGACGTGCGCGGCATGGCGCACATCACCGGCGGCGGCCTGGTGGACAACCCGCCCCGCGTGTTCCCCGCCGGCATCGGTATGCAGGTGGACACCGCCTCCTGGACCGTGCCGCCCGTCTTCGAGCTGATCGTGAAGCAGGCGCAGGTGGACCGCTACGAGGCCTTCCGCGCCCTGAACATGGGCGTGGGCTTCCTGTTCATCGTGCCGGCCGCGCAGGAGGCTCACGCCATGGCCGCCCTGAGCGCCGCCGGGCAGCAGCCCTGGGTGATCGGGGAGATGATCGCCGGACAGGGCGTCACCTTCACCGGCGGTCAGGGCAGTTGAAACGCCGCCTCGCCCCCTTCGGCTTCACCGCCCCGGACCGCGCCACCGCGACGGAATTCTGGGTGGTGCGCCACGGGGAAAGCACCTGGAACGTGGACGGCCGCTACCAGGGCCAGACCGACGTGCCCCTCAGCCACGTGGGCGTGCTGCAGGCCGCCAGCCTCGCCGAGCGCCTCACCGGCCTGCACTTCGACGCGGTGTACAGCAGTGACCTCGCCCGCGCCATGCAGACCGCCGAGATGGTCACCGAGCGCCTCAGCGGGCACCCGCCGGTGCAGCCCGCCCCGGACCTGCGCGAGATTGACGTCGGGGAATTGTCCGGCCTGACCGTGGCCGACATCCGCCAGCAGTACCCGCAGTACCTCCAGGACCTCTCCGCGGATTCCTGGGGCACCCGCCGCCCCGGCGGGGAGAGCATGGAAGACCTCTTCTCCCGCTGCGGCGCGGCGTTTCACCGCATCCGCGCGCTGCACCCCGGGCACCGGGTGCTGGTGTTCACGCACGGCGGCGTGGTCCGCGTGGCGGTCGGGCTGGCGCTGGGCGGCGTGCCCGCGCACTCCTGGGCGCGCCTGAGCGTCACGAACACCAGCATCACCCGCGTGCTGCTGTCCGAACAGAGCGGCACCCTGCTGGGCTTCAACGACGACGCGCACCTGGAAAACCTCGCGGAGGCCACCGAGGCCGACGACGTGCTGGGGCAGTCCCCGTGACCGCGCCCGCCGCCTCTTTGCTGGACCGCTACCTCGCCGGCGACCCGCGCGCCCTGGCCCGCGCCCTCACGCTGGCCGAGGCGGGCCTGCCGGCCGCGCGGCCCCTGCTGCGCGCCGCGCGCACCCGAGCGCACCGCGCCACCGTGCTCGGCGTGACCGGCAGCCCCGGCAGCGGCAAGAGCACCCTGACCGGGGCGCTGATCGCCACGCTGCGCGCCCAGGGCAAGCGCGTCGCGGTGCTGGCCGTGGACCCCAGCAGTCCGTACAGCGGCGGCGCGATCCTCGGGGACCGCATCCGCATGTTGCGCCACCACGCCGACCCGGGCGTGTTCGTCCGCTCCCTCGCCACGCGCGGCGCGCTGGGCGGCCTGTCCGCCCGGACCATGCAGGTCCTCGCGCTCCTGGAAGGGGCAGGTTTTGACTGGGTGATCCTGGAAACCGTGGGCGTCGGCCAGTCCGAGGTGGACGTGGCCGCCGTGTGCGACCACACCCTGCTCGTCCTCACGCCGGCCGGCGGGGACGGCGTGCAGGCCTTCAAGGCCGGCATCATGGAGATCGCGGACGTGATCGCCGTGAACAAGGCCGACCTGCCCGGCGCCGACCGCACCGTGCGGGAACTCATGGCCGCGCAGGGCCTCGGCGCGCACGACGAGCGCACCTGGTTCGCCCCGATCCGCCGCACCATCGCCAGCCAGGACCAGGGCATGGAGAAACTCGTGGAGGCCGTCCTGAAGCACCGCGAGCACCTGGGCGAATCCGGCCTCGGCGCCCGCCGCGCCGCCCGCGCCGAGTACGAGGTCCGGTCCCTGGTGCAGGAACGCCTGATGGAACGCGCCCGGGTGCAGAGCCGCGACCTGTACGCCCGCGTGGCCCGCGGGGAACTGGATGCGGATGACGTGGCCGACGCCCTGGTGCAGGGTGACGGCCTGCCCGGCCCCGGGGCCCGGGGGTGAAGGCCCGCACGCTGGCCCCGCTGCTGCTGGCGTTCCTGACTGCGCAGCGCCTCGTGGAACTGCGCCGCGCCCGCGCGAACGAACGCTGGGCACGCGCGCAGGGCGCCGCGGAGTACGGCCGGGCGCATTACCCGCTGTTTTTCGTCCTGCACCCCACCTGGATGCTGTTCACGCTGCTCGAGGGCCGCGCCAGCCGGGGCCGCGTGAACGTGCCCGCCCTGCTGGTGTTCCTCGCTGCGCAGCCGCTGCGCGCCTGGGTGATGCGCAGCCTGGGCCGCTACTGGAACACGAAGATCCTGATCGTGCCCGGCGGGCAGCGCGTCACCGCCGGCCCCTTCCGGTACCTGAAGCACCCCAACTACGCCGTGGTCGCCCTGGAGATCGCCTCGGCGCCGCTGGCGGTGGGCGCGTGGCGCACCGCGCTGGCCTACACCGTCCTGAACGCCGCGCTCCTTCTGCTGGTCCGCATTCCCGCCGAGGACCGGGCCCTGGCGCACTACGCCGCCACGCAGGGTGACCCGGCCGGCCACTGAACGCCCGGCTTCTGATTCAGTGCAGGCCGTGGGTCCGGGTGTCGCGCCGCTCGAACAGCAGACCCTCGGGCGTGTCGGCCACCTCCAGCACCGGCAGCACCTCCGTGCCCTGAAGTTCCAGGCGGGACCGGCCGCCCGCCCCGGTGCGCTCCACCAGTGCCGCCACCGCCCGAACCCGCACCCCGGAGTGCGCCGCGCGCAGGCACAGGTCCAGTTCCGCCACGCCGTCGGACAGCTGCGTCGTCACGAGGGCCGCGTCCGCCGAGCCGGTCAGGGCGTCCACGCCCGAGGCCCGCACGACCGGCAGGCCCCGCCAGGCGCCGAGCTGCTCGGCCACCCCCTCGGCGCCCGGCAGGGGAATCAGCACCCCCACCGGCGGCAGCAGCGCGTCCAGGTGCGCGGTCACCTCCACGACCTCCTCCTGCGGGAGCCGCCGCAGGTGCCCCAGCAGCCCCTCCTCGGAGCTGAGCAGCTGTTTGGTCCGCTGGCGGAAGAGGTGAAGGCCCATAATGCAGTGTAGGGCCGCGTCTGACACGCCCGCGCGGCGCGTTCCAAGCGCATCGGACGCTCATCGCGCAAGGGGAGTGGGCAGCGCATCTGCACCGGCCCCTGGGCAACCGCGCGCCCCGGGAGTAGGGTAGCGGGCATGTCGGTTCCCCACGCCCACGCGGCCGTGACCAGCGTCTCCCGCCACTCGGCGGCGATTGCCCTCGCCATGACCGCCGGGCACTTCATCAACGACGCCTACGGCGCCATGCTCACCCCCCTGACCCCCGCCCTTCAGAGCAAGTTCGGGGTGAGCATCGCCGCCGTGACCCTGCTCTCCAGCGTGTACAGCCTGACCAGCAGCGTCCTTCAGCCCCTGCTGGGCATCCTGGGCGAACGCCTGGACCGCCGGTACGCCGCCGCGCTGGGCCCCCTGCTGACGGGCCTGGGCCTCACCCTGATGGGCTTCGTGCCGTGGTTCGGGGCGCTGATGCTGCTGGTCGCCGTGGCAGGTTTCGGCAGCGGATTCTTCCACCCGGCCGGAGCGGCGTACGTGGCGCAGCACAGCCCCCAGGACAAACGCGGCCTGTGGGCCAGCCTGTTCAGTGCCGGCGGGACCGGCGGGATGGCCCTGGGCCCGGTGTTCGCCGGCGTGGGCCTGGCGCATCTCCCGTGGTTCGCCCTGATCGGCGCGGTGATCGCCGCCGTCACGTTCGCGGTCACGCCCAGCGGCACCCAGAAGGCCAGGCGGGTCAGCCTCGCCGAGTACGCCGGGATCTTCAAGGGTCCCCTGGTGTGGCTGTGGGGCATGGCGGTGCTGCGCAGCCTCGCCAGCATGGGGTACAACGCCATGCTGCCCTTCATCCTTCCGCTGCGCGGCTACGGCGCGCGGGAGGTCGGCATCACGCTCGCGGTCTACGCGGTCGCCAGCGCCGCCGGCGGCATCCTCGGCGGGCGGGCCAGCGACCGCTACGGCCGCACCCCGGTCCTGCGCTCCGCCATCCTGACCAGCATTCCCTTCTTCGCGCTGCTGATCCTCAGCCACCCCGGGCAGTGGTGGTTCTACCCCCTGACCTTCCTGGTGGGTGCCGCCGTGAACGCCAGCATCCCGGTCGGCGTGGTCACCGCGCAGGAGTACGCGCCGCAGCACGTCGCGGTCGCCAGCAGCATCATGATGGGCTTCTCCTGGGGCTTCGCGGGCCTGCTGGTGTTCTTGGTCGGCGCGCTCGCCGACGTCACCACCCCCATCATTGCCGCGCTCGCCTCGCTGGCCCTGCTGGTCCCTAGCGCCCTGATCGCCTACCGCCTGCCGGAACCCGGCAAGACCGACTTCCAGCCCTGAGGCCTCCCATGAACGATCACACCAAAGTCTGGCTCCGCAAATGGCTTCCCGTCATCATGTTCGTGTTCTTCGGCCTGCTCACCCTGGCGCAGCTGTGGCTGGCCGCCAACCCCGGCTGAGGCCGCGCGCCCGGCCCCTGAATTGCACCCTGCTCGGCTGACCGGGCTCCCCCGGGCGCGTACACTCGTCCGGTGACCCGCAGTTCCGCCCCCACCTCCAAGACCGGCCCCCCGAACCTGAACGCCCTGATGCCCGCGGCGCCCGCAGGAAACCTGCTGCTGCTGCCGCAGGTGGCGCGCGCGGCGCTGTTCGCGGCGCACCCGGGCCCGGCGGTGCTGCTCACCACCCCGGACCGGATCGGCAGTTACGCGTCCGCCGGGGCGCTGGGGGCGCCCGTCAGCGTGAACCCCGGCCTGCGCGACTGGGACGCGAAAGCTGAGCACGTCGTGCTGGACGTGAACACCGCCATCGACCTGTTCCCCGCCCGGCCGGAGGACCACGCCCTGAGCCTGAAGGTCGGCGCGACCTACCCGCGCGAGGCGCTGCTGGCCCGGCTGGAAGCCTTCGGGTACGAGCGGGGCGAGGAACCCGGCTACGAACTGCGCGGCGACACGCTGGAACTGCGCCTGACGCCCGGCGCCGGCCTGCCTGCCGAGGCCGAGGAGGACCTGTGGGTGCGCGCCGAGTTCTTCGGGGATGAACTGGACACCCTGCGCACCCTGAGACCCGGCGAGGTGAGCGGCGTGAAGACGCAGGCGTTCACGCTGGAGCCCACCGCCGAGTACCTCACGGAAACGAGGTGGGACGCCACGCGGCTGGACCTGCTGCCCGGGCGGGTGTTCCTGGACTCCCCGGAGTTCTATGCCAGCAGCCTGGGCGTCCTGACCGACACCCTCTGGCCGAAACTGGAGGGCCGGGACGTGACCAGTTTCGGCCGGGCGCCGCTCGACCTCCCGGACCTGGACACCGGCCTGACCGCCCTGCCGTTTTACCGCGCGCGCCTCAGCGACCTGGACCGCGACGTGCAGGAGTGGCGCGGCGCCGGGTACCGCGTCTTCATCCTGGTGCGCCACGACCGCACCGCCGCGTACCTGGCGGACAAGCTGCTGAACACCCACGAGATCCCCTGGCTGACCGTGCCGCGCCTTCCGGAAGGCGGCCTGGGCTTCCTGCGCGCCGGGGGCGAGGGCGGCTTCGTCATTCCCGAGTTCAACACGGTCGTCCTGACCGAGGACCTGATCTACGGCTTCCAGGGCGGCAGCGCCCTGCGCGGCAAGAAACTCACCGGGCGGCCCGTCACGGACGCGCTGGGCCTGCACGTCGGCGACTACCTGATTCACCCGGAGCACGGCATCGGGCAGTTCGAGGGCCTGGAAACCCGCAAGGTGCTGGGCGTCACCCGCGACTACCTGAACCTCCAGTACCGCAACGGCGCGCGCCTCAGCGTGCCCATCGAGCAGCTGCCCGTCCTGCGCCGCCACCCCGGCACCACCGACGATCCGCCGGTGCTGAGCAGCTTCGACAAGAAAGACTGGGCGCGCGCCAAGGAAAAAGCCCGCAAGAACGCCGAGGAAGTCGCCGGGAAGCTCCTCATCCAGTACGCGGCGCGCCAGGTCACGCCCGGCAACGCCTTCCCCCCCAACCCCGAATGGGACGAGCAGGTGGAAAAGAACTTCAAGTTCGACCTCACCAGCGACCAGCGCATCTCCCTGAAAGAAACCCTGCGGGATCTCGAAAAACCCAACCCCGCCGACCGCCTCATCTCGGGCGACGTGGGCTTCGGGAAGACCGAGGTGGCCCTGCGCGCCGCGCACCGCGTCGTCGGGCACGGCAAGCAGGTCGCCATCCTGGTGCCCACCACCCTGCTCGCCGAGCAGCACACCACCACCTTCGTCGAGCGCTTCAAGGACCTGCCCGTGCGCGTGGAGGGCCTGTCGCGCTTCACCACGCCGCAGCAGTCCAAACGCATCCTCGCGGACGTCCGCGCCGGCAAGGTGGACATCTTGATCGGCACGCACCGCCTGCTGTCCGGCGACATCGAGTTCAAGGACCTGGGCCTGATCATCGTGGACGAAGAACACCGCTTCGGGGTGGGCCAGAAGGAAAAACTCCGCGCGCTGCGCGGCCTGCCCGCCCTGGAAGGCGGCAAGCTGGACCTCCCGGAAGGGCAGAAGGCCGTGGACACCCTGGCCCTGTCCGCCACGCCCATCCCACGCACGCTGTACATGAGCATGGTCGGCCTGCGCGACATGAGCAGCATCCAGACCCCACCCAAGGGCCGCAAACCCATCCAGACGATCCTGGCGCCCTTCGACCCCAGCACCGTGCGCGACGCGATCATGACCGAGATCGACCGCGGCGGCAAGGTCTTCTACATCCACGACCGCATCGCCAGCATCGGCGCCCGCAGCCTGTACCTGCGCAACCTCGTGCCCGAAGCGCGCATCGGCGTCGCGCACGGCCGCATGAACGAGGAAGAGCTCGAGGAGATCATGCTCGGCTTCGAACAGGGCGCCTTCGACGTGCTGCTCGCCACCACCATCGTCGAAACCGGCCTGGACATCCCCGAGGCGAACACCATCCTGATCGAACGCGCCGACCGCCTCGGCCTCGCGCAGCTCTACCAGCTGCGTGGCCGCGTCGGGCGCCGCCAGCAGACCGCGTACGCCTACCTCTTCTACCCCCCACGCATGACCGAGAACGCCCAGCGGCGCCTGTGGGCCATCGCCGACCTCCAGGACCTCGGCAGCGGACACCTCCTAGCCGAAAAGGACATGGAGATCCGCGGCGTGGGCAACATCCTCGGCGAGGAACAGCACGGGCACGTGCAGGCCGTCAGCATCGACGTGTACACCGAGATGCTCGCCGAGGCCGTCGCCCGCCTCAAGGGCGAGAAACGCGAGGAGCCCGTCAGCATCAGCATCGACCTGCCCGTCAACGCCCGCCTCAGCCCCGAGTACTTCAGCGCCGACGGCCCCGAGAAAGGCGAGGAGGCCCGCATCGCCACCTACGGCCGCCTCAGCGAGGCCCGCACGCTCCAGGCGATCAGCCGCGTGGAACGCGACCTGCGCAAGAAGTACGGCCCGCCCAGCCCCGAAGTGCAGAACTTCATCGACCTCGCCAAACTCCGCCTCACCGCCGCCGCCAAACGCGTGCTGAGCATCGGCGAGACCATGACCCACCTCCAGATCACCTTTGCGTACAAGGCCCTGGACTACGACGCCCCCGGCCTCAAGCGCTTCCCCCACCGGACGGAAGTGCAGACTTTCCCGCCCAGCGTGAAACTGGAAAAACGCGGCCTGAAACCCGACGATTACGCCCGCACCCTGATCGACCTGCTCGGCTACTTCGGGTAAGGGCAAAAGAGGAGACGCTGAGGGCTAAACCGCGCCGGTCGGCCTCATGGTTCAGTCAAGCTGGCCGGCCTGCTGCTGAGCTTTCGTTTCGTCTGAGGGCGGCTAAGCAGCCTTCGGGCTGCACGGCCTGTGTGACTTCCAGGTTTGTGCCGCGCTGTGCACCCTCCTGATCGCCGCGACCTGCTCTCGCCTGCAGGAACCCACCGCCAGCGCGGATGGCGGCCTCACCGATCACCTCGCTGTCTTTCGGCAGATCGCACAGCCGCTGTGCCGGTCCGGATCGATCGGTGCATGGGGCAGGTGTTCTTGTTGAGGCCCGTCTATTGCAGGTTGAGGACGTGCGTGGAAAGCATCGGCATGCATAGGTTGCAGCCCCTGCTGAAGCCGACGCTACCCTTTCCGAAGAATCTGTCTCCTACCCCTCGTGCACGCTGGGCGCCGTGACCCTACATCCATTCGTCCCGCATGAACAGGCCTAACGGGAGCCGCTCGCCGGGCAGGTCCTCCGGCAGGTGCCGCAACACGCCTGGAGTGGCAGTCACGTACTGCACGGGCAGGCCTGTGAGCTCACTCACCTGCCGGGTCAGGTCGCAGCCGTTCAGGACGTCCTGCGCGGTGGTCGCCTGGATCGCGTGCGTGTTGCTGATCAGGCCCGTGAACCGGAGGCCGGTGGTCAGTTCGATGGCGTGCAAGTGCCCGACCACGCCGTCCACGGTGTTCGTGTCCGGGCGGTAGGCGTTCACGACCAGCAGCAAGTCGTATCCGCGCTGCACGATGTCCTGCGTGAGGGTCGTCAGCGCCCGGGCGCCCACGTTGTCGCCCCCCACGTCCAGGATCACGTCCACGGCCGGGTCGTGCAGCGGTCCGCGCACCTCGGCCGAGATGGCCGGCAGGTCGATGGCCGCGCCGTGCCCAGGGGAACTGCTGATTATGCAAATCCCGCGCGCCTCCATCAGGGCCGCCCGTTCACGCGACCAGAAGGAGGGGTTCACCACGTCCAGGTCCGCCAGCGCCACGCGGCGCCCGGCGGCGGCCAGATGCAGGGCGAGGCTCACGGCCACCTCGGTCTTGCCGCTGCCGGTATGCCCCGCGATGATCCGCACAGTGGGCGGCGCGGTCATGGTGTCCTTCCGGGTGGCCCGCGGCGCAGGGCCAGGTGGGGGAGACGGGCTCGGCGGACTTCGGAACCGGGTCGGGTCGTCATGGGTGGCCTTCCTTGGGCGCCGCGGCCCGCTTCACCACACATTCGCCTGCGGGTTCCCGGCACTGCCGCCAGCGTAGGGGTGCCGCCACCCTCGTCTGTCCCTGCCTCCCTGCTAGGCATCAGGTCCGTTCGAGCATCACAGACGGCAAGGATGGGTGTTTCGTGAGCCAGTCTTCATGCGTCCTGCCGGTGCCGGCCGTACACTGCCCGCACCATGTCAATTCAGCCGCGCCGCGAGGGCCTGCTGGCCCTCATGACCGTGACCCTTCTCAGCGCCTGCGGACAGCCGCAGCCCGGCCCCAGCGTGACCGCGCAGGGCGGCGCCGGCAAACCCCCCACCGGGCAGAGCACGGCCGCCGCGCGGGTGTTCATGCCCAATCCCCTCCAGACGACCGGAGACCAGACCCTCAGCGACCAGAAGGACAGTGCTGCGGCCGTGCCCGCCAGCGCCTACTACCCGGTTACCCTCACGAACCTGGACGGCAGCGGGTACCTCCGCGGCGACTGGGCGCAGGTGATCACCGAGACCGGCACGCCCGTGTACGGCAGCGGCCCCTACAACTTTACGCGCGATCAGGACGAGTTCGAGCAGGTCATGGCCTACTACTGGGTGACCGAGGGCCAGAAGTACCTTCAGAGCCTCGGGTTCGGCAGCGAGCTGGGCGCCGTGAACCGCCAGCAGCAGCTCATCAAGGTGAGCCAGCAGGGCATCGACAACAGCTACATGTGGGACAAGCACAACTGGCTGCGCTTCGGGAAGGGCGGCGTGGACGACGCCGAGGACGGCGAGGTGATCCTGCACGAGTACGGGCACGCCATTCACGCCTCGCAGGTGCCGGGCTTCGGGACCAGCGTGGAGGCCGGCGCGATCGGGGAGGCGTTCGGGGACTACTTCGCCATGACCGTCGGGTACGCCGTCTCCCAGCGCGAGGGCGCGCCCAGGAACGCCCCGCTGGGCTGCATCATGGACTGGGACGCCACCAGCTACACGACCGCCACGCCCCACTGCCTGCGCCGCGTGGACACCGACCGCCACTACCCGGAGGACCTCACCGGCCGCATTCACTCGGACGGCATGATCTGGTCCCGCGCGCTGTTCGACATCTGGACTGCCCTGGGGGCCCGCACCGCCGACCGGATCATCATCAACGCCCAGTTCCGCTTCACGCCCGACACGACCTTCGCGGCCGCCGCGGAGGCCACCGTCGCCACCGCGCAGGACATGTACGGCCGGGCCGCGGCTGGCACGGTCCGCCGCGCCTTCGAGGCCCGCGGCATCCTTTAAGGCTTTCCCGGAAATTACCGGCCACGCGGGCCGGGGGGCGGCGCCACAATGCAGGCATGGCGCGCCCCCTGGCCCGACGGCTGCATGAGGAAGCGACCCGGCGCGGCCTGCGTGCGGGCACGGCCCTCCCGGACGCCCAGGAACTGTTCGAACTGGTGCGCGACTTCCCGTACGCCCGCGCCAGCGCCCATGATCCGGACACCGTCATCCGCGAGTGGCGTGGCACGTGCAGCACCAAGCACGAACTGCTGGCCGCGCTGTACGCCGAACTGGGCCTGCGTACCACCCTGTACGCCTGCACGCAGGAGATCCGCCTGCCTCCGGGCGCCCCGCCCGAACTGGCCGGCTGGCAGGGCGAGCCCGTCATTGACGTGCACAACTACCTCGTGCTGCACGAGTCCGGCGGGGACCGCGTGCTCGACGCCACCTGGCCCCTGAGCACCCGCGCCCTGGGGCTGGTGGCGAACGAGTGGGGCCCGGACATGCGCGTGGCCTGCACGCCGCTGGACACCTGGGCGCTGGCCCCCGGGGAGGACGTCGCCGCGTTCAAGGAGGCCCGGCTGCGTGAACGGTACACGCCCGAACAGCGGGCCCGGCGGGACGCCTTTATCCGCGCGGTGGGCGAACTGTTCCTGCGGCCGTAGGCGGCCCGGCGCTCAGCGCAGGTAACCCACGGCCGGCGGGTGCGCGACCTTCAGGTTGAACCGCTCCGCGTAGCGCACGCCGCCCAGGCGGCCCATCTGCGCGTGCATCTCGCGGTAGTGTTCCGGCGTCCAGGTCCACTGGTAGAAGTCGTGGTAGTACCGCACCACGCGCTCCCCGGTATCCAGGGTGTCGGTCACGTCCACCAGCACCTCCGGGTAAGGACTCGCCTGCGAGAAGTACTGGTAGAACCGCACCGGCTCCCGCCACGCCTCCAGGCGCCGCACGTCCTCCCCGCTGGTCACGGTGTCCCCGCCTTCCATGTCAGGGGCGGGGGGCATGGCCTCCGGGGCGCCTGACTCGTTCACGATCTTCGGAATGCGCGCCAGGGTAATCGCGTCGTAGGCGATCTTCGCGGTCATGCGGTGGTCCGGGTGGGGGTGGTCGTCACTCCAGGTGATCACGGCGTTCGGGCGGAACTGCGCGTACAGCCGCGCCAGTTGCAGCGCCTCGGCGCGGCTGCCGGTCATGCGGCTGTCCCCCATGTCGAAGAAGTGATGGAAGGCGCCGATCTGTTCGGCCACCCAGGCGCCGTGCTCGCGGCGCACGCGGGTGACCTCCGCGTGCGTGGCGTCGCCGAACTGGCTGGCAAGTTCTCCCAGTGTGGTCCATACGAGCATCACCTCGTCGCCGCGCGCGGCGTGTTTCGCCAGGGTGGCGGCGCAGCCGATCTCGTCATCCGGGTGGGCAAACACGGCCATGATTCGCATGTGCTCAGCATAGGCGAACACCCCGCCCGGGCGGGGCGTGCCTGTCCTTTGCGGCCGGGGCGGACTTGACGAATACTGAACCATGTCCCTGCTCAAGGTGAAGCTGCCCAGTGACCTGGAAATCGCCCGTCAGGCCCCCCTCGCGCCCATCGCGGACATCGCCCGGGCCGCCGGCATTCCCGAGGAGCACCTGGAACCGTACGGCCGCTTCGTCGCCAAGGTGAACGTGAAGGCCCGCGGCGACCTCGCCCGGCAGCCGCGCGGGAAGTACGTGGTCGTCACCGCCGTGACCCCCACGCCCCTCGGGGAGGGCAAGACCGCCACCAGCGTGGGCCTCGCGCAGGGCATCGCGAAGATCGGCAAGAGGAGCATGCTGGCCCTGCGCCAGCCCAGCATGGGCCCCACCTTCGGCATCAAGGGCGGCGCGGCCGGAGCGGGCTACGCGCAGGTGATTCCCATGGAATCCCTGAACCTGCACCTGACCGGTGACTTCCACGCCGTGACCGCCGCGCACAACCTGCTGGCCGCCATGGTGGACAACCACATCTACCAGGGCAACGCCCTGAACCTCGACCCGCAGACGGTCGCGTGGCGCCGGGTGATGGACGTGAACGACCGCGCCCTGCGCAACGTCATCGTGGGCCTCGGCGAGGCCGCCGACGGCATCCCCCGCCAGACGGGCTTCGACATCACGGCCGCCAGCGAGGTCATGGTGATCCTGATGCTCGCCACCGGCCTGAAGGACCTCCGCGAGCGCCTGGGCCGCATCGTGGTCGGCTACACCCGCAGCGGCGAGGCCGTCACCGCCGAACAGCTCCGGGCCGCCGGCGCCATGGCGGTCATCCTGAAAGACGCCATCAACCCCAACCTGATGCAGACCCTGGAACACACCCCGGCCCTGATCCACGCCGGGCCGTTCGGGAACATCGCCACCGGGAACAGCAGCGTGCTCGCCTGCCAGCTCGGCATTCACGCCGCCGACTACCTGATCACCGAGGCCGGCTTCGGCGCGGACATGGGCTTCGAACGCTTCGTGAACGTCAAGTGCCGCGTGTCCGGCATGCAGCCCGACGCAGCCGTGCTGGTCGTCACGGTCCGCGCCCTGAAGATGAACAGCGGACGGCACCGGGTGGTGCCCGGCAAGCCCCTGCCGCCCGCCATGCTGGAGGAGAACCCCGCGGACGTGCTGGCCGGCGCCGACAACCTCCGCGCGCACATCGCGATCGTCCGCAGCGTGGGCGTGTCCCCGGTCGTCGCCATCAACGCCTTCCCCGGCGACCACGACTCCGAGCACGAGGTCATCCGGCAGATCGCCCGCGAGGCCGGCGCCCGCGTGGCCGTGTACCGTGGCGTGGCCGACGGCGGCGAGGGCGCCCGCGAACTCGCGCAGGCCGTCGTGGAGGCCGCCGACGAACCCCAGGACTTCCGGTACACCTACGACCTGACCCTGCCCCTCAAGGCCAAGATCGAGGCGGTCGCCACGAAGATCTACGGCGCGGACGGCGTGGACTACACCCCGGAAGCCAGCCGGGCCCTGAAAAACTTCGAGGCGCTCGGGTACGGCGAGTTCCCCGTGGTGATCGCCAAGACGCATCTGAGCATCTCCAGCAACCCCAAACTGCGCGGCGCGCCGAAAGGTTGGCGCCTGCCCGTCCGCGAGGTGCGGCTGGCGGCCGGGGCCGGGTACGTGTACGCCATCTGCGGCGACATGCGCACCATGCCGGGCCTGCCCAGCCACCCCGCCGCCGAGAACATCGACCTGGACGAGGACGGCAACGTGACCGGGCTGTTCTGAACCCGGCCCCGGTCAGCCGGGGAGGTACCGTTCGCGCAGCAGGGCGCGGTGGTGCCGCTCGTGCCCGGCGATCAGGTACGCCAGCGCCCGCACCGTGAACACGCCCCCGTTGGCGGTCACCGTGCGGTCCCACGCGGCCGCGTTCAGGTGCCGCACCAGCTGCACCGACGCGGTCCGCACCGCCCGGAATTCGCCCAGCAGCTCCGGCACGCTCAGGCCGGACACGTCCCACGCGGCTGCCCAGGCCTCGTCGTCGTACCCGGGCAGCGGCGTGCCGTCCCCACGGGCCGCGCGCATCAGGCGGTAGGCGAACACGCGCTCGGTGTCGCAGAGGTGCCCCAGCACCTGCTTCACGGTCCATTTGCCCGGGGCGTAGGCGAAGTCCCCCAGGGTCGGCGGCCCGCCGGCCAGCAGCGCCTCCAGGGCGTCCGGGCCACCGGTCAGGGCCGCCAGCAGGTCGTCCGTGCCCACCAGGGCCACGTACCGCGCGTAGTACGGGGGAAACTCGGTCGCCTCAGGAGGGGTCGCTGGCATGTCCCCAGTGTGACGCCCCGCGCCGCCCGGAGGCGGGCGACTACTTCCCGGCGCTCAGCGTGAACCCCGATTTGCGGAACACGAGGTTCACGGCCCGGCCGTCTGCCTTGAACTTCAGCGACAGCGACTGAGTGAACTTCGTGGAGGCGATGCACGACCCCGTGAACTCGTACGTCCGCCCGGCCACCAGCACCGGCAGGTTCGCGTAGTCCTGCCCGCGTTTCACCATGCCGCTCGACTGCACGCTGAACGCCCCCAGCGCCCGGCCGTTTTCCGTGATGTTCAGAAACACCGCCACGCACGGCGAGTCGCCCGCCATGGCGATCACCACCTCACTCGCCTTTGCCGCCCGTGCCCCGCCACTCACGGCCAGGGCGCCTGCCAGCCCGGCCACAGACGCCCACCACGCCCAGCCCCCACGTTGTCCCATGCCCCAGGATGCCACGGCCCCCACCCGCCCGGCCCGGCCGTTCCAGGTGCCCGCTGGGGGGGGTGGGGGCATTCCCACTGGGGCATGATGCAGGCATGTCATGTGTGCTGCGGGCCGCCGGAACCGACTTCGACGTGGACGGGTACATTGCCAGAGTTCAGCTACCGGACATCTTCCGGATTTATAGGAAGGGAACGCGGGACCGGCCCAGCCAGCCGAGGCCCCATGAGGCGTCCGGGTTGAACGTGGTGGTCAGTGACGCTGAATTCACGGAAGTGGACCGGCAGATCGAGGAGGCGCTGCACTATCTGAAGGTGCACACGGACACCCCGAGACTTCTGACCAGCTTTCCCGGGGGTGCTGGACGTGGTTCTGGACTTCGGAATAGACGACCCGGATGTGGGCGCGCAGGCCGACTACTTTCCGCCGGATCTGCTGCGGGCGCTCGGAGACCTCAACATTGGGCTTGTGGTGTCCCGCTACCCACGCTCTGACGAAGAAGACGGGGTGCCCGGACAGAGCACCCTGGCCTGATCCCTGCCCGGCCGGGCCGCCGGTTACGGCTCGGCGTGGGCCGGTTCAGGCTGGGCGGGGTCGCCCTCCGCGGTCACGTGGTCCAGTTCCTCCTCGGTCAGGAGGCGCTGCTGCGGCAGCGTGAAGCTGAAGGTCGCACCGCAGCCCTCCTCGCCCTGCGCGGTGACCTGACCGCCGTGCCGGACGATGATGCGCTTGACGTGCGCGAGCCCCACGCCGTGCCCGTCGAACTCGTCGTGGGTGTGCAGGCGCTGGAACACGTTGAACAGCTTGTGGCGGTACTCCATGTTGAACCCGATGCCGTTGTCCTGCACGTGAATGCGGTGGTCGCCGCCGCAGTCGTCCGCCCAGATGCGGATCTGCGGCCCGCCCTGCGCGTCCCGGGAGTACTTCACAGCGTTCGTGAGCAGGTTCGTGACCACCTGCCGCAGGCTGACCAGGTCCGCCTGCACGGTCGGAAGGGGGTCCACGTTCCAGCGGGTGGGCGGGGCGTCCGGGTCGCGTTCCAGGTCCGCGATGACCTCCTGCACCAGGGTGTTCAGGTTCAGGGCCTGCGGTTTGAGGTCGTGCCGGCCCGTGCGGGCGAAGTCCAGCAGCCCGTCGATCAGGTGGGACATGCGCAGCGCGCCGGTCTGGATGTACTTCAGGTGTTTTTTCGCGTCGGCCGGCAGGTCGTTCACGGTGCGGCGCTCCAGCAGGTCCGCGAAGCTCAGGATGTGCCGCAGCGGCGTGCGCAGGTCATGGCTGATGGAGTAGGCGTACGCCTCGAGTTCCTCATTCATGTCGCGCAGCTGCGCGGTGCGTTCGCGCACGCGGTCTTCCAGGTGGGCGTTCAGCGCCTGGAGTTCGGCCTCCATGCGCTTGCGTTCGGTGACGTCCTTGCCGGTGGACACGAAGTGCGTGATCTCCCCGGCGTCACTCTGGATAGGCGTGATGGTGCGCTCCTCGTGGTACAGCGTGCCGTCCTTGCGGCGGTTCACGAACTCCCCGCGGTACACCTCGCCGCGCCGGATGGTCGCCCACAGCTGCGCGCGGAAGCCCTCCGGGTGCTCGCCGGATTCCAGCAGGTCCAGGGGCTGCCCGGCCGCTTCCTCCCGCGTGAAGCCGCTCACAGCCGTGAAGGCGGCGTTCACGTACTCGATCCGGCCGTCCCGGTCGGTGATGACCACCGGGTCCGCAGACTGCTCGATGGCGCCCGACAGTTTGCTCAGCTCGTGCTGCGCCTGCCGGGCCTCCAGTTCCCGCAGGCGGCGTTCGTGCGCCTGCACGGTCAGGGCGTGGCGGTGCAGGTCCACGAACACCTGCACCTTGGCCCGCAGGATCTCCGGCTGGATGGGGGAGTAGATGAAGTCCACCGCGCCGATGCTGTACCCGCCCACCATGTCCGCCTCGGCGCGGTCGTGCGCGGTCACGAAGATGATGGGCGTCTTCTCCGACTGCTTGCGCGCGCGGATCAGGCTGGCCGTCTCGAAGCCGTCCATGTCCGGCATGCGCACGTCCAGCAGGATCACCGCGAAGTCGTCGTTCAGCAGCTGCCGCAGCGCCTCGCGGCCCGAGGCGACCATCACGATCTCCTGCCCGAGCGGTTCCAGGGCCGCGGCCAGGGCCAGGCGTTTGCTGTCCTGGTCGTCCACGATCAGGACCTTGGCGGGCGGAATGACGATGGTGTGCGGCATCAGCCGATCCTCCGGTACAGCTTGTCCGACAGGTTCAGGGTCTCGAAGCGGGGCGCGTGCTCGCTGAACTCCATGCTCTCGTGCAGGCCCAGGCCCAGCACCCCGAACGGCACCAGGCTGTGCCACAGCAGCGCCTTGACCTGCTCCTGGAGGGGCTTGGTGAAGTAGATCAGGACGTTCCGGCACAGGATCAGGTGGAACTCGTTGAAACTGCTGTCGGTCGCCAGGTTGTGCTGGCCCCAGATGATGTTCTGCCGCAGGTCCGCGCGGACGAGCGCGTGGTCGTACTGCGTGGTGAAGTACTCGCTGAAGTTGGCCGTGCCGCCCGCTTCGCGGTAGTTGCGTTCGTACGCCGCGATCTTCTCGAGCGGGTAGATGCCCTGCCGGGCCGCCTGCAGCGCCGGGGCGTGCATGTCCGTGGCGTACAGCCGCGCGCGGTCCAGCAGCCCGGCCTCGTGCAGCAGGATCGCCAGGGAGTACACCTCCTCGCCCGTCGAGCACCCGGCGTGCCACACCCGGATAAACGGGTGGGTACGCAGCACCGGCAGCACCTGCTCCCGCAGCGCCCGGAAGAAACTCGGGTCGCGGAACATCTCGGTCACGTTGATGCTCAGCGTCTCGCGCAGGCGGGTCATGGCGGCCGGGTCGTGCAGCACCCGGTTCTGCAACTCGCTGATGGTGACCAGCCCCTCCACCGCCACGGCGTGCTGCACCCGTCTCCGGATGGTGGCGGCCGTGTACTGCCGGAAGTCGTGCCCGGACAGGCGGTACACGCCTTCGAGCAGCAGGGACAGTTCGATGTCCTCCACCGCCTCGGGGGCGTGCGGGGCCAGCGGGCGCGGACTGCTCATCACTTCGACAGCCACACCCGCAGCAGGGACAGGAGCTGCGCGGTGTTCACCGGTTTGCTGATGTAGTCGCTGGCGCCCGACTCGATGGACAGCTCACGGTCGCCGGGCATGGCCTTGGCGGTCAGGGAGATGATCGGCAGCGCCCGGAAGGCCGGGTTGCGGCGGATCAGGCGGGTGGTCTCGTACCCGTCGAGTTCCGGCATCATCACGTCCATCAGGATCAGGTCCAGGTCCGGGTGCTCCTCGAGCGTGCTGATCGCCTCGCGACCGTTCTCGGCGGTCAGGATCTGCACCTGGTGGCGTTCCAGCACGGCCGTCAGCGCGAAGATGTTGCGGATGTCGTCGTCCACGATCAGGATCTTCTTGCCGTGCAGCGCAGGCTCCTGCTGGCGGGCGGCGTCCAGCACCTGCCGCTTGCTTTCCGGCAGGTTGGCCTCCACGCGGTGCAGGAACAGCGTCACCTCGTCCAGCAGCCGTTCGGGCGAGCGGACGTCCTTGAGGATGATGGACTTGGCGGCCTTGCGCAGCTCGGTTTCCTGCGCGCGGGTCAGGTCCTGCGCGGTGTACACGATGATCGGAATGGCGCGGTAGGCGGGCGTGTCGTGCAGTGTCGCCATGAGCTCGAAGCCGCTCATGTCCGGCAGGTGCAGGTCCAGGACCACGCAGTCGAACGCCGTCTGCTCCAGCGCGGCCAGCGCCTCGGCGCCGGTGGTCACGGCGGTCGTCTCCACGTCCGTGTCGGCGATCAGGTCCACGATGCTGCTCCGCTGCACCTCGTCGTCCTCCACGATCAGCACGTGCTTCACGCGCCGCGCCAGGAACGCCTCGAGGTTCGTGAACACCTGCGTGAGGTCCTGCCGGTCCCCGGACTTGGTGGTGTGGTCCAGCGCGCCCAGCTTGCGGCTCACGATGCTCGGCTCCTGCCCGCTGATCACGTGCACCGGGATGTGCCGGGTGTGCGGGTCGTGCTTGAGGCGGTCCAGCACGGCCCAGCCGTTCGTGTCCGGCAGCGCCAGGTCCAGCGTGACCGCCAGGGGGCGGTAGGTCTGCGCCAGGTGCAGCGCCTCGTCCCCGCGGGCGGCCACCAGGCCCATGAAGCCCCGCTCGTGCGCGAGGTCCAGCAGGATCGCGGCGTACGTGGGGTCGTCCTCCACGATCAGCAGCGTGCGGTCGCCGGGCTGCAGGTTCGCGCGGTCGTCCAGCACGCCCGGGGTGGCGCCCGGTTCCTCGGCCGGGAAGGCCAGGGCGGGCGCCGGGGCCGGCGCGCTGACCGGGGTGGCGGGCGTGTTCCAGCTGGTCATCTGGGGCAGCTGGGGTGCCGCGTCGCTCAGTGGGGCGACCGGGGCGGGCGCGCTGTCGGGCTGATACCGCACGGGCAGGAACAGCGTGAAGGTGCTGCCGCGCCCGGGGGTGCTGCTCAGCGTGATCTCGCCGCCCAGAATGCGCGCCAGTTCCCGGCTGATCGCCAGTCCCAGGCCGGTGCCGCCGTACTTGCGGCTGGTGGAGCCGTCGGCCTGCTGGAACGCCTCGAAGATCAGGCGCTGCTTGTCCTCGGGAATGCCGATGCCGGTGTCGGTGACGCGGAAGGCGACCACGTGCCCGGCGCGGTTCAGGACGTGCTGGTCCGGGCTCCAGCCCTGCTGGGCGGGCGCGACCTGCAGCGTCACGCTGCCCTGCTCCGTGAACTTGAACGCGTTGGACAGCAGATTTTTCAGGATCTGCATCAGGCGCGTGTCGTCGGTCAGGATGGTGCGCGGCAGCGCCGGGTCGAAGTCCAGTTCCAGACCCACGCCCTTGTCGGCCGCCAGCGGGCTGAAGGTCGTCTCGACCGCCTCGCGGATGTGCGTGAAGGGCACGTTGGTGGGGTCGGCGCTGACGGTGCCGGACTCGATCTTGCTGAGGTCCAGGATGTCGTTGATGAGGTTCAGCAGGTCGTTGCCGGCGCCGTAGATGGTCTTGGCGTACATCTTCTGCTGGTCGGTCATGTTCCCTTCCGGGTTGTCGCGCAGCTGGTTGGCGAGCAGCAGCAGGCTGTTCAGCGGCGTGCGCAGCTCGTGGCTCATGTTCGCCAGGAACTCGCTCTTGTACTTGCTGGTCAGCGCGAGCTGCGCGGCCTTTTCCTCCAGGGCGTGGCGGGCGGCCTCGACCTGCTGGTTCTTGTGCTCGACCTCGCGGTTCTGGTCGGCGAGCAGGCGGGCTTTTTCCTCCAGTTCCTCGTTCGTCTGCCGCAGTTCTTCCTGCTGGCTCTGGAGTTCCTGCGCCATGCTCTGCGACTGCCGCAGCAGCGTCTCGGTGCGCATGGTCGCCTGAATGGTGTTCAACACGATGCCCACCGACTCCGTGAACTGCTCCAGGAAGCTCATGTGCGTGGCGCTGAAGCGCTCGAAGGACGCCAGTTCGATCACGGCCTTCGTCTGGCCCTCGAACACCACCGGCAGCACCACGATGGTGGTGGGCGTCGCCGCACCCAGGCCGCTGTTGATCTGCACGTAGTCGGTGGGCACGTCCGTCAGCACGATCGGTTCCTGCTCCAGCGCCGCCTGCCCGACCAGGCCCTCACCCAGCCGGAAGCGGTTGCCCAGGCCCTTGCGCTCGCGATAGGCGTAACTCGCCTGGAGTTGCAGCGCGGGCGGGCTGGCCTCCTCGTCCAGGGTGTAGAACACGCCGTGCTTGGCGCGCACCAGCGGCGCGAGTTCCGAGAGGATCAGGCGGCTCACCGTCAGCAGGTCGCGCTGGCCCTGGAGCATCCCGGTGAACTTCGCCAGGTTGGTCTTCAGCCAGTCCTGCTCGGTGTTCTTCTCGGTGGTCTCGCGCAGGTTCACGATCATCTCGTTGATGTTGTTCTTCAGCGCGTCCAGCTCCCCGCTGGCCTCCACGGAGATGCTGCGGGTCAGGTCGCCCTTGGTCACGGCGGTCGCCACCTCGGCGATGGCGCGCACCTGCGTGGTCAGGTTGGCGGCCAGGCCGTTCACGTTGTCGGTCAGGTCCTTCCAGGTGCCGCTGGCGCCGGGCACGTTCGCCTGGCCGCCCAGTTTCCCTTCGGTGCCCACCTCGCGCGCCACGGTGGTCACCTGCTGCGCGAACGTGGCGAGGGTGTCGATCATGGAGTTGATCGTCTCGGCCAGTTCGGCGATCTCGCCCTGGGCCTTCACGTTCAACTTGCGGTTCAGTTCCCCGCCGGCGACGGCCGTCACGACCCGCGCGATGCCGCGCACCTGATCGGTGAGGTTGTTCGCCATGCTGTTCACGTTGTCGGTCAGATCCTTCCAGGTCCCGCCGACGCCGGCCACCTGCGCCTGCCCGCCCAGCTTCCCTTCGGTGCCCACCTCGCGCGCCACACGCGTGACTTCCCCGGCGAAGGCGTTCAGCTGGTCCACCATCACGTTGATGGTGTTCTTCAGGTCCAGCAGCTCACCCTTGACGTCCACGGTGATCTTCTTGCTCAGGTCCCCGTTCGCCACGGCGGTCGTGACGAACGCGATGTTGCGCACCTGATCGGTGAGGTTGTTCGCCATGGAGTTCACGTTGTCCGTGAGGTCCTTCCAGGTGCCGCCCACACCGCGCACGTCCGCCTGCCCGCCCAGGCGCCCTTCGGTGCCCACCTCGCGCGCCACGCGGGTCACCTCGCCGGCGAAGGCGTTGAGCTGGTCCACCATGGTGTTGATGGTGTTCTTCAGGTCGAGAATTTCCCCACGGGCGTCCACCGTAATCTTCTTCGACAGGTCCCCGTTGGCGACGGCGGTGGTCACGTCCGCGATATTGCGCACCTGACCGGTCAGGTTGTTGGCCATGGAGTTCACGTTGTCGGTCAGGTCCTTCCAGGTGCCCGCGACGCCCCGCACGTCCGCCTGGCCGCCGAGCTGGCCTTCAGTGCCCACCTCGCGGGCCACACGGGTCACCTCGCCCGCGAAGGCGTTGAGCTGATCCACCATGATGTTGATGGTGTTCTTCAGCTCCAGAATCTCGCCCTGCGCGGCCACGGTGATCTTCTTGCTCAGGTCCCCGTTGGCGACCGCCGTGGTCACCTCGGCGATGTTGCGCACCTGACCGGTGAGGTTGTTCGCCATGAAGTTCACATTGTCCGTGAGGTCCTTCCAGGTGCCGCCCACACCGCGCACGTCGGCCTGCCCGCCCAGGCGCCCTTCGGTGCCCACCTCGCGCGCCACACGCGTGACTTCCTCCGCGAAGGCGTTGAGCTGGTCCACCATGGTGTTGATGGTGTTCTTCAGGTCCAGGATCTCCCCGCGGGCGTCCACCGTAATCTTGCGGCTCAGGTCGCCGTTCGCCACGGCGGTGGTCACGTCCGCGATGTTGCGTACCTGACCGGTGAGGTTGTTCGCCATGGAGTTCACGTTCTCGGTGAGGTCACGCCACACACCGCCCACACCTTCCACCTGCGCCTGCCCGCCCAGTTTGCCTTCCGTCCCCACCTCGCGGGCCACGCGCGTCACCTCGGACGCGAAGGCGTTGAGCTGCGCGACCATGGTGTTCACGGTCGTCACGATCTGCAGGAACTGCCCCTGCATCGGCTGGCCGTTCACCTCGGTCGCCATGGTCTGCGACAGGTCCCCGTGCGCTACGGCCGTCACCACGCGCGTCATCTCGGTGGTGGGCCACACCAGGTCATCCACCAGTTCGTTCACGCCCTCGATCAGGGCCGCCCAGCTGCCGGTGGTGGTGCCCAGCGGAATGCGCTGCTTGACGTTCCCTTCCTTGCCGACCGTGCGGCCCACCCGCGCGGCGTCCTGCGCGATGCGGGCGGATTCCTCCACGACCTCGTTGAAGGTGTCGGCGATCTTGCCCCCCACGCCCTCCCAGGTGACGGGCAGGCGCACGCTGAAATCGCCGCGCCGGTACCCGTTCAGGGCCTGGAGCAGCAGCTGGGGGTCGAAGGTTTCGGGGTAGGCGGGGGCGGTCACAGAGCGCTCCCGGTCAGGCCGGTGCGGAACGGGCAGTCAAGGGGCGTCACAACCGAGCCAGAATAGCGATCACGGCGACCTCAATCCATGCGCCGAGTTCTCGCGTCCCGAACCCTGGTCCCGGGCCCCCAACCAGCTTTCGGGCGTCCAGAACAACGATTTTTCGGGTTACCCCTGGTGAGCGCCACCTTCAGCGGCCCCCATCTGCCCTTAAGTCTTCATAAAGAAATGGGGTGGAGCCGGGGGCAGGCGGGCCTCAGCGCAGCAGGCGCAGCGTGAGCGGGTAGCGGTACGGCTCGCCGCGGTTCACGCTCACGGCCGCCAGCACCATGAACACCAGCGGCACCACGTTCAGCACCAGCAGCAGTGGCAGCACCAGCCCCAGGAACACTCCGAAGGTCCCCACGAGCGCCACGCCCCCCGCCTCCGGGCGGCCCAGCATGGACCCCGCCACGCCGCCCAGCAGCCCCAGGGCGAACAGCCCGAACAGCAGCACCCCCAGCGCCAGGTTGTACAGCCACACGCTGATCTGGAAGTTCACGGCCTCCTTGCCCTGCTCGTCCAGCATGCGGCTGCGGTCCCGGAAGAGCAGCCACGCGGCCACCGGCCCGATCAATGCGCCCGCCCCGGGAATCAGCAGGCCCAGCAGCGGCGACAGGTGCACGGCCAGGGCCGGCGTCCGCTCGGGTTCCGGCAGGGCGGCGGGCAGGAAGGAACGGGTTGCGGTCATGCTTGACAGTACGGGCCGGCCCCACCTACAGTTCCCCGGATGACCGGGAACCCCCGCTACCGCCCGGCGAACAGCGCCCAGAAAGCCCAGCAGGCCGCCCGGGACCGCCTGCCCATCCAGGCCGGCATCCAGCCCGCCCAGCCGGTCGCCGGGAACGTCGTGGAACTGTACAGCGACGGCGCCTGCGACACCACCAGGGGCCACGGCGGCTGGGCCACCATCCTGAAAAGCGGGGACCGGGAACTCGTGCTCAGCGGCAACGAGGAAGGCACCACCAACAACCGCATGGAACTCCGCGGCCTCCTTGAGGGCCTCAAGGTCCTCAAGCGGCCCTGCCAGGTACGCGTGATCACCGACAGCCAGTACCTGCGTAAGGCCTTCACGGACGGCTGGATCCTGAAATGGCAGCGCAACGGCTGGAAAACCGCCGGCGGCGACCCCGTGAAGAACCGTGAACTGTGGGAGGAGCTGATCGCCCAGGCCCAGATTCACGCCCTGACCTTCCTGTGGGTCAAGGGCCACGCCGGGCACGGCGAGAACGAACGCGTGGACGAACTGGCCGTGCAGGAACGCAAGAAACTGCGCTGAACCGCCCGGGCGGTTGGGTACACTGGCCCATGGCACCCCGGCGCCCCCTGATGCCCCTGTTGGTTCTCCTGACCGCCGCGGCCGCGCGGGCCGGCGGCCTGGACGCGCTGCCCCCGGTCCCGCCTCCCGCCGACCCCGCTCCGGTGCGCTCGGTGGCCGCCGGAACGGACGGCGTGGGCCGCTTCGTGGTCGCCTGGGTTTCCCGGGACCGGGACCTGCCGGAGGGCGGCGGGGACCATCTGCACGCCGCCCGCTGGGACGACACCCGCTGGACCCCGCTGGGGGACGTGGTGAACGAGAAGCCCGCCTACAACGCCGCGCAGCCGCACGTGCATGCCGGTCCGGACGGCAGCGTGTGGCTGGACTGGGAGGAGGGCACCGGGCTCGCGCACATCGATTCCTTCCTGATGTCCAACTGGACCGGGGCGCGCTGGACCAGTGCGAGCCCGTACGCCCTGCGCCGCAACCTCTCGGACGCTGGGCGCTCTCGCTCCCTGGCCCTCAGCGCCGCCAACACCCCGCTGGTCGGCTGGACCGACATCGGCACCGGGACGCGCAGCGCCTACCCCAGCGTCGTTTCCCTGTGGCGTTGGCAGGGCAGCGGGTGGCAGACCACGCCCTACGCGAACCTGAACGTGCAGACGCCCGCCTTCATGCCCAGCGTCGCGCAGACCGGCGGCCGGACCTTCATGGCGTTCGTGGAGGGCCCCACCACCCGCTCGGACCTGTGGGTGCGCGAGTGGACGCCCGCCGGGTGGCGCACCCTGGGCGGCCGCGTGAACCGCCGCGCCCGCACGTACCTGTTCAAACCCCAGCTGCTCGTGGACCTGCAGGGCCGCCTGACCCTCGCGTGGCTGGAGGACGCCGGCGGCCAGGACGCCCTGTACGTCAGCCGCTGGGACGGCGCCCGCTGGCAGCCGCTCGGCGCCGGGCCCGCCAGCACGCCCGGGCGGCACGCGTCCTCGCACACGCTGGGCTTCGGGCCGGACGGGCAGCCGGTCACCGCCTGGAACGAGGGCCCCGACGGCAGCCGCAGCGTGCGCGCCGCCCGCTGGGACGGCGCCCGCTGGCTCCCCCTGGGCGGCACCCTGAACCGCGACCCTAGCGCGGACACCGACCACGCCAGCCTCGCCGCCGGACCGCGCGGCGTGCTGGTCGTCTGGCGGGAACTCAGCGGCGGCCGCTGGACCGTGCAGACCCGCCGGGTGCAGTAGCCCCCGTGCGCCATTGTGCGTATCGCGCGGTGCGGGCGGCGCGCCTACGCTGAACCGATGACGACTCCCCAACCGGCCCCCGCGCCGGACGCCGGGCACTGGCGCACCTTCCTGTGGCTGTGGGGCTCCCAGGCCCTGAGCGTGCTGGGGGGCGGCCTGACCGGCTTCGCGCTGAACATCTACCTCACGCAGACGCGCTTCCCGCTGGACTCACAGCGGGCCGAACTCGCCCAGGCGCTGTCCCTGACCGCGCTCGGCTGGACGCTCGCGGCCCTGGCGGGCGGCCCGCTGGCCGGCGCGCTCGCCGACCGCTGGAACCGCCGACGCATGATGCTCGCCTGCGACCTCCTCAGCGCCCTGCTGCTGCTCGCCCTGACCGCCGTGATCGTGCTGTCCACCCCGCCCGTGTGGCTGCTGGTGGTGTTCACAGTTTTGCAGGGCCTGGTGGGCACCTTCCACTCCTCGGCCTTCGACACCAGTTACTCCGCGCTGGTCCCGCGCGACCGCCTGCCGCGCGCGAACGGCATGATGCAGACCATCTGGAGTCTCTCCGGCCTGCTCAGCCCCGCCCTGGCCGCCCTGCTGATCGGCCTGCCCGCCCTGGCCCGCCGCGGCGACCCCTCCGGCCTGACCGCCTGGCTGGCCGGCTGGACGGACGGCGTGCCGCTGGCCCTGCTGCTGGACGCCGGGTCCTTCGTGATCGCCGCGGCGGTCGTGTGGCGCCTGAGCCTCCCCAACCCGCCCCGCGCGGACCTGAACGCCGCTCGGCGCCCCAGCCTGCTGGCCGACATGACCTTCGGCTGGACGTACATCCTCGCCCGGCGGCCCCTGCTGAACCTGCTGCTGACCTTCGCCGTGGTGAACCTGATGACCAGCGCGCTGGGCGTGCTGCACCCCCTGCTGGTGCGCTTCACGCTGGCAGGAGACCTGAAGGCGCACGGCATCGGCACCGAGACCGCCCTGGCGACCCTGTGGACCGCCATGAGCGCCGGTGGCCTGATCGGCGGCCTGCTGGTCAGCACGACCGGCGGCCTGAAACGCCGCCGGGTGCTGGGCGTGCTGGGCCCCATGGTGCTGGCCGGCGCCCTGCACGCCCTGAGCGGCGTGGCCGGCACCCTCACCCTGACCGCGCTGTGCATCGCCGGCTTCGGGATCATGACGCCCATCATGAACGCGCACTCGCAGAGCATCTGGCAGTCGCAGGTGCCCACCCACATGCAGGGCCGGGTGTTCAGCGTCCGGCGCCTGATCGCGCAGTTCACCTCGCCGCTCTCCACCGCCGCCGCCGGGCTGCTGGCCGCCACGCACTCCCCGGGCGCCCTGCTGCTGTGGACGGGCGTGGTCATGCTGATCGTGTCGGCCGCGCAGCTGCTCAACCCGGTGCTGCGCCGCCTGGACGACCCCGCCGAGCCCGCCCCCGCGCCCGGCGACGCCCGTCCCGCCATGACGCCGTAGGCTGAGGCGTGGCCCGCAAGAAGAAGGCGAAACGCAAGGACCAGGACGCCCCGCCGGTGATCCGCAGCACGCTGCATCTCGTGCTGGCGGGCCGCAAGCCCGCCCGGCACCGCCGCCGGGACGAGAAACGCGCCGCGCAGAAACTCCGGCGCGACCTGGACCAGGACTGAACAGGGGAGAGCCCGGGCGAATGGCCCGGGCTCCCTGCTTGACCGCGGGTTACGCCTGCCGGTCCGCCGTCTGGTTCTCCTGGCGCTCCAGCCACCCGGCCAGCCAGGGCAGTTTCACCTGCACCTTTGCCCGCAGGCCGCCCCAGTAGCGCCGGGACCAGCCGTCCAGGTTCCGCTGCTTGCCGCGCGCGATCGCCATGGCACCCTCGGGCACGTCGTCGTGCACGGCGCTGCCGGCCGCGATGAACGCGGCGTCGCCCACCACGCGCGGCGCGATGATGGTGCTGTTGCTGCCCACGAACACCCCGGCGCCCAGCCGGGACGGGTGCTTGTTCGCGCCGTCGAAGTTCGCCACGATGGTGCCCGCCCCGATGTTCGACTCCGCACCGATGCTGACGTCACCCAGGTACGCGAGGTGCCCGGCCTTCACGCCGGCGTCCAGGCGGGCGTTTTTCGTCTCCACGAAGTTCCCGATGTGCACGCCCTCACCCAGCTCCGTGCCGGGCCGCAGGCGCGCGAAGGGCCCCACGTCCGCCCCGGCGCCCACCGCAGCACCCTCCAGCACGCTGTGCGCCTTGACGACGACCCGTTCGGCGAGCACGCTGTCCGTCACGACGCTGTACGCGCCCAGGGTCACGCCGTCTGCCACCCGCGTCTGCCCGCGCAGGATCACGCCCGGCTCGATCACCACGTCCCGGCCGAGTTGCACGGTATCCTCGATGAACACCGTCTCCGGCGCCGGAATGCTCACGCCGGCCCGCATGTGCGCCTCGTTGATGCGCCGCTGCACGATGCGCTCCAGTTCCGCCAGCCCCAGCCGGTCGTTCGCGCCGAGCACCTCGTCCGCGTCGTCCAGCTTGAACGCGGCGGCCTTCGCGCCCTCCGAGCGGTACAGACCCAGCAGGTCCGTGAGGTAGTACTCGCCGGCGCGGTTCTCGTTCGTGATGCGCTGCGCCAGCCCGAACGCCCGGGCGTCCATGACGTACACGCCGCTGTTGAACTCCCGCACCGCGGCTTCCTCCGGCGTGGCGTCCTTCTGCTCCACGATGCGCTCCACGCCGCCCGCCGCACCCCGGATGATCCGGCCGTACCCGGTCGCGTCCTCCAGCTCGCCGCTCAGGATCGTGAACGCACTCGCTTCCTGACGGTGGTCGGCGATCAGGGCGGCCAGGGTGCCAGTGCGCAGCAGCGGCGTGTCGCCGTACAGCACCAGGATGTCCGCGTCCCCGTGCGAAGCCAGCGCCGCGGCGCCCTGCAGGAAGGCGTGCCCGGTCCCCAGCTGCTGCTCCTGCCGGGCAAAGCGCACGCCGCTGCCGGCCAGTTCCTGCTCCACCCGCTCGGCGCCGTGCCCGGTGACCACCACGATCTCCCGCGCGCCCAGCTCCCGGGCGGCCTTCACCGCCCAGCTCACCATGGGCCGGCCCGCCACGCGGTGCAGCACCTTCGGCAGGGCGGACTTCATGCGGGTGCCCTGACCCGCCGCGAGAATCACCACGTCCAGCGGACGGTTCTGTTCAGTCATTCGTGTCACCGCCGCCCAGTGTACCCGCCGCGCGCCCCGCAGGCGCCCGGCAACAGAAAAATGACCTTCCGGAGAAGGCCATTTACGGTGCAGGCGGCGGGGTTACGCGGTGCCGGGGGTGGCGCGGTCCGTGACCAGCGGCGCCGGGTCCACGCGCGAGGCCGCTACGCGGCGCAGCTTCGCCAGCTGAATCAGGCTCACCACGATCAGCACGATGCTGATCAGGTGCGTCTCGGTCAGCAGGCCGATCCCGGGCGCGTCCAGGCCCTGGTTCAGGTACACCTTCGGCAGCAGGGGGTTGAGGCGGAAGGTCTCCTCCCAGCCGGCGCGCAGGATGGAGTACCACAGCCAGAACTGCCAGAACGCCCACCCGGGTTTGCGGGAGCGCAGCCAGAAGTACGCGGCGACCGCCAGGATGATCCCGATGATCACGCCGTACAGCTGCGTGAAGTGCAC
>JAANMV010001257.1_pt1 | contig 28634 bp, 25 predicted proteins | sample 7279661 | NCBI WGS metagenome assembly JAANMV01 (sample SAMN14094540, study PRJNA606508) | bioreactor metagenome | isolation source: A lab-scale SPAN reactor treating ammonium-rich wastewater day 121 | place: Ireland: Galway | collected 2017-05-16
TGAGCGACGGGCAGTCAGAAAAAGCCCCGCTCTGCGGGGTGAGCCGGACAGCGGGACGACAGAGCCGACTTCACCCGGTCGGCCGGAGATTGTGGAACGCCTGAAGAATACGCGTCGTCCGTACACCAACGATTTGCCGCGCATGAACCCCGCTTGAGATCCCCTGCCGCCCGGCCGCCCCCAGCCCCGGGCGTCCCTTCATGCAGCGCCGGCGGGGTGTGATAGCACGGAGGGCAATGACCGGACCACGCCGCCAGAAGATCCGCTTCGCCGGGAAGCGCGACCCGCAGCCCGCCCCGGCCGCCCGGCCTGCGGCCCCCGCCGACCCCGGCTACGCCGCGCCGCGCCCCGCACTGCTGCCCGAACGGCTGGACGGCATGCACGCCCTGACCAAACCCGGCGTGCGCGGCTTCCCCGACGTGGACGCCGCCCAGGCCCTGCTGGCCCACACCATGCGCAAGGGCAAGGTGCGCGGGGAGGTGCTGGACCTCACCGCCATGGGCGGCCTGCTCGCCAGCCTGCCGGGCGTGACCCTGCGGGCCGTGGAAGGCTCGGCGGCCGCGCTCTCGACCCTGGCCGCCGCCGGCCTGGACGCCCACGCGGCGGTGCCCGGCGACCCCCTGACGGACCGCTGGCCCGAGCGCGCCCGGACGGTGGCCCTGGTGCTCGCCGGGGACCGCGGGACCGCCTACGCGATGGCCCAGGTGGCCTGGGCGCACGCGAACACCCCGCCCGGCGGCACGCTGTTCCTCGCCGGGGACCGCGACAAGGGCTTCGACCGGTATGTCCGCGCGGCCGGCGCGGCCTTCGGAACGGGGGAGACCATCGCCCGGGACGGCGGGATGCGCGTGGCGAAACTCGTGCGCCGCCCCGGCCCCACCCCCGCCTACCCGGACGCCGACCGGTACGAGACCGGCGACCTGACGGTGGTGGGCCTGCCCGGCGTGTTCAGCGCCGCGAAGCCCGACAAGGCCACAGCACTGCTGCTGGCCGCCCTGGACAGCCTGGACCTGAACGGGAAGCGCGTGCTGGACCTGGGCTGCGGCACCGGCCTGATCGGCGCGTGGGCGGCGCGCCGCGGCGCGCAGGTCACCCTGGTGGATGGCGATCTGCAGAGCGTACGCAGCGCGCAGGCCACCCTGGATGCCAACGGCCTGAGCGGCGAGGTGCTGCACAGCGACGTGGACGCGGCCCTGGCGGACCGGACCTTCGACGTGGTGCTGACCAACCCGCCCTTCCACGTGGGCCGCGGCGTGGTGCTGGACGTCGCGCGGGAATTCATCGCCGCGGCGCAGCGCCGCCTGAATCCCGGGGGCACGCTGTACCTCGTGGCAAACGACCCGCTGCCGTACGAGCAGGCGATGGCGGACGTCGGGCCGGTCGAGGTCCTGTTCCGTGAGGGCGGGTTCAAGGGCCTGCGCGCCCAGCGCCCCGCCTGAGGCCCGGCCCGCTTCGGTACACCCTCTCTGTGCGCGTTCAGGGCGCACCCCAGCTCTGGAGATGGTAAAGTATTCGGTTGCTGGCGCCGTTTGCTAGACTGACGCGTTCTGACTGGCGACCCCCGGCCCGCCGCGGCCTGACCGGGCGCCGTCCCCTCCTGACCGGAGCCGCCGCTTTCCAGCCTGTTCCTGCCCGAGATTCCTGCGTTTCTGACGTTCCTGACCACTGATATCCGTCCCCGAGGAGGCCGCATGGCAGATTCCACCAAGCCCACCAAGAGCACCAAAGCCGCCGCGACCGATGCCCCCGCCAAGGTGGACGCCCCCGCCAAATCCACCAAGCCCCGCACCCGCGTGAAGGCCGCCGCCCCCGGCGCGGCCCCCACCACCCCGGCCGCCGCGGCCCGGGTGGACGCCGAGCCCGCCGCCAAGCCCAAACCGGCCGCGAAGGCCGCGGCGAAGGCGGACAAGCCCGCCGCCGAGAAGAAGGCCGCGGACGACACGGCCGCCCCGAAGGCCGCCAAGGCCCCCGCGAAGAAGGCCCCGGCGAAAGCGAAGCCGGCCGAGGCCGCCGCGGACAGCGCGGAAGGCCCCGCCGAACCGGCCAAGAAGGCCGGCAAGGCCGCCAAGCCGGCCAAGGCCACCGCGAAGGCCGCGCCCGCCAAGGGCGCCGCCACCGACAAGCCCTACTACGCGCACCCCAGCATCCAGGAGATGCTCAAGGCCGGCAAGGCGGCCGGCGTGCTCTCCAGTGAGGAGGTCGCCGCCGCCCTGGGTGTCGCGCTGGAAGCCAGCGGCCTGGACCCGGAAAGCCCGGACGCCTTCGAGGACATGCAGCTGTTCCTGGCCGGACAGCAGATCGAGGTGCAGGACGTCGACGAGGACGATGAGGACACCGACTCCGACGACGCCGAGACCGAGGACGACGTCCCCGGCACCCGCGCGCAGAGCGACGACGACGAGGAGAAGTACTTCGACGACATGCCCCGCGCCGTGTCCAATGACCCGGTGCGCCAGTACCTGCACGAGATCGGCCGCGTCTCGCTGCTCACCCTGGAAGAGGAAATCGCGCTGGCCCGCCGCATCGAGGAAGGCGAGGAGGCCCGCAAGCTCCTGGACGAGGACGTGGAACTGGACGACCGGGGCCGCCGCCGCCTGATGCGGCAGATGGAGGACGGCGCCGCCGCCCGCCAGGGCCTGATCGAGGCGAACCTCCGCCTGGTCGTCAGCATCGCCAAGAAGTACACGGGCCGCGGCCTGGGCTTCCTGGACCTGATCCAGGAAGGCAACCAGGGCCTGATCCGCGCGGTGGAGAAGTTCGAGTACCGCCGCCGCTACAAGTTCTCCACGTACGCCACGTGGTGGATCCGGCAGGCCATCAACCGTGCCATCGCCGACCAGGCCCGCACCATCCGCATTCCGGTGCACATGGTCGAGACCATCAACAAGCTCACCCGCACCGCCCGGCAGTTGCAGCAGGAGCTGTCCCGCGAGGCCACGCACGAGGAGATTGCCGAGGCGATGGGCCCCGGCTGGGACGCCGCGAAGGTCGAGGAAGTGCAGAAGGTCAGCCAGGAGCCCGTCAGTCTGGAAACGCCCATCGGGGACGAGAAGGACAGCTTCTACGGTGACTTCATCCCCGACGAGAACCTGGACAGCCCCGTCGAGAACGCCGCCAAGACCCTGCTCTCCGAGGAACTGGAAAAGGCTCTGAGCAAGCTCACCGAGCGTGAAGCCATGGTCCTGAAGTTCCGCAAGGGCCTCGTGGACGGCCGCGAACACACCCTGGAGGAGGTCGGGCAGCGCTTCAACGTCACGCGTGAACGCATCCGCCAGATCGAGAACAAGGCGCTGCGCAAGCTCAAGTACCACGAGAGCCGCACCCGCAAACTCCGCGACTTCCTCGACTGAACCAAAGAAGCCGACTGCCCCCGCCCGCCGTGGCGGGGGTCTTCTGTGGTGCCTCGTCCATTTGGCCTAACGCCCGGGCCGGTGCCCTGCGCTGCACGGCCGATGCACGCTGAACGGAGACGGCGCACACTGTTCGCATGACCCTGACCCTCACCGTTGAACCATTTGAAGCCCGAACCGCTTCCCAGGAGGAGCGGCTGGCCGTCGGTGAGCTGCTCGCCGCCGGCTTCATCCACGCCTTCCCCGAGGACCCACCCCTCCGGCCCGAGCAGGAGGCCGTGAGCCTCACCCACCTGAACTCCACCGAACGGGACGCCCAGTTCGTGATCCGCGACGGCACGCGGATGCTCGCCTGGGGCCGCCTGAGCTGGGACACCGAGCAGAACCTCCACAACGCCCACGCCCGCCTGACCGTGCACCCCCAGGCCCGCGGCCGCGGCCTGGGCACCCAGGTCGCCCGTGAACTGGAACGCGTCGCGCGGCATGAGGCGCGCACCACCGTGACCTTCGGCACCACCGACCGCAACCCGGACGGCGAGGCCTTCGCCCGGCACCTGGGCGCGCAGCCGGCCCTGCCCATGCGCGTCAGCCGGCTGGACATGACCGCCCTGGACGCCGCGCAGCTGCGCGCCTGGCAGACCCGCCCGGACGGCGACGAGTACCGCCTGCACGTCTGGACCGTGGTGCCGGACGAGTACCTGGAGCGCGTCGTGGACATGATGATGGTCATGAACACCGCCCCGAAAGGCGACCTGGACATGGACGACTGGGTGATCACGCCCCAGATGGTCCGCGAGTGGGAGGCCATGATCGCCGAGGCCGGCGAGACCCGCCTGCTGATGGCCGCCGAGCACCTCCCCAGCGGCCGGCTGGACGGCTACACCGAGGTCTTCTGGGACCAGCACCGCGCGCCCCTGCTGTACCAGGGCGCCACCGCCGTGCGTCCCGAAGCCCGCGGGCTGGGCCTGGGCAAGTGGCTGAAGGCCGCCATGCTGGAGCACGCGGCCCAGGAATGCCCGGGCATCCACTGGGTGCAGACGAACAACGCGAACGTGAACGCGGCCATGCTGGGCATCAACGTGGCGCTGGGCTTCCAACCGTGGGCGCAGTTCACCGAGTGGCAGCTGCGCCTCCCCGAACACTCCTGAAGCGCTCCGCCTGACCCGCCTACCGGCCCGGCCTGCCTACGCGACCCACCGCGCAGGCAGGCCGGGCCGCATACGCTGCACCCATGACCGGAGCCGACCCCACCTCCACGCCGCCCACCGTCCGTGACCTGGGCGTCCGGGCGCGGCAGGCCGCCCGGACGCTGCGCTCCCTGGACACCGCGCAGAAGCAGGCCGCGCTGCACCGTCTCGCGCAGGAACTGCACGCCCACGCCGACCAGATTCTGGGGGCGAACGCCCGGGACGTGCAGCAGGCGGAAGCCGCCGGGCTGCCCGCCGCGATGCTGGACCGCCTGCGCCTCTCGCCCGCGGCCCTGGCCGCCCTGGCACTGGACGTGCAGGCGGTGGCCGCCCTGCCGGACCCGGTGGGGGAGCGCACCGCCGCGCGCACCCTGCCCAGCGGCGTCCGCGTGTCGCAGCTGCGCGTGCCGCTGGGCGTGCTGGGCGTGATCTACGAGTCCCGCCCGAACGTGACCGTGGACGTGGCCGCCCTGGCCCTGATGACCGGGAACGCCGTGATCCTGCGCGGCGGGAAGGAGACCGTGCACACGAACGCCGCACTGGAAAGCTGCATTCACGCGGCCCTGGCCGCCTGCGGCCTGCCGGCGGGCGCGGTGCAGGTGATTCACGACCCGGACCGGGAGCGCGTGCGGGACCTGCTGCGCCTGGATGACCTGGTGGACGCCATCATTCCGCGCGGCGGGGCCGGCCTGCACCGCTACTGCGTGGAGAACGCCACCGTGCCCGTGATCGTGGGCGGGATCGGCGTGGTGCACGTCTACCTGGACGAGAGCTTCACGCGTGACCCGGCCGACGTGCAGCGCGCCGCCGAACTGCTCGTGAACGCCAAGGTGCAGAAGCCCAGCGCCTGCAACGCCCTGGACACGCTGCTGGTGCACCGGGGGGCGCTGCCTGCCCTGCCCGCCATCGCCGGCGCGCTGGTGCGGGAGGGTGTGGACCTCCGCGCCGACCCGGCCAGCCTGGAGGTGCTGCACGCTGCCGGCCTCCCGGCCACTCCTGCCGCGGACACCGATTACGGTCAGGAGTTCCTGGCTCTGACCGCCAGCCTCCGCACCGTGGACAGCCTGGAGGAGGCACTGGACTTCATCGCGGCGCACGGCAACCACACGGACGTGATCCTCACCCGCGACGACGCGCAGGCGCGGCGGTTCGTGCAGGACGTGGACTCGGCGGCCGTCATGGTGAACGCCAGCCCCCGCTTCAACGACGGCGGACAGCTCGGCCTGGGCGCCGAGGTCGCCATCAGCACCCAGAAGCTGCACGCGCGCGGGCCGATGGGTCTGCGGGAACTCACCACCACGAAATGGGTCGTGGAGGGCGACGGGCACGTCCGCGCCTGAGACCACGAACAGGGGAGAGGGGGGGCGATCGCTCCCCCTCTCCCCAAGTTCTGCGCTTACACGCCGGTCGGAACGGTCACGCCCAGTTCGGCCAGCACCGTGCGGATCGCTTGCGCGTCGATGCCCGCGCGGGCGTGCACGCTCTCCACGGTCGCGTGCTCCTGGAACTCGTCCGGGATGCCCAGCACCTGCACTGGCACGGTCAGGCCCTCGGCGTTCAGGAATTCCAGCACGGCACTCCCGAACCCGCCCAGCACGGTGTTGTCCTCCACCGTGATCAGCGTGCGCGCCCGGCCGGCCACCTCGCGCAGCATCACCGCGTCCAGGGGCTTGACGAACCGGGCGTTCACCACACCCACGCCCGGCAGGTCGGACGTGGCCTTCAGGGCGTACTCCAGCGCCTTGCCGCCCGCCAGGATCACCACGTCGTCCCCGGGCCGCTCACGCGTCCAGGTGCCCCAGTTGAGGTCCGGCCAGGTGCCGTCGGGGACCTGCTCGGTGTTGCCGCGCGGGTAGCGGATCGCCACCGGGCCGCCCACACCCTGCGCCGCTTTCAGCATGCCGCGCAGTTCGGCGGCGTCTTTCGGCAGGGCGATGTCCACGTTCGGGATGGTCCGCAGGAAGCTCAGGTCGAACACGCCGTTGTGTGTGGCGCCGTCCGCCCCCACGATCCCGGCCCGGTCGATGGCGAAGATCACGTCCAGGTTCTCGATCGCCACGTCGTGCAGCACCTGATCGTAGGCGCGCTGGAGGAAGCTGCTGTAGATCGCCACGATGGGCTTCAGGCCCTGCAGGGCCATGCCGGCCGCCGTGGTCACCGCGACTTCCTCGGCGATGCCGACGTCCAGGTAGCGGTTGGGGTGAATGCGGCTGTACTCCACCAGCCCGCTGCCCTCGCGCATGGCGGGCGTGATCACGAACACCCGCGGGTCGGTGCGGGCCAGTTCCGTCACGGCGTCCCCGAAGGCCGCGCTCCACGAGTACGACTTGCTGGGCACGTACTCGCCGGTCGCCGGGTCGAACTTCGCCGGTCCGTGCCAGTAGATGGGGTCCTCCTCGGCGTAGCTCAGGCCCTTACCTTTCTTGGTGACCACGTGCAGGATCGTCGGCCCGTCCAGGTCCACCAGGCGTTCGAGCAGCCACACGAGTTCCTCGACGTTGTGGCCGTCCACCGGGCCCACGTACCGCAGGCCCATGGCAGAGAAGGGGTTCACGCTGGCCGGGTCGAAGAAGTGCCGGGTGCTGTTCTTCGCGCGGCTCATGAAACTGGCCAGCGGCCGGCTGAGGGTCTCCACGGCCTTCTTGCCGGCGCCCTCGCCCTCCTGGAACCACTTCTGCACCTGCAGGCCCCGCATGAACTTGTTGATCCCGCCGACGTTCTCGCTGATGCTCATCTCGTTGTCGTTGAGGATCACCAGCATCCGCGGGCCCTTGTCCCCGATAGTGTTCAGCGCCGCCAGGGCCATGCCGCCGGTCAGGGACCCGTCCCCGATCACGGCGGCCACGTGGTAGTCCTGCCCCAGCGCGTCGCGGGCCATTGCCATGCCGAGTGCATTTGCGAGGCTGGTGCTGGCGTGTCCCACCGTGATGGCGTCGTGCGGGGACTCGCTGACCTTCGTGAACCCGCTCAGCCCGCCCTCTTTCTTGATGGTCGGCATCTGCGCGCGGCGCCCGGTGAGGATCTTGTGCGCGTACGCCTGGTGGCCCACGTCAAAGAGGATGCGGTCGCGGGGGCTGTTCAGCACGTAGTGCAGCGCCGTGATCAGGTCGGTGGCGCCCAGACTGCTCGCCAGGTGCAGGCCGCCCACCGAGCACACCCGCACGATCTCGTCGCGCAGCTCCCCGGTCAGCGCAGGCAGCTGCTCGCGCGACAGGGCCTTGAGGTCCGTGGGGCTGTGAATGCGGTCCAGCAGCGGCGTGGCGCTGCCGGGCAGGGCACGGGGCTCGGTCACGGCGTCACTTCCCCTCGCCGGAGGCGTAGTTGCGGCCGGTGAGCAGCAGGCCCTCCGGCGTGCGGACCTCGCCGACAAACGGCGCGAACCACACCTGCTGCGTGGCGGGGAACAGGCCCCCCAGCGTGTCCGAAACCTGGCGCGTGACCACCCACACGTCGAAACTGCCGGCCGGGACGGTGACCCGGCGTCGCTCCTGCACCAGGTAGCGGTACGTGACGGTGCCCTGCGCCTTCACGGTGCCCGCGTCGTCGCGCACGGTGGCGCGGGTCTCGCCGCCCCAGGTGGCACCCAGCCGCCAGGCGTTCTCGGCGGGCCATTCCTGCCAGCCGGGCTCCAGCATCACGTTCACGCCGGGCTTGGCGATGCCGAGCAGGGTCACGCCGCCCGCGTCGAAGCGGCGGTACCACTGCGTGCTCGCCCCGCGCCCCCGCAGTTCCAGCGCCTCGACCTGCTGCGTGTTGTACAGCGTGGGACCCAGGGTCCGCAGGATGTAGGGGTCGCTGCCGGCCGCCTCGCCTTCCGGCAGGTACGACCAGGCCAGCCCGGCCTCACGCGGGTAGAAGGACACGCTGGACGCCGCAGTGCGGGCCGTCACGGTCGGGGGGGCCGCCTGCTGAGTGGGCGCGCAGGCCGCGAGCAGGCCCGCGAGCAGCACGCCGCCCAGCGGCGCGGCGCGGCGGGTCAGGGAGGAGGACACGAACGTCATGCGCCTATTGTGTCAGCAATCCGTGAATTCACCTGTAGGTCACCTCCCAGGCAGAACGGAGGACAACAGGAAAGGGAAGACCCCAGGGCCTTCCCTTCACATCGGCGTGGGTGGACGCGCCGGCGGTCAGCTTCCGCTCTGCGAGCCGCCCTGCACCTTGGCTTTCAGGGCGGCGAAGGCGTCCTCGACGTCCTTGTTGCGGCCCAGGTCCTTGAGCTGCTCGTCCAGGCTGCTTTCCTTGCGCAGCTCGGTCATGGCCCGGTTGCGGTCTTCCATGCCGGCCACCTTGCGTTCCATGTCCTCGAAGGCGTCCATGGCGCCGCCGGCCTTGTCGAAGCCGCTCACGCGGTCCAGCGTCTGCCCGGCCTTCGCGGTGCTCTGGCGCGCTGCAAGCAGGCTCTTCTTGCTCTCCATCTCGTCGATCTTCGCTTCCAGCGCGCGCAGCTGGGTCTTGAGCTGGTCCACCGTGCTCTGCTGGGTGCTGCGCTGCTCGTCGAAGCCCTTGGCGAGGTCCTTGTGGTTCTGCGCGCGGCGCAGCGCCTCGCGGGCGAGGTCCTCGCTGCCGCCGCGCAGGGCCTCCTCGGCCTTCTTCTCGTACTCGGTGGCGAGGGTGCGGTTGGTGTTGGCCTCGCGTTCCAGCTTGGCGTTCTGGGCCATCGCCTCGGCCACCTCGCTGCGGGCCTCGCCGTAGGCGGCGCGCATGTCGCGCAGCGCCTGCTCAATGATCATGCCGGGGTCCTCGGCGCGGCTGATCAGGTCGTTCACGTTGGCGCGGAGCAGGCGGGACAGTCGGTCAAGAATGCTCATGGGGAGGTCCTCCTTGGACTTGAAAGCGGGTCGTGCGTGCGGCTGCAGGCCAGGGGCCGGGCCGCCGTGGGATGCCCGATCATCATTACGCACGGGCCCGCCCCGGGGTTGCCGTCTCAAGGCGCGGCAAGGAAACCCTAAGGTCACCTCAAGTCCCGGTGAGAGGCAGGCTGGAGCCCAGCAACGAACCGACCCCCGGAGCGGCAGGCTCACGGGGGTCCAGGCAGGGGGCGGGGCTCAGAACACGATGGGTTTCAGGCCCACGCTCTGCGCGCCGCAGCCGACCGTCACGGCCGTGTCGGTGGGCGTGACCGTGCAGCCCAGCGCCCGCAGGCCAGCCAGCGGGAAGATCAGGCGCTTGCCGTCGGTGGCGGGCACCTGCGGCAACTCCACCGCGCCGCTCGCCAGCTGGGCGGTCTTGCTGCCCACCGTCACGGTCAGCGTCTCGCTGCCGGCCGCGAGGCGGTACTTCCCGCCGCCCAGGGCCGTCACTGTGACCACGCCGGTCAGGTCGGTGTCCAGCACGTAGGCGTACCCCTTCACCACGCCGGCGGGCGTGGCGGGCTTCGCGGCGGTCGGGCTGGCCTTCACGGCCTCGACCACGACCAAGGTCTCGGTGGCCGTCATGGAGTTCAGCAGCACCAGCGCGGCGGGGGTGCCGCCGGCGCGGTCGTTCACGACCAGGCTGGCGGCCTTGCCCATGACCTTCCAGTCCCCGGCCACGCGGCCCGGGAATTTCGCCTTCACGATGGGGCGCAGCAGCGCCTGCTCGGACTTGACGTACAGGCACACGGCCTGCGCGGAGAGTTTCAGGCTGGCGGGGCAGCGCACGATCTGGCCCTTCACGGCGCCGCTGACGGTCACGGCGATCTCACTGGCGGCCTTGGACGTGGCGGCCGACACCGGGGCGGCCGGAGCGGCCGGTTTGGCAGGCGTGGCCGCGGGGGTGCCGGTGGCGGGCGGGGTGGCGGGGGCTGTCTGGGCCGTGGCGCTGGCGAGCAGGCCGGCGGTCAGCACGGCGAACAGGGAACCCTTGAAGGTCAGTGACATACGCCCAGCATCCTACGGGCCTTGCATGAGCCTTCACTTTGAAAGCTGACGTACGGCGTCAGCTCGGGGTGCTCAGTTCAGACCGGGCCTGAGCTGGTCCTCCTGACTAAGGAAGCCGGGCCCCCTGTGCGGGAGGCCCGGGCCGGGAGAAGCGGGGGAGGTTATTCCTTCACGCCGCCGGCGGTCGCGCCGCCCACGAAGTACTGCTGGAAGCCGTAGAACATCGCGATGATCGGCAGGGCGCCCAGGGTGGCGGCGGCCGCGAACACGCCCCATTTGGTGCTGAACTGCCCCTGCGTGAAGGACAGCAGCATCACGCCGACCGTCCACTTGTCCACGCCGGTCAGCAGGACGTTCGCCAGGATGAATTCGGCGTACGTGCCGATGAACTGGTTCAGGAAGATGAACACCAGCATGCTGCCCGACAGCGGCATGATCACCCGCCAGAAGGTCTGCCAGCGGTTGGCGCCGTCCACCAGCGCGGCTTCCTCCAGGGATTCCGGGAGGGACTCCACGTACCCCTTGAAGATCCAGGTGTTGAAGGCGATCGCGCCGCCGGAGTAGGCGAGGATCAGGCCGGTGAAGGTGTTGTTCAGGCCGAGCAGGTACATCAGGGCGTAGATGGCGACCAGGGCCAGGAACACCGGGAACATCTGCACGAAGATGAAGAACAGCAGCGTCTGGAAGCGGCCCGGGAAGCGCAGCCGCGCCATGGCGTACCCGGCGGTGGTGGACAGCAGGATCGCCATCAGGCCGGTCAGGCCCGAGACCAGCAGGGTGTTGCGCACGGACAGCATGAACTTGCTTTCGTTGGTGTTGCCCTGGAACTGCGCCGGGGTCATGAACACGATCAGGAGCACCAGCGCGGCCAGCAGGGCCCGCATGACCCACGTGCGGGTGCGGGTCAGGCCCTCGCTGGCGTTCCCCAGCCGGCCAACCAGGGCCAGCAGCAGCAGGGCGGTCAGGGCGGCGCCGACCACCCCGGCCAGCACGAGTTGCCAGCCGGGCACGGTGGCTCCCTCGAAGAGTTTCGCGAAGTTCTCGGTGCTGAGGCTGTCCAGCCGGGGCAGCAGGCCGGTCTTGTAGAAGATGTTCGACTGCTGGAAGTCCGGGAAGGCGAACAGGCTGTTCTTGGGATCGAACGCGGCCAGCAGCACGTAGAACAGCGGGTACACGGCGATCAGCACGACCAGCATCAGGAACAGGTGGGTGAGCTGATCGCCCAGCACCGCGAGGTAGCTGATCTTGCGGCCGGTGCGCGCCTGCCCGAGGCGCTGCCCGATCAGGCTCAGCAGGGCCAGGACGCCGCTGGCGCCCAGCAGGAACAGCAGGAACCTCTTCCAGCCGCCCTCCACGAAGAAGATGGTGAAGCTGCGCTGCCGCTCGGCGACGCTGCGGCCCAGGTTCACGCCCAGCACGATCAGGCCGATCAGGACCGCCAGGGCGATCACCCAGGGCAGGGCGCGGCGCAGCAGGCTGGGCTCGTGGTGCACGTACGCGCCCGGGTCGTTGGGCAGGGGGGTGTGCGTCATCGGCGGGCCTCCTCGAACACGCCGGCGGCCTTGAAGTTCACCAGGCTGATGAGCAGGGTCAGGAAGAAGATGATCAGCGCGATGGCGCTGGCCAGCGCAAAGTTCTGCCCGCCGTTCGCGGCGAAGGCAGTGTTGTAGCCCCAGGTGAGCAGGATGTCGGTGGCGCCGGCAGTGCTCAGCTGGCCTTCCACGGGCGGCCCGCCCGACCCGCTGGGGGACGTGCGGGTGAGCAGGTAGATGATGCCGAAGTTATTGAAGTTGAACGCGAAGCCCGACAGCAGGATGGGGGTGAAGCTGGTGCGCAGCAGCGGCAGGGTGATGTTGGTGATCTGCTGCCAGCGGCTGGCGCCGTCGATGCTGGCGGCCTCGTAGAGGTCCTCGTTGATGGTGGACAGCGCGCTGATCGTGGCGGTCATCATGTAAGGGAAGCCCAGCCACAGGTTCACCAGGATCACCGCGACCTTCGCCCATAGGGGGTCCTGGAGCCAGGGAATCGCGCCGATGCCCAGCAGGCCCAGGCTCTTGTTCACGATCCCGAACTGCTGGTTCATCAGGGCGCCCCACATCTGGGCGCTGATCACGGCCGGCACCGCCCACGGCAGGAACAGCAGCGTGCGGTACACGTTGCGGCCTTTCAGGCGCTTGTTGTAGAGCAGCACTCCCAGGATCAGGCCCGCCAGGGCGTTGAGGATCACGGTGAGGAACGCGAAGGTGATCGTCCACAGGAAGACCGGCCACAGCGCGGAGCTGGCCTTGCTGAAGATCTCGCGGAAGTTGGCCAGGCCCACGCCCTCGTACCGGTTCAGGCGGGTGATCTGCGCGACTTCCAGCGTGTCCGGCGCGGCCGTCCGGAGCGTGATGGCGTTCCCCTGAATGCTGGCGACCTTCGCGCGCACGGGCGTGCTGGCTTCCTCGTCGAACAGGACCACCGTGTCGCCCACGCAGGAGTCGGTGCGGCACTTCAGGTACGTGGCGAGCGGCTGCCCCTCGGGAATCTCGGGCACCGTCACGACCCGCCGGTCCGCGGAGAGCGTGGCGGGCGTGCGCAGCGCCGAGTCCGGGTCGCCGCTGTTCTGGCCGCTGTAGTTCGTGAAGGCATAGAACACGGTCATGGCGATGGGCAGCACCGTGAAGGCCATCAGGAACACCAGGGCCGGGAACAGGTAGTACCAGTTCTGAATCCACGGGAACAGCCGCGCCACGACCGGCATGGCCAGCAGCAGCGCCCCCACCATGTACACCAGGATCAGGTACGGCGGGGCGCCGGGCGCGAGCCGCGCGGTCAGGCCACTGAGCAGCCAGCCGATCAGCGCGGCCCCGGCGAACATCACCAGCAGGATCAGGATGGCGTACAGAACCCCACTGGCCCCGCCCGGCGGGGTGAGGCGTCTGGTCGGGGGTGGGGGAAGCATCGGCTGGGTCATGTAGGGGGGGGTCTCCTTGTGAACGGGAATGTGGGGGCGCTTCCGGCGGACCGGGCGGCGGGGGGCGGCGGGACGGGGGCTACTCCGGGCCGAAAGGGAAGAAGCGGGAACTGTGTTTATTTAACGCTTCCTGGCGTCGCCGTGTGGCGGGCCGCCTTTACGCGTCGTTACGCGTCCTGTTCAGTACGGTCGCCGGGCGGCAAGGCAGGGGGGTGGGCGGAACGCCTGATGCTTTCCGCCCACCCCCTTTCGCCCGCCGTGCGGGCCTGAATGCTTACTTGATGTTGCTGTTGATTTCCTGAACGGCCTTGTCCAGAATCTGGCTGTAGTTCTGGTTGGGCTTCGCGACGCTCTGGGCGATGGCGTTGCTCCAGGGGCCCCACACGGCGCCCATCTGGGGCACGTTGGGCATGGGGGTGCCCATGCTGATGGTTTTGCCGAAGCCGGCGACGATCGGGTCGGCCTTCAGGCGGGTGCGGGCGGCGAGGCTCACGGGAATGCGCCCGCCGGCCTTGTTGAAGGCGACCTGCGCGTCGGCGCTGCTGATGCGCTTGGCGAACGCGGCCGCGGCGACCTTGTTCTTGCTGTAGGCGCTCATCATGGTGCCCTGCACGCCCACGAAGGGGCTCCACTTGCCGGTCGCGCCGGGAGGGGTGGGGAAGGGGATGATGCCGTAGTTGATGCCGGCCTTCTTGATGTCGCCCATGCTCCAGGGCCCGGTGAGGAACATGCCCAGGCGGCCCTGCGTGAAGGCGCTGGAGGCGGCGTCGCCGCTGACGCCTTCGGGGACGAGGTTGTACTTGTAGCGCAGGTCGTTCAGGAACGCGCTGGCCTTGTCGGCGCCGGCGTTGGACAGGCCCACGTCCTTGACGTTGAGGGTGCCGTTGTTGTTCTTGAACACGTACCCGCCGTAGGCGCTGACGATGCCGTAGTTCATGTAGGCGTTGCCCAGGTCGGCCAGGAAGCCGTAGTTCCCGCCGGTCTGGAGGGCCTGGGCGGTCTTCAGGAATTCAGCCCAGGTGGTGGGCGCCTTGGGCACCAGTTTCTTGTTGTACACGACGGCCACGGCCTCGGCGAACATGGGGATCGCGAAGAGCTTGCCCTGGTAGGTCATGGCGCTCAGGGCGGTCTTGTCGTAGTCGCTGCGGCTGGTGACGTACTTGTCCATCGGTTCGATCACGCCGGCGGCGGCCAGCTGGCCGAGGCGGTCCTGGGGCAGGGTGACGATGATGTCGGGGCCCTGGCCCTTGGGGGCGCTCTGGATGAGCTTGTCCGGGATGTTGTCGAAGGGGACGGACACGATGTCCACCTTGTTGCCGCTGGCCTTGGCGTAGGCGGCGGCCTGGTCCTTGAGCCACTGCAGTTCGCTGGTGCCGAAGTGGGTCCAGACGGTGAGGGTGGCGGCGCTGGCGTTGCCCAGCAGGGCCAGGGAGAGGATCGTCAGAGCTTTTTTCATTGACTTGCTCCTTTGCGCGTTCACGTTCAATCATGGAATCGGAAGCGCTTCCGTGAAGGGGACAATGCGGAAAGAGTGCCTGTAAGGGGCGTTTTGACTAGACCAATTGTGCAGCCGCAGTATAGAAGTGAACCCGGTTCATGACAATGCCCTGGGCTTCATTCCGCAGACGCGGGAGCGTGGCCCCCACGCAGGGAAAGTATGGCCTTTCAGCGGCCGCTTTGTCCCGTTCCCGCCGGGATTCCCACTCCAGGCCTCGCAAGGCCGCGTCAGCCCGCATGGAATGCGCCCCACCCGGCCTCTGACCGGTCGGTCAGGCATCTGGTACAGTTCGGTCTGTGAGCCGCCCCACCCCCACCGAAGCCCCCCAGGGCCCGCAGGCCGGGTCCCTCAAACGCACCAAGCTGCTGCTCTTCCTGACCATCTTCATCGCCATGCTGGGCCTCAGCGTGCTGTTCCCCGTCATCGGCCCCCTCGGCCGGGAACTGAAGCTCACGCCCGCCCAGATCGGCTGGTTCTCCACGGCCTACAGCCTCATGCAGTTCCTGTTCAGCCCCATCTGGGGCAGCCGCAGCGAACGCCTCGGCCGCCGTCCCATCCTCGTCATGGGCCTCATCGGCTTCGCCGTGTCCTTCGGGCTGTTCGGCCTGTTCGCCAGCCTGGGCCTCGGCGGCCAGCTCGGCGGGCCCGCGCTGTTCGCCCTGCTGGTCGGCGCGCGCGTCGTGGGCGGCATGTTCAGCAGCGCCACCCTGCCCACCGCCCAGGCCATGATGGCCGACCTCAGCACCGAAAAAGACCGCGCCGCCAGCATGGGCCTGATCGGCGCCGCCTTCGGCCTGGGCGTGGTGTTCGGCCCGGCCATCGGCGGGCTGCTCTCCGGCATCAGCCTCGTCGCGCCCGTGTACTTCAGCGCCGGCCTGGCCGTCCTGACCGCCGTGGCCGCCCTCCTTACCCTGCCGGAAACGCGGCGCGCCACCGAACCGCACGAGAACGCCGTGAACCGCCGCACCCTGCTCACCCGCGGCGCCATTCCCCTGCTGCTGGTCGTCAGCGCGCTCTCCACCCTCGCCAGCGTGGGCATGGAGCAGACCATCGCCTTCTACGTGCAGGACACCCTGCGCCTCACCCCGGAAGGCACCGCGCGTACCGTGGGCGGCATGCTCGTCGTCTTCGGCCTGCTGGCCGCCGCCGTGCAGGGCGGCGCCATCCGCCCCCTGAGCCGCCGCGTGGCCCCCACCCCCCTGATCCTGCTGGGCCTGGCCGTGATGGGCACCGGCATGCTGCTCATCCAGTCCGCGCACGCCTACTGGCCCATCACGGCCGCGCTGGCCCTCGTCGGCGTGGGCAGCGCGATCCTCAGCCCCACCCTGAGCGCCGCCCTGAGTCTCAGCGCCGGTGACGGCAACCAGGGCGCCGTCGCCGGCCTGAACAGCAGCGCCCTGGCGCTGGGCCGCATGACCGGCCCACTGCTCGCCACCGGCCTGTACCAGCACGTCAGTATCGGCGCGCCGTACGTGGTCAGCGGCGCCGTGCTGCTGGCCCTGCTGGGCCTGATGCTGCTCACCCGCCCGCCCATCCCGCAGGCCACCCCGGCAGCCGGGCACTGAACGGCGGAGGGGAGAGCGGGCTTCGCGGACCCCAAAACGCAGGGCGGGCAGGTGGAGAGTGATCTCCACCTGCCCGCCTTCTCTCTGATTCAGTTCACGCGGCGGACGGGCGCGTCCACCCACGCACCGTCAACCTTGCAGGCCGCATGCACGGCCAGCGACAGGGCCCAGCTGTACCCGCGGTAGATCGAGCCGGTGCTGTCGTTGTAGTCCCAGGTCGCCGCCTGGTACGGCGTCCACATCTTCACGTCCAGGCGAACGCGGTTGCCGTTGCGGTGAATCACCTCGAAGTAGTTGCTGTTCGTGCCGATCTCCCGGAAGTGCTTCAGGACGCAGCGGCCGCCGCCGAACTCGGTCTTGTAGATCAGCTCCATCGCGCCGCTGGCCATCACCAGCTTGCCGGAGGGAGCGGGCTCGGAGGCCTGCACGCCGGCGGCGGATTCTGCACCAGTGCCCGCGGTGGGCGGCGTGCTGTTCCCGCAGGACGTGACGAGAAGGGCGGCGAGGGCAAGCAGGGTCGCCTGGGGCAGGCGAGAGCTGAGGGTGGGCATGGACAGTCCTCCTGGAAGTGAGCGGGAAGGCGGTCGCCGGGATGCCTGGCATCGGCGGCAACGATCGGACGACGGACTTTGGGATGCCCGGAACAACTCAGGTACCGCGCCATTTATCCATTCCTTCCGGCGGGAAAGATTTGGATTGCCTCAAGAACGTGAAGTCCACCAAGCCCGGACAACGGGACACATGCGCCACCCTGACCCTTCAAGCAACAACAAAGCCCCTCGGTGGAGGGGCTCTCACTGCCGCTGATCGCAGGCGTCAGAAGCGGAGTTCCAGACCCAGCCCGGCGCCGAACTGCCCGGACGTGGAGGCCCGCCCGAAAACCCGCCAGCCGGCCGGTCCGAACAGCGGCCCGCGCAGCCCGGCCTCGGTGTAGGCGTGCGCGCCACTCGCCGCGCCGGTCAGGACCTCGGCGCCCAGCGTGGCGAACAGGTCCACGTTCGTGAGCGGCACGTTCAGGTCCCGCAACGTCACGCCGGCCGCGAAGCGGTACGTGTCGGCATTCCAGGCGCGTTCGCCGGTGCCTTCCACGCCCAGCGTCCCGATGAAGGGGATGGGCAGCAGGGCCGCGCCGGCGTGCACGCCAAAGCCTGCGGTGGTCACGTTCCCGCCCGCCCACAGCGCCGCGGCCGACGCCGGCGTGGACACGGCCGCCAGGGCCAGGAGGGACAGCATTCCGGTTCTCACGTTCATGCGCGCAGTGTACCCGGCCCGCATGAGCCGTCCAGGCGGAACCTCAGGCGTTCAGGCGCACGTCCGCGACCCGGGCCAGCATGCGGAACATGCCGAACAGGTGCAGGGCGTCACTGCTGTCCCAGCCGACCGTGACGGCGTCCACGCGCCGCACGCCGGGCACCCGCTCGCACTGGTCCGCGCGGGCCTGATGGTCGAAGCTCAGCTCGCACGCGGCGGGCCAGGCGGTCGTATAGGGCCGGGCGTCCCGAGCGGCCCGCACGGCCCGCTCCGCGCCCTCCAGGATCAGGCGCTGCGCTTCCAGAGGGTGCAGGTGAATGGCCGAGTAGGTGCTCAGGCCCTCCTTCACGGCCACGGTCACGACCTGATCGCCCAGTTCCTCGCGGATTTCGCCCATGGCCACATCATCCCCGCAGGCGAACACCACCGGCACACCGTAATGCCCGGCGACCAGGGCATTCAGGCCGTACTCTCCGGTGTCCACGCCGTTCACGCGCACGTTGCGGATGAACCCGTTCCAGGTGTGCGCCAGCGGGCCCCGCTGACTGCCGGCGCGGGCGTGGTAGCCCACGAACAGCAGCGCGCCCACGCCGGCCTCGTCCACGCCCTGCACCATGCTCAGCGGCTTGTCGTTCCCGCTGGTGAAGCGCACGCCTTCCGGCAGCAGTTCCGGCAGGAGGTTGCGCATCGTGTCGTGAGAATCATTCACGAGCACGCCCGTCGCCCCGCCGGCCAGGGCGCCCAGGGCCGCGGCGCCCGCCTCGCGGGTCATGCGTTCCCGCGCCGCCTGGTACTCGCCGGCGTTCACCAGCCCGCCGAACTCCGGGGGGCTGACCTGCACCCAGGACGCCACGCCGCACACGCCCTCCATGTCCACGCTGATCACGACCTTCATGCCCCCGAGTCTACGGGCCTGCGCACGTCACCGACCCGGCCGGGGTGCTGTGGGGCGGGCGCGTGTTAGTCTCATTCGTTATGAGTCGCGTTGCCCTGAAATCTGCCCGGGAGATCGAAGCGATGCGCCGCGCGGGCGGCCTGGTCGCCGACACCTTCCGCGTGCTGGAACCCTTCGTGAAACCCGGCGCGACCCTCAAGGACCTCGACCGGATCGCCGAGGAGCACATCCGCGCTGCGGGCGCCACCCCCGCCTACCTGGGGTACGGCCCGCGCAGCAACCCCTTCCCGGCCACCATCTGCGCCAGCGTGAACGAGGTCATCTGCCACGGCATCCCCGGCCCGCGCGAACTGAAGGACGGCGACATCATCGGCGTGGACATCGGCGTGCTGATGAACGGCGTGTACGGCGACGCCTGCTACACCTACACGGTCGGGCAGGTCAGCGCCGAGGTGCAGGGCCTGGTGGACACCACCCGCGCCTGCCTGGACGCCGGGATCGCCGAGTGCCGCCCCGGCAACCGCACCGGCGACATCGGGCACGCCATCCAGACCCTCGCGGAGGGTCGCGGGTACGGCGTGGTGCGCGAATACACCGGGCACGGCATCGGCAAGCGGCTGCACGAGGAACCCACCATCCACCACTACGGCGCCAAGTACACCGGCCTGAAACTGCAGCCCGGAATGGTGTTCACCGTGGAACCCATGATCAACCTGGGGCGCGGTGAGACCCGACTGCTGGACGACGGCTGGACGGTCGAGACCGCCGACGGCACCCCCAGCGCGCAGTTCGAGCACACCCTGGTGATCACGCCCAGAGGTCACGAGATCCTGACGCTGTAAGCCGGTTCCCTGACCGGGCACGGCCGCAGGCGCGGCACGCCCCCGGGCGCGGCTGCCGTACACTCCCTTCCGTATGCCGACCAACACCCGGTTTTCCGCGCAGGGGAGGGCCCGCTCATCAGCGATGTGATCTTCAGGGGCAAGCGTCCACGCGAACTCAGCGTGGACGCCGCCGTGAGCGTGTCCGGCGTGAGCAAGAGCTTCCGCACGCCCGGTAGCGCCGCCACCCTCGTCCTGGACGACGTGCACCTCGACATCCGCCGCGGGGAGTTCTTCAGTCTGCTCGGCCCCAGCGGCTGCGGGAAGACCACCCTGCTGCGCATACTCGCCGGATTCGAGGCGGCCGACGCGGGCGCCGTGATGATCGGCGGGCAGGACATGACGGGCGTGCCCGCCCACCGGCGGCCCGTGAACACCGTGTTCCAGAACTACGCGCTGTTCCCGCACCTGACCGTGTTCGACAACGTGGCCTTCGGCCTGCGGCAAAAGCGCGTGCCGGCCACGCAGGTCCGCGAGCGCGTGCACCGCGCCCTGGACACCGTCCGCATCCAGGACCTCGGCAGCCGCCGCCCGGATCAGCTGTCCGGCGGGCAACGGCAGCGCGCGGCGCTGGCCCGCGCCATCGTGAACGAACCCGAGGTGCTGCTGCTGGACGAACCGCTCAGCGCCCTGGACCTCAAGCTGAGAAAGGAACTGCAGGTGGAGCTCTCGCACCTGCAGGAGACGCTCGGCATGACCTTCGTGTTCGTCACGCACGACCAGGAAGAAGCGCTCGTCATGAGTGACCGGATCGCCGTGATGAACCGCGGCCGGGTCGAGCAGCTCGGCCGCGCCGAGGACCTGTACGAGCGGCCCCGCACGGCGTTCGTGGCGAACTTCCTGGGCAGCAGCAACCTGATCCCCGGCACCGTCCGCGAGGTGCTGCCGGACGGCGCGGTCGTGCAGACCGCCCACGGCCCCCTGACCACCCTGCACGGCGCGCACCTGAGCCTGGGGCAGGCCGTGGTCCTGAGCATCCGCCCCGAGAAGGTCCGCCTGGGCCGCGAGGCGCGCGGCTGGGGCAACGACCTCGCCGCCCGCGTGGACGACATCGTGTACACCGGCGCCGAGAACCAGTACCTGCTGCACGCCGGCGACCAGCGTCTGATCGCCTTCCAGCTGAACGCCGACATAGGCGCGGACGAGGACTTCGGGTACGGCGAGCCGGTCACGCTGCACCTGCCGCCCGCCAGCCTGGTGCTGCTGGAGGACGAGTGAAGGGTGGCCCGTGCTGACCCTGCGGCGCTTCCTGGGCACCCTGGGGCCCGGCGTGCTGTGGCTCGCGGCGTTCCTGATCGTCCCGGCGGGCATCATGCTCGCGTACTCTCTGCTGACCCGCACGGACCTCGCGCAGGTCGGCGGTCCCTGGACCCTGGAGAACTGGCAGCGCGTCTTCGGGTACGACGCGCTGTTCCGCGAGTGGGTGCCGGACAACCTGCGCGTGCTGTGGCGCAGCGTGTGGCTCGCGGCCCTCAGCACCCTGCTGTGCGCCGTCATGGGCTACCCGCTGGCCTTCTACATCGCCCGGCAGGACGAGCGGCGCAGGAGCCTGCTGATGCTGCTCCTGATCATCCCCTTCTGGACGAACTTCCTGATCCGCGTATACGCCTGGATCCTGATCCTGCGGCCCTTTGACCTGGTGCCCAGCGTCACGGCCACCTTCCTGGGCATGGTGTACGCCTTCCTGCCGTTTTTCGTGCTGCCCGTGTACGCCAGCGTGGAGAAGGTGGACTGGCGGCTGCTGGAAGCCGCGCAGGACCTCGGCGCGCCGCCCGCCCGGGCCTTCCTGGCGGGCGTGTTCCCCCAGACGCTGCCGGGCCTGATCGCCGGGGCGCTTCTCACCTTCATTCCCGCGATGGGCATGTTCGTGGTCAGTGACCTGCTCGGCGGCGCCAGGACCGCCCTGATCGGCAACCTGATCCAGAACCAGTTCGGGCAGGCCGGCGACTGGCCGTACGGCAGCGCCCTGAGCTTCCTGCTCATGGGCCTGGTGCTGCTGGGCCTTCTCGCCTATACCCGCCTCGCCGGGCGCCGCCGCCTGGAGGACCTGCTGTGACCCGCCGCACCCATCCCCTCCTGAGCGTCTGGGCGTGGCTGACCTTCTCGTTCCTGTACCTGCCAATCCTGGTGCTGATCGCGTTCTCGTTCAACGACAGCAAGTTCGGGGCGACCTGGGCGGGCTTCACCACGAAGTGGTACGGCGTGCTGTTCGCCCGCGAGGACGTCCGCGCGGCCCTGGTGAACACCCTGACCGTCGCCGCCCTCAGCACCCTGGTCAGCACCGCCCTCGGCACCCTGGTCGGCCTGGGCCTGTGGCGCTACACCCTGAAGTACCGCACCGCCCTGACCGCGCTGCTGGTGCTGCCCATCGTGATCCCGGACGTGGTGCTGGGCGTGATGCTGCTGATGTTCTACGCCCTGCTGCGCGGCGCCCTGGAACGTTTCGGCTGGACGTACGAGAACGGCTTCTGGACCGTCACGCTCGCCCATGTCACCTTCCAGCTCAGCTACGTGGCCCTCACCGTCCGCTCCCGCCTCGCCGGGTACGGCCGCGAACTCGAGGAAGCCGCACACGACCTGGGAGCCAGCAGCGCCCAGGCGTTCTGGAAGGTCACCTTTCCCCTCGCCCGGCCCGGCATTCTCGCCGGAGCACTGCTGGCCTTCACGCTGTCCCTGGACGACTTCGTGGTCACGTACCTCACCAGCGGCTCCGGGTTCCGCACGCTGCCCGTGCTGATCTACACCGCCGTGCGCAAGGGCGTCACGCCCGACATCAACGCCCTGAGCACCCTGCTCGTGCTGTTCACGGTGGGCGCGCTGGTGGTGTCTTACCTTCTCGTGCGGCCACGCCCGGCTCACCCTGGCCCGGAGTCCCGGTGATGCGCCTCTCCGTGACCCTGCTGGCCGGCGCGCTGCTCCTCGGTGCCTGCCACCGCGTGGCCGACAGCGACCCCACCACCGAAGACACCGGTACGGCCATACCCGCCGCCCGCAACGACGGGCGCACCCTGCGGATCTTCATGTGGTCCGACTACATCGACCCGGCTGTCGTGAAGACCTTCGAGAAGCGCCACGGCGTGAAGGTCGTGATCGATACCTTCGAGAGCAACGAGAGTATGCTCGCCAAACTTCAGGGCGGCGGCGCCAGCTACGACCTCGCCAACCCCAGCAACTACGTCGTGCAGACCATGGTCCGCGCCCGGCTGCTGCAACCCGTCGGGAAGGAGGAACTGCGCAACTTCGGCAACCTCGCCGCCGGGTTCCTGAACCCCAACTTCGACCCCGGCAACGTGTACACCATCCCGTACCAGTTCGCCGCGACCGGCCTCGCTTATAACGCCGGCCGCTACACCCCGCCCGTGGACAGCTGGGCGCTGATCTTCGGCCCGGACGACCGCGTGAAGTTCGCGCTGCTGGACGACCCGCGCGAGGTGATCGGCGCGGCCCTCAAGTACCTGGGGTACAGCGTGAACACGGGCCGCGTCGAGGAACTCCGTGAGGCCCGCAACCTGCTGCGCCGCACCGTGCGCAAGAAGGGCTTCGAGTCCTTCGCCGGCGGCCCCGAAATCCGCAACAAGCTCCTCGCCGCCCAGATCGACCTGGGGCAGATCTACGTTGGAGACCTGCTGCAGGGCGCAGCCGAGGACGACCGCCTGAAGGTGTTCCTCCCGCGGGAGGGCACCACCATCAGCACCGACACCCTCGTCCTCCTGCGCAGCAGCCCAAACCCCGGCCTCGCCCGGACCTTCCTGAACTACGTCCTGAACGCCGAGGTGAGCGCGGCCATCAGCAACTACACGTACTACGGCAACCCCAACCGCGCCGCCCGGCCGCTCCTCGACCCCCTGCTTCTCACCCAGCGGGGGGCCATGCCCACCGACGAGGACTTCCGCAGCGGCCGGGTGGAGTTCATTAACGAACTGCCGCCCGGCACCACGCCCCGCATGTACGACCGCATCTGGACCGACCTGAAAAGCCGCTGAGACGCGGTTCCGCCTACCTTCTGACCGGGCGGCGCGGCCCTTCATGCTCAGATCAGGTCCACACGGTATACGGGGGAGATGCGCTCCGCTGCCCTGCCTACCCTGCTGACCCTGACCGCGCTGCTCGCCGCCTGCGGAGGAGGCGGCAGTGGCGGCACGCCCCCGACCCCCACGCCCGTCCCGCCGGCCGGCAGCGTCTGCCCGCAGGGCGTGAGCAGCGGCCCCAGCGCGCAGGCCGCGCCCCTGCCCTTCCAGCCGGACTTCACGGCCGGAACCGTCACCGCCGACTGGACCGCCCCGCATGTGCCCGGCGAGGTCCTGATCCTCGGACCGGCCGCCGCAAACCTCAGCGCCCAGAGCGTGAGTGCGCTGGCCGGCGTGACGGTGCAGGAAGTCGTGCCCGGCCTGAAGCTCGCCGCGACCCCGGCCGGCCGGGACGACGCCGCCTTCGCCGCCAGCCTGCACGCCGCCGGCCTGCGTGTGCAGCCGAACTACCTGTACCGCGCCCAGGCGCTCCCCAACGACCCCGGTGTGAACGCCGGCCTGCCCATCAGCGGCACCCGCGTCACACAGACGTATCTGAACCGCATCAAGGCCCCCGCCGCCTGGGACTTCCTGACCGCCTGCGGCAAGACCCCGCAGGGCGTGATCACCGCCGTGATCGACAGCGGCGTGGACGCCTCCCACAACGACCTCACCGGCCGGCTGCTGGCGCCGCAGACCGTGACCAGCGGCGCCGCCACCCAGGACGACGCCCGGCACGGCACCGGCGTGACCGGCATCATCGGCGCGGCCACGAACAACGGCGTGGCCGTGGCCGGCCTCACCTGGGGCGGCACGAACATGCTGTCCATCCGGATGCTCGACGCGGCTGGCGAGGGTTCCACCACCCAGCTCGTGCAGGCGCTGCAACGCGCTATGAACGCCGGCGCGAAGGTCATCAACCTGAGCCTGGGCTTCGAGGGCGCCAACCCGGACACCGCCGTCAGCAGCGCCCTGACCGACGCCGCGAAGCAGGCCGTGGTGATCGCCGCGGCCGGCAACACCCCGGGCGTCGGCCTGTTCTTCCCGGCCAGCCACCCGGCCGTGATCTCCGTGGGTGCCGTCGGGAACACGAACGGCACGCTGGCCTGCTACAGCGCCAAACCCGACGCCTCCCAGACCGCCGTGGCGGGCAACTTCATCGTGGCGCCCGGCGGGGACTGCAGCGGCAAGCCCACGGAATTGCTCCCGGCCCTGATGCCCGCCAGCGGGTACGGCCTGGTGGCCGGGACGAGCTTCGCAGCGCCGCAGGTGAGTGGTGTGGCCGCCCTGATGCGCGCCGCCAACCCCGGGCTGACGGCCGCGCAGACGAAAGCACTGATCCTGCAGACCGTGGACCGCAGCGCCGGGCTGCCCCTGCTGGACGCGAACGCCGCGGTGCGGGCCGCCACTCGCTGAGGCCAGGGCCAGGACAAAGAAAGGCGCGCCGCCCTGCATTGGGATCGGCGCGCTTCTTTTTGTTCGCGGGTTCAGCTGTGCTGCTGGGGGAGCGGTTCAGGCGTCTGCAGATGCCGGACCAGCATGATGAACACGGCCGCGCAGTGCACGCTGAGCAGGCCGAACAGGGTGGTGCTGTGTTCCAGGTGCAGGCCGTACACGCCGACGAGTTGCAGCAGCATCAGGTTCAGGAGCAGCGGGCCGCGTTTCTCGGGCATGCGGATGAAACCGTAGACCCCGACGGCCAGGCTGAACAGCAGCGGGAGAATGAGGGCGTTGAGGATTTCTTGATCCATGCTTCATGATTGCTCCTGGATTCTGAACTAACCATGACAGGTGCCCCTGGATTCATGCGGCTGCCCAGACAGCCCCCCGCTTCACAGGGCGTACTGCGCCAGCTTTGCCGGTTCCAGGGCATGGTCCCGGAGCGTCTGGACATCCAGCCAGCCGTCCTCGAACCGGATGGGCCGGTCAAGCAGGTCGTCCTGAAGTTTCAGGACCATGCCCAGCTCGCACGGCTCGGTCACCTCGGCCTGAGAGGCCAGCAGCGCAGCGTGCAGGGTGCCCAGCCCCGTGCTGGCCTGACTGCCCACCATGCCCCGCTTGCCGTGCTCCGCGGCCCGCGACAGCATCGCGCGGCCGTCCGTGAAGCCGTTGCGGGCCGTCTTGACGTTCAGCACGTCGAAGGTGTCGAAGGCGAGCTCGCGTTCCAGGTCCGCCGGGGTGAAGCAGCTGTCGTCCGCCACCACCGGTAGCACACCGCTGGCCTTCAGGGCCGCTCGGGCCTGGAGCTGCCGCACCGGCAGGGGTTCTTCCACGTACAGCAGGCCCTCGTCCCGCAGGGCGGCCAGCACCGCCGGCGCCGACTCGGGCGTGAGCGTCTCGTTGCTGTCGGCGTACAGCAGCACATCCTCCCCGAAGGTGTGGCGCAGGTCCCGCACGACCTCCAGGTCCTGCGCGGCATTCCGGCCCACCTTCACCTTTAGGCAGCGCACGCCGGCCTCTACGACCCGGTCGGCCTCGGCCAGCATGTCCGCGCGGGCGGCGATGCCGAGAATGAAACTCGGCCGGACGCGCCGCCGCGGCCCCAGCAGCGTGTCGAACAGTGTCCGGCCCTCGCTGCGGGCCCGGGCGTCCCAGCAGGCCATGTCCAGCGCCCCCCGCGCCGTGTGGTTGTTCACCAGACTGTTCCGCGCCGCGTCCAGCGCCGGGCGGTCCTGAATGTCCACGCCCCGGAGGCGTTCCTCCAGGTAGGCAAGGGCCCCCAGCACGCTGGCGGTCGTCTCGCCGTAGATGGTCGGGCGGGGCGTCGCCTCGGCCACGCCCACGCTGCCGTCCGACAGGGTGACCTGCACCAGCACGTGCTCGGCCACGTTCAGCACGGAGGCCGCGCCCCACGCGAGTGCGGACGTGAGCGGCAGCCGGAAGGGGCGGCCCTCCACCCTCACGATCGTCACGCCGCTGCGCTGCCTGTCGCTGTCCTGCACGCCGGTCACAGCCACGCCTCCACGGCCTGCGCCACCCCGGCCGGCGGGAGGGCCACGGTGTCCAGCACCAGCGCCCGCTCCGGCGGGAGGGTGCGCAGGAACGCCTCCGCCCCGAAGGGGTCGTAGTTGCGGCGTTCGGAGACCACGATCTTCACGCGGGCCAGCACGTCGTCGGCCGTGAAGCCCTCCCCGGTCAGGGCGGCCAGGGCCCGCACCTCATCCGGTTGAAAGACGTCCTGCACGCCGGGCAGGGCCAGCAGCCGCGTCTGCAGGTCGGCCGCCGCTCCACTCCCGGCGACCGTCACCTGATCGAAGGCGTCGGCGCGCCCCAGCAGCCGCCGGACCCGCACCGCGTCCGGGGCGCCCAGCGCCACGAACCGCCACGCCAGGTAGTGGTCCGCCGCGAACTGCACCTCCTCCAGGCCGCGCAGCCCGTCGAACACCGGCGCCCGGCCCCACACGGCCGTGTCGGCCAGCAACTCGCCCAGCGCCTGCGCCATGCCGCCCGGGTGGGCCTCGCGGTACTGCGCGGTCAGCCGGAAGCGTTCCTCCCGGTCGGTCACCGCGCGGCCCGCCAGCGGCTCGATCATCACGGCGTCCGTCACCACCCGGCGGTCCGGCAGCACCCGCCAGTCCGGCCGGACGCGCCGCACGGCGTTCAGCGCGGTGCTCTTGCCCACGCCGGTCACCCCCACCAGCACGACCAGCGGCAGGTCGCCCAGCTGCACCTCGCGGGCGTCGGGGGCAGGGGGCGGGCCGGGCGGGGCACGGCGCAGACCGGACAGGGCGGCACACATCCCAGTCAGGGTAGGTCAAGCGGGCATCCTGAAGGTTGCGTCAAGGTGACCGGCTGTCCAGGCAGCCCACGCCCCGCCGCGCGCTCCTAGACTCCGGGGGACGCAACTCCGGAGAGCCGGAATGCACGCCCCGCCGCCCGGCCGGGCGCAGAGGAGAGGGCATGATCAAGGGCAAGGAGCTCCTGGGCAAGAACATCGTCACCATCGACACCGGCCAGCGCGTCGAGACCGTCCACGACCTCGTGTTCGACCCGCAGGCCAACCAGCTGCTGGGCCTGATCGTGGAGGAAGGCGGCTGGTTCCGCGCCGCGAAGGCCGTCCGCTTCGAGAGCGTGCGCTCCTTCGGCGAGGACGCCATCATGATCGCCGACCACAGCGCCATCATCCGCGCGAAGGACGACGACCGGCTCGCCCGCGTGATGGACGCCGACCTGAACCTCATCGGCCTGACCCTCCTCACCGAGAGCGGACAGAAGCTCGGCCGGATCGTGGACGTGTACTTCGACGAACGCACCGGCCGCGTGGAAGGCTACGAGGCGACCGGCGGGTTCCTCAGCGACCTCAGCCAGGGCCGCACCTTCATTCCCGGTCCCGCCGACATCCAGATCGGCACGGACGCCGCCATCGTGCCCACCCACGTGGTCGCCGCCATGAACGCCCAGCGCAAGGGCGGCATCGTCGGCGCCTTCCAGGACGCCCGGGACAACGTGCGCGACAGCGTGCAGGACGCCGCCGGCGCCGTGAAGGGCAGCTACGAGCACGCCGCCCAGGACGTGAGGGAAGGCGTGACCGGACTCGGCGCGGCCGTGCGCGAACAGGTGACCGGGCAGGGCCAGGCGTACGTGGTCGGCAAACAGGCCAGCCACGAAATCGTCGCCGAGGACGGCACCGTGATCGTCCGCGCCGGCGAGACCATCACCCCCCTGCACGCCGAGGTCGCCGAATGGCACGGCAAGCTCGGCGCGTTGGGCGCCGCCGCGACGGGCGGCGCGGTGGCCGGCGCGTACCGCGAGGCGGCCGACACCGCCCGCCAGGGCCTGCAGACCGCCAGCAGCAACGTCCGCGAGAACCTGGAGGACCTGTCGCAGGCCAGCCGCGTGCGGCAGAAGGAGTACGTGACCGGCCGCACCGCCGGGTACGACGTGAACCTGCCCGACGGGGACGTGCTGATCCGCCAGGGCGAGACGATCACGCCCGCGCACGCCGACCGTGCCGAGGCCGACGGCCTGCTCGCCGCGCTGATCACCGCCGCCACGACCGCCAGCGTGAGCCGCGCCTACAGCAGCACCGTGAACCGCCTGCAGGGCGACCGCCCGGCCGCGGAGCCCGGCTTGGACGACCGTCCGGAGTAAGTTGCCGCCACAGCGCAGAACAGGGGAGGGGCCACCGGAATTAGCGGTGACCCCTCGCAGTGAGGCTCTAGCGTCGGCCGCCGAACATCCCGATC
>JAANMV010001259.1_pt1 | contig 28615 bp, 26 predicted proteins | sample 7279661 | NCBI WGS metagenome assembly JAANMV01 (sample SAMN14094540, study PRJNA606508) | bioreactor metagenome | isolation source: A lab-scale SPAN reactor treating ammonium-rich wastewater day 121 | place: Ireland: Galway | collected 2017-05-16
CTTCAGCACCATGAACGCTGAACATCATCGCTACGCCATCCGCTGCCTCCATGCCCGCCAACCCAGCTTCCGAACCTCTTCGTGAATTGGCCGTGCCCGCATCGCCTACCCGCATCTTGACTCTCACAGGACAATGTTTGACAATCCAGTTGTGTTCGCCCGTCTTGGCCATGTCCTTTTGATCGTCGCGCTGCTGGCTGCGACCGGCACGCATTGGGCCATGCTGCAATCAGTGGCGTGGACGACCATGCTGGTGGACAACCTCCGCACCGTGCCGTTGCGCGAAGCAGTGGAACGCACTTTTGATGGCAAGCATCCCTGCAAGCTGTGTCACGAAATCTCCAAAGGCAAAGCGGCGGAAAAGAAGACTGAGTTTCCCACGTGGGCCAAGAAGCTGGAATTCGTGGCGCAACGTCCGATGTTTGTTTTCTCCGCCCCCACGCATTACCGTCTCGTGCCGGAATTCTTCTCCGCGGCAACGGACCGCCCGCATCGTCCTCCGATTCCCCCACCCCGCCCACTGAGTGCCTGACGCTCCCTTGGCGGCCGCCGTCTCAAACCGGCCTTTGACCTCTCACCCGTAACGTGACCGGCGCTTGATGCCGCCACGGAGTTTGCGTCTGCCTCACTCCCAAAGCTCCTGGCTGGTTGCGAAGCCCGCCGGCCGTGTGGCCGGGTGTGCTTGCCGGGATTTCTCCCTGGAGAACCGCAGCCATTCCTTTGAAACCGAAATGTGACTGAGAACCAATTTGAATTTATGTTGAAACTGAAAGCTCTTTTGGGCGTGACCGCCGCTGTGTGGCTGCCCGCCCTCGCTCCTGCCGCCATCCTCACCAGCGTGCCCATGCAAGGTGGCATGGTGATGCCCATGGTTGCCTACCATGCCAACGAAGGAAGAATCCATGTCATGATGCCGGGTGAAATCCCCGAGCTGATTCCACTGCTCGTGAGCCATCCGGGCGACAGCTTCGATCCCAGCGATCCGTGGTATGACTCAGTGGACCCATCGCGTCAAGGTGAGTCGTTCAGTCGCCGCTACGGATTCGTGATGGATGCCATGACCGACCCGCTGCCGGCGGGCACACAGATGTGGATTCGCAAACTCTCCGGCTCGCCGGAACTTAAGGCGTACCGCTACCGGAACACCGAGCCGAAGGCCTGGGAGCCGATCTACGGCACGGCGGGCGTGACGAACGCCATGTTCTGGAACGGCATGATGTTTCATCCGGCGTTCACCGCCCCGCCCGGGACCAACGAGTTGACGGCCACCTTCGAGGTTTATCTGCTCGACACAATCACCGGGCAGGAAGTGCCCAATTCCAGCAGCGGCCCGTTGGTGTTCAATTGGACCAACGTGTCCGACGGCCGGCCCACCCTCGGCATCGGCCAACGCACGGTGGTTTTCTGGCCGGCCAACACCACCGGCTGGAGTCTCGAAGGCTCAGAGAATCTGGCCAATGGATCGTGGACCCCGGTCACCAACACGCCCGTGAATCTCGAAGGCCAGGCCGCCGTCGTGCTGGATCCGGACGACGCGCGGAAGTTTTTCCGCATGAAGCTCGGCGAGTGAAGCCTTCCCAGTTCAACTCAATGGTGACTCCCGGTCGTTGGCGACCGGGAGTGCCACACTTGAGCGAATTCAACGGGCAATCACGCTACGCGTTCACGCTAATCGAGTTGCTGGCCGTCATTGCCATCATCGCGTTGCTGGCGGCCATGCTGCTTCCGGCCATGTCACGGGCCAAGGAATCGGCCCGCACGACGCAGTGCTCGAACCATCTGCGTCAACTCGCACTGGCGGTGCGATTGTATGCCGACGACCACGCCGACGAGTTTCCCCGCAGCCAACACTCGGCGTTTGTTCACGGTGGGATGCCCTGGGAACGGACGCTGGCGCCGCTGTTGGGTTCAACGACCACAACCTGGACGAACCTGTTGAACGGCGTTTATCACTGCCCCACGGATCGGCGCACCACGCCGTGGAGCTACGGAGTGAATGTCTATTACGAGTTGGGGCCGGACGACGACTACGTTGGCAAACCGCAAACCTGGCGGCGCGTGACCCAAGTGCCACGGCCGGCGGCCACCATTCTCTTTGCGGAAAACGCCAGCAGCGCGGATCACATCATGCCGCACTTCTGGCTGTCGGCCAAAGACGCCGCCGACTTGGCCGCTACCCGGCACAAGCAACGCGCCAACTACGCGTTTGCCGACGGCCACGCCGCGCTGCACCCATTGGAACGCGTGTTCAGCTTGCCCCAAACCGATCTGTGGAATCCTGCGCGTGCCAAATAACACCCAACCCAACCACTTGTCGGACAGCAGTGGCGAAGTGGGCAAATCCATGCCACAATCAAACTCATTGAACATGAAACTCAAATTGATTCTTACTCTGACGCTGGCCAGCCTCGCCACTGCGGCGCAGGCAACGGACAAACCAACCGTTACCCCCAACGCCACGAACCGCTTCACCATCTCAGGCATGCACTGCGATGGTTGCGCGGGCGGACTGAAAGCAGAATTGAAGGAAATTCCCGGCGTGGCCAGCGCCGAGGTGACGTTTTCCAACAAACTTGCCGTGGTGACTTACAACACCAACCAGGTCACTAAAGTCAGGTTGGCCCGCGTCATCAAGGAAGCCGGCTTCACTGCCAAGGAAATGAAGCCGTGAACCCGACTCCGGAAACCGCTGCCGTCCATCCGCCCGCGCCAACACCGTGGGACCTGAAGTTGTTTTTCGCCTTCGCCGGATTGTTGATCGTTGGCACGGTGGCACTGCTGGCTTTCTGGCGACCGCACGATCCCACGGTCGTCAATGGGCAAAAGCCCGTCCAAAACCGGCAACTCGGAAGCTTCGCGTTTACAAATCAAACCGGTCACATCGTCACGCAAGCCGAAGTCGCCGGCAAGTTCGCCGTGGTGAATTTCATCCACACGAGCTGTTCCATTTCCTGTCTGCGCGTGAATCAACAAATGGCCGAAGTGCAACGGCTCACCGCCGCCCAGGACGACGTGCGGTTGCTGTCGTTCACCGTTGATCCGCGCACCGACACACCGCCGGTGCTCGCCAAGTTCGGCGAACAATTCGGCACCGACGCCGCGCGCTGGTCCATGCTGACCGGGGACAAAACCGCGCTTTACGACCTGATTGAATCCAGCTTCCTGCGCCGGGAACCAATCGTCAGTACCATCGAAATGCCCGGGGGATTTGTCGGGGTCGAACGCATCGCCGTCGTGGATCGCGCCGGAAAAGTGCGCCGCTACTTTGACGGCATGAAATCCGGCAGCGCCGCCGCCATTGTTTCACTCCTCGAAGAACTGCGAACTGAGTCCCGCTGAATCATGAAATTATTGTTCCCGCTTTTACCCGCGTTGCTGGCGATTGCCGTTTTGACGGGTTGCGATCGCACTCCGCCCCGGCCCCCCGCTGCGACGGCAAACACGAACGCCGTGGATAACATTTTTGAAACCCGCGGTGTGGTGCGCTCCCTGCCCGAAGGCGGACGCACCCTCGTCGTCCGGCACGAGGAAATTCCAGGCTACATGCCGAGGATGACAATGGAATTGAACGTGCGGAACACGAACGAACTGCACGCTCTGGATCGCGACGACGAAATAACCTTCCGGCTCGTCGCCACGGCCGACACACATTGGATAGAGAACATCAAGCGAGTTGGCCGCGTCGCGCCGGACGATGGGCCCGCGGCAATTATCCAGACGAACGCCCCTCTGTCTGAACTTGGGCCGGGGGATTTGTTGCCCGACTACGAATTGCTTTCCGAGGATGGCCGGAAGATTCGGTTCTCCGACTTCCGTGGCCGTGCGGTTGCCTTCACGTTCATTTTCACCCGCTGCCCGTTGCCAGACTATTGTCCGCGCATGGGGAATAATTTTGCCGCCGCCCGCCAACTGATGCTTCAGACACCCAACGCACCCACAAACTGGCAATTCCTCGCCATCTCCTTTGACCCGGAATTCGACACGCCAGCGCGGCTCAAGAACTACGGCAACCTGTACCGCGCCAACAACCCGGATCGCTGGCTCTTCGCCGTCGCAACTTCTGAAGTACTCGACGACCTCGCCCCTCGCATGGACTTGCTGATCGCCCGCGAGAGTAGCGGCAGCATTTCCCACAACCTCCGCACCGTGGTACTTGATCCGCGCGGCCACATTCACCGTCAGTTTGACGGTAACCAATGGTCGCCCGAAGCCCTGGCAGAGTCGCTCCTTGAAGCCGCGCGCACACCCAACGTCGCCGTCCCGGACTGACCACTCACTCTCGCCGAGACTGGCGCGTCAGGCGTCCCGTGATCTCCGGCCACTCGCCTGCGGCAGCCGCGTCAGACGACGAAGTCCTTGCCGGTGGTGGTCACCGTCAGCTTGCCATGCTTGACGCCTTTGGCGGCGATGAGCGCGTCGGCAATGCGTTTCACCAAAGCCGCCTTGCCTTTGACAATCAACACCTCGAGGCAGTTGTGATGATCCAGATGGACGTGGACGGTGGAGACTATGACCTCGTGATGGTCGTGCTGGATTTCCGTCAACGTTTCCTGCACGTGCTGCTTGTGATGGTCATAGACCAGCGTGATGGTGCCGACGATTTCCGCGCTGCCCATCTGTTGATGGTGCTCGACGAGTTGCGCGCGGATCATGTCGGCGATGGCGAGCGAACGGTTGTCATAACTCTTCTCGCGCGCCATGCGGTCCAGTTGATCCAATAGCGCGGGCGGGAGTGACACACTGAAACGGGTGACGGATGCTTTTTTCATGGTTAACAAGTGCGGTGGAGGGTAATCCCCGACCGAACACTGTCAATCGCCGGCAAGCCGGGCGCAAGTGTTCACCGCCAACGCCGGATCAGCGCGGCCGCGGCCAGCAGTGCGGAGGATACCAGCACAATCACCGCGCCGCTGGGCAAATCGGTGGCGGCGGAGATCAGAAAGCCGCCCAAACCACTCGCCGCGCCCAGGATCGCCGACCATAGCATCACGCGGCGACAGCCTTTCACGAGTTGAAACGCGGCGGCGGCGGGATTGGAGATCAGACTGTAGATCATCAGCCCGCCCACGGTTTGGAAGTTCACGGTCAGCACCACGGCGATCAAAATCAGCAACCCGCTCCAGACCACAGTCACGCGGATGCCCGCCGCCGCCGCGTCGGCGCGCGAAAACATGATGGCGCGGAGTTCCTTGAAGAACACTGCGATGTAAACCACCAGCGCGCCCGCCGACGCGAGCATCAACCACACATCGCGCCAACGGCAGAAGTTGAGGCTGCCCCACAACAGCCCGCGCACGTCGTTGTCGCTCCGGCCCAGAATGCCATGCAGGCCAATGCCCAGAAAAGCCAGTCCCATCGTCGCCGAGAACAGGAAGCTGAGCACCACGTTGTCATCCAGATGCACTCGTTGCGGGTCGAGCAGCCCGAGCGCCAGCGCCGTCAGGACGGAGCCAGCGAGCGCCGGAAGCAACAAAGCCTGCCCTTCCAAGCCGCACAAGCTGCCGAACACCGCCCCGGCCAGGGCGGCGTGCGCCACGCAGACGCCGAGGAAGGGAATCCGCATACCGACGATGAACGTGCCGAGCAAACCGCTCGACGCTCCGGCGACCGTGCCGCCGACCATCACCGGCAACCAGAACACGAGGTCAAACATGCGCCCCTCCCCGCGGCACCACCGCATGACGACCGTGTTCGTGAATTACTTGCAAGCCCGCCCCGTAAAGCGAAGTCACCCGCTCGCCGGTGAAAACAATCTCCGGCGTCCCGACGGCCATGACGCGACCCTCTCCCAGCAAGACCACGTTCCGGCACGCGGGCGGCAGGACCTCAAGCTCATGGCAGACCAGCAGGATGGGCAAGGCGGTTTCCGCATGAATCTGCTGGATGATTTCGACCATCCGTTCGCGCCAGCCGAGATCGAGATTCGCCGTCGGTTCGTCCAGAATGAGCAGCTCCGGTTGCTGGGCCATCGCGCGAGCGATGATGGCTTTGCGCTGTTCGCCGCCGGAGATTTCCGCGAACGAGCGACCGGCCAGCGCGCCCAAACCCAGGCGCTCAATCCATTCATCCACCACCTGCCAGTCGGTTCGCTTGAAAGCGCGGAACAACCCGGCGCGGCCCGTGCGTCCGATGGCGACGACCTCGCGCACGGTGAGCGGCATTTCACTGCGGGTAGGCAGCAGTTGCGGCACGTATCCGATGCGCCGGCGGAAGCGCGCCAACGCGGCGGCCTCGAGTCGCGGCACGTCACAATCCAACACGCGAATCGCGCCGCGCGCGGGTTTCACGAAACCAAGACATGCGCGCAACAAAGTGGTTTTGCCGGCGCCGTTGCGGCCCAACAGAGCGGTGATTTGGCCGGCGGGAAGGTGCAGCCGCTCAATGGCCAGAACGCAACGGCGGGCGGCATGAACGATGAGTTCCGAAATCTCTGCGGCGGACGCGGTCATGGTTGCGCCGCGACGAGCGCATGGACGTTCGCGCGGATCAAGTCATCGAAATGAACCCGCCCTTGCTGGAGCGCGGGAAAATTGCCGAACACCACCACGCGGGCTTTGAGGCGGTCAGCCAGCGCATCGGCGGTGCGGCGGCCCTCGGGAAGATTGGCGATTGCGAGTTTCACCTCGGCGAGTTTGCCGGCGGTGATGGCTTCGTCAATTTCCGCCACACTGGCGCTGTCCGCCGAACGGAACGTCGCCACGACTTTGAGCCCGAGCCATTCGCAGAAGTCCTTTTGGTGAACGCTGGTGATGACCGATGCGCCCGCCAGGCCGGCTTGAGCGACTTGATTGGTCGCTTCGTGCGCCAGCGTTGCCAGCCGCGCCGCCACCGCCTGCAAGGTCGTGTCGGCGCTCATCCGCTCGAGGATGCCACTGTCCACCAAGGCGCCGGCGATCTGTTCGCACGCGGACAGGTAACTTTCCGGCAGACCCAGACCGTTCCGAAGTTTCACTTCGACGACGACCGGCCCGTTCGTTTCCCTGGCATCGAGAAATTTGTCCAACGACGATTGGAAATCGAAGCGCACCAACGCCCGGCAGCGGCGCAGATCGGCGGCCTGGCTCGGGCGGATGTCGAAATGCCCGGGGCACGTGCCCGGTTCGGCAAGCCGGATGAAATCCTGTTGCCCGGCGAAAAATTCCTGCGCGGCGCTTTCCAGATAGGAAGTGGCACTGGCCAGTTTGGGGGCGGAGGTGGAATTGCTCGCAAGGTTGCATCCGGCCAAAACGAATGCGACCAGCACCGCCAGAACCGCCAGAAACGGCCTGAGAAGCAACGACCGCCGGTTCATGGGCTTTTGAATTGGCGCCATTCCCGGTCCGCGTAACGAACGATGACGCCGCCGTCGCCAGTGCGGCGATACCAACTATCACTGCTCATGGGCGCGTAACTGCTCCGGGTCTTGGGGCTGTTCGGCTGCGGTCCCATGCTCCAGACGACCCAGCGCACCGGGGTGGTCTTGGGATCACTGTGATACTTGCCCGCCGTGCCGGCGAGATTCGGGAAGTTCGTCGGCACCCAGAGCGCGTAATTTCCGATCGGCATGTCGTTAAGCAGTTCCGGTCCGGGCGCGGCATATTTGTAAGTGTGCCCGGGATTGAACAGGTCCTCCATGTTCGCTTCGCGTCCGGCGTCGCTGCTGCGTGGGAGGTAACGCAACTCCGCCAGTTCGGTAGGCAACTGGCACCAGTGCATGAGCATGTCGGTGTTGCAGTTCACCCGCACCGGCGGGAGTTTGTTCGCGTAATCGTCCACGTACATCTGCAACGCCATGCCGATGCCGTGCAATTCGGCGTGAACGCGCGTGACCCTGGCCCTTTCCTTGCCGCGCGCCAAAGCGGGCAACAACATCGCCGCCAGAATGGCGATGATGGCCATGACCACCAGCAGTTCAATCAGCGTAAAAGCCAAGGGTGCGCCCGGTGATTTCTCCGGGCGTCTCGCGGCGTTGAATGATTGAACAGGCGGGGTCATTGCACTCGCTGCAAGCGATAGAAGCGCGACTGGACTTCGGTCGAGTCCTGAATCACCGTCCAGCGCCCGTTCACGAGCACCGGCGGGTTGGTCACGGGCACCCAGTCACCCGAACCGCCGAGCGTGTTGGTGTATTGCAATTGATAATTCGCGAGCGACGCGGGCCAGGTGATGACCGGCTGGTACGCAATGTTCAACACCGCCGGCTCGGACGGCACGATTTCCTGCACGAACAATTCGTAACGATTCGTCCCCTGACTGCCCGAACCGCTTTCCTGATTCAGAATGCCGATGGCGTCAAACGTATTGGTTGGCACCGGGCCGAGATCGTAGCGGGGATGTCGCAGCGAGAAGAACCGGTTCTCCCCATCGGTCACACTCAGCAGACGGTCGCCCCAACTGTTCGTCGGATTCCAGCCATTCGTGGTCACGAGCGAGAGGCCATTCAACCGCACCCGCATGCCCTGATAATGCTCGCCCCCGGTCGCGCGGGTGGCGTCGAAGATGTCCTCGAAGGTCGCCGAGTCGTTGTCATTCGTGCGCACCAGGGAAACCAGTGACAGCACTTCGGGCGCGGGCAAACCATAGTTCGAGGCGACCAGCGAAATCGTGAAGTCATACGCGGGATCAATGCGATGCGTCTCGTTGATGTTCAATTTGCCGCCGAAGAACGCCGCAGCGTTGAAGGTCACGGACACCAGGTCGCCCTTGCGGAAGGCGTGACCGGTGGCCGGATCGTGATTCAGTCGCTCGATCTCCGCCGCCCACGCCTCGTTGCTGTAACTCAAATCGTCGCTGCCGTTGAACGGCATGTTGCCGTAACTCTGGCCCATGAAGCAGAACGTGCCCAAGCGGTCGCCCGGCCACGCCGCCTGCACGACGATCTGCCATTGGGCGCCCAGATTGAACATGTTCGCGCCGCCGTTCCACGGAACGAAATTGGGCGTGGCATCCAGCATCTCGTCCGGATCAGTCGTCAGCACGCCGACGACCGTGTTGGGAAACGGCCCGGTCCACGCGTTGACCCCGTTGGCGTTGACGGCCTGAAGATTCCAGTGCGTCTCCGCCTGACCGAGGCCGGCCGACAGAAGCAAACCGCAAACGGCCGCGGCCAAAGTGGGAGGGACGGTATTCGCGAAACGCCGCGAGAGCCGCGCTTGACCCGCATTCGATTGAAGTGTTACGCTCACGGCGATGAGTATTACCAACCGCGCCAGTGTTACACAACCTCATTTTCGTGTGCCGGGCGCCCGGTCGGCCGGACCGCACGCGCACTCGGATCCGCGCATCGCGTTCTTCAATCATCACGCGCCCACCTGGGAGAAAAACGGCGAAGACACCGCGCAGGTGTTGCAGCGGCTGGAGTCACTGCGCCCGCGGCTGGGCCTGCAATCCGGCCAGGACCTGCTCGAGCTCGGTTGCGGCACCGGCCGGCTGACCCAGTGGCTGTCGGATTGTGTCCGGCCCGGCCAGGTCATCGCGGCGGATTTTTCCCCGGAGATGCTGGCCCAGGCGCGGGCGCGCCCGGCGGCGGCCGATTTCTGGTTGCTGGACATTTGCGCGCCTCCGCCGGCCGCGGATTTGTTTGAGGTGGTCTTTTGCTTCAACGCCTTTCCGCACTTCCGCGACAAGCCGCAGGCGTTGAAGGGGATTTCCCAACTGCTCAAGCCCGGCGGCCGGCTGATTATCCTGCATCTGGCCGGCAGCGCGCATCTGAACCACTTCCATTCCCAGCTCGCCCATCCCGTGTGTCATGACTTGATGCCGACCCGGGAGGAATGGCCGGGATTGCTCGGCGGAGCGCAGATGGAGTTGCAGTCGTTCACGGACGAGGTCGAGTTGTTTCTTTTGAGCGCCCTCGCTCGCAAGACTGGAGCATGAGCAGATTCGGCTTGAAAACTTGTTCTTGCGAGCGGCAAAACCGTTGATCATCGGCTCGTCGCGGTTGTCTCGTCGGTGCGGCGATTACCTGTTCACGGCCGGCTGACCAGGCTTCGACGCCAATTCGTAGCGAGTTGAGTGGCGGGTGAGCAAGCATCCGACAAATCGGTTGGCCGTCAGCGTCGGCTGACTTAAGCTGCGCGGGCGTGGATTTCCAGTTCGTTTATCCCCACTGGCTCTGGCTGTTGCCGCCGGTTGGCGCGTGGCTTGTGTGGCTCACCCGCACGTCCGGCGTGCAACTCAGCCCGGCCCGCCTCTGGTTCGTCTGCGGCTTGCGATTGCTGATCGCCCTGGCGATGATTCTCGCGCTGGCCGGCTTCCAGTGGCGGCGACCCATCGAAGGTCTGAACGTCTTTTTCCTGCTCGATAAATCCGACAGCGTGCCCGAGTCGCAACAGGAGCAAGCCCGACTGTGGATCAATCGCGCGGCCGCCGAAAAGCCAGAAGGCGATCGCGCCGGGGTGCTGGTGTTTGGGACGGACGCAGCGATCGAAGCTTCCGCTGGTATCGCATTGAATCTGGCATCCATCCAGGCAGTCGTGGCCACGGACCGCACCGACATCGGTGCAGCCATTCGGCTTGCGACCGCGGCCTTTCCCGAGAGCGGCCAACGCCGCATCGTCTTGTTGAGCGACGGCAACGAGAACTTCGGCGACGCCTTGAGTGCCGCCCACTCCGCCCGCGCCGCGGGGGTAAGTGTGGATGTGCTGGGGCTTGGCACCGACCGCGGCAACGATGTTTCGGTGCAACGACTGGAAATTCCTTCCACTGTGGGCAAGGGTCAGGCTTTCGACGTGAAGGTGTTCGTGCAGGCGGACCAACCCGGCCCCGCGACGGTTCGCCTGTATCGCAATGAACAATACCTGGGTGAACGCAGCATCCAGTTGGAAGGCGGTAAGAATTTGCTTTCGTTCCCGCAATCGCTAACCGCAGCGGGTTTTTACAGTTACGATGTGCGCGTCGAGTCGCCTGGCGATCGCACGCCGCAAAACAACCGCGCCTTCGGCTTCGCCTGGGTGCGCGGCGTACCGCGGGTGCTGATGGTTTCCGACGACGCCGAAAGCGACCGTCGGTTGGCCGACGCCCTCCAGGCATCTGAGTTGGACGTTACGCTTGCCGGCGTGCGGGAATTTCCAGAGTCGCTGGCGGAATTGCACAGTTACGACTCTGTGGTGTTCTGTAACGTGGCCGCGGGTGAACTGAGCCGGGAACAAATGCGGCTGCTGGAAATCGCCGTGCGCGACTTCGGCGTGGGCTTTGTGTGCGTGGGCGGCGACGAGGCGTTTGCCGCGGGCGCCTATCGCAACACGCCACTGGAGACGATTCTGCCAGTGAGCATGGAATTGAGCAGCCGGCAGGTGTTGCCGCCCGGCGCGCTGGTGCTGGTGATAGACAAGTCCGGCAGCATGACCGGTGAGAAGATCGAAATGGTCAAACAGGCCGCCATCGGCGCGGTGCTGGCGCTATCGGATCGGGATTACATCGGCGTGCTGGCATTTGACGGCGCGCCTTATGTCGTGGCGGACATTCAACCGGCGCGCAACAAGCAGGCCATCATTCGCAGCATTGCCGGCATCACCGCCGACGGCGGCACGAGCATGTATCCGCCAATGGTCCGCGCGCAGCAGATGCTGGCCAGTGTCACGGCTTCACTTAAGCATTGCATCGTGCTGACCGATGGCGTTTCCGAGTCGGGCGATTTTTCCGGCATCACGCGGACGATGACCGCCCAGCGGATTACCTTGTCAACCGTGGGCGTCGGCACCGACACCAACGAGGAGTTGTTGCAGGAGATCGCGACCTTGGGCCGCGGCCGATACTACCCGGTTCCCACGCCGGCCCAGTTACCCCAGATTTTCATCAAAGAAACAGCTATCGTGCTCAAGACTGCCATCAATGAAGAACCGTTCATTCCCCGGCTGGTTTCGGCAACCGAACCGGTGCGAGGCATCGCCGGCAGCGATTATCCGATGCTCTTGGGATACGTGGCCACGGAACCCAAACCCCGCGCCGAGGTGCCGCTCGTCACGGACAAGGGCGATCCCCTGCTCGCCCATTGGCAGCATGGACTGGCGCGCACGGTGGCGTTCACGTCGGACGCGCGCGCCAAGTGGGCGGTCAACTGGACCAGTTGGCCCCAGTACCGCCAGTTCTGGCGGCAGGTCGTGCAATGGAGCCTGCGCCGTTTGGCCAATGCCGATTTCGTCGCCGAGGCAATCATCGAAGCCGGCGAAGGCCGGGTGCGCGTCGAGGCACTCGATGAACGCGGCGACTTCCGAAACTTTCTCAACTTGCACGCAGTCATTGTCGGCCCCAAAGGCGACAAACAAACGGTTGTCCTTCAGCAAATCGCGCCCGGCGGCTACGAAGCCTCGTTCCCCGCGCGCGACACGGGCGCGTATCTGTTGAACGTGATGGAAATGCAGGATGGCCAGCCGCGCGCCGCGCAAATCATTGGCACCAGCCTGGCGTACTCCCCGGAACTCACCACCCGCACCCCGAACACCGCTCTGCTGCAACGGCTCGCGGAGGTCACCGGCGGACGCGTGATTGATCCCGCGGGTTCTGCGGGTTTCCCCTTCCAACATGACCGGAAGAATACCTACCAAGCCCAGGATTTGTGGTCCTGGTTGCTGAAATTCTGCGTAGTGGCATTCGTGATCGAAGTGGGCGTTCGCCGGGTGCAAATTGACCGCGAGGATTGGCAACGGTTCACCCGTCGCGTCGGCACGTGGATATTCTTCTGGCGCAAGCCTCCTGGAGCCAATGCGCCAACCACACCCTCGCTGGCAGCTTTGCTGGCGCGGCGCGATGCCGTCCGAGCACAAACGTCGAGCAGTGGAACATCAGCACCGTCCGCCAACCCAGAGAACGCCGCGCCGGTGAGTCTGGGTTCAGCGCCCACACCGGCATCAGTCGCTTCCAGCGCGCCGGAGACAAGCCCGGAGTCGCCAGCCCAAAGCACTACCAACCGCCTGCTGGAAGCCAAACGCCGGGCCCGCCACCACCGGCGATGATCGGGCTGGTGATGCAGCGGCGGCTTCAGGCGAACAGCCACGATGCGCCGGGCAGGTTGCCAGTGACGTTCCCTTCGCCGAACTGGATGATTGACGCGGTACGCCGCGCGAATACGCTGCCCGACATGGCCCTGAAGCAAGAGCCACATAACTCCGAATCACCAGCCAATCACAGCCACAGTTCCCCGTGAGAACTCAACCTGGTATTGCGACTAACCTTTTGCGCAACGTGGTGGGGCGCGTCACTCCGTGCGCGCCGCAACTCGCGTATCCCTTTGCCAACGGCGCGCACGAAGTGACGCGCCCTACCCGCACCCAGCAGGATGTCATGAATCTTCATTGTCGTGGTACCAGACACCCCTTCGCGGCCAGCCTCGGCTTGTTATTACTGTTCCTCCTCGGTTTGCCCGTCACCGCCGCCGCGCACACTGAGGCCGGCACCGTGGACGGATTTGTCAGCGGTTTCACTCATCCGATCTCCGGATTGGATCATGCGGCGGCAATGTTTGCGGTGGGTCTGTGGGGCGCTTTTCTCGGTCAGCGTGCCATGTGGATGTTGCCGGTGGTTTTTCCGGTGGTGATGGCTTTTGGCGGGGCATTGGGTGTGTTGGGGATTCCCTTTCCGGTCGTGGACACCGGCATCGCGCTTTCTGGTGCGGTGCTCGGTCTGATGGTGGCCTTCGCCGTCAAACCGCCGTTGTGGGTGGCCACCATCATTGTGGGATCGTTCGCGGTGTTTCACGGTCACGCGCATGGCACCGAGTTGCCGGAAACCGCCGACGCACTCGTGTATTCCATTGGATTCGTGATCTCAACCGGATTGCTTCATCTTTCGGGCATCGCCTTGGGTCTGTTGGTGCGCTGGCCGTGGGGACGTGGCGTGGTCCGGGCGGGAGGTGCGGTGATCGCTTTGGTGGGTTTTGGGTTCCTGTTCAATCTCCTGTGACTTGTGACTCAGACACGGGTTAAGTCACGTTTTTGCCGGCGAGTATTGCTGGCAGGATTCGGCGGTCTTGCCTTTCCCGTCACGGCGCAAGCCCACGCGCCGATTGAAGGCATTGGTGATTTTCTGGCGGGATTGGTTCATCCCGTCATAACGCCTTCGCATGTCCTTCTGCTCCTGGGTCTGGGTTTGCTGCTGGGTCAGCATCCGCCCCTCAAATTGAAAGCCCCGATGCTGGTGTTTGTTTCCGGGTCCGCCCTCGCCTTGCTGCTGACATTCACTGGCTGGGTCAGCAACGTTTACCCAGCGATTCTGCCCGGCCTTGCGCTGGCCGCAGCCGTTATTGTGGTGTTGGAGAAACCGATTCCACCCGCCGGATGTTATGCTCTGCTGGCGGCGTCGGCAGTGGCATTGGGACTGGATTCAGGAGTTGAATCAAGTTCCACCGGCAGTGTGCTTAAGACGCTCGCCGGCACCTGGATCAGCCTGGCGGTGTTACTGGCGGACATTGCCATCTACGTGTCCTACTGCACCAAGAAGCAATGGCTCAAGGTCGGCATCCGGGTCATCGGCTCCTGGATCATCGCTGTCTCACTACTCATGCTGGCGTTCTCCTTGAGAAGGTGAGTGCGGCACCCAAAGTGTGCAAGGAGCGAATTTACCGCTTTTCACCAGTGATCGTTGCCTTACCTTGCGGTCATGACCTTGACCGAACAGATGTCGCTCCTGGCCAAGCAAGCGAAGGCGGCGTCGTGCGGACTCGCCAAGCTGACGACGGCGGAGAAGAACGCCTGCCTCCTGGCCATGGCCGCCGCCTTGGAACAGAACACCGATGCGCTAAAACAGGCCAACGCCCTCGATATGGAGGTCGCCGCGAAGATGGGGCTTTCCGCCGCCATGCTCGACCGCCTGAAACTGGACGACAAACGCATCGCGGCGATGGCAAAAGGCTTGCGCGAAGTGGCGGCGTTGCCCGATCCGGTGGGCCGCCTCCTCGACGAACGCACGCGACCCAATGGCTTGAAGCTCCGAAAGATTTCCACGCCCATCGGCGTCGTGGTCATCATTTACGAGTCTCGCCCCAACGTGACGGCAGATGCCGCTAGCCTTTGTTTCAAGTCTGGAAATGCGACGATCCTCCGCGGTGGCAAGGAGGCGCTGAATTCAAATCAGATCATTGCCCGGATAATGCTTGAAGCCGGCAAACAAGCGCTCGCGAGCTTTCCCGAAGACGCGATTCAAGTCGTACCCACGCCCGAGCGCGAGGCGATTCCCGCGCTGCTTTCCCTGACCCAATACGTGGACTTGTGCATGCCGCGCGGTGGCGAAGGGCTGATTCGCGCCGTGGCCGAATGTTCGAAGGTGCCGGTGATCAAGCATTACAAAGGAGTCTGCCACGTTTTTGTGGACACCGACGCGGACCTGAAAATGGCAGAGGAAATTACGTTCAACGCCAAATGCCAACGTCCCGCAGTGTGTAATGCGATGGAAACCCTGCTGGTGGATCGCAAGATCGCTGGCACGTTCCTCCCAGCCATCAGCGAGCGTCTGGGAGAGAAGCACGTTCAACTCCGCGTGGACTCTGAAGCTGAAGCGATTTTGAAATCCGAAATCCGAAATCCGAAATCCGAAATCAAGCGGGCGTCCGAGCAGGATTGGTTCACCGAATACAACGACTACATCCTGAACGTGCGCGTGGTGGACGGCGTCAAAGCGGCGATTGACCACATCAACCATTACGGCTCGGCGCACTCGGACAGCATCGTCACCCGCAACGAAGCCCACGCGAGACAATTCCTGGCGGAAGTGGATTCCGCCGCAGTGTACTGGAACGCTTCAACGCGGTTTACTGACGGCGGCGAGTTCGGCATGGGTGCCGAAATTGGCATCAGCACCGACAAAATCGGCGCGCGTGGGCCGATGGGGCTGGAGGAGTTGACGAGTTACAAGTGGGTAGGCATCGGGAATGGGCAGGTGCGGACCTAATTGATGCGCTTGTCAGCCAACATCGGATACGCCAGATTGCGACCATGCAAGCTGCGGAAAGTGCTGACTCCGTGAGCGTGACGGATTATCTCGCTGCCGAAGAATCGAGCCAGATTCGCCACGAGTATCTCGGCGGTTTGGTCTATGCCATGGCCGGCGAAACCCTTGCCCATAACCTGATTTCGCAAAATCTTCTCCTTCAGATTCGCCGTAAGACCAAACGCGGGCCTTGCCGGGTGTTCATCAGCGACGTTCGGGTGAATTTCCACCTGCGAACTGACGAGTACTATTATTATCCGGACAGCGTCGTGACGTGTGACAAACGCGACACTCACCCACGCTTCGTGCGTTATCCCAAACTCGTCATCGAAGTAATCTCCGAAAGCACCGAACGCGTGGACAGGCGGGAGAAAGTCTTTGCCTACACCAGCATCGAATCATTGCAGGAATATATTCTCGTGTCCCAAGCAAGCCGCGAGGCCACGGTCTTTCGCCGGGCCAGGCACTGGAAAGCCGAGCGAATCAAGGGAGCGAAGGCTGCGCTCCGGCTTGATTCACTGCGCGCAAAATTACCGCTCGCCGCAATTTACGAGGGAGTTTGACCAGGCATCCCTGCGATCAACCCGCCGGGCTGGCGGCACGGATCAAGCGCACGTCAAACTCCAACTGCGAAACGGCTCCGCCGGGCCGCGAGAATTATTTGCTCGCAACCCGTTTGGACAACTCAATGCGGTAACCCGCGTCAGTTTTGGTGACTTCCACCGAGTAGTTCTTCTTGGCGGCCCATTTCTTCAACAGGTTCACGCGGTCGAGGCTCGGCGTGGAAATCCGGGATTCCCCATCGGCGACCTTCTTTTCAACTACGGTCAACCATTTCTGATCCGCTTCCGACGGCTCGGCCGCCAGGGCGGTATTGAGGACCAAGGCACATCCGAACGTGAGGGCAATAAGTTTCTTCATAATGTTTTACTTGTTAGTTGGCTGCACAACAGAACGACCGAACCAAATGGCAGCTTCCATGCCACCAGAGTCTCCCGCTTACCCCTTAGCCCGGATAATTCAGACTCCGGGCGATCGCCCAGTCTGGAGCGCCGGTCTGGGACCGGCTTTGGGCCTTTCGACTGCGATCAGCCGGTCACAGACCGGCGCTCCGTGCCAGCGAGTGTGAAATACCCTGGTTGGCCTCTCGTGCGGAGCTGCGAGTGGCATTGCCAATCCGCCATGGCGCGGCATCCAACTTGTTCCGGCGCGCCGCTCGGTGTGGCGCGAAATTGGACACTCCGCGCCGACGCCACGACATGAACGCCACATTCACTTTTGACGGCGTTGGCCGCTTCCCGTACCGTGGGTGGCGTGATTCCGGTTGAACAACACTCTCCCCCGCCATCGCGCAAGCCCGCCACGATGGCAGCCGCGGCGGTCACTGCGCTTGTGCGTGAACGGATGCCCGCTGCGGGCCTCTTTGCCGATCACGAATGGCGGGTTTCGCCTGTCCCTTTTTTGCTCGAACCCAGGCTGACAAAGGAACTCGATTCACTGGGGCGGGTGCTCCTTCGATTCTATCGTGCCGTTAACCTGCTCTATCGCAAGAGCGCGGAAGGCAAACAGCCCGAATGGATCGCGCACTGGCTTGACTTGGGTAAGCCTCGCGAATTGCTGGAGTTACAGCGCGCCGCCCCGTTCAAGAACGATGTGCCGCGCGTCATTCGACCTGACTTGCTGGTAACGGAACACGGGATCAGCGTCACGGAACTGGATTCGGTTCCCGGCGGCATTGGCTTGACGGCGTGGCTGAATCAGACCTACGCGCAGGCCGGCTTTGAAGTGCTGGGCGGCGCGGAAGGAATGTTGCGCGGTTTCGCCAGCATCTTCGGCGAGTCACCGGCGGTGCGCATCGTCGTGTCCGAAGAATCGGCAACTTACCGGCCCGAGATGCAGTGGTTGTGTGAGCAACTTGGGGCGCGCTTCACGATTCAGGATTCACGGTTCGCGGATTTCCAGGACGGTGAGGCCGTGTATCGTTTTTTTGAGTTGTTCGATTTGGAGAACGTACGCAACGCAAGGACAATCTTTGCGTTGGCAGCGGAGAAACGGCTCCAAGTCACGCCGCCGCCGAAGCCAGTATTCGAGGAGAAGATGTTGTTCGCTTTGCTGTGGAACCGCCATCTGCACGGTTTCTGGCGGCAGGAACTGGGCGACGGTTACTTCAAACGAATGCAGCAGCTTGTGCCCTACACCTGGTTGGTGGACCCCTCGCCATTGCCGCCGCACGCGGCCATTCCGGAGTTGAACCTCACCGATTGGCAACAACTCAAAAGCCTGTCACAAAAGGAGCGCGATCTGATTCTAAAAGTCTCGGGGTTCTCGGCGCACGCCTGGGGCGCGCGCGGGGTTTTCCTGGGCAGCGATCTTTCGCACGAGGACTGGGCGAACGCGGTGGATGACGCCATCACACACTTCGAGCAATCGCCGCGGGTCCTGCAACGTTACCACAAACCCGCGCTGGTCGAGGCGCAGTGGTATGATTTTGAGCACAACGTGGTCGTGCCGATGAAGGGCCGGGTCCGCTTGTGTCCGTATTACTTTGTATCCGGCGAAGGTGATGCCGCCCGGGCCCAACTCGGCGGCGTGCTGGCTACGATTTGTCCGGCGGACAAAAAGATCATCCACGGAATGAGCGAGGCGATTTTTGCACCGTGCTGCTGACCGCGCAGAGTTGTTGCTTTCAAGGCAATGCTGGGGTGACCAGCCGATAGAAACGACTCCGAGCTTCCGCACTGATCGGCTCGACGAGTTGCACAACCCCGTTGGTCGGTGACGCCTCAATGACCTGGAGTTGTTCCCAGATTCCATCCAACAAGTCATCGCAACACTGAACGGCATAAGAGCGTCCGGCCACGCTCGAGAACTGCAGGCGCACGGCCTCTGATTCACGTTGGACGATCAATTTCAACGCGCTGGCTGGGTCGCGTGGGTCGGTCCCGGCGAGATATTCCTGCAAATTGGTGCTCCCGTCATTGTCGGCATCGTCGGCCGCGTCCTCGGGATTGTCCGGGTCCAGTCCGTGGGCCAGTTCCCATTCATCCGGCATCCCGTCGCCGTCACGGTCATTGGTCGGTGGCCACCCGGCCGTAGGAGGCGCGGCAAACCAATTCACCGGGTTGTTGCCGGAGCCGCGGAGGACCGAGCGATGGAGCGAATGGCCGCCGCCATGGGCCGTAGCGGGCCACGGAATCTGGTTGCCGTAGATCACCTCGTCCACAATCACCCAGGAAACGGAGTCGCCGGGATTGTCCGGCGCCTGTGGCCGTTCGAGCGTGACGCGGTCGCTGCGATTGCCGAGTTTGCCGGTGTAAGGACCAAAGATGGGCACAGCGAGATTGGTCACCCCGTAACGAGTGCGGAATGCCTCCATGGTTGCCGTTTCATTCGGATTAAAACTGGTGACCAATGCCATTCCGCCGGGCGGCAAGGATTGGTTGACCGGAAATGTGAAATTGATTCCCCCCGCGACGCGCCAAGGCCCGATGGCATTGTGGAGCTCCATTGTGCCCGCCGTGGGATTGAACAACTCAACAAATTCCTCCAGCGTATTGTCGTTGCCGCCGACCGTCGGCGGGCGGTACATGAGTTCGCTGATCACCAGGCTCTGCGAGGGAGCGGCATTTGGCAAATCGCGGGTCTGCGCCAAAGTAAACCAGTCACCGACACCGTCGGGATAGCGCCCCAGGGATACGTCGTTCTCCTGCCCTTGAAACTGGATTTCATCCACCACCCGATCCGCGCCGGTGCCCGGAAGGAACGACAAGAGCACTCTTTCACCAGCTTTGTCCAAGCCGAAACCCGTGGTGATAGGATTGTGAAAACCGGTGACCTCATCGAAAGTGATCCGGCCCTGGGCGGGTACCACCACGCCGGGGATGGCCCATTTCTTCAGATTGCCGGCGCGATCACTCAGATACCAGCCCGTGAGATGAACACTCGCCTCCGTGAGGTTGTACAGCTCGATCCAGTCATTGGAATCGTATTCTGGTCGCAGCGGATCGGCGTAATCCGTGTGCGCGGCAATCTCATTCAACCGCAGGGAGGATTGCGGTGGCGGCGGGTCGGCCATGCCCGGTGAACCGCCGATGAAGGTGCTTGCGCGCCAGTTGCCCGGGTAATCCAGCGCGCCGCTGGCTTGTCCATTCGCCGCGCGTTCCAGTGGAACGAGCGAGTGTCCCGCACCGCTCGCCGCCAATGGCCAGCCGCGGCTATTGCCGTACTTGAAGGAGAAGATTTCCGCCCCGCCGGGAGTGGTCTTGAGCACGACTTCTTCGCCCTCGTTCGCGAGGCTGCCAGCAAAAGGCCCCGCCAGCAGCACATTTGGGGGGAGATCGTAGTGCGCGCGAAAAGCCGCTACATCCGTCGTCTTCACCACCAATAAATAACCGTTCGGCCCCAGCAACGTTCCGGCGGGAAACGTGAAATCTATCCCGGTGGTAAATGCCGCGCCTGAAAGATCGAGCGTCAGTTCTTCGCTGCGGTTGTGCAATTCCACAAACTCGAAGTCGCCGCCGGCCGGGGGATCATACATCAACTCCGACAGCCGCAGGTGATCCAGGAGCGTGGCGGCGGTGTCAGGTTCGCCGGCAACGAACTGGACCGGAGCTGACCAATGACTCCACCGCCCGTTTGTGTCTTTCATTTTGACCCGGACCCGATAGGTGCGGCCCACCCGCACCGCACTGGCTGGAATGAGGATGTCGCTCTCGAACACGGCAAGTTCGGCGCTTTCCCATTTGGAGTTGATTTCGTACGCCCTCGGCGTGTCGGGATCGAAGCCGGGTGCTGCCGGGTCGCTGACCTCGCCGATACGCCATTTCATTGCCGAGAAGGGAGTTCCACCGCTGTACGGCGAACTGCGGAAACTCAGCCGATTCAGGGGGTGATTAGATGCGCCGATGTAGGTAATGGTCGGAGTCGCCGGAAGCGAATCTGCGGCAATGCCGTTCAGGAAGATGCTGCGGATGGCGACATAGTTCTTCATCAACTGGATACAGCCGTCGAAATCCTTGCTAACGGAGGGTTCGTAAGGCCATTGATAGAAACGCCCCTGCCCGGCTTTGGAAATCTCGGAACTGTAGGCGGCGTTGGCCAGCTTGGGGTTGTAGTCCCACATGCTGCGATCCGCATCCAAGATGGTGGGGCTGTGGGTGGGGCCGCGCAAGCGCGCGGCGTATTCATCAATTACCTGCCCGGCCTGCTCGGGGTTGAAAAGCAGATCACGAATTTCGCGCACGCGGTTCTTATACTCCGTGGTCAGTGCCGGTTTGAAGGGATAACTGCTGCCATTGCCAAACAGCGGGAGAAACAGATCATCACGCCCGCCACAGCCGGAGTCGAACATGTTGTCGGCCCAGGTCAGATCGAGGTCCCAAGTATGCACCGACCAGCGCCCGGTTTCGGGGTCGCGGTAATAGAAATAGTTTTTCCCGTAACAGATATCGTAGTGGTGGATGCCCTGAACGATGGCCTGGTAACTCCAGTAGTTCGTCAGGTTCAAGTTCGCCCGCCACCAGGCTTCGCTCGGCGGCGAGATGGTGCTGCGATAGGCGCTTAGAAATGCGTTGAGATCCGATTTGTCCGTCGGGCCAAGCGGACCCAGGTTGTTCAATTCGCCGGTGCCGTCTTCCATCTTGTAAAGATTACCGTCGGGCAGACCGTGCTCGTCGAGAAACCGGCCATCCTCCTGTTCGACGCCCAGATAAACACCCCAGAAATCACCTTCGTATTGCGAGGCGGGGTTGGCCTCCCCGGCACTGTTGATGACCCGAAACTGGAGAAAGACCGTGTTGGGCGAGGCGACTCCGGCGAGGTTGAAAAGCCGGAAGCCCACCGCTTCAAACATCCCCTGCTCGCCGCGGTGCCCATAATCACCCTGCTGGATGGAGGCCCCCAGATTGAGTTTGCGCCACGAGGTGCCGAACTTTCTGCCGTAGTCGTCGCGCATCTGCAAATCGTGGCCGCGGTTGAGATCGAACTTCCACATGTTCTTGACCATCGCATACCGCCAGACGCCGCCGCGCGCGCGGTAACGGATGTGGTCATACACCTTCCCGTCATAAACCAGCGTCCCGGACCAAGGATAGGCGTCACCGCCGTAGCGGTTGAACCAGGTCGCATTGACCACGGCGTTGCTCTTCGCGATCAAATGCACGACGGGGAGCCGGCCCATGACGTTCGTATCGAAGTTTACCACGGGCGTGAAGCCGGGCCGCACCGCGCCCTGCCACGCGGGCACGCCATCGTAGCAGAAGAGCGCAAAATTCGGCTGAGGATCGTCGGGATAAGGCACCGTGACGGCCAGCCCCGCGCCATCCGTGGCCGAGATGCGATAACGCACCAGCCGCCGATGCGTCATCAAGGTGCCGGGCATTACGACGGTGTAGATATCGTCGCCCGCCACGGCGTCACCGTTCACTCCGGCATCATTCATGGGCAGGCTGGTCCAGTCGTTGGCATAGGCGGCGTCAGCCAGTTCGACATAATTGCCAGGATTCACCAACTGGTAATGCAGCGTCACTCCAGTGACACTGTCCGGGTCGGTGATTTTAGCCGTGATGGTGACTGGTACCTGCGACGCGGGCTGTTCCGGGCGGTGATTTACCTGCCGAATGGCCGGCGGCGCGTTAGTGGCAAAAACAGAGTTGAGCGCGCCGGGCGTTGGACCATGGTCGGGCGGCCCGACGCTCGCCAGCAAACGGACATCGAGGAAGAAATCGCTGCTGCTGCCGAGACTGGAGTTGGCGGCCTGGATGGCGATGATATTGGTGCCCGCAACCAGGAACGTCTGCGGCGAACTCAAGGTGAACCGGTTGTAGGAGAGGTCCTCCCGCGCCGTGCCAGCGGTGCCGTTGAACGGCACTTCGCCGGAAGCCATGTTGGCGTTGAGCACGTTTACGCCATTGATCCAGACCTTGAAGCCGTCGTCATAGCTCGCTTCGAGATTCAATTCGGAGATTTGCGCAACGTTCGTCACCACGAAGGTTTTGCGGAAGAACACGGTTGTGTAGTTGCTCTGCATGTCGGTGAGAATCGTGCCGAGGAAACTGGCGCTCTCTCCGTAGCCAATGGGGCCAATGCCCGTGAGCCACTCCGCGTCGGAATAACCCAACGCGCGCCAGGCCGTCGCGGGCGATGACGGCGCGCTGAAACCCTTGAAGTATTTCCAGGTCGAGCGGTCGGAGATGAGCGTGAACGTCTCGCGGAGGGGATTGCGCGCCACGGAAGCGCGCCAACTGCCGCCCACGTCGTTGGCCAGGGCGGGATGGATGAGTTCGATTGAGTAACCCGGCGCGTCACCCACCGTCGGCCACGGAAAGCCACGCTGATAATCCACCTCATCCACCACCACGTTTGCGGCGTCGCGCAGGGCGATGGTTTCGCCTTCGTTACTCAGTCGCCCCGACCACGGGCCCAGCGCGCTCACGCCGAACTTGCTTTGGAGCGCCGCCGGGTTCTGCGCCACCACCAGATAACCGTCCGGGCCGAGGCTGGTGCCTTGGGGGAAGGTAAAGTCCACTCCGGCAGAAAAGCGCCAGCCGGACAGATCCACCGTGCCGCCGCCCGCGTTGAACAACTCAATGAACTCCACCGGTTCGGTCTTGATGTTGGGATCATAGTGAATCTCGTTGATCACGACTTCCCCATGCGCACCGCCGGTGAAGGTCACGAGTGCCAGCGCGAGGCTGGCGGCCCCAAACCAGGCCCGAAGACAAAACATTCCATTCAAGACGCCCCCGGCACAGCAATCCCTGACAACTTTCAACATCGCCTCCATTCTCTCACAACTTTCAAAAAAAGGAAACAGCCGGGGCATCACCGCCCCGGCTGGTTGGATGAATATATTGATCTTGGTGGACTCAAACAGCCACGAGGGATGGAATTCAGATGGTTTCTTATGCTCAGACTGGGGTTTCAGGTTGAAGCATGACTGGGAACAGATAAATGGAGGCGAGTAGATTAATCATCTGGCAATGGAGGCCTGACGCAGGCGATCCGCCGCCGCTTTGGCGCGTGGATCGCCACTGGCCACCGCTCCGGCAAGATCGCGCTGGAACAGGCGCATCTGGTTGGCGTAAGCCGCCGCTTGCGCTTCGCTGAGTCGTTGCTGCTGTTGCAGGGCGACGAGTGCCTGCGCTGCTTTCTCGTAATCTCGCGCCTGCTGCGCAGCTTGCGCCTCTTTGAGCCGTGCATCGGCCCAAGCCGCCTGGGCTTGAACGTTCTGCTCTGTCAGACTCGGAGTTGTGGTGGTCGCGGGCTGCGGGGCCGATTCCACCACGGCTGGGGAAGGCGCGACTTCCGCGGCTGGCTTGCCGCAGCCGAACAACCACAGGCCGCCCAATACACACAACGAAACCAGACCGACAGAATTGGCAGGATTGGATTTGCTCATTTTCACCTCAAGTTTGAACCGTCAAGGCAGACCATTGCGGGTTTCAGGATTGCACCACATCCGACCAGGCAACATCAACGCAGGGATGTTCGCTCCCCGGCTGCCCTGTGTGCCGGCAAACTCCGCCGTGTAGTAGCGGGCCAACTTGATGCTCTCGGTGCCGCCGGAAAACAACCCGATGGTGGCGCCTTTGCCGTGCCGGGGTGAAATCCCTTCATCGGGAAAGCTGGAGGAGTCGTTGAAAAAGAAGGGCGTTCTTTCGTCCGCCTCCCATTGCAGCACTCGATCCGGTTTGAATTGCGCCATCTTGAACGCCGGTGTCGTGTCCGGCCCATAACCGTTAACCGCGCCGTTCCAGACGTAACTGGTGAAGAGAATCCCTCTTTGCACGAACTGAAAGTCCACCTTGTTGTCGGCGGGGCACATCAGGACTTTCTCGTTCTTGAGATAGTTGTAGAGCTGCCCCTGGCGAAAATAATTCAATTGATTGGACAGGGCCGTCGGGAATGCCGGGATGGACGTTCCACCTGCGGGAATACCGGCAGCGTAAGCCCAACTGGGGCGTGCGGTGCCCCAGCCGGAATTCGGCAACTGGTCAAGGTTATCGCTGGCGTACATGATCGCGGCCAGGATGATTTGACGGTTGTTGTTAAGGTCAATGGTTCGTTGCGCCCGGTTCTTGGCGCCGGACAAGGCGGGCAGCAGCATCGCGGCAAGGATGGCGATGATGGCAATGACCACGAGCAGTTCAATAAGAGTGAAAGCTTTCACCACAGGGCATCGGGCGGCATACGCCCTGATTACCCTGCCAGTGGAGCTTTCCCGCAACGGAGTTTGAAGGTCGGTCTTCATGATGTGACTGCGGAGTAGTTTGTACGACGAATCTTATGACAGAACACCGCACGGTTGTCACCAGCAAATCACAAGAAAGTTGGCCCGGGGCGGGCGGTGGTCTGCAAGTCCACGTCACCGGCTTTCTACTCGACGCAACGGGAATGTCGGCTAACCTGTCAGGGTATGTCAACCGAAGCGCCCAGCGCACCCCAGAAAATCAATCTGCGCCGTCCCGAAATCATGGAAGCGGTGCAGGCGCAGGTGTTGTCGCATTATCGAAGCGAACTGGTGGAGCGCATCCGCGCCAACGGACACGTGTTGGCCGCCGGCGACATGACCATCAGACTGGCCAAGGAGTTTGGGTTTTGTTACGGCGTGGAGCGCGCCATTGACCTGGCTTACGCGGCCCGAAAGTCCTTCCCGGCGGACAAGCGCATTTTTCTCCTGGGCGAGATCATTCACAATCCCGAGGTGAATGATCAGATTCGCAATCTGGGCATCCAAACCATCTCCAACAAACCGACCGAGCCGGAATTGACCGAGCTGACTCGCGACGATGTGGTGATTATTCCGGCATTTGGAACAGAAGTCATCACGCGCCAAAAGTTGGAGCAGAAGGGCTGCGTGCTGGTGGACACGACGTGTGGTGATGTGATGAGCGTGTGGAAGCGGGTGCGACAGTATTCGCGGGATCAGGTCACCAGCATCATTCATGGCAAGGCGTGGCACGAAGAAACCAAGGCCACGAGTTCCCAGACCCTCGCCAGCGGAGGAGGCCACTATCTGGTCGTCTTCACGCTGGCCGAGACGGACTACGTCTGTGATTACATCATCCGCGGCGGCGACCGGGCGGCATTTCTGGAGCAGTTCAAAGGAGCGTATTCTGAGGGCTTCGACCCCGACCGCCATCTCCAGGCCATCGGCGTGGCGAATCAAACCACCATGTTGCGCGGTGAAACCGAGGAGGTTCAGCGACGCCTGCGCGCTGCGATGGTCCAGAGATTTGGCGAGGCGCAGCTCGGCCGACATTTCCGCTTCTTCGACACCATCTGCGGCGCCACCCAGGACCGGCAGGACGCCCTTCAGAAATTGCTGCGCGAGCCCTTGGACTTGTTGCTGGTCATTGGTGGCTATAACTCGTCAAACACTTCGCATCTCGCGGAGATGGGGGAGGCGAAATTACCCACCTACTTCATCAAGAACGCGTCGAAACTGGTTTCCAGTCAACTCATCCGTCACTACGATCAGCACCAGCAGCAGGAGCTGGAAACCGGCAATTGGCTGCCCGCCAGAAAGCTCACCATCGGCATCACGGCCGGTGCCTCCTGCCCCAACAACCTGATCGAAGACGTCATCCGTCGGCTGTGCGAACTGCGCGGAATTGCTGTGCAAAGATTGCTGGCAAACTGACGGAAAGACTGTATTTGGCCGAGGGTTCGGTCAATTCCGGCGGCTTCGTTTCGGTCCTACACCCGGACTCCGGCGCGAGGTCAGGGCTTCTGGACTTCCACCCGGTAGTACATCGCAGGCGAAGTGGTGCTGATGATGTTGGTCAAACTCTGGACCGTCCACGGCAGCGTGGCCGCCCCGGCCACGGGCGTGAACCCGTCGAGCGGATTGGTACTCGACCAGACGGTGTAAACCCGTCCCGTCACCGTAGTCCAGTTCAGCACGTAAGTCACACCATCGGGGGCCGCCTCCAAGGACAAACGAAATTGACTCTCAACGTCGTTTGGTGTGAGACCCGCAATGTACGACTGCCACAGCGGGAAGCCGTTCGCCCCGACGGACTCGACCGCGGCTTCCCAATCCTCGGTGTATCCATTTGCTGCCAGCCACCACAGCGGTGTTGCGTGGTTGGCCGTTACGATTTCACTGAAGTTGGCTTGAATCACTTTGTCCCCATTCAAATTCAAGGTCAGCGGATTGTCTGTGCCGACCGCATCGCCGGTCCACCCTGCGAAGTTGAAATAAGTAGCCGGGCTGGCCGTGATCTGCACCAACGAGCCCAGCGGTTGCACGACGTGGCTCGGGCTGACCTCCCCCCAGGCTGCATCGTTCACCGTAACGGTCAGGGTTACGTCGGCGGGCGGAGCGTTGGGATTCGGGTAACCGGTCACCTCCACGTCATCCAGATTCCAGCCGATGTCATTCTGGGCATTGTTGGAACCAATTCCCCAGCGGATTTGCACGGTCGAGCTTCCCGCCACCCATTTCGGCAACGCCAACAATCTCTCCTGCCAGGCATTGTCGGATACCGACTCGGTGGTTGACCACACGTTGGTCCAACCCGTGCCGTTGGTGGATACCTGGATCAGGGCGGTGTCGCCGGTGCGCAAGCGCAGCCAGCGATGGAACTTCAGCGTCAACGTGGTGTAACCTGCACAGTTGATAGCCGGAGTCGTGGCGTACTTGGCCGCAAGCTGGTTCGCGTAATTGCCACCCAGATTGTAGCCGATGATATTCGCGCCGGTATAGCCGCCTACCGGCCCGGCGCCGGGGTACGCCGGCGGACCGTAAGCCCACTGGGGTTCGAGGACCCACCCGGGATTGGTGCTCAGGTCAGCCGCGTAGAGCACGGTGGGTACATTCACTTCAAATTGGCCCAGTTGTGCGGCGGCCACCCACGCCCCCTCCAAATCGGCTACTTCATGCGCCTGCATCCAGACACTATAAGTCCCCTTGTCTTCCGGGGTCCACACCGCGCCGGCTGGAGGTTCGGCGGAATACGTCGCCACCCGCGGGGTGCCGTCGGTGGGAATATCCACTGAGATGAACTGCGCCGCCCGGTCATAGCCGTTGGGTCCCGTGATCCGGAGGTCGCCGTCATCGAGCGTGGAGACATCCACCCCCAGATTGTCGGAATACGTCACGGTAAACAACTTCAGTTCCTGGCCCGATTGCGTAAGGTCGGTAATCAACAACTCGGCCTGAGGTGCGGCGACAAAATCCGACGGCGTCACATAACCGTTGATAAAGTACTGCCCAACACTCGCATAAGCCGTATAGCCGCTGGGCGCCGAACTGAGCGGATTGCCCACACCGGTGCCGCGAACATGGAGGAAATACAGTCCTTCAGGCAGATTGGTCTGGATCAGAGCGGTGGTTTGGGTGGCGGGATTGTTGGTAAGCACGCGCGTTCCCGTTTCGTTGTAGAGTTCGAGCCACACGTCCAGGTTTCCGCCTCGCGTGCCGGAGGACATGATCCACGGGTTCACCGCCAGGCGCATCGGGCCGCTGCCGGTCACGAAACTAAACACGTCCACATCCGCACTGTTGTGCAACACGCCTTTGTTGGCAGGGTTGAGATTGAAAGGGTCATTCTCCGGGGTGGTGGAAACCACGTTCGTGCCGCCGGTAATGACCAGCGAACTGGCGCTGGCCGGAGTGTTGCCGTGATCATCCGGACGATAGGCCGTTTTCGAAGCGATGACGGCCAGGTCATCCTGGGTGTTGTTGGCCAGATAATACTCCCCCTTGGAC
>JAANMV010001260.1_pt1 | contig 28613 bp, 28 predicted proteins | sample 7279661 | NCBI WGS metagenome assembly JAANMV01 (sample SAMN14094540, study PRJNA606508) | bioreactor metagenome | isolation source: A lab-scale SPAN reactor treating ammonium-rich wastewater day 121 | place: Ireland: Galway | collected 2017-05-16
ACCCACCGCCCGTGCAGGAGCACCTTCACCCAGGCGCATGGCAAACACCACATCGAACACCAGGTAGTAGGCCGCCACCGTGAGCAGCGGCTGGGCATAGACCCAGGCCAGCCCACCTGCGGTGCCCGCATGGCGTGCCGCAAGCTCGCGCCACACCATCACGCTCAGCAATGAGCGCAACGCCCAGGCTGAGCGCATGTCTTGCCACATGGAAAAGGGTTCAGTTTTTCTGCTGGCTGGCCATGAAGGCATCCAGCGCTTCGGGGTGCGTCTTGGCGCCTTGCATGATCTGCTGACCGGCCTTTACACGCGCTTCGGTCTGGACCTTTTGCGCCACTTCCTTGTACAGCGTGTCGCGAACCTCTTCGTAGGGCTGCTTGCCGGGTTCCTTGCGCTCTGTCACCTTGATGATGTGGTAACCGAACTGGCTTTTTACCACTCCACTGAGTTCACCAGGCTTCATCGCAAAGGCCGTTTCTTCAAACTCCTTGACCATGCGACCACGACCAAAGAACCCCAGGTCACCCCCCTTGGCACCGCTGCCCGGGTCCTGCGAGTGGGCCTTGGCCAACTCTTCAAAATTCTTGCCCGCCTTGAGTTCTTCCAGCACCTCTGCGGCCTTGGCCTCGGCATTTTCCGTGGTGGACAGAATGAGAATATGGCTGGCCTTGACCTCTTCGTTGATCGCGAACCGCTTGGTTTCGGCGCGGTACACATCGCGTGCCCGCTGCTCCAGCAACATGTCGCTGGGGCGGTTGATCTGGTCCAGGCGGGCCAATTGGAGGTCCGACAGCATGCGGTCCTTCCCCAGTTGCAAGATGGCCTGGTGGAGGGGGTCTTTGGTCAAGCCTGCCACCTCGGCCTGCTTGGCCAGCGCGCGCCGCATCAGCAGATTGGAGGCCAGCTGGGCCAGCGCATCGGGCTGCTGCATCAGGCGGGCTTTCACATCGGGCGGGGCCTTCGACAGTTCCGCTTCCAGGTCCAGCGTCGTGATGCTGACACCGTCTGCTTCGATGATGGCTGCAGGTGCAGATTTGGCACCCTGGGCCCAACTGGCATGACCGAACAGCGCAAAGGCCAACAGAGCTGCAGAAGAAGACAAGGTGAATAAACGGGTGCTACGGGTCATATGCAAATCAACCAGCCAAATAGCCTAAAAATCACAAAAATGTCCCGCCTTTGACAGGCAACACAAGGGGATTATTCAGGATCAAAAAAAAGGCGGGAAAGTTCCCGCCTTTTTTGAAAAGACCACCGGAATGGTCTTGTGCGCTAACCAACCGAATTAACGGGTGAAGCGGTGGGGCCACATAGCGCCGAAAGCGCTGGACTTGGCAAAAGCGCCGCCCAGAACGGGCAGACCAATACCACCCAGACCAGACGTACCCAAGGAGATCCAACCTTCGTTGGCGGTCACGTTCAGGTTCTGCAGAGCCAGGCTGGCCGACAGCGAGCCCGAAGACGTGTTCGTGCCATTGTTGATGGCCAGAACCGAGGTTTCGCCGCAGAAGCGAACATTGGTCACGGTACCGGGGGAGATCACGAACTGGCTAGAGGTCGTGGTTTCTTCGCGGTCCCACTGGTTCACACCAGCTGCACCCGTATCTGCAGCAACGCAGACTTGGTTGTTCACCAACGACGTATTGGCCGCAGTGAAGAAGTTGGCTGCACCAGCTGCAGCGGTCCAATCAGAGTAGACACGGCCGTTGGTCGACAGCGGGCTGGTGAAACGGTAGTTCACAGCAACGTTGTAACGACGGGTGGGCATGGAGAACACCCAGTCAGTCGTCGCACCAATGGAGGTCGTCGTCAGGTACTCATTGATCACCGACTTAGCAGCCAGAGCGGCGGTCAGGTTGTACGCCTGGGTCAGCGGATCGGTTGCGGCAGCAGCGGCAACCACGTAAGGCGTGGACAGGTCGGGCAGATCGTAGTACGAAGCTGCGATAAACGGCGTCGTGCTAACAACAGCACCCACCACACCGGTAGCAGCATCGGTAGCAATACGGTTAGCACCGCGCAGCAGTGGGTCAGCCGTCACGAAGTTGATGTTCGCCACGGTCGTGCTAGCAGCATCATCAGCCTGGGGGAAGAACACCACGTTACCGAACACGCTACCTGCGATGTCAGCAGCAGTAATACCACCGGCGGGTGCGCTGTTATTGAAAGCGCGCACCGCAGTAGCCGCACCCGAGAACGTTGCCGTCTTCACCGTGTCGATGATGGTCCAGTTGGCCATCAGCTTACCGGTGGGATAGGACAGACCCTTACCCTGGGCAGAGGTCACGTCCAGCACCGAGGTAGCAGGCCCAACAGGAGCCACGCGATAGGAGGTGCTGTCGGTCTTGAGCAGATCCAGGGTTGCAGCAGTGCAAGGTGCCACACCATTCACGTGCTTGGTAGCAGTGTACAGGGGGTTAGCAGCAGGAGGAGTAGAAGCGTTGGCATACTGGTTATCGTTAGTAGCCTTAGCAATGTCCGCCATTGCCAGAATTTCAATGTAACCTTCGCGGGTTTCATTAGCCTTCTGCGCGTCCGTCAGACCGGGATTCAAACGGGTCGTGGGGAACGAGTTCTTTTGCGTAGCAACGATCGAAGGCAGCGTGCACGACTTGTCAGCCGTTTCCAGTTGCGAGCGACCATCAGCACCCTGACTCACCTTGGCAGCCCAGACGTCGCCGGGCGACAGTGCCAGCGTAAAGTCAAAAATATCGTCAGAGTTGGAAGCGCCGCGGAAACGCACCTTCACCAGCTTGCCATTCACAGCATCAGTATTCGTGATGTTCAGCAGCGTAGCGTTCGTGCCTTGGGTGGTGAAGTAGGGCACCACCAGAATGTGGCCCGCGCCAGCTTCGTTAATGGCCAGCGCATTTGCGGCACCCGGGACGCCAGCAGCAACTGCAGCTGGTGCATGCACACCTGCATTGGCCACGCCAGCCAAGCCAAGGCCGCCAATCATGGCAGCAATGCTTGCAGAAAGAATACTTTTTTTCATTGAAAGCTCCGTTAAAAAAGTTGGTAAGCGCAACTACCAGGATTGTTTACGCTCTGAAATGTTAGCACAGGGTCTTGGGGATTAGGCCATGCAGCCTACCCGCCGCTCGGTGTTGTAGATAAAAAGCAACAGGCGGCAACATGAGCTTTGAATACAGTCACTCGATAGGACGGTCTCCCTTCAGATGTACTTGTGCCAGCAAGCAGATCAAGCCCGGCAGCGAACGCCCTGGCAAGGTTTGGCGCCCCTGCACCCATGCCTTGTTGCTACGCATTTCGCCACTTCCGTACCCGGTTAGGGCTTCTCGTAATAGTACCAGTGGCCGCCTTCATTCAGCCAGGTTTCATTGAAGAAGGTGGTGATTGTGTCAACTTTACCACGTGCCAGAGGGGATGTGACTGTCAGCGCAATGCGCACTTCGCATTTTTGGGGTTCGCAGCTTGTGCTGGCCACCTCGGCACGCTGCCAGTTCACGGCGCCCTTGAACTGGGCTTGGTATTCCCGCTGGCTGTGCAGCTGGCGGTAGGCAGGGGTGAGCATTTCATAGGCGCTTTTCCAGTCGCCATTGATCTTGTGCACCCAGCGCTCCTGGGCGAGCCGGGTCACCTGCTCTTCGGGCGTGGCGACTGCGGTGGCACAGCCCGCAAGTGCCAGGACTGCGGCCAGCACGGCGGCGCACCGGCTGGTTTGGCGAACGGCCGCCGGGACGGTTGCATCAATCTTCACGGTTATGACTCCTTATTCACACAGACAATCGGCCAACCCAAAGCCTAGCCGATTCATTCATTTGCGGGCTGAGCGCGCCACATCAAGCCCCATTCATCCAAGGGGCGCCCATGCGCCTTTGGCATGGCCGCCATGCGGCGCGCGCCCGATGGATCAGCGGCGCTCTCCGGGCGGGCTTGCAGCATCGGGCGCATCTTCGGGCTGCGCATCGGGCCGCGCAGGCGCGGCTGCCGCCAGCCCCCGCAGGCGGCTGCGCAGGTCATCGCTCACTTCGCGGATATCCACGTCGGTGCGCACCACGCGGGGGGTAATGACGACCAGCAGCTCGGTGCGGCTGCCAATGTTGCTGGTGGTCCCAAACAGGCTGCCCAGCACCGGGATGCTGTGCAGCACCGGAACGCCCGATTTCGACGTGGTGCTGTTGCCCTGGATCAGCCCGCCCATGACGATGGACTCGCCCGATCGCACGGCCAGCTTGCTGGACAACTGGCGCTGCAGAAAGGCGCGCTGCTTGCTCACCTCGTCCTGCTGGCCCACGTCGGTCACCGACTGATCCACCTGCATGGTGACGACATTGCCCGAGTTGACCGACGGGGTGACCATGAGGTTCACCCCGGTGTCCTTGTACTGCACGCTGGTGCGCACAATGCCGTCGCTGGTAATCGTCTCGCCGGCCTGGATGGGTGTCTGGGTGCCCACCGCAATGGAGGCGGTGTGGTTGTCAAGCACCATCAGGGAGGGGCTGGCAATCACCTTGACGGCAGTTTTCTTGGACAGCGCATTGAGCACTGCACGAACATTGCCTGCAGGATTCTTGAGCGTGTAGGAGAAGCCTGCGAGCGCCCCGCCCAGGGCGCCGCCTGCGGAACCGCTCAGGACGCCCCGGCCGTTGTAGCCGGTGGTTGAGCGGCTGTCATCAAAGGCCCATTGCAGTCCGTACTCCAGATCGTCGTTCAGGGTTACCTCTACGATGCTAGCCTCGATCAGGACCTGCGTGAGGGGCAGATCCAGCCGCTTGAGGGTCGCCTCGATCTTGGCGTACTCTGCCTTCGTGCTCCATACGAGTACGGAGTTGTTCAACTCGTCGGGCATGACGCGTATTCCACCCAGGCTGGCGGCTATCGGTGCCTGCTGCGCCTGGGCAGCATTGCCCGCCTGCCCGGTTCGCACACCCAGCGCACTGCCGCTCCCCCCAAGGAAAGCGCCGCCCGCACGATTGCCCGCGCCCAGCAGGTTGGTGCCGCCGCTCCATCCCGCGCCGACCGCGTTGCTGCTGCCAATGCCTTGCCCGAACGGCGTGCTGGTGGTGGTGGTGGCAGTCAATCCCGGTGCCACGCCGCTGCCGGAGAAGGATGGCGTGCTGCCCGCTCGCGTATCGCCAAAAATTCCACTCAGGACAGTCGCCAAATGCTTGGCGTTGACGTTTTGTACACGGTAAATGAACAGTTGTGCTTCCGCACTGCCACCGCCGGGTTGGTCAAGCTTTTCGATCCAGCGCCGGGCTTCATCGAGATAGGCCGCACGCGGTGTAACCACCAGGATGCTGTTGAGGCGCTCTATGGGCAGGACGCGAAATGCCCCCATGAGCGGGTTGGCGCCGCCACCGGCCACCGGAGCAGCAGTAGCAGCACCTCCCGTGGTTCCGGCCCGCGCCGCCGCAGGCGCCGACGTGGCAGCAGCACCCGTGGTGTCGCCGCTGATCAGGGCCAACGCGGCCTCCACCTCTTTGACCGACACATGCTGAAGCGGAAACACCCCTACGGACATGCCTTTGAGCAAGTCCACGTCAAAGGTATTGATCAGGTCCATCCAGCCCTCAGCCTGCGTGCGGGAGCCTGCCAGAACGAGCAGATTGCGCAGATTGTCCACGCGCACAATGGCCTCTGCAGGCGCCATGGGACGCAGGATGGCAGCCATTTCCGAGGCGCCGATGTGCTGCAGTCGGACGATGATGGCCCCGCTGCCTGGCGGCAGCGGCTGGCCCGGGACGGCCTGGCGTACCGCAGGAACAATGCCGCGCACTACCTCGGCCTTGCCCACATGGTAAGTGCCGCGGGTATCGCGCGCCATCACTAGGCCATTGGCCTGCAGTGCACTTTCGAGCAACAGCACGGCCTGGTCTGGTGATACGTCGCCACCGGTCGAGAGCGTGACTGAGCCATTGATGGGTTGGTGCAGCACATAGTCGGCCTGGAGCACGTCCTTCAGGACAATGGTTGCGAATTCCGCAATGGGCGCCTCCTCAAACCTGAAGCTTGTCATTCCGCCGCGGAGCGGGGCCACGGCCCTGGGCAGCGCAATGACGGCATCATTGCCCCGGATGATCCGTGGCTCGTTGGGTATTGCCGCCTCTGCCGCGCCGGCAGACTCTCCGAGGCCGACTGGTGCCTGTGCGATGGCGGCCCCCAGATGAAGTGACAGGCACGCAACGACTACACGTTTGAAGAATTCCATATCTGATTTGCTCATTCTTTCACCGGCGGGAGTCCCGCTTTTCGGAACAGTTCGTTTCGCTGGCGCAGCCTCTCGCGTGCTGCTTCCTGCTCTTTCTGCTGGATGGCGCTCCGGTCAAGGGGTGCACCCATGGCACCCGAGGGCGCAGCCCCCTGGACCACAGGAGCCTCCGCCCTGGGGCCAAACGCATGCACCAGTTGCACACCGCGCGTTTCTTCGCCTCGGGAGAATGTGACTTCGCGGCCCTGGACGGACTGCACGGTCCATTCGCCCAGTGGCTCGCCGACCCGCACGCGGCGCACGCGGTCATTGATGCGCGCAACAATGCCGCTGAACTCGGGGCCCGAAAAGATGCCATACAGCGTCAGGCCAGCCATAGGATCTGGCTCAGACGCCATCTGCGGGGACTCTGGCGGGGGTGCCGGGCGACGGTCTGGCGCGAACATCGGTCGATCAAGGATGGCAAAGTATGCCCCGACTCCGGGCGTATCCACCCGCTCCAGGCTCGCGGGCACCCTTGGCGCAGGCAACTCAGGAAGAATAGGAGCAGGGGGCACCCAGGTATTTGCACGTATCTGCCCTGCAGGCGTAACCCACATCCAGCCCAGTGCGGCCGCAAGCACTGCAACACTGAGCGCCAGCCATCTGGAAGCGGTCATGACCGCGCCCTCAACACTGAAAAGCTGAACTGCGCCGCCAACCGCTGTACTGACTGGGGCTTGACGAAGCCGACTGTCTGCATCGAAATGCTGTCAACCCATACGGTGGGCGACTGCTTTTCGAGCAAGGCCAGGGCATTCTGGATACCCGTGAGGTCGCCCTCGACGCGCAGAACGATTCCGATGCGATCAAATGGGGCCGCTTCCTTTGAAGGCAAGACCTGAATACTGGCCACGTCAAGCTTGCTGTCTGCAAACAGGGTACGAATACGCTGCTGCGCATCGTTCCCGGCCTGCACGGCGTCCTGAGATGATGGATACACATGGCTGGCCAGCAACGCGTTGGCAGAGGCCTCAGCATTTGCCAGCCGCTCCATGCTTTGCTGCAAGCCTGCGAGGCGTGCAAAGCGGGGCTCCAGCTGCGCAAGTTGCTCTTCGGCCCATTGGTGTTTTTTCCATACATACAGCCCGGCAGCCCCCGGTATGGCAAGCAGGACCGCCAGTGTGCAGGCCTGCAATACGGCGATGCGGGGAGCGATGCTCTTCATGGCTTGCTCTCCGAGGATGTGCGTGCGGGGGCCGAGGCGGGAGTGGATGCCATGTCAGAGGCTGGCGGAGCAGGCTCAGCGTCGCCAGATCGTGCAGCCAAGTCGATAAACAGTTCGATGGTAAAACTCTCTTTGGCCGCACCCAGCGGCTTGACTGCGGCATTCGGCGCTTTCACATCGCGCACGCCCGGCTGGCGGCCCAGTTGCTGCATCAGTGCAGCGGCATTGGTGGCTTGGCCAACAATCACCACCTTGGGTAGTTTGCCAATACTTTCGGGTGAAAACACCTGGAAAGACTGCAGGAATGTATCGTCCGGTAAGGCATTGGTGAGCAGCTCCATAACCTGCAGAGCAGAGGCCGACTGCCCGATAGCCGCCGGAAGTGACTGTAGCAATGTTTCACTTTTTACCAGTGACTCACGCTGTTTGATCAGTGGAGCCGCGTTTTTTTGCAGCGCCTCGTACTGCGCAAGGGCCTCAAGGGCCCGCAGGCGCAGTTGCACAGTCGGGGTAACGAGCAGCGCCCCAGCCAGCATCACCAACACCGTCAGCAATGCGCCATTGGTGCGCAGCCATTGGCGCTCGTGCCGCTGGCGACGCCCTTCACCGAATCCGGACAGAACTGCCGGGGGGCTGTCGCCCATGGCAATCCAAACTTCTGCCGTCATTTCACCGTCAGTAGCTTCGGTGTACCCTTTATTCATTAGATAGGCTTGCAATCGCACCCGCGACGTCAGCACCAGTTCCACGCTGCATTGCGCTGTGGCTCCGGCTGACGCCACCTCATCGGTTTGCACACCGACCCAAAGCAGATCTTCCAAGGGGAAAGGACTGAGGTTTTGCGCCTCCAGGGCCAACGCCCCCTGCATGGCAGCAGGCGGAAGCACGGGCATGCGCACCGTACGGCGCAACAATAGGTCTTCCGGGGCTTCGACCGCCTCGAAACGCGCAGCCTGGACGGCTGCAGCAGATGCGTCTCGCTTCTGGTTTCCCCCCTGATAGACCTCGGCGCTGCCGCTGGCCCGCAGCCAGCGCACAGGGGGCTGTGGACGCAGCCATGAAACGATCCGCCAAGACGCCATGCCACGCCATGCAGCCTTGATATCTACGAGCACACCCGAGAGATCCAGGCCAAAAAGGCGGGCATTATTTTGGATAGAAGCCATAGCTTGCACGTGTGAGAATCAGTCGGCGGAAGTGGCTGCCGCGATGGAGTGGTACTGCGCTACAACGTTCCAGGGCAACCCGGTTCGGCTGGAAGCAGTGAGTGCCACATCCCATGCCCTGCGCAATAAAAGATGGTCGGTGATAGGCACTTCTGCCTGGACTGTTAAACCGCGACCCGAGGACGCCTCCAGAAATGCAGCGGTGAGCTGGGTGGTATCCATGTCACCGCGTGAATTTTCTCGCAGATCATGTAGCCGCCTCGCCAGCGCGGTATTACCCTGTGAGAGAACGACAAGAACTGCCAAGGATGCTGCCCGAGGGTCAACCAGCCCGCTCCCCGACAGCGAGGCAGAAATGAGGGGGGCAATACTAGCATACAGGTCGTAATTGATCCCCGGAACCCGCAGCAGATCTTCCGGCGCATCAAACCCCACGGGGCGGCCATCTGGAGCGGTTCTGCTACGCCACTGAACAATGGTGGTTGCAAGCTGAGAGGCAACTCCCGGGTGCACACCACCGATGTATGTCAGCATTGCGGCCAGCAAGGGCTCGGGTGCGCGATTAATGTTGATGAAGCCATTAAGGCTTTGCACGCGCACCCGAATGAGATGGCCGCCAAACTCCACGGTGCCCTGCTCAGAGTGTTTCATTGGAACCCTGCGCGACACCAGGTCTTGCAGCACCAGTCGAATGGCTGCATCCGCCGACGCGACGGCCAACACGGTGTTTTGCTGGCGAGCCGCCATCTTGATTTCCTGCGTGGCGGAATACATCAACCCCGTGGCCGCGATACTCAGGGCCGCCACGATCCAGAGCACAGCGACAAGCGCCAAGCCATGCCCTCCCGATATTGGCCGGCGCATCAGGAGCCCCCGAGGGTGAATCCATCACCCACACCTGCGCCCTGCGTCAGCGCAAATACAGTAATGACGACCGGAGGCCAAGGCCCGGTTTCGTCAGCCAGCAGCAGCCGGATTCGCTCGGGAAGGTGTTCTGCCACGGGCCACCCGGCCACCCAGCCACGTGGCCAGCCTTCGGCGCCCTGACCCACTCTCGATGGAGGACGCCCCTCGGCCTGTACCTCCAGGCCGGAGATACCACGCCCCATCACCACGCTTTCTGCGCGGGACCAGTCAGGTGGTTTCTGTACCTCGGGCGCCCAAGGCACAAATCTCAAGATCAGCTCAGAGCCCGTCGAACCCTTTTCGACCTGCAAGCGAAAGAAATAGCGACCACCCACCCCGGGGCGGGCCGGCATGATGCCCACCCACTCCAGGGATGTGGGCGTGGCATGCAATGACACCACTGCCCCCCCTGCGGCGTCCGGCGCTGGCACTTTGCGGCCGGAAACGCGCCCCACCACCTGACGTAGCAAACGTACAGTGATCCGCATGTCATCCATGCGTTGCAAACGCTGGTCTACCCGCACTTCGGTCTGCGCAATGGTACGCATCGCAGAGCCGAGCGCCACCATAATGATGGACAGCAACGACACTGCCACCAGAATCTCCACCAGCGTAAAGCCACGCTGCCTCACGGGAGTACCTCTCCTGGCTCGGGCCTGCGCTGCGGTAGAAGCGTCTCGATTTCCAATACCCGCGGACGGCTGCCATCCTCCCATCGCACGGTCATGCGCACCTGGTGCAAGGCAAGGGCTTCCGGCTGTGCTACCACGGGCGACGGCAGGCCCTGGCGCAGGCCGTGCATATAGGGCGCACTGCGCACTTGCCATGAGAAACCGGCGAATGCGCCACTCTCGTTCCAGCCCTCTGCGGCCACGGAGTCGCGCGCCAACAGCAGGGACTCGGCCAGCATGGCTGCTTGCTGCTGGTGCCCCATGTCAACGACGTTTCTTGCACTGGTACCCATGCTGCGATACAGCAACCCCAAGGAAATACCCAGGATGGCAAATGCCACGAGCAACTCCAACAATGACAGGCCGCGCTGCGCACGGGGTGTGCGGCTAGGGAGCCTGCGCAGCCGAAGGCATCGAAACGAAACGCTCGAAAACCGAGGATCGCTGGGTGCTACCGACCAACCCAGGGTAGGCCCCTGGGCGCAAGTTTTTGGCGAGACCGGTTTGTCGGGCGTTGCAGCCGATGCGCCTTCTGCCGCGCAGACTCCTAGATTCATTGAGAGAAAGTCTCCTGCTCGACACGGCCCGTCAACCAATCCACACGGATGCGCGTGCCTGTGCCGGAGGGGCGCAAAATTTCAAGGGTGCCTCCGGTAGCCCCGCCCTCGGGCAGAAAAAGAATGCTGGCCACCTGATCCGGAGACAACTGGGTGCTTGCGATGGTTGCACGGACGTTCAGCTTATCTGGAAGAGGCTTGGGGATACGCCCCTGAAGTCCATATTCCCGCCGAGACAGGTCTAGCAGAAAGCGCACGGGGATGCCCTTGGCGGAGGCTTCGCCCTGCGCCCACCGCAATTCGCCCACGATGCCGCGCAACGCCGATCGATACTGCATGGATTCACGCAACCGGTCAAAGGCCACAGGCACCAACGCCACCAGCAGCGCCGCTATGGCAAACACCACCAGCAGCTCCAGCAGGGTGAAGCCACGCACGGCATGGCTTCCCGTTCGGCCCGGCCACCCCAGACGGGCAAGCTGCGCGCGGTGCATCACTGCTGGTTGCGCAAGTCGGCGTTCTCGCCATCGCCCCCTGCTGCGCCATCAGCACCCAGTGTCAGGATCTCCAGTCCGCCGCCTTGTGCGGGGCTGGTGTATTTGTAGGGTTTGCCCCAGGGGTCATTGGGGACGGCCCCTTTGATGTATGGACCGTTCCACCCATTGGCTGCGCCAGGCTTGACCGACAATGCCTGCAGCCCTTCTTCAGTAGTCGGGAATCGACCTACATCCAGCTTGAACAGCTCCAGGGATTTCTCGAAATCCGCTATCTGAATGGCAGCCGTTTTACTTTTGGCACCACCCAACTGGCTCAACACCCTCGGCCCCACCAGACCTGCGAGAAGGGTGAGGATGGCCAGCACCACCAACAGTTCGATGAGGGTGAAACCACGAGACTTGCGCGGTTGTGCGATACGAGATGGAAAGCGCATGGAACAAAAGCCTTACGTTGAAAAGTCGGCACTCAGGCCGCAAGATCATTGACCGAGAGGATACCGAGCAAAATGGAAACAATAATGGCAGCGATCAGCAACCCAAGCACCAGAATCAGCAAGGGCTCCAGCATGGTCAACGCCCGCTTGATATCGGTTTCGACATCCCGGTTGTAAATATTGGCCAACTCCAGAAGCATGGGGCCGATGCGTCCGGTTTCTTCGCCCACTCTGATGAGATTGATGGCCAAAGGTTCAAAGATGCCCGTGCCTCTCAAGGCATCGACGACCTTGGTTCCGTCCTTGACGCGGAGGGCTACACCCGAGAGCATGGCTCGCAGAGTGACATTGCCCACCGTCTCCGTCGCAATGCCCAGTGCAGCAATCAACGGTACGCCATTCCCCAAAAGCGTCCCCAGTGAGCGCGCAAAAAGGGTTAAATCGTACTTATACAGCAGCTTGCCGAGCACGGGCAAACCCAGCGCACGCTTTTGCCGCCAGACACGGCCATGGGGCGAACGCCACCAGTTGCGCAGACTCCAGCCCAAAAACACGCCCCCAAGGACCATTGCCCAGCCATAGGCAGTGAAGACATGGCCCAGCCCCATGACGAAGCGGGTGGGCGCCGGCAGCGCATCCCCCATGTCATTGAACAGCACTTCAAACTGGGGCACCACAAATCCGAGCATGGCCCCCAGCGATAGCACCGACACGCCCAACAGGATGGCGGGGTAAATAGCTGCAGAAATCACACTTTCGCGCAAGGCACGCAAACGCTCCATGTGCTCCACCAAGCGCTCGAACACCGTGCCCAGCTGGCCACTGGCTTCGCCAGAACGGACCATGTTGATATAGAAGTCACCAAACAGCTCCCGGTGACGCGAGAGCGCCTTGCTCAAGGCCACGCCACCTTTCACATCTTCTAGAATACGGTGGGTGATTTGCGAGACCGCAGGCTTGTGGCTCATGTCGATCAAGACCCGAAGGGCGTTGTCCAGCGCCAAGCCCGCCTTGAGCATGATGGACAGTTCGCCCGTCAGCGCGAGCACATCGGTGGCGTTGGCCGTGCCCCCACTTTGCCGCACCTTGCGGCGCCAGAAGGGCTTGGTGTCCGCAGCCATGGATGCGGCTTTGCCGATCGATGGATCTGCTGGCCCATCCGCCTCCATGACACTCACAGGGATGAGCCCCTGCGAACGCAGCTGGCGGGCAACCTGCGCCGCACCGGGGGCATCCAGCCGCCCTTCAGAAATCTGGCCATCCGCCTTTGCCGCCTTCCAGACGAATTCAGGCATCGGACTGGTCCTCGGTCACGCGCAATACTTCATCCAGGCTCGTATGGCCTTCTGCCACCTTGCGCAATCCGTCATCGTAGAGGCTGAGCATGCCGCCCTCCATGGCCCTGGCATTCAGGGTCGAGGCGTCCATTCCATCCAGAATGGCGCGGCGCAGTGCATCGTCCACGACCAGCAGTTCATGGACGCCCATCCGGCCACTGTACCCACTACCACGGCAATGATCACAACCAACTGCCCGATAAATAGGCACGCCCTCTTGCAGAAAGCGATGCAGCCCGGACGATTGCAGCACCGCCGATTCCGGCTGATGAGGCTCCTTGCAGTGCGTACACAGTCGGCGAACCAGCCGTTGCGATAGAACTCCGTTCACCGAAGATGTAATGAGATAGCGCTCGACACCCATGTCCGTAAGACGCACCACGGCGCCTGCAGCGGTATTGGTGTGCAAGGTGGACAACACCAAGTGACCCGTCAGCGCTGACTGAACCGCAATCTGCGCCGTTTCGCTGTCGCGCATTTCCCCAATCATGATGATGTCTGGATCCTGCCGAAGAATGGATCGCAGTGAACGGGCAAATGTCAACCCAATCTGGGCATGCACCTGGATCTGGTTGATGCCTTCGAGTTGGTACTCAACGGGCTCTTCCACCGTAATGATCTTGTGGGCATCTGCATCGATCTTCGAGAGAGCCGCATACAACGTGGTGGTTTTGCCAGAACCCGTGGGGCCGGTCACCAGAACGATGCCATGTGGCCGCCCCAGCAGCGCATTAAAACGCTGAAGAGTGTCCTTGGCAAAACCCATGTCTTCAAGGCTGAATCGCACGCTTGAACGATCCAGCACCCGCATCACCACGCTCTCGCCATGCACCGTGGGTACCGTCGAAACACGCAAATCCAGCTCACGGCCCTTGACCCGGGTTTTGATACGTCCATCCTGGGGCAAGCGGCGCTCGGCAATATCCAGATGCGCCATCAGCTTGACACGCGAATTCACGGCCGCACTGTGCCGGGGAGGCACGATTTCAGCGGTAGAGATGACACCATCCACGCGATAGCGAACATGCAGCCCGTCGTCAAAAGGCTCCAGATGGACATCCGAGGCCCGCAGGTCCGTCACCCGCCCTATGATGGAGTTCACGAGCCGGATCACCGGCGCCTCGCTCGCCAGATCCTTCAGGTGCTCGACAAAATCACCTTCATCACCTTCCAGCGCCCAGTCCTCCTGTGCATCTTCGACCACCTCGGCAGGAACCGAGAGCGCCTTCTCCAAATCGGCGGACAAAGCAAGACACGGGTGAATCGGCAGGCCCGTCGCTAGATGCAGCGCTTTCAATACAAAGGCGTCTTGCGGCGCAACCATGGCCACGGTCAGACCGTGATCGTCCTGGCGTATGGGCAAAATGCCGTGGGCGCGTGCGAAGTCCGGCAGCAGACCCGGAACATCGGGAAAAATAGCAGGGAAATGGTCTGCCAGCAGGAGGGGCACCCCAAGCTGCTCCGAAATGGCCCGGGCCACATCGAGTTCCGACACCAATCCCAGACGGGAAAGCACGGTGCCGAGCAGTCCGCCCATTTCAACCTGGGCCGCCAGCGCACGATCCAAATCGCGGACGGAGAGCTTGCCCGATGACACCAGCAATTCACCCAGGCGAACCTTTGGAGTCTCCGGCGTGGATGCAAGAATGGGGTCGATAGAAAAATTCATGAGGCAGCGTGAGGGGCCTGATCGGACACAGGGGTGATGGTAACTGTCATTATTGGAGGCAGAGGAAACCGCCTAGTTTCGCCACTTTCGATATTGGGCATATGGTTCTGACGCCCAAAGCCGAAGAAGACTGCGCACATGCCAGACGAAATGACGCCACTCCTTGCGGCTGGCCCGGCGAGCGCCATGCGTCACACGGGCATTTGAGGCCTTAAGTAGTTGATACCCTTCCAACTGAATCCGCAAGCAGATATCCACATCCTCACAGTACATGTGATACCCCGTATCGAATCCTCCAATCTGGTCATACACCTCGGAGGGGAACAGCATCAGCGCTGCGTTCACCCAGTCTGGCGTATCTACGGCGCTTGGCCGGCCATCGTACACTTTGCTCACATACCGGCGCCACAGCGCCAGAGGGGTGGGCAGCATGCGCTGGTAATCCTGCTCCCTGCCCTCAGCATTCATCTGCACCGGATAAACGCAGCCCGCCTGCGGAAAGGCCGCCTGGGCAAGCATGGCCGCCCAGGGCGCATGCTGCCAAGTGATATCCGGGTTGATGACCACAAAAAAACGCGCAGCATCTGGCAACAACCGTTCGTAGGCAAATGCCTGGTTGTGGTTGGCGCCAAAACCTAAAGGGGCCGCATTGCAGATTACGTGGATAGGCAATCCATTCAGCGTATAAGAGCCTGTTACAGAGCCAGGCTGCAGCACAGAAAGAACTTCTGGCTCAGGAATGTTGAGTGTCACCCATACACGGCGGCAGTGCACGCCACCAGGCCGGGCCAACATCTGTAGAAGCTGGAGGAGGTCGGCACCATGCCCATGGCTCACGACAGAAATGCACAGCGTCACGTCAATTAATTTTCAAGAGAACAGATCTTCTGCCAAAACGCTGGCGAGCATCGGTGCTACTGCATCCTTGGCTGAATGGCTGGGGCTCATGCCAACATCCGGCCATTCGATCCCCAGTGATCGATCATTCCAGGCAATGCACCGCTCGTGCTGCGGCGCATAGTAGTCTGTGGTCTTGTAGAGAAAATCGGCACTCTCGCTGAGCACCAGGAAACCATGGGCAAACCCGGGCGGCACCCAGAGCTGACGATGGTTTTCACCGCTCAGCTCCACGCCCACCCATCGCCCGAAGGTGGGTGAGCTGCGGCGGATATCCACCGCCACATCGAAAACGGCACCCTGCACCACGCGCACGAGCTTGCCCTGAGGCTGCTGGATCTGGTAGTGCAGGCCGCGCAGCACCCCCTTGCTGCTGCGGCTGTGGTTGTCCTGCACAAACTGGTAACCGGTTCCGGTAACTTCGTTAAAGCTGCGCTGGTTGAAGCTCTCAAAGAAAAAACCACGTGCATCACCGAACACCTTGGGTTCGATCAGCACGACATCGGGGATGGACAGGCGGATGGCTTGCATAGACGTCAGTAAATGGTTTCCTGGAGCAAGCGCAGCAGGTACTGTCCGTAGCCGTTCTTGGCCAGGGGGCGTGCCAGGCGCTGCAATTGTTCGCTGTCGATCCACCGGCTGCGCCAGGCGATCTCCTCGGGACAGGCGATTTTGAGGCCCTGGCGGTGCTCCAGCGTGGCGATGAACTGACTCGCCTCCAGCAGACTCTCATGCGTGCCGGTATCCAGCCAGGCGTAGCCCCGACCCATGATCTCGACATTGAGCTGGCCCTGCTCCAGGTAGAGGCGGTTGAGGTCCGTGATTTCCAGTTCGCCGCGCGGTGATGGCTGAAGGCTCTTGGCGAATTCGACGACCTGGCTGTCGTAGAAATACAGACCTGTCACTGCATAGCTGGACTTGGGCACCTCGGGCTTCTCTTCGAGCGACAGCACCTTGCCCTGGGGGTCGAACTCGGCCACTCCGTAGCGCTCCGGATCGTGCACATGGTAGGCAAAGACACTAGCCCCCTCGGAACGGCGGGTGGCACTGCCCAGCAGTTCATGGAAGTCATGCCCATGAAAGATGTTGTCGCCCAGCACCAGCGCACTGGGCGCATTGCCCACAAACTGCTCGCCAATGATGAACGCCTGCGCCAGGCCGTCCGGGCTGGGTTGCACGGCGTACTGCAGGTTGATGCCCCACTGGCTGCCGTCGCCCAGCAACTGCTCAAAACGCGGAGTGTCCTGTGGTGTGCTGATGACCAGGATGTCGCGGATGCCCGCCAGCATCAGGGTGCTGAGCGGGTAATAGATCATGGGCTTGTCGTACACCGGCAGCAATTGCTTACTGATGGCCAGCGTGGCCGGGTGCAGACGGGTGCCCGAGCCCCCGGCGAGGATGATGCCTTTGCGTGCAGTCATGGTGTGTACTTCAGAGAATTTCGGTGAGCATGCGCGCCACGCCGGCTTGCCAGTGCGGGAGCTGGAGGCCAAAGGTGGATTGCAGTTTGGCCGTGTTCAGGCGCGAGTTGTGTGGGCGCGTGGCGGGCGTTGGAAAGGCGCTGGTGGGCACGGGCGCCACCTCGGTCGCTTTGATTTTGATAGCTGGTTGCGCTTTTGCAGCAAGGGCCAGGACCTCTTTTGCATACAAATGCCAGTTGGTCTCGCCACTGGCCACGCAGTGGAACAGGCCGCCATCTTCGGGGCGCTGCTGCAGGTGGCGGACGGCGTGGGCTGTCACGTCGGCCAGCAGATCCGCACCGGTGGGTGCGCCCCACTGGTCATCGATGACGGTGAGCCGATCGCGCTCCTGCGCAAGACGCAGCATGGTCTTGGCGAAGTTGCCACCGCGCGCCGCATAAACCCAGCTCGTGCGCAGAATCAGGTGCTTGCAGCCCGATTGCTGGATGTGCTGCTCGCCTTCCAGCTTGGTACGGCCATAGCAACTCAACGGCGCGGGGGCATCGGTTTCCACCCAGGGACGGCTGCCGCTGCCATCAAAAACGTAGTCGGTGCTGTAGTGCACCAGCCAGGCGCCCAGGCGGCCTGCCTCCTCGGCCAGCACGCCAGGGGTGGTGGCGTTGAGCAGGCGCGCAAACTCCGGTTCACTCTCGGCCTTGTCCACGGCGGTGTGGGCGGCGGCGTTGACGATGACATCAGGGCGGAGTTGGCGCACGGTGTCGCGGACGCCTTCGGGCTGGCTGAAATCGCCGCAGTGCTCCGGGCTATCGAAGTCCAGCGCCGTTACCTGGCCCAGCACGGCCAGGCTGCGCTGCAGTTCCCAACCGACCTGGCCGCCCTTGCCCAGCAGCAGGATGTTCATGCGGCCACCCCGGTGGGGGCGTACTGGGCCTGCACCCAGTCGCGGTAGGCGCCGGTCTGCACGCCCGCCACCCATTCAGGGTTCTGCAGATACCACTGCACGGTCTTGCGAATGCCGGTGTCGAAGGTTTCGGCGGGCTTCCAGCCCAGTTCGCGCTCGATTTTGCGGGCGTCGATGGCATAGCGCCGGTCGTGGCCGGGGCGGTCTTTGACGTAGGTGATCTGGCTGCGGTAGCTCTGGCCGTCTGCGCGCGGGCGCAGTTCGTCGAGCAAAGCGCACACCGTATTCACGATATCGATGTTGGGCTTTTCGTTCCAGCCACCGACGTTGTAGGTCTCGCCCAGGCGGCCCGCTTCGAGCACGCGGCGGATGGCGCTGCAGTGGTCCTTGACGTACAACCAGTCGCGGATCTGCATACCGTCACCGTACACGGGCAGGCTCTTGCCGGCCAGCGCGTTGACGATCATCAGCGGGATGAGCTTTTCCGGGAAGTGGTAGGGACCGTAGTTGTTGCTGCAGTTGGTGGTGAGCACCGGCAGCCCGTAGGTGTGGTGCCATGCGCGCACCAGATGGTCGCTGGCGGCCTTGCTGGCACTGTAGGGGCTGTTGGGCTCGCAGTTGTGCGTTTCAGTAAAGGCGGGCGCATCCGGCGCCAGCGTGCCGTACACCTCGTCGGTGCTTACGTGCAGGAACCGGAATGCTTCCTTTTCAATAGCTGGAAGCGCTTGCCAGTAGTGCCTTGCAGCCTCCAGAAGCCGGAAACTTCCGACCACGTTGGTCTGGATGAAATCCTCCGGCCCGTGAATGGAGCGATCCACATGCGATTCGGCCGCAAAGTTGACGATGGCGCGCGGCCGGTGTTCAGCCAGGAGGCGCTCCACCAGCGCACTGTCGCCAATATCGCCCTGCACGAAGACGTGGCGCACATCGCCCTGCACGCTGGCAAGGTTCTGCAGATTGCCTGCATAGGTCAATTTGTCGAGGTTGACGACGCTCTCCTGGGAGCAGCCGAGCCAGTCGAGAACGAAATTGGCGCCAATGAAGCCGGCGCCGCCGGTGACGAGGATCATGGTAAGGACCGTCCGAAGGGCCTATGGGCAAAGCTTGGAATTATCCCACTGCGCCCCGGACCCGTCCGTAACCATTCGCAGGCCTGCCATGCAGGCCAAGCGCTCAGAAATGAATGCCCCGCATCATCTGCTGCAGCGCAATCGCCTCGGCCGACAGCTGCGGCTTGCCGCTCTTGTCGCCCTTGGCCGCCGTCGAGTCCGGGAACATGCGGAAGCTGGCGTTCATGCCGATCTGCGCCACACGCGGCACCAGGGCGTGCATCACCTGCCCCAGAATGCCCAGGCGCGTGGCGATGCGCACGGGCTTGAAGATGCAGGCCTGCGCGATCATGTCCGCCGCCTCTTCGGGGCTGAGCGTGGGCACGTTGTTGTAGATCTGGGTGGGCGCGATCATGGGCGTGCGCACCAGCGGCATGTTGATGGTGGTGAAAGTGATCCCCTGGTCGGCAAATTCGCTCGATGCGCAGCGCGTCCAGGCATCCAGTGCCGCCTTGCTGGCCACGTAGGCCGAGAAGCGCGGCGCATTGGTCAGCACGCCGATGGAACTGATGTTGACCACATGGCCCTTGCGCTTTTCCACCATGCCGGGCAAAAAGCCCATGGTGACCCGCAGACAACCAAAGTAGTTGAGCTGCATGGTGCGCTCGAAATCGTGGAAACGGTCGTAGCTCGACTCGATGGCACGGCGGATGGAGCGGCCCGCGTTGTTGATGAGGAAGTCCACCCCGCCGTGGTCGGCGACAAGCTGCTGCACGAAGCGGTCGCAGTCCTGCATGTCGGCAATGTCCGTCGCATACGCGATGAATTCGTAGCCTTTGTCCCGGGCCTCCTGGCAGGCGGCGTCAAGTTTGTCCTGGTCGCGCCCGCAGATGATGGTGGTGGCGCCCGCCTCGGCAAACTTGTGCGCTGCCGCCAGGCCGATGCCCGACGATCCGCCCGTCACCAGCACCACCTTGCCCGCCACCGTGCCCTTGAGCGTGCGGTCGATGAACAGCTCGGGGTCGAGGTGGCGCTCCCAGTAGTCCCACAGGCGCCATGCGTAGTCCTTGAGGTTGGGGCACTGCACGCCCGAGCCCTTGAGCGCCGCCAGCGTCTCGCGACAGTCGAACCGCGTGGGGTAGTTCACGAAGGTGAGCATGTCCTCGGGCAGACCCAGATCCTTGAGGACGGCGTTGCGCACGCGGCGCACCGGGGCAATCGCCATCAGGCTCTTCTTCACGCCCTTGGGAATGAAGCCCAGCAGCGCCGCGTTGACGAACAGGTTCATGCGCGGCGCATGCGCTGCGCGCGAAAAGATGTCGAGCACGTCACCCACGCGGTAACCCACCGGGTCCACCAGATGAAAGCATTTCTTGCCGATGGACGGCTGGTGGCTGATAACGTTGATGGCATTGACCACGAAATCGACCGGCACGATGTTCACGCGCCCGCCTTCCAGGCCCACGGCGGGCATCCACGGCGGCAGCAGCTGGCGCATGCGCTGGATGAGCTTGAAGAAGTAGTACGGCCCGTCGATCTTGTCCATCTCGCCGGTTTGGCTGTCGCCCACCACCATGGCCGGGCGGTACACCGTCCAGGGCATCTTGCAGTCCTGGCGCACGATTTTCTCGCTCTCGTGCTTGGTGAGAAAGTACGGATGGTCCAGGCCTTCAGCCTCCTCGAACATGTCCTCGCGGAAGACCCCTTCGTACAGGCCCGCAGCAGCAATCGACGAGACATGGTGGAAATGGCCGGCATCGATGGCTTTGGCAAACTCGACCGTGTTGCGCGTGCCCTCGATGTTCACAGCCACCTGGCTCTCCGTGTCGGCCGACAGGTCATACACCGCGGCGAGATGGTGAAAATGGTCGATCTGGCCCTTGAGCTTTTTCACATCTTCGGTAGCCACCCCGAGCTTGCGGGCGGTCAGGTCACCAAACACCGGCACGGCACGCGCTGCGCCCACGCCCCAGTAGCTGCGCAGCTCGGCCACCTTGCCGGCACTTTCCTTGCGCAGCAAAAAATACACCACGCTGCCTTTGCGCTCCAGGAGCTTTTTGACCAGACGCTTGCCAATGAACCCTGTGGCTCCTGTCACGAAATACTGCATGTTGAAAACTCCTGTTGATGGCTTCGTTCATTCTTGCCCAACCACTGCCCGACGGGCTTCAGCAAAAACCCGCGTCGATGCTAACCACACCACGCCGTGCTAGATGGCCTGCTCTACGTTTTTAGGAGCGCGCGCCTACACGGCGCGGAGCGCAGCGCGTACAGTCCGTCCTATGCCAAAAGCAGATCGCCGCGGCACCGATTTCAACCCTTCATTGGAGGCCACATGGTCAAGAAACTGCAAAAACTCAGCAACGACAAGAAGAAGACGGGCGCCCAGTTGTCCAGCACCGTCAAGGATTCGGCCCAGCAAATCTGGCTGGCAGGGCTGGGCGCTTTCTCCAAGGCCCAGGAAGAAGGCGGCAAGGTGTTTGAAGCCCTGGTGAAGGAAGGCCTGTCCATCCAGCGCAAGACCCAGGCCGTGGCCGAAGAAAAAATCTCCGAAGCCACCAGCCGCGTGACCAGCATGGCCAGCGACATTGGCTCGCGCGCCGCAGGCCAGTGGGACAAGCTGGAAAACATCTTTGAAGACCGCGTGGCCACAGCCCTGTCCAAGCTGGGCGTCCCCACGTCCCGCGACCTCGACGTGCTCAATGCCCGCATCGATGCACTGGCCAAGAGCCTGGGCAAGGCACCGCCCGCCGTCAAGGCTGCGCCGGTGAAGGCCGCTCCCGCCAAGAAGGCCGCCGCCAAGCCCGTGGCCAAGAAGGCTGTTGCCAAGCCCGCTGCCAAGCCCGTGGCCAAGAAGGCGGCTGCCAAGCCTGCCGTGAAGGCACCGGCTGCCAAGCCCGCCGCCAAGAAGCCCGCTGCCAAGGCCCGCGTTCCCTTCCCCAAGGTCGCACCGCGCAGCACCGAAGCATCGGCTCCGGCCACGGACGGCGCAGCCAACGCCTGACCCACTAGGCATGCGGCAGGACCCTCGTGTTCCTGCCCGATGCGGCTGTCACACCCCCGGTGTGACAGCCGCATTGCATTGCGCCCCCGAAAAATGCCGCAGCGCAGCATTCGGAGCATCCAATAACGTCGGTTAGAGTAGCCCCAAAGAACCATTCCATTCGATGCATGAGGGCCAGTACACATGGTGAAAAAAGCGCCGCGCCGCACCGCTGAACGCATACTGGAAGTCACGCTCGAACTGTTCAACCGGTTTGGCGAGCCGAACGTCTCGACCACCCTGATTTCCGCCGAGCTGCGCATCAGCCCCGGCAACCTCTACTACCACTACCCGGCGAAAGACGAGCTCATCAACGCGCTGTTCGACCGCTACGAACGCTCGCTGACCGAGCTGCTGGGAGCCAGTGGCAGCGTGCGCAACGTCGAGGATGCATGGTTCTTCATGCACACCCTGTTCGAACTGATCTGGCAATACCGTTTTCTCTACCGCGACCTCAACGATCTGCTGTCCAAGAACCGTCGGCTGGAAATGCATTTCCAGACCGTGCTGCAGAACAAGACCCACGCCGTGCGTGCCCTGCTCGACGGCATGCAGCGTGCGGGGGCCCTGCAGATCGACTCGCGCGAAATCGAACCCACCGCCACCAGCATGGTGGTGGTGCTGACCTACTGGCTGAGCTTTGAATATGTGCGCGACCCGCGCCGCGCGCTGGAACCCGAAAGCGCGCAGGCAGCGTTGTTGCGCGGAGCGCACCATGTGCTGAACCTGCTCATGCCCTACCTGGAACCCGGCCAGCGCGCCCACCTGCTGCAACTGGCCAGCGCTTACCTGAAATGAAACACCCCCCTGAGTCGCTTCGCGACGTCCCAGGACGAACTGAAGTAGCGGTTCTATTCCCTTTCCGGCCGAGCCCCACCAGCCTTTCAAAAAACCAACCAGACTACGGAGACACACATGGCGAAATGGACCCCTTTTCCCCACCCAGGCGACTACCAGTTCGACGCTGCCAGCCTGAAGAAGCAATGGGCCCGCCTGCACGCCGGCGATGCCGAGCCCCTGCCCAAGGATGCTGCCGTGCTGCAGGCCTGGGTGCACTACCACAACGGTGAGTTCCAGCAGGCCGCCGAAGCCGGCCTGGAGGCCGGTGGTGCGGGCATCACGGCCGCCAACAAGGCCACGGCCATCTACGCCACCTATCTGGAGAAGAAAGAAAAGACGCGCCTGGACCTGTTCCTGCAGGTCGCCGAGCAGGCCGAGGCGCAGGCGGCTCAAGACCCCAAGAATGCCAACGCCTGGTACTGGCATGCCTACGCGCTGGGCCGCTACAGCCAGGGCATCAGCGTGGCCAAGGCCCTGGCCCAGGGGCTGGGTGGCAAGATCAAGGAATCACTCGAAAAAGCCATTGCCCTCGCGCCCAAGCACGCCGACGCGCGCATCGCACTGGGAGCCTTCCATGCCGAGGTGATCGACAAGGTGGGCTCGCTGATCGGCGGCATGACCTACGGGGCCAAGAAGGACACCGGGCTCAAGCTGTTCCAGGAAGCCCTCAAGCTCAACCCGGGATCGGCCATCGCCATGATCGAATACGCCAACGCCCTGGTCATGCTCGACGGCGACAAGAAGATGAAGGAAGCCACCGCACTCTACGAGCAGGCCGCCGCCAGCACCCCGCTCGATGCCATGGAGCGGCTGGACGTGGAAATGGCACAGGCAGAGCTGGAAGAATAACGCCCGTCGCAGGGTGCTATGGCGCCCGCCAGTGCCACCGTGGAACTGGCTTTGCCAGGCCACCGGTGGCGTCCCCCCTCCCGCTGGAGAGGGGGGGAGGCGCGAAGCGACTCAGGGGGGTGTCCCAAATCTGCGGGCGGCGATTTCCAGCAGGCCGTCGAAGATCAGGTTGTCCACCAGTTCGAACGGCCGCGTCATGCTCGGCGCCATCTTCCAGCCCGCGCCACCCGTCATCATGCAGGCGGGCTCCTGGCCACAGTGCTGCAGCAGGTGCTGGTAGACGCGCTCGACCGCACCGGCAATAGCGTAGGTGCCTCCGCTGGTGAGGGCGTCGCTGGTGTTGGTGGGAAACAGGCGGACATCGCCGGTGGGCACATGCAGCCCGGCGGTGCCCGATTCCAGCGCGCGCAGCATGATGCCGTGCCCGGGCAGAATCAACCCGCCCAGAAAGCGCCCCTCGGCATCAATGGCCTCCACGGTCACGGCCGTGCCCACCATCACCACCACCAGGGGCCGCGCCGCGCCCTGCGCCAGGATGCGCTGGCGCGCACCGATCATGGCCACCCAGCGGTCGCAGCCCAGCCGCGTCGGATGGTCATAGCCGTTGGTCAGGCCCGCCTCCTGGGCGGACGGCACCACCCATTGCGCGGCCACGTCCCACAGCTCCATTTGTTCCTCGACCCGGCGCTTGACGGCGTCGCCCGCCACCACGCAACCCAGCATGCGCGTGGGTGCGGGCAGATGGGCCCATGCTGTCTCCGACAAGCGGTCGATATGGTCGAGAAATTCGGCGCCTTGCGCCAAGAGGGCAGCCCCGGGGTGGGGTGCTTCGTACAAGGCCCACTTGAGGCGGGTGTTGCCAACATCAATGGCCAGAAAAGTCATGCGGCGGATTATCACGGGTTTTCAGAAACCGCCGTTCGCTGCCGGGACAGCGGCCGGCCCGGGTGGCTGCACGCAGGCGCAGGGGGTTTGCCGTCCCGCCTCAGCCCTGGCGCCAGGGCAGGCCGTGAAAGCGCCACCCCCCTCGCAGGCCACGCCGGGCCTGCTGGTCGGGGTCGCCCTCAAAGCCTTCCAGCACATTCCAGGCGTCCAGGCCCAGCTCCGTGGCTCGCTGCGCGGCCGCGATCGAGCGCACCCCGCTGCGGCACAGCAGCAGGGCTTTGCGCCCCTGCGGCACCGCCGCCCGGATCTGTGCGTCGAAGTCCGGGTTCATCACCATGCCGGGCCACTGCTTCCAGGGCACGGCCACCGCGCCGGGCACCTCGCCCACCCAGGCGCGTTCGGCGTCGCTGCGCACATCGACCAGCACCGCCTCTCCGGCCTGCACCCATTGCCATGCCAGCACCGGCGGCACATCGCCCGCATAGCCCTGGGCCGCGCGCGGCACGGGCCGGCCCGAGGCGCCGGCATCGTGGCGCAGGCCGGATGTCTGGTTGGCGGGCACGGCCTCGCCCATGCGTTCGGGTGGCGGCATATGCAGCCCTTCCATCAGCGCGACGAACTCGTCCTCGCTGCGCCCGGCCACCCGGGCATTGCCGGCCTTTTCGGCGCCGATGGTCGAATGGCCGCGCCCGTGGTAATCGTGACCGGGCCACACGGTGGTCTCGGGCGGCAGGGCAAACAGCACCCCGGTAATGCTGTGGTAGAGCTGCCGGGCGCTGCCCGACTGGAAATCGGTGCGGCCGCAGCCGTTGATGAGCAGGGCATCGCCCGTGAACACATGGCCCCGCCACAGGTACGACATGCTGCCCGCCGTGTGGCCGGGCGTGGCCAGGGCGCTGAGGCGCTCGCCGCCGAACGCCAGCGTATCGCCCGGCGCCAGCTGCATGCTGGCGGTGCCGATGCCGCAGCCCGCCGGGGCCGCCGTGCGGGCGCCCGTGTGTTCGGCGAGCAGGCCCGCGCTGGTGATGTGGTCGGCATGGTTGTGCGTCTCCACGGCCCAGCGCAGGGTGAGGCCATGGGCCTGCAACACGGCCAGGTCGCGCTCGATCTGCGCATCCACCGGGTCGATGATGAGCGCATCGCGCGTGGCTCGGTCGTGCAGGATGTAGGTGTAGCTGCTGGAAGCCGGGTCGAAGAGTTGCAGGGGGATCATGGCGTAAGGGTACGTGCAATGCAGGGGCCACCCGATTCTGACCCAGGGCGCCCGCCATGGCCCAAGACCGGGGGTTGACCCTGGCGTCAAAATAGGAGCAAAAATGGCCACGAACGCCCGCCCATAAAGCGCGAGCAGCTATTCATCAGATAGCATTCAATCCCACAATGGTGCGGGCTCTTCGTGCAGATGGCGGCGCAGGGCCGCGTAGTCGGGGACGACGGTGCGCACGGTGTCCCAGAAACGTGGGCTGTGGTCCATCACGCGCAGGTGCGCCAGTTCGTGCGCCACCACATAGTCGATCACCGAAGGCGGGTAGTGCAGCAGGCGCCAGTTCAGACAGATCGAGCCATCGGCACGCGCGCTGCCCCAGCGCGTCTGGGCGCTGGACAGGCGCAGGCGGGTCCAGCGCACCCCCAGCAGCGGTGCAAAGTGCTCCAGCCGCTCGGTGAAATGCTGGCGCGCGCCGCGCATCAGCCAGGCCTGCACTGCGTCGCGGATCTGCTCGGGCCGGGCCACGCCCGGCAGGCCGATGTGCAGTTGCCGTGCGGCTTCCGCACCCTCCCCGGCCGTCCGCAAGGCACCCGCCACGCGCTCGCCGGGGTCGAGCACCACGCGCAGCGGCGCGCCCAGGTAGGGCAGCACAGCGCCGTCCTGCCAGCGGATGCGTGCATGCTCCAGGCGCTGCTGGCGCTCGCGCGCCTCGTCCAGCTTGCGCAGAATCCAGGCCGATTTTTCGCGCAGCGCGGCATCCACGGCCGCCAGCGTGACCCAGGTGGGTGCCCGCACCGACAGGCCATCGGCCCCCACGGTGAAGCCGATGCTGCGCCGGCGCGCACGCTGCAGCGCATAGGCCACCACCGCATGGCCGAGCACCACCTCGCGGCTGGCCTGAGGGTGGCGAAAGCTCGCGGGGGCCAGCAGGGTCTGCAGCGGCGCAGTGCTGCCAGCAGCATTTGCTCTAATTTCAGTAGCTGCCAGCGCTTTACCATCAAGCGCAGAAGGCACTTTTGGCTCAAGCTTTTCAGGGGCTGGCGGATCGAAGAGATCCAGTGCCATCTGCACAAGCTGCTGCATCATGGCGGCAGCCGTTCAGGCGGGCGTGGCACCCGTCTTTTGCAGCAGATGGTCGGCAAACGCCGCCAGGTCTGCGTGGACCCGCGTCCCCTCGGGCCAGCCGGGCGGCAGAGGCTGGTCGGGCGCGATACCGGCCGATTCGCCCGTGCACACCAGATGCAGTCGGGCACCGATGGCGGCACCGGCCTGCAGGTGCACCAGGCAGTTGCCAGCCACCACGATGTCTTCGCAATCCACGCCGTAGCGCTCGCAGATCTGCTCCAGCAGCCCGGGCGCCGGCTTGCGGCAGGTACAGGCCTCGTCGGGGGCATGCGGGCAGTAGAACACCGCATCGATGCGCCCGCCCACGGCGGCCAGCTGGCGGTGCATCTTGGCGTGGATGGCGTTGAGCGTGGCCACGTCGAACATGCCGCGCCCCAGCCCCGGCTGGTTGGACGCCACCACCACATGCCAGCCCGCACGGTTGAGCCGTGCAATGGCTTCGAGCGCGCCCGGCAGGGCCACCCAGTCGTCGGGCGAGGCGACGTATTCATCGCTCCCCAGGGCATTTATCGTGCCGTCGCGGTTCAGGATGACGATTTTCATGGAGGCATTATCAAAGATTCGCCACAGGCGCGTCCCCGGCCTGCCAGCGCGTGACGTAGAGCCCCCGGAATCGACCATGCGCCCAGTGCAGCAGGATGCGCTGGCCCGGCTGCCAACGGGCGGCCTGGGCGTCGTCGATCACCACCTGCTGCACCGCACTGAGCCCGTCCACGCGCAACACCAGCTCGGTACCGCCCACCGCATGCAGGCTCGGTGTCCGTGGGCGGCTGCCCAGCACCTGCGCCTGCACGGGGGCCAGGGGCTGCAGGCCCTGCCGGTTCAGATGGCTCGCCAGCAGTGCCGCGCTGCCCGCCAGGCACAGCAGCGCCCAGGCCCAGAGCAACATTTTGCGCACCCGCGTCCCGCCCCAGCTGCGCACCGCGCCCGCAATGCCCAGGGCCAGCACCAGCAACACCCCCACGCCCCAGAACAGGGGCATGAGCGCGGTCATCAGAGTGCCCCCTTCTGCCAGGGGCTGGAGCGGCAGCGCAGGGGATGGCGCTGCGCGCTCGGACTGCCACTGCAGCAACCAGCGCACCGCAGCCAGCCCTGCCGGAGGAGCAAACAGCCACCAGGCTGTGCGCTGCACCACGGCCGGTGCGGCACCCGTATCAGGGGATACAGACATGCGTGGCGGCACCTGCCAAGGCTCAGGCGGCCAGGCGCGAGAGGTCGGCCACGCGGTTCATGGCGTCGTGCAGGGTCTTGAGCAGGCCCTGGCGGTTCAGGCGCAGATCGAGCTGCTCGGCGTTGACCATCACATCGTCAAAGAACGCATCGACCGGTGCGCGCAGAACGGCCAGCGTCTGCAGGCTGGCGGTATAGTCGCCCGCCGCAAACTGCGCATTGGCCTCGGGCACGAAGCGCTGCAGCGCGGCGTACAGGTCTTTTTCGGCCGGCTCCTGCAGCAAGGCAGGGTTGACGTGGGCATCGACCGGGCCTTCGACCTCGGCCTTTTTCAGGATGTTGCCCACGCGCTTGTTGGCCGCGGCCAGGGCCGGGCTCTCGGGGAGCTGGGCAAAGGCGCGCACGGCCGCCAGTTGCTTCTCGACCAGTGCCAGGCGCTGCGGGCGCAGGGCCAGCACGGCATCGACCTCTTGCGCGCTGTAGCCCTGCTCGCGCAGGCTGCCGGCGAGGCGGTCGTAGATGAAATCGGCCAATTGCGCGGTAGCGTCCTGGATCTTGTCGCCGAACGCTGGCACAGCGCTCTGCAGCAAGGCCTGCAGATCCAGCG
>JAANMV010001263.1_pt1 | contig 28566 bp, 27 predicted proteins | sample 7279661 | NCBI WGS metagenome assembly JAANMV01 (sample SAMN14094540, study PRJNA606508) | bioreactor metagenome | isolation source: A lab-scale SPAN reactor treating ammonium-rich wastewater day 121 | place: Ireland: Galway | collected 2017-05-16
GCCGCGCGGCCAGTTCACGCTGCGCGAAGGGCCGCAACCGTATCCAGGTATCGGACGATACTTCACCGAGGACGGACTGCAATGGAAGGGAACCGGCAAGTATCCGCCTATCCCGACACCGTGGTGTTTTGACCAGTTCACCGCAGATGGGCTTGTCGAAGGTCTGATCGAGGTGTCATTCGATGACGAAGTCGTCCGCTTGAGCGAGGCGGGAAAGGCGTTCCTGGACATCCTTCACCCCGACAATGAAGACCCTGACTGCATGTTGCGCTGGGGCAATCCCACATGGAACACGTACGATGGCGGCATAGGCAGAGACAAACAGAAGAATGTCGATGACTGGGTTTTGCGCTTCTTCCGAAAGATGAAGGTCAGGGTCAATGCGCTCTAATGGCTCATTCTGTAAAACGGTGGTTGGCCGTTGCACCATTGTCGCGTTCTCGCCTTTCAGATGTCAGGGATCAATTTGTTGACACCTGCGAATATCGCCAACACACTTGGATGATAAACAGAGACTCTGAACGATGGCATCTCTCAACGAAGATCAAAAAAGGGCGGCAGCCCACACACGGGGACATGCCGTCGTGCTTGCCGGGCCGGGGACCGGCAAGACAAGCACCCTCATCGCGCGCCATTCCGTACTCGTATCGCGTGGAATCGGCACGCAGAACATTTTCGTCGTGACCTTCACCCAAAAAGCCGCCGAAGAAATCCGCGCGCGCCTCGGGGACAGAGCAGGATCGCGGCCATGGATCGGAACCTTCCATTCTCATTGTCTCAGGTTGCTGAAGCGATTCAACGAGGAGGCTGGACTGCCGAAGACGTTCCGTGTTCTCGATCCCGGAGGACAGCAGAGGGTTCTAAGAGAGCTAGGCGTGGACTGGAACCAGGACGACGGCGACCTCCTCGACATGTTTTCCCGATGGAAGGACGCACTCGTGTCCCCCGACGAAGCCATGTCGGAAGCCTACCGCAAGTCAAGCGTGACCGAGCGGCGGGCAGCGGAGAATTACGGACTCTACGAAAAGCATCTCGCTGAAAAAGGAAATCTGGATTTCTCCGACCTCGTCATCAAGGCCCTTGCTCTTCTGAAGGGATCGAAAACCGTACAGGCATTCGTGGCCCAGAACCTTCCTCATGCGCTCGTGGACGAATTCCAGGACGTGAACAAGGTGCAGGTCGAACTTCTACAGGCCATGACGGCAGCAGGAACGGCCATATGGGCTGTCGGCGACGACGACCAAGCCCTTTATGGCTGGCGGGGGTCCAATGTCTTCTATACCGTGCAATTCGAGAACTACTTCTCTCCTGCGTCGAAGTACACGCTTCAGACGAACTACCGTTGCGATCCGGCGATCTTGAAGGCCGCTTCCATCCTGATAGCGAACAATGCGCACCGCGTGAGAAAACACCTTGGAGCCTCGAAGCCCCACGCGCGAAACGGCGTGATCCGCATCAGCGCTTTCGGAGACGAGCGCGAGGAGGCCACGTGGATCGCTTCCTCCATCGAATCCTATATAGCGAGGGGCGCGAAGGCTAAAGACATAGGCATTCTAGTACGCACGTCGTCCCTGACGCCCATATACAACAAGCCCTCGAACTCCGAAAGATTTCGATGTCGCTGACCGGGGCGGCAAACTTCTGGGACACTCCCGAAGTCAAGGCGGTTTGCGATCTCCTGGAGGCCATCGAAACCGGTGACGAAAAGGTTGGGTATCGATACAAGGGGGGCACCGACCTCATCAGAACGCTCGAAGGCCTGGGTCCTGATCGAACCGCCATTCCAACCGGCCAGTTTCTAGCCGCCCAGCCTCCAGCCAACGCTAGTTCGGAACGGATCGCCTCTTGGGCGGATTCCGTGGAGGCAATCGCCGCCATGTCCGCCGTGTTCCAGAGCGCCGCGGCATTTTCGGCTCATGTCGCGTCCATGTCGGCGATGGTCTCCACACAGGCTGCGGACGGTGTTTCACTAACGACCATCCATTCCTCGAAAGGGCTGGAATACCGCCACGTCTTCATCGCCGGCTGCGAGGCCGCGATCATGCCGCATCGTAAATCGACCGACCGCGAAGAAGAAAGGCGCCTTTTCTACGTAGCGCTGACGCGTTCTAAAGGCGGCGTCGATGTCTCCTACTCTCGGATACGCGCGGGAAAGAAACAGCAACCATCCCCATTCCTCGCGGAAATCAACGCCGCCGGGCGGGAATGCGTACAATGGACGGCATCCACAGAGAATCCGGCAGAGGAGCAAACCACGCGCACGCAGGTTGCCGACACGACACGCCTATCCCCTCCGAAAGCGAGGGTGGCGGAAGAACGCAAAGGCCTTCCGACTGTCTATTTCCGCAAGGACGGCAGTAGAACCCTCGTCCCGCCGGAGGACTAAGGGATGAGGAACCTGAAGAACTCGAAAAAATTTCGTATCTACAAGAACGTAAAACGCGAACTGGGACGGAGATTTCCCTCTGCTTTTCCTCGTGAAGGTCATCGACCGACGCTAAAAATAGGCATCCTCGCCGACATTCGCGAAACCGACGGTCTTGAAATATCCATGACACACTGCCGTAGGTTTCTGAGCATATGGACAAGTTCCACGGCTTATCTCGTCGGGATGACACGGGGCGCTCAAAGAGTAGGACTCGACGGTGCAGTTCACGGGATCGTCAGTGAAACACATCAAAACGAAGCAAGACAGACCCTCATCCGCCGGAAAAGAGCCAAGGCTCGGTTGACATCCTGTCAATCAAAGACCTAAGGTCTTTTGTCAATATAATTGGAAGACACCATGAGCAAGATTTCCGAATTCTGCAACTCCGTTTCCGTTCTCGGACGCCAGTGGGAACTGAAGGAGCAGGTGGAAGGCCCCGAAATCAAAGGAATCAACCCCGCAACGGTGTCCATAGCTGTCAGTCGTGGCTTCGACGCCGAACGGTTTTTCGCGCCGAGACTAAGGACGGAACTTCCCGATCCGTCCATCATGAAAGGCATGGACGATGCCGTTAAGTCTTTCTGCGATGCAGTCGCGGCAAGAAAGCGGATCGCGCTGTACGGAGACTACGATGTCGACGGTGCGACCTCGACATCTCTGATGGTGCGATGGCTTACCGCCATGGGCCAGCCACCGGTTTTCTATATTCCCGACCGCATCAAGGAAGGATACGGTCCCAACTCGGATGCGATCAGACGATTAAAAGAGGAACATGACATCGAGTTCATTCTCTTCCTCGACTGCGGAACCCGGGCGCATGTCCAGCTCGGTGTCGCGGAAAGCCTTGGCATGGAAATCGTGATCATCGACCACCACGAACAGGACGACAACGACCCGCCTGGCATTCTGGTAAACCCGAAAAGGCGTGACGAGACCCGAGAATTCGACTATCTATGCACGGCGGGACTCGCCTTCGTGTTCCTCGTGGCCGTCAACCGCGAGATGCGCAATCGCGGTTTCTTCGACGAGACCCGTCCGGAACCCGACCTGAAGCAATGGCTCGGTATTGTCGCCCTCGGCACGGTCTGCGATATGGTCCCGCTGAAAAAGCTCAATCGCGTCCTCGTAAAGATGGGACTTCCCCTCATGGACCGCATCGCCGGTATCAGGGGATTGCGGTCCGCGAATTCATCGGATCGCGGCGAACCGGAATATAACGAGCGCAATTGCGGGTTCATTTTCGGCCCATGTATCAACGCCGAGGGCCGAATCGGCGATACGAGGTTCCCGACCACCCTCCTGTCTACCGACGATATCGACCTTGCGAACGAGATGGCCATGCGGCTCGTTGACACCAACCGCGAACGGCAGGAGATCACAAAATCAGCACAAACGGCCGCAGTCGAAATCGCGACGACACAGCTCGTGGACGATAGCACGATCGTCATACACAGCGACGACTGGCACCCGGGCATTGTCGGTATCGTGGCAAGCAAGGTGAAGGATGCCGTTAACAAACCGACCGTCATCATCGGTAACGGCGGTTCCGGGTCGTGCCGTTCCGTCACGGGCTACAGCATAGGCGCGGCGGTGGACGCGGCGCTCGCAGCCGGTATCATCGACAAGGGCGGCGGCCACATGATGGCGGCGGGACTGCACGTAAAACCCGATAGGATCGAGGAACTGCGCCAGTTGCTGTGTTCCAAATCGGACGGTTTCGTAGCCCCTCCGATCGAAGTGGACATGGCTATCCCGTGCGGCGCGCTCACTCCGAAGTTCATCGAAGACATGGAGATGCTCCGTCCGTTCGGAATGGAAAACCCGCAGCCAAGGCTCGCGATCGTCGGCGGTCTTGTAACCGGAGTGAGGGTGCTGAAAGACGCTCACATCCAGCTTAACATCGCAGGACGTCTCGGATCGTGCCGGGCGATGCTTTTCAACGGCGCGGGAACGCCGCTAGGCGAAGCCTTGCGGCTTACGGAAGACTGCCTCGTCGATGTTTACGGTCGCGCACGGCTGGATTTCTGGGGCGGCCGGAACCAGCCCGTTTTACTCATCGAAGACGCCATGGTACGCGAAGCCGTCCAGGAAGAAGCCGCCGCCTGATTGCCGCCTACGAGAAGACCGGACCTGGGGCATTGTCGTTCACGGTCTGGTCTTCAACCCGGAATTTCGCCCGAAAATTGTGTTCCATGGCAAATGGTATGCATGAATACGGGTCGTTGAACACCAGCGCGCTTCCCCTACGCATGAAGTTATCCGACCTCAGGTCCAGGCGATTATCCAAACCCATCAAGAAACTGGAAAATCCAGGTAACTGACTTTCCAGAGAATCGAGTTCCTCCCGCTTCCCCGCCAAGATGGTGTCGATTACGGTCTCTACCGTATCAGACAGCGGAGAACCATACTCTATGCGATCCAGCCGTTCGCAAACCGCGACGAACACGCCGTTTATCTCTCCTATCCATTCGACTTCCGGTGCGAAAGGAGACCGCTGGGTATCGTCTTCCGATGCGGACATAATCTGATCCGCATAGAGAAACCATCCATCAGGATATCCGCTAACCCTGACGACAGATGCGCTATCGACGGGATGGGCGAAGACACTGGCCGCAGTCCCGGAATCGAGATGTCGAAGATTTTCGAAAGCCCATTCCATTGGGTCGTCAGACTGCAGAATGCCCTCAAGCCCCTTCAACGCTGCCGACATGACGTGCCTCCCAAACCTTGGGAAACATCCTGTCGTGAGCAACCGCGGAGTTCAAGCGCCGGATGTCAGCGGCAATCGTACGCGAGACCTCGAGCGACAACAGGAAGTCCGCCGGCGGTCGTTACCGTAACCTCCACCACCGAACATCCGTCTTCCACGCGACGGCTCTCTCCGAAGTAAACCCTGCCCGCCTCGTCCTCGAAGCTAGCCGACCCGACCCTGGAGGCTTCTCGCACCATCCTGTCAAAGGATGGACGGTTGTCCTGTCTTACGGCTTTGTCCGCCCATTCGGATCGTACGGCATGACGCTGTGTGGACCCGTGCACCGTTTTCTCTGTCGACTGACGATCAAACGCCGAGGAATCCTCTGCGTTGTTCAGACTCGCGTTCCTGTCGGGTCTTGAAGAATACGCACGCCGCTGCCCCCGTGTCTGCACGGGAGGGTCCTTTGGCGTCGCCTTCCGGAATTCGTCGCGACTGTCGTCGGCAGTCGACGAGGGCATTCCCGACTTATGCTCGTCTTCGGGGGAGGGCAGGGGAGACGATCTCACGACCTGATCATGCCGGACAGGGCGGGCGGAACCCCAATCCGGGTTTTGTGGTCGCCACTCTTCGGACTGGTGTTTTTTACCTGAAGCCGGGACGTAGGGTTTCCAATCGGAGGCGGGCGCGACCCGGATTTCTTCCCGCGGAACAGGTACTTCATAGTGGAACCGCGCGGGAGAACAACCTGCCGCCAAAGATGCGGCGAGGACAACGAGCGTAACGTGAAGAGCTTTCATAGTCTTGAAATCCAGATTTTCTGGAAATCATGACCTCAGATAGGCCTTTCGTCCAGAGGCTGACACCAAAAGCTCAACGGTTCCTGCCGTCTCGTCTGGGCGGCGGGCTAATACCAAGACGCGCAAGAAAGGCGAGAACAGAGTCCTCCGGGTGTATCGCGCGCCGGAGGTTGGAGGCGGCCTCTTCAAGAGCGGCGCGCCGACGAGCCTCCGGTATGAGCGCCCATAGCTGCCCGGAAATAGATGGTGGACAGATAGGCGGTTCCTCTGCCTCGATTTCCTCGACTTCCTTAGTGTCCATTTTTTAGCCTTTGACGACGACTTCTCCGGCAGGCAGAATTCAATTCCTGCGGTGCCTCTGGATAACAGGATCGAACCTTGTTGACAAGGACACCGCGACCATATTTAAAGAACTCGCATCATTATATAGGAATGGCGTCTTGAGTAAAACCGACGACGAAATCGATATTGACGACATCGCTTCCATTTTCGGAGGTGAAGCGGTCGATAGCGAAACCGTGTCGGACTCGGTCGTGGAACATATGTACAAGCCCACCGAGTCGGTCTTCGGAGCGGTTGCGCAACGCATGGTCGACTCGGGATGGTCCATCTTTCCGCAGGAAATGTCGGGAAACCGTCGGCCCGGAAAAATCGACGGCGACATGATCCGCTGGTCGGAACAGCATGACTTGGCGAACAGAAAACCCAGCCCTTCTTTCCTCAGGAAGTGCATAGCGCAATGCGCCTCGTTGAATGTCGCGGTAGTGTTGGGGCCAGCCTCCGGAAACACGTTCATCATCGACATGGACGTCGTGGAAGAAGAACTCAGCCAGCAAATTCAGCAACTCGCAGTTCGCATTCTCGGAGACACCCCTCTCAAGCGTGTCGGACGGTGGCCGAAAATGGCCTACGTGTATCGCCACGCCGAAGAGGACGAAATTCCCAGCCGGACCCTTCACTTCGTCAGGACCGACCATCCCGAAAACCCGGAAGGCGACGACCAGCTAGTGGAAGTTATCAGCTCCGGAAAGGCCATGACGTTTTACGGCAAGCACCACAAGACGGGACGGTACTTCCGTTGGGTCGAAGGCTGCACGCCCGTGACGCATGGTCCGGAGACGGTGCCGGTGGTGACATCGGCCCAACTCGGAGATTTTCTGGACGCGGTCGACAGCATTCGTCCGTTCAGCAAGTCAGCATCCTTCGACATGTCGTCCGTCTCGTGGGAGTGGGACGAAAACGCCAAGGTTCACAAGCCGCGCATCCGATCCCACGGCTCGGCTTCCGACTGGACGGAAAACGAGGACGGAAAGGTATCGGACGGCCGCGAAGCGTATCTCACGCGGCTCGCGATGCGCGTCGTCACGGCCAACCCGAGCATGATCGGGAGCCCGATAGGCATCGAGACACTAGTCAAAACGACGGTGGAAATGTTCACGGAAACCGCGGAAGTTACGGGGCGGTGGCGTGGCAACCAGCTTCTTCGCGAGACCAAGTCGAAAGTCAGCCGTTTCGCGAAACTGATGGCCAGCGGCAAACTGAAACCCTCCTCCCCGGTCAAGAACGACAAAGGCGAGTACGTTTCGTCCGCCTCTTCCCGCGGGTTCGTCCCTCCGCAACCGCGAGACCCCGACGGGGACAGTCTCGATTTCCTTCCCCCGTTCGTCGATCCGAACGCGCCAGGCTTCGACTTCCGGGCGAAGCACCAGCGTAGGCCGATGCGTATCGAACTTGTGGAGTCGACCCCTGAAGAAATCGAGCGGAAGCGGAAGGAGAGGGCCATCTCCCGCGACCGCACCCACATTGCCAGAAGCGTCGCCGAAGGCGTTGACCAGGCATTCACGACGTTCTGGGACGTGGTCTACGACAGGGACAGGACGGACACCCGCGTGGACATCGTAAAAGCTCCGACAGGGGCCGGGAAAACGTCCAGAAGCATCGCCTTCATCGCGGCCGATCCGAGAACCTACGAGGACTACTGGACAAGGGACGAACACGGTGTCCTGGTGAACAAGGGCCGCGCTCCTATCCTCGTGCTCATGCCGACATACACGAACATCGAAGAGCTGCGCCACAGGGCCCAGGTCCTCAATCTCGACGGGTCGTTGTCCGACAAGGACCTCATGAAGCAGGCCGCGGAAATGGACCTGTACAAGGAGGACGAACTCGAAGGCCGTCTGGCCGACCTTCGGCGGGATGCCCGCAACGCCGGTCTGGAAACCATGATCTACAGCGGAAAGCTCAAAGCGGGCTGCAAGGTCGCCGACAAGGTGCAAATGGCAATGGCGGCAGGATTGGGAACGTCCGGTTTCTGCCACACGGACGAGGAGAAAGACAAGGACGGCAACGTCAAGACTCCCGAGAAGTTCTGCCCCTTCTATCATCACTACGAGCAGAATCCGGACAAATCGTGGAGGGGATGCCCGGCGATCGAACAGCGCAAGAAGATCGAAAACTGTCACGTCGTTTTCCTTCCTCACGCCTTTCTCGCCCTTCAGATACCCGAGGAGTTGAAGAACGTCAGGGCGGTAGTTGCGGACGAACGCATCCACCACCTTTTCCTCCACACGATCACCTTCGACATGGCGGTTTTCGCCTCTCCGCGCAAACCGCCTCGCCTGACGAAAAAGGAAGTGGAGGCAGGTGTCGTTGCCGACGAATTCCAGCATGACCGTCTCGCGGCCGTCGGCGAAGCCATTTATGCCTTGAAAACAGGGGGCGACGCGGCGGAGGCGCTTCTCGACAAGGCCTACAAGATGCCGAACGGAGTCGCTACGGTAACCCGGTGGATCGACGCCGCCATTCGTTCGTGCGGTGCCTCCATGGCGAAAGACGACTCGATTTCGCCCACTATCTCGATGGAGGAACTGGCCGAGGTGTGCGCACGCCCGACCGGTCTCGCCGTGCGAGAAGAACACCGTTTCTGGAAGATCGTGAAAGAACGGTTCGAGGCGCGAAAAATAGAAAGGGTCATGGAGGACCTGTGCCGGGTGCCGGGAGGTGAGTACGACCCGACGAAGAGACAGACCCGCGGCGACAGGGACATGCGTATCCAGCTATACCGTGACGAAGTCGAGGAAGGCGTGTTCACCGAGAGTATTCGTATCTCCTGGCGCGAGACCCCGAACTGGGTGGATCGGCCCCTTATGCTACTGGACGCATCGGCTGCTCCGGAGATGATCAAGAAAATCTGGGACGGCAAGGAAGTGGTGGTCCACGACATTCCTGCCGCTCTTAACGTCCGCATCGTTGGTGTCGCCGACAGAACCTATTCGAACTCTTCGGTCATAGCAAAGCCAAGCGCCAGCCAGAGAGAGAAAGTCCAGTCCGGAAAACTGCTCGCGAAAATCCGCAAGGCCCTATCCGTGATTTCGGGTTATTACGGCTTTAGCCGGGTCGTCGCCGGAGGTTCGATCCTTGCAAGACGCGCCGTCAATACGAACTGGGAAGGTCCGCATAATATCGACTGGTGTCACTACGGCGCGATGCGCGGCCTTGACTTCGCGAAGTATCACGCGGCTGCCATCTCGGTCGGTCGAATGGAGCTGCCCGTGCGGATTATCGACGGTCTTGTCGCCGCGCTGACCTACGACGACGATGTACCCGAATTGCCATTCGACAAATTCGGAACAGGCCTGACGGAAACAGGACAGCCTCTCCTTATCCCGTCCGAGAACCAGCTGGTTCGCATGCGTTCGGGTCACGACCTCTACATGCCCGTCCCGACTTTCCCGGGAAAATGGGGGCGGATGATCCAGAGGCAGTACCGAGAGGAAGAACTCCTGCAGTTCCTCGGGCGGCTCCGCCCGGTTTACCGCGAGGGAGACGCGCCGATCTGGTTTTCACTCTGCTCTGTCATGCCCGAAGAGGTCATCGTCGATGACCTGATCAACATCGGCGACCTCATCAAACGCAACGACAAGGAAACCGCTGTCTGGGATGCACTGCGTCGTTGCCAGGGAATCCTGGACGTCGAGGTGGCTTCGAAAGTGTGTGACGACATGTTCCCCCATGCGGATCGCGTCGCGAGACAGTTCGCATGGGAAGGAATGAACCCGGTGACGGGGGAACTCGAAAAGCGCGTCGCCTGGTCCATCATCGCGATGAAATGGAAGGACGAGAACGGCAAGGAAGGGTACTCTTTCGCACGAGGCGACATCGCCGATCCCGAAGACGCGTTACGTAACGCTCGAGCGAGATACGAGCTTCCCGCGCTTGTCCATGTCGAGAAAGTCTCGCAGTCCAGGGGGCAGACCGCCGCCAGGGGTCGCAATCCCGATACAATCGAGGAACAACTCGGGACCCTGCTGGAAAGACGCGCCATGGAAGAACGGCAACAGGTGGAAGTCGCCGTCAAACTTCTCATGGCAACGGATGCCGATGCACTGCGCCACCTGAAATCCAAGATGGAACGGCCGGTTCCGATCGTGATGCCCACGGGCCTTCGACAGGACGACGAGGATATGCGGAGCCAGCAGATCACCAGCAATCTGATCGAGATCGAGGCCGCGGCGGCCATCGAGGCCTTGTGGAGATCGAAGGGCTACGATGTGGACGGAACCGGCAAAGTTGATTCCGAGGCCCAGCCAGGTAGCGGTGCCGTACTTGATGAAAGGCTCGTGGCCATGGGCAACCGGACAGACGATAAAGCACAGGAGTTCGACCTCTACCGCTTCGACGAGATCGATCTTTCCATCCCGTTCTAGCAGGGAGCGTTGACCGCGCTCCGCGCGGAAACCATTCCATGCAGTCGTCAAAGACCCTACCCGGTTTCCTGTGGGGAAACCGGGTAGGGTCTCAAGCATCGAAGCAATCCTTCTTCAATAACCGGAACGACTCTTCCATTTGCCTTCCGCGTGGACTTCGTCCAGGAGAAGCGGGCGCTCCTCTCGTCGCAACGCCATGAGTTTGCCGACTGCACGGGCCCCTGCGTCGGCCTGCATGTAAGCCAAAGTCGTTTTTATTCCGCCTTCCTCGGGTTCGGTAGCTTTGACCTTGAAGGGCCATGCGTGTATCTGCATGTCCACCACCTGCGGGTCGGCAAGCTTTACGAAAGAGTAATTGGCAAAAACGACTGCGTCGGGTCCTATCCCATAGGCGGAAGCTTCCGACCACGGCACGACGAGTTTACCCGTTATGGAACGTAGCTCGTAAGGTTCGGTGGCGTCCTTGAAAACCTCCCTGTCCTCTCTGGATATCCTTTTCAGGATATCGGCCACCTGCTTCGGTTCCACGAGAGAGGCCGGAATTTTCCAGACGTCGCGCTCTGGCTTGAGGCCGCACATCTGGCCGAGGTAGTAGTGCTGTGGATGACCGCCCGGAAGCATGATCCGTATGCCTCCGGCGGCGAACTTCACCTCGTAACGCCGTGACGCGCATGCGTAGTTCACGAACATGCCGACAATAGCCTTCCACTCGGGAAAAGCCATGCGGTAAAGTTCGTCTTCTATGGCCTTTACGATAACGTCCGGATTGGCGGAGGCCTTGGAAAACTCGATGACCCACCGCTTCTTGTTGCCGTCGGTCTTGAACCCGGCACGGAACCGCTTTTTGACGAACGATCCGAGTTCGCGCATTTCGAAAGGCACGTATAGCTCGATCCGATCATCGTCGACATACGCCTCGACCGTAGCGAAATCTATCATTCCCATCTCGTCCTCCTGAATTAAATTCTAGACCACGGCCCGACATGACGGCAACATCGGCGATAATTGAAGGAGTCAAACTCCTCAAATCCTGTTGACGTCTTTGTTTTCCGATGCAAACATTGCTGACAAAACACCGTAAAAGAACCACTGGAGCCAGAAATGACACCCGCACCTCAGAAAAAATGCACGATCGTCGGTTCCAACAAAGGCGGCGTAGGCAAATCCACGATTTCCCTCATGCAGACGATGATCTACGACAACGCCGGCTTCCCGCTGAAGCTCGTGGAAATCGACAACGAACGAAAGCTTTCCGCCCTTCTCGGGGATCGCGTCGATCTGCCGCTCGATGCCTTCATCAAGATTTCGGATGCCAGCAGGGACCGTCACGCCTCGGAATCGTATTACAACAAAGTCTACGGCATGATGACCGAGACCGACAGCCTGATCGACTTCGGCGCGAACGTCACAAACACGTTCTTCGACTGGTTCACCCAGTGCGAAATGGGCTATTTCGCGGCGGAAGACAACATTTCCTTCCGTTTCGTGGCCTGCGCTTCGCCTGACGAGCAGGCCATCACCGCGGCTATCTCCGCCGTCGAGAAGGCCGAGGCGGCGCTGGGACCGACAGCGGAATATTTCGTCGTTCTCAACGACATATACGGTCAATCCGGCTTCGCGCCGTACTACGAGAACCCGAAGTACAAGGCGCTGCTCGAACTCGAGGAACGCGGCAGGATCAAGATACTGAAGATCAACTACTGCGACAGCCTCCTCTTCGAACACGGCAAGGCCATGCACCTGACGCCGATGGAAATTATCGCCCGTGCGGAAGAGGTCGCCGCCAAGATCGGCCTCGATCCCATCGCTACCCGCGTCCATCGTCTCAAACTGATGCGCTGGATGGCCGAGACACAGAAGGCGATCGATCCGCTTCTCCTCGTCTACAACTTCGCCCCGGCCGCCTGAAGGATTGGATGAAATGACGTTCAAACCGCTTATATCGGAAGAGGAATTCCGTCTGGCGGAAGCCGAAATCGAGGCCGCAGCGGCAGAAGTAGCGGACGTTAGCTCTTCCAGGAACGAACAAAACAACGAGCCTGCGCGTGTCCATCACGTGCAGGCGAACCTCAAGCTGACTCCGAAAGCGGTTCCGGCCGTTAAGACACTTCTAGCCGCCTTCGGGTTCGACCGCGGCAGAAAGAGGATCGAAACCTACAATCGCATTGTCCGTACGCTCTCCCTCGGCCTTGAGTCGGGTCTCATGGACAATGACAGCCCCGACGGCGGAAAAGAGTACATGCTTGCCATGAGGCTTTATGCCATCTGTGCCGACCAAAGGACCAAGGATGATGAACTGTCGGTAATCCTCGGATGGATGCAGGCTATAGTCTCGATGAACTGCCAAGGCATAACGCTGGAACGGGTCAGAGCCGCCTGATGCGTTCCATAAGACGTGGAACTCAACCGTGCTTCCCGAATGCTGGTGCAGGGCGGTTGCGTTCATGTGGATCACCAGCGAGTGTCGCACCGCTGATAGCCTCGACGTAACTGACATCGAATCCAAGGCGACGAAGCCCGTCCATGTCCACGCTCCCCGGCATGTCGGGTATCAGCGAGATGCGAGGCTTGTACGTCGATTTTTTCTTGATTCCGTTAGGCGCGAATACCGGCAGGGACACGTATTCCTTTTTCTTCTTCGCCTTCTTCTCCTCTTCCGAGACCATGGCTTCCAGTTCCAGCGTATCCCGGATTACCGCGGCGGCCTCTTCCATGTTGCCTCCCTGCAACTCGTAGAGCCGCAGTATAGCGTCGAGCGCTTTCTTCAGCTTCTCGTCGTTGGGGGGAGGGGCCTGGAAATCCATCGAGCTTCCGCCAGCCCGGTCAAAATTGTCGAGAGCGCGTTTAACCTGCACGATCCGGGTCCAGAACGTGTCGGGATCGTTGGCGATGCGGAAGGATTTCGGCCCTGGGACCCCGGTAATCTCGATTCCAAGAGACCGAACGGCCTCAATAAGATCGTATGCTTCCTGTCTCATCGAGCTTACTCCGTAACCAAGTCTATTCTTGGGCAGCCTGATGAACAGGTCAAACATTTAAAGACCAAACTTAAGAAAAACCATTCCAGGTTATTGCCAATTCTTTAATTTCATTGCTCACTTGAAGTAATAAATAAAAAGTCTTGCGAGGACACATGCCTGAACAGGGTTCCATAGCGATCACGGCGCGGGGAGACGGCACGAGATGGTACGGGCGCGTCTGTATACCACAGTCCCTGGCCCATCAAGCAAATCTATCGGCCGGAATGCGGGTGACGGCTAAATGCACCAGCGGGTATATCGTCATCGTTCCTGACGAAAACGGACGCATCAAGTTTCCCGGCACCACGGGCAAGTCAAATCCCCGTCATGCGTTCGAAGCCGCCACCACGACACTCGGGCTACGCGAAGTCCTCGTAAAACAGTCCACCGCCCAAATTTTCGTGAAAGACGGTCGAATTCACGTCAGGGTTCCGACCGAATGCGTTTCCACAGAGATAAAGACACGTAAGAGAGCGCGGAAAACGGAAATCAAACCACCCGTAACTTCGCCAAAGCCCATACTGACACCCGTCCAGGGCATCTACGGAGCTACCGCCGCGGTCGTCATAGAGGCCAACCGCGCCGGGAAGAAGGTAAGGCCCATGGAGGCGGAGGAAATCGTGGCCCTCCTCCAGGAGGCCGGTCACGAGGTCAAACCACTCGGACCGAGACTATATCTGTTTCAAGGAAAAACCAGTAACATATCGGACTTGCTGGAAGCGGCGAACAAGCATGCCGCAAAACAGGGCGAGGGTACGATCATTCTTGAAATGAGGACTTGAGGTCACGGCATTGGGCATAGAGTACATCGAAGGCGATCTGCTTGCGTCGGACGAAGGCGTCGTAATCCACGGATGCAACATCCGTGGCGGATTCGATACGGGTTTCGCAGGAGTGGTAAGGAAACGCCATCCGGCCGCGCTGGACGCCTACATGAAACATCACCGCGCGGGTTCCCTGATACTCGGATCGGTCATTTGGGCTTTTGACGGGAAACGACTCGTCGGAAACGCGCTCACGCAGCCGACATACGGACGCAGCGGGCAGCATGTGTCGTACGAGGCGGTCAGGTCCTGCATGCTCGCAGTCGCCGACGCGGCGCGCAACGGCATTCTAGGCACGCCTTTCAGAGGAGGTTTCGACCGGGTATCCATGCCGCTCATCGGATCGCAACGAGGCGGCGGTGACTGGGCCACTATAGAACGAATTATAGAGGAGACAATCGGGCACCTCACCACCGTGGTATACGTTCTTCCGGGACACAAACCAACTGCCGCCGAACTGGGATCAAGACCCCGGCGTTGACAATTTCACGTACGGTGATAGAAAGACTCCGACCTACAGTAGCAAGGATCGGAGTCGACGATGGGAAAATACTGGAATCTTGGCCTTTACGACCGTTCCCAGCTCGGTGCCAGCGATTCACAGCTTCGCTATCTTGAATCCCTTTACGGGAGAAGCTTTCGGGGACACGGACTCACCGCCGCCGAAGCTTCCCGGCTGATCGAAGAAGGCCTCGAAAAGAGGGGCGCTTCCCGTAGCGGACTTTCGACAGTCGCTGACCAGATTTTCACCCACATGATGAAACGCGCGATCGAGGAAGCGAATGCGGCCGGCGATGCATGGCTTGCCAAGCATCCCGATCCGAAGTTCATCGTGAATACCGCCGAAGGCCCCGTCGCAGTTCATGGAAAGATCGGGTACGCCTACATAACCGCTCCGAAACGGGGGAGCGGTCTGGCGAAATGGCTTGAAGAACACGGCTTCAACGATCGTCGCAACCAGAAGGTCCTGTCGATCCACCACAGACATGCGGAACGTCTCGAAGGCGAATTGCTACTCGAATGTGCTATCGCCGCTCTTCGCGTGCTCATGGGCGCCCAGGCGGAAATCGGCGAGATCAGGGTCCTCTACCGCTGTGAAGAAGAAGGTTTTAGAAGGGCCGCCGCTTAGGTTCGGATTGCCTATCCGAACCTCCTCACTTTTTCGCGGAACTCGCCCACGATAGGCGAGGTATGCCCGAAGACGCTTGCCCGGAACATTTCCGAAATCTGCACCACGGTGGACACGTAGTCCGCGACCTGCCCATCGACGTTGACGATATCGATCTTGCGAACCTTGTCCGAGGTCACCCAGTCACGACAGTCACCGGCGTAGTCGCAACCATCCTTGTGGATGCGAAACACTATGACCTGCTCGTATCCCAGCTCGTCTACGATCCCTTCAGCCTCTCCGTTTCCTCCGCAATCGGGATTTATGACGATGGAAACCCGGGAATTCCTGATCCGTTCGCAAAGCATGTCCGTTACGACATCAGGCCCGAACTCGGCACGAAGCGAGTCTCCGACCTGAATGTAAGCCTGCCGCGGAGAAAGGCCGCCGAATTCGGGCAGGGGCGTGTCTTTGATCGTACGATCCTCGTAGCGGTCAAAGGGGACAGTCAAACCGTATCTCCGATGAGTTTCCTCTTTCACCGGAACCGTGAACCTGAATACGGCGCTGTCTTCTCCGAATGCCTTCGTAAGCGCGGCGGCCGCCGTGTCCTTTCCGCAATACTTCGGGCCATTGAACAGTATCGCGATTTTCATCGGTGTCATGCGGTTTCTCCATTCGTATGAAAATGGTGACGGACGCTGAGTATGGATGTCAACGAAATAATGGACTTCACTCAGCCAAACTCACGACCCTATCGGATAGGGCGGACGGTTGGCTCTTTCTTCCCTTCTTCTTCTTTGCCCATTCGGGTCTTTCAGCCAGATCGAATTCGGTCGGGCCATCATGTCCTCTTTCCCACACGCACCAAATGACTTCCATGGTCGGGCGTTTTAGGTTGAGGAAGTCTGGACGCCAAGTCAGCGCGATGATCCGAGAGGGGCGAATTCTGTGGAAAATCTCTCTCCTGTTATCAGCATGCCAGAAGGTCGATTTCAAAAGCATGGCCATTCGATCGGGGCCAAGCCCCCATAGATGTTCGATAATCGCAGGCGCTATGTTGAAGGGCGGATTGGTGACAACGTTCGGGGCAAGAAGAGACTTCAGACGAAGTACGTCGAAGCTCCTGCCGTGTCCAACACCATACCCCCGATCGTGAAGGTCCGTCCCATAGACGTCGTATCCGTAATCCTCCTCCGCGACTTTCGCCAAGGAGCCATCGCCGCAGCAGGGTTCATAGATAGCGCCCTCGAACCGCACCCTGTCGAAGAGGGCGCATGTCACGTCCTTGGGAGTAGGATACCAGTCCGCTTCCTGGCGCGGTCGTTGTTCTGCCCTGCCCAGTTTTCCTCCGGCCATAGCCGCTCCTACGCCAATGGCCATCAGTCTTCATCCTCTCCGTCTATCAGCAGTCCAAGCAGTTCGTGGGTAAGTCCGCCCGTCGAAGTCGCAGACGATCCTTCGTCTCCTCCATCATCGAGGTCGTCGGCATCGGGCAACGCAGCCGACGTGAGACTTGCCGCGCGGGAAATATCGTCCCTGCTGGCACTGCCCCAATGCTCGTCCTCGTCCTTGCGCTGGATGTCGATGGCTTCTTCGATTTCGCTGTCGAGCTGGGCCGAAGTCATGCGGTCTTCGTCGTATTCGAGGGTCGCCAATGCGCTCATGACAGCGCGGTTGTTCGATATGCGGTTTGCCATGCCGTGGAACCTGTCCTCGTCGACTTCGACACCATGAGGAACGTCCTTGCGCAACTTCGGCTGCTTGAAGGGCCTGACCGGTTGCGAAATAGGCTCTGAACGAGCGAATTCGTCGGGAATGCCGTCCCTGTACTGACGGGGAGAGAAGCCGTCCCTGTCGCCGAAGTAATCGGCAGCCCCGGCGGCGAAGCCATCGCGGGACCCGCCACCTTCGCGAGGAACGAACTCAGGCTGCCGCCCGCCATGAAAAGCGCGATCGCCGAAATAGTCGTCCATGCCAGGCCCCATGTCGGAAAGTCCAGGACGGGAAGCGTCGCGCGGGTAGCCGGACATATCGCCGGAACGGCCAGGCATCGTGGGACGACCCGAACGTACGCCATCGTTGTAGATGTCGTTGATGCCCTGGTTGACCTCCATCAGACGTCCGAAAGCTATGCACGAGGCCTCGACCGGGTTAGGTACCCGTCCCTTGCTCTTGGCCAGCTGCTCATACGTTCTGTGGACCACTTCGATTTCCGTGGGCGCGGAAACATTCTTCAGTGCGTTCTGTTCATCGACCTTCATCTTTTCCATGAACTCTTCGCTGACGAGGAGTTCCACGATTTCCGGCAGCCTCTGCTGGCTTTCCAGCATGTCGCGGTTCGGTTTGGCGACCGTGATGAAATGGTTCGGACGCAGTTGCAGTTTACGCTTGTTGAGCGACCCCTCCGGAGCCGCGTAGAAGCTCTTGGCGCGGACGAGCCACTCCTTGTGGAGGATGTGCATTTCGCCCTCGTCTTGGGCTTTGAGGTCCGTAGGATTGACGCGATCTATAGCCTCGAGGCGGGCTTCCATATTGTCGCTATACGTCTTGCCCAACTCGCCAGGCTGTCCGGAGTAAGCTCCAAGCTGGGCACGGTAGACCTTGCCGGCGGCGTCGATGGCGATCTTCGCTGTATCGGGGTCTTCCGTTCTCATGATGATCTTCGTATTGGTGTTGCCCTGCACCGATCCGAAGACCTTTTCATTGAGGCGCTTCATCGCGTTGATGTCCTGCCCGGCGAAGACCATGGCGAAGCCCAGCGAACGCGCCTGGGCCGCCATGAGGTCCATACCGTCCACCATGTAATACCCCACCTCGTCCAGGACGACGATAAACGGTGACGGCGAATTCGTCGGACGGTTTTCGACGATTTCGCTCCAGTTGCCTTCGACCTTGTTTCCGAGCGTGCCGCCCATCATGCCTTTGAGAGTGGCCACGACGATTTTGCCAAGGTTCGCGATTTCGTCTTTCGACTTCTCGAGGGCAGGCAGCATGATCACGAGAATACGTCGGTTAAGCACCACATCTGCCATATCGACCTCGGCGTGAGGCGTATGGAAGATGTGACCGTACACGTCTGCAAGCGACCCGAGTATTTTCGTGAACTGCATCTCCAGGTAGCCGTGCTGGTCGAGAGTTGTCTGGCTCTGGTTGTATCCCTGGCTCTCCTTGTAACCGGGCAACGAGGTCAGGTAGCTCTTGATGGACTTCCGAATCGGAGGCGGCATCTGCTCGTACTGCTCGTCGTTGGAGAGATCGATAATCCGTTTCAGTTGCAGATGGTCGCGAATTTCAGAAACGTTGAGATCGATGAGTTGCTGGTCTCGCATCCATGTCAAGGCGCGCATGACACCTGTGAACATAGCCGTGGCGCGGCCTTTCCACATGGCGCCGTCACCGCCGGTGTCGTCCATTAGGCCGACGACCATCTGGGTGAGACCATCGGCGGAACCTGTCGCAAACGGATTGAGGGTATTCGACCGCTTTTCGCCGTAAGACATGCCGACATCGGCATTACCCGTCATATAATTCAAGACGAGAAGGTCGTCTTCACGCCCGAAACGACGTGCGAGAGCGTAGACCTTGGCGAAGAGAGCGACGTCACCCTTGCCGTCGCAGAAAAGAAAACCCGATCCCCATGACACCGCGTTTGAAACGAAACCGAGAAGAGCTTCCGTCTTTCCGGCACCCGTCGTCCCAAGGACGAGAAAGTGCTGTCGGCAATCACTGTTCGTAAGCCAGACTTCTTTACCTGTCCGAAGCTCGTTGCCAAGGAAGAAAATCCCGCCGGCGGCCTGCGCCGAACCATCTGCCGGACTGCGCTCGTGGGCATCCAGCAACGAGGACTGCACGGGTAGCTTCAGGGGAGCCGTTTCGACCCGCCTCAACCCATACCAGGCGAAGAGAGCCGTGATCAGGAGGCATATATCGGCAACGGCAGGAAAGATGAATGCGACAACAGCAAAAGCCAGTATGAACGTAGTCATATTGGTGGGTATTTTAAGCCAATCCACGGCCCGGACTACCATCGGGCGCGTATCGCGAACTATATTCTCTTCGCGAATTTCGTTCTTCGACAGCGAGCCTCTAATTTGCTTCTGCGACATTTACTTTAGTCCTGCCCGTTCTATTTTGATCATTATTGCCGTGAAGAATGTCGATGGCAACTTGTACTTATTAATACTGTCGCCGCTCGCTGTCGCAGGAATGCCACCTTCCTGGATAATTCAAGACTCCGGTGGCCTGAAAATTCAAAAATCAAAGAATTCGGCCTTGCGCGGGGTCTTTTTTTGTTGTTGGATTTTGTGGCTCCCAACAGGAAGCGAAGACCTCATTTGTCCCGGAGATTACGCATGAACAGCAAACCCATGTCTGCGAGCAGCAAGATACAGAACTCGAAGCCGATACAACGCCGTCGCCGGCGAATCCGTCCCCCTGAAGGCCACCCCACTGATGCCGAACTCATCGCCGCATACAAGGGTTCCGTAACGAAATGTCCAGACGGCCGCGCCATGGGGTCGATCAAATCCAGCGATTTCGGACTCTCGCTCTAATCCCGCAATCCGTGTCCTTGACAGCATGTCGCTAAAGGCCCCGGAACCGGGCCTTTAGCGACTATTCGTCATAGACCGTTGAATTAGAGCTTGTCCCATAATTCATTTCGTTGACACGGCTGCGAGGCGCTTGACGATTATCATCGCCGCCTAGCATTCGCGGCTTGGAGACTGTCTCTCAAAGGCAAGGCGGCATACAAAGATGATCTTTAACTTCGTTGCGTCCGTCGTGTTTGGTTCTGTTGGTGTCACTCTCCTACGGATCGCTTTCCACATCGCAAGCCAACCTCCTGCGAGAGATGCTCCTGGAATTGTCTACAATTCACTTGAAAACCGCATTGAACCAAAAGTGCGGAAACAGCCCGTTCGCCCGGTCCGCTAACGCCGAATGACCAATAGCCCTTTTATCCCCGCGAGTTACGCGACTTCACCTTGTCACTTGAACGCGACAAGCACTTTCTCGGGCATCGCTTTCTCGCCGGGACCCGGATAGACCTTGCGGTTCAGCTCGTAATGGGGCTTGTCTACGAGCTTCTTCCAGCTACCGCCCCAGTCGATAGGTATACCCAACTCCTCAGAGGCGAGTTTCATGGCGCGCTTGATCTCGTCAAAACCCTTCAAGTTCCGGAAGTTCGGTTGCCCTTCGTCATCCACCGGAACCAGATCGATCGCGTAACCGATCGTATGCCGACCCAGTTTCGCCTTCGAAGCTCCTTTGCGCTTGAGCTTCCGCTGCATCTCGGCGCTTCTCATGCCACCGTTTTTCGGAACCACCTGGAATTTATGGTCGCTTATCTCGACAGCACGAGCCACTACTTTAAGCAGATCGGGATGGATACCCTGAACGATACGTAACGATTCAGCGTTGAACCGCTGTAGGGGAAGGTAGGAAGGCCCGAAATTTCGGGTTCCGAACGGCTTCGCCTCGAATTTCGGCATCCGTTCTTCGTCGGATAGCAGAGATGAGGAAGGCCCGGCCCCACGCTCCCCGCCAATGCGGGTCGAAAGCGGGTTACCTTTCTTTCCCGGCACGGCATCCACCGTGCCGGTCTCGATCATTCTCGATCTGACTTTGGAAAGAATGCCGACGGACGGCTCATCACCAGCGGAAGCAACACGATCAAGCCACGTCGAGGATAGTTTGATGGAGGCCGTCTTGATACCGTCGAGATCGGTGTCGGCGACATCGAGGCGACCGTCTGCCCGGCACTTTGCAATGTAATGGGGTGTTTTCGCCGATACATTCCACGCGAAGGAAGCCGCAGGAGACATATGTCTGGAAGAAAGCGCTCGCAAGGTATCGTCGTTGGCGCCTCCGCGCACGGCCATGAGCGACGCAAAGGCAAAGGCCGTCGATCTGTCGTTACTGACGAGGGCGTGTCCCGCCATCACCCATGCGTCCGAAGCCATCGAAATTGAGGACTGCGGCGCTTTGGAATATATGTCGACACGATGCGGCCCACTGACAAGTACCGTATTGCCATCTCCGGAGACTGTTCCCGTTCGCGAGATGACGCCGCATTCACCGATAAGGGAGGAAGCCACCAGTCGTTCGGATTCCTCGAGAACTCCATCTCCTCCACCGAAATCGAGGCGAAGCCCAGCGCGAGCGAGTTTCTCGGTCATGATGTCCGCAAATACTCCTTGCGCGCATCTTTCTACGACGTATGGAACCTCGGTAAAGCGGGAGATGTCGACATCACAATCCATAGCGGGCATATACTCTCATGTAGCGATCCGGGTTTCCTGGAAAACAGACGACCAGGTCACCGCGCAGAGCGGCCGTATCGACTGTCAGCCGCCCGAACGCTTCAGAAAAGTGTTCGTCCGCGGCACCTTCGGCAAAAAAGGCGATCCGGTTCCCCCGAATGACAAAATATGCAAGATCACAATACCCGGCATTGCAAAAAACAAGAACTTCGCCGACGGCATTCACCGCGCTGACGCCTGTGATCTCTTCTTCGGGCGTAACGGTTCCGTCAAGTTGCAAGGGCCGCGATCTCCTCTATGTGAGATCGGCTTGGCGCGCCTCGGACCAGCCGTATGCGGTCTCCCGCCATCTTGTAGAGGATCGTCGGCGTGGAAAGGGAGCCGCCTGCGTCCCGGTAGTACAACGGAAGGGCAGTAGATAGAGCCGCATCCTGCGCGTCTGACATAGGCGTATTCGAAATAGGCATGACAGAGCGAATCCTGGTGAACGAACGGGGAAGGTCTGCTGGATCGCCGGACCTGAGAAGATATTCGGTTCCATATCGTCCCTCGGGTTGACCGCCTGAAAAAGGCATCCATTTGATGCGCATTCTTCCAAGAACCGATCTGGTGTCCCGGTAGAGTTCGGGAGTAACCGAACACCACGGTGCGAAAAGAACGTGCATGGTCCCGCGACCCGCCCCCTCGTATACACCCCTCAGGCTTGTGAACGCAGCGAACAAGTCGGGCGCGGCCGATATTCCCGGACTTGCCGAAGCCGTTTCTGAGATAAAGTAGATAGGCGTAGCCGCAAGCAGCCCTAGAAATGATCGTCTATCCATCTTTCCTCCATTGGGGTCTTGATTTATCGCCCCCGTCAGCCGAAATTGTTCCACACTCCCTTATGGTAGCGGGACTGGTATGGCCGAGCAAATCCGCCGGAGAAAAATCTTGATCAGACAGTTATTAGCGACAGTGGCAACATTGCTTGTGTCCGCATCGGCTTTCGCCTCTCCTGAAGGAATATGGCCTGAAGACATGCGCGGCTTTTCCCTCCCAGAACAGGAATGGATCATGATCATCCCCGTAACGCGGAAGGCGGACGGGTCGGTGTCGGTATGGAACAGAAACGATTCATGGAACCGGGACTGGACCGTCCCGAAAGCTACGCCGGCCGGCACCAGGACTGTAGCCGTGAACGGAGACAGCGAAGACATGCGGATCGTTTCGCCGTTCCAGATCGACAATATGAGCATAGACTCCCTGTCAAAACTGGCATCGAAATACGGGACGGCAGCGATCGCGGTCGTAGTGTCAGAAGAAGGGACCGACAATGTCGCGGTAGCCGCCTGGGCCAAAGGGAACTACGCGACATGGGATTCGGTCGCTCCGAGCGGGCGGACACGGAGGGAAGCGGCACTCGCGATGCTGGACGACATCTACTCGGGGTCGTCAACTTCCGTCGCCGTACCAGGTGCCGAGTCGGCAACGGGCGCAGTCAGCATCGTCGCACAGAGATACAATCAGACATTCGGTACGAATGAGTATCGGATAGTCGGAGAACGATCAGACCTCGAACGCCTTGCCAACGACCCCGCGATCTCAGTTACATCGAGAAACGAAGATGTCCCGTCGTCGATCGACCTATGGGTCAATGACGGACGGGACATCGAACAGATTATCAGAGGCGTAGGGTTAAGCTCTCGATGACACCGCTCAGTTACATTCGCATCGCAACCGGCTCGACGCGAGCGTCGTGAACCATTCCGACGCAGTCGTCAATATCGCCGTAGGTGCGTGATTCTGCAGGCACCTCAAATTTTTCCGCCTTCGACAGTCCGAGGAACTCGTCTTTTGCGCAGGGCGCGACGAAAGCCGAAAACTGCCATGCGGAAATCGTCTCGTCGAAAGAGGGAGACACGACGAGGGCGTAGCCGTCCTGCTCCCCGACGGCGAAGCCATCCGAGAAAGTCCATTCCACATCGGATGCCGCCAATTCGAACAGAGCGAACTTCGCCCTGTTCTCGCCCGTCGTCCACGTAGCGAGGTCTGCGTCCTTGTTCGAAACCGGATCGAAGGACAGCTGACGTCCAAGCGTCCTGACAAATTCCTGAACCGGAACACCCGCTTCGGCTGCGGTGTAGATGAAGTCATTGCGAGGAACGAAAAGCGTCGCGACTTCCTGAAGCTGCACGCCGTACTGAGCCTCGAACTGCGAGGCAGCTTCGAGAACAAACAACTCGCGCGCGCTGACGGTGTCCCCAGGTTCGACATTGTCGGGGCGAATGGGAAGAACTTTCGAGCCACCGCTCATCTGGACGATACGGTTTGCCATGGTTTTTGCGATGTCGCTCATGTTCGAAGCCTTTCGAATGTTGTAACTGAAGATTTCCGCATCCCGTTGCATTAGACAAAAAGATTTTCGCGGTTTCTTCGGTCAGCGCGGTGTCGGCGCCAGGAAACCAATCAACTGGTCGAACTCGCGATCAGCTTCCGCCTTCTCGGTGTCATGGCGAGGTCGCGGAGCAGAAATCCCCAGGTCCTGAACGACTTTGATACGGTTGACGATAGTCTGCGCGGCGCCTTCGTAGACGCCTCTCTCGCATATTTTATGTTCTTTGACGGTACCTACTATCTCGTATGTCTTTCCCTTCTCCAGACCGTGAGACCGGCCGGAGGAAAACCACGTCATGAGATTGCCGGAACCGTCGAGAAAAGTGACGACATCGCCTTCGCCGAAGCGGCTGTTATACGGTTTTACGCCTTCGACGGAACAGACGAAATTTCCACGATCTCCGATTAATCCGACATGGCTGGAGCTACCCGATACTTCCGCTGCCGCCATCCGACGCTCCACTTCCACCAGATGGCGGCGATGAGAGGCGACAAGCGCGGTAAGGACGGCGACATCCCCTGGGTTCGAGACCCCTTCGTCGAGAATTCCAAGAACCCTATCCATGAAGGGGCTTCTGACGGCGGAGGCCTCATGCGATCTCGCCCAAGCGATTACTTCCCCTGCCGCCATGAAATCCGATGCGGTGACAGAGAGATCGGAATCGTCCAGATGAGCTGACCGGTAAAGGCGTACGTCTTCGTATACCGCTGTCCAGGTGGCCGGAACCTCCGGGCCTGCATCCCGGGTGGAAACGAAGCCATACGCCGAAATGATGTTGCAGGCGACGGCCAGTATCGTATCGACTTCGTCCACCACGTCGTCTTCGGACAGTGTCTTCTCTGCCGCCAGGCGCTGGATTTCCTCCAGGATCAATCCGTTCTCGGTGAGTCCGCCGAGGACGGATTGCGATGGATGCCCGAGGAATGCGGAAAGGCATGTGGCTCCGACTTCGACAGGGCTGCCGGTTCCGTCGACTTTGCCGACAACGAAAGACGATGTCCTTCCCCGTTTGGCGGAACAGTGATCGCATCCCAGTTCCGGACGTCTGCCGATCTCGCGTGGAACGCCTTCGGAGTTGCCGGTGTAGCGTATCCTCTGGCCAGCCGCCGAGGTCACGCTTCTGCTCCATCGATACCCCGTGATGTCCCATTCACCCACTCTCGCGGCGAACCCGTCCACGGATATGATCGCCGTAGCGAGGCGGATAGTTCGGACGTCGGTATCCCCGCCCCTGAGACGGGCAAGCGCATCCCTGACTTCAATCTCCTTGAAGGAGCGCGAGATTATCTCCACGGAAGGTGTAGGAAGCCCATTACGGGCGTTTCGCGGTTTCGCACGCTTGAGGCGCTTCATTATGGCTTCGAGCTTCGAGAGCGGAATTTCGTAGGTTTGCGGCATCGTTTCCATCCCGTTATGACGCAAGACTACGCAACGGCTTCGACAGGAACAAAGGGGAAAGCGCGATCAAAACCTCCCTGTGGGGAAGAAGGCCCGTTCCGGGTACTCCAAGAACGGGCCTTAGCCTTCGGTGAGTTCCGGAAAACACTCTGTCTCCAGCACTACAAGGAAAGGCTGTCATCATTTTTTCGGCTTGGCAAGCGGGTTCGTCCATCTCAAGCGACACCCAAGGCAGGTGCGGAAGTCCCGCCGGGGCGCGCGCCAACCTGCCTGAAACCGTTCGGAGAAGCCCACTGCTGCTTCCTCCACGGCCGTTTGCCGTTCTCGATAGGCTTACGAGGATCGACGAGAAGCTTCGAATGGGTTGTAGGAGGTGCCAGCTGGTTCCTTTCCAGAGCCATATTACCCCGTCCTCCAGCCGTTATGGACAGAGTGTCGCATAGCCTCGACTTCATAAGATTAGATTCTTGGTTAAACACGGAAATTCCTTTCCGCCTATCCGAGGTTGAAAATGACTCGGGATGAGCGTCAACCGACGCGAAGACAACGGACATCGCCATGAGATGGAGAGCGGGATTTCCCGAATTGCGAGCGAGTTTGAAGGCCTTCATGTCGAGGGGTTCAACATAAGGGTCGGGACGGCAGTCGGGACTTAACGTGATATGCACCGTGTTGAACTGCCGGCCCGGGCGACGGGAGATCAGTCCTGCTTCTTCCAGCTGGACGAAGTAGTTGCGGACGGTGCGCGTGGTACGTTTCATCTCGGTCGCCAAAGACGACGTGTATGTGGTGAGTTCGTCGGTCTTGCCTGCCAGGGACATGATCAGCAACAGGCATTGTCTGGCGCCGTCACATAGACCGTCCCTCGAGATCGCGGCGAGATTCACCTTCGGAACAAAACGGCCGTCATCGACACGCTGCCTGGCAACAGGCCGACGGGACCGCGTCATGTAAACACCGCGCGTCGCTTTCGCCTTTTTCCGGCGTTCCGAGATCGCGACTTCGTTCTCTTCGTAATTTTCGGCGTCCTTCTCGGTCCACAGCCCCTGCACAACGCCGGCGTACACGATCTGCCGAGGGGGCTTGTCGGGATTTGCGCGGATGGCCTGGACCATCGTCAGCGGTAGCGACTTTGCGACCGAAAACTTCGGAGCCTCTCCGCTCCCGGCAATGCGGACAAAGGAAACCAATGCCGAGAGATCGAGTTCTCCCCGCTCGACGGCATCCGCGAGATTGCGTATGGATTTCAGCGTCGACGTTGCGTCGACCAGACCTTCGGCCTCTTTCGGCAGGTAACTGGACATATGACATACCCCGCACCAGTCTTGCGACGGTGCGCCCTCTAGGCCATCGGGATAGTTCAGGGCGCAGAAAATCGCTCCCGGACTCGCCGTGACCCTTGCAAACAAGATAAGGAATGGGTAAATATCGGTTGTTAGATCGATACAGCCCATCCGGCTTCCGCACCCGCTACGCGCCAACGTGGCGGGTGCTTTCGTTTTCGGACTATCCGTCCATGAAATTTCTCCTCGTGTTACGTCACATCGATGGTTACCCGATTCTCATCGGGATCGCATCGGGGTGGTTTTGGCCGCGATTGGGGAGGGCCAGTCCGCAGATAGGGAGGTTTGGGTCGCAGTTGAGCTTCCCACCGCTATCGAGACTCAATGATGGGGGTAGGTTTGGCTCGCGGTCGAATCAAAAATTGCTCTGAGCCGGGGATTTATGGGGAGGTTTTAGTCGCGCTTGCGCTCTGGTGCCATTCTCCGCCATCGACTCTTAGGGAGGTTTTAGTCGCGGATCGGGAAGATTTACGAATCGAAGGTTGTGGAAAAGCCGCTAGACGACCTTACAGAGTTATTTCTACGATGTAGGTAGGTTCTAGTCGCGCTTACCGACGGCCTGAGTCCCCCGCTGTACAATCAGGGAGGTCCTGGTCGCGGTTGGGGAGGTTTAGGTCGCGGTTGCCGTTTTCGTGTTGAAGAAGACGGAAGAGCCGGCCATTCTCGTAGCGTCCATGAAAAGGGAGAATCAAATCGATGCCGTCGAATGACCACATCCTCCAGCTTTCCCTCTTCGAAACTCCGGATAACCGCCAGGCAAATTACAGCGCGCTCTTCGATCTGGCGCCGCGTTATATGCAACGGGCGGAAAGGAAGAAGGACAGCAGCTATCTCGACGGTGTCTACCGGGAGTTTTCGTTCAACGGAGAGAAATACACGCTTTCCATCACGCCCGCGCGTATACGCGACAATTCGACCGGAACGGAACGCGACGAGCTGCCCGGAGAACGCGAGCAACTGGTAGAAGACGTGATCCGAAAACTCGCGTCGGACAACCTGCGGCTCGGCGATCAGGAAGAACTGATTACCGTCTTCTCCGTCTATCAGATTTGCCAGGAGCTCCAACGCCACCGCCACACCTTCAGCAAGGCCGAAGTCAAAGAAGCTCTCCAGATTCTCCACCGGAGCGTCATAGAGATCGCGAAGATCACCAGAAAGGGCGAGAAGAAGCAGAAGGCGATCGTATCGGCCGCCGTTTTCCCAACGCTGTACATGCGGGACGAAAACGATCCAGAATCCAAAGCCCAGGTGCAGCTGAACCCTTTTCTTGCCCAGGCGATCAAATCCCTGGCGTTTGAACAGGTCGATTACGAATGGATGATGCAAATCAAAGGCCAGATGACGAGATGGGTATTCAAAAGCATCTCTCTCATGCTGGCCGAAGGCGACGATCTTACGGAGTTCATGGAGATCAAGGCTTCCGACATCGCGCTCAACCACGGTAGTCAGTGGTCACGGTGGCGTGACATGCTCGCGCAGGTTCAAAAAACCATATCGCAACTGGTGGACCTTCCAGTTCCTGCTGGCGATGACCGGCACCGTGGTGCTCGCCTTCGTCGTGCTGGGACTGCCCGAGATCGGCGGACTCTCCGGGCTGCAGGCGAAGC
>JAANMV010001265.1_pt1 | contig 28543 bp, 22 predicted proteins | sample 7279661 | NCBI WGS metagenome assembly JAANMV01 (sample SAMN14094540, study PRJNA606508) | bioreactor metagenome | isolation source: A lab-scale SPAN reactor treating ammonium-rich wastewater day 121 | place: Ireland: Galway | collected 2017-05-16
GCAACTACCGGCTGATGACCAAGCCGCGGGCGCTGCTGCGGGCGCAGGTCGCGGGTGGTCGGGCTTAAGGAACCAGCATTCTATACTGTCCCCGTATTAGCGGTCCTCCGTCGCCATGCGGACGATTCTGTGATCGGTCACGCCCGGCACCGTGAACCCGTACCAGCCGTCGGCCTCCTCGACCGCGAACGACTCGCCGGTCAGGCAGTCATTGGCCGACGTCACCGGACGGCCCGGCCGAACCCTGACCGTGATGGGATCGGCTCGGTGGAACACGTCCAGGTACATGCCGTCGGTCTGCTTCTGCAGGTGGACCAGGTGCAGCAGCCAGCCGTCGCCATCCTGGCGGAACGCCGTGTGGACCGAGGCGGGGGCGCTCACGCGGGCCCGTTGTGAGACTCCCAGCACGTCCTCGACCAGGGCGCGGAAGACCTCCCGCAAATAGGGACAGTGTTTCGAGGCATACGCCTTGAAGTACGGCGAGGGCAGGTAGACCACCCGGCCGCGGCCGACCCGGTTGACCACGATGCCCGGGTACTCCGTCCGCCGGCCGGGTGGCGAGTGGTCGTGGTAGATGTACCGCCCGCCCTCGAAATCACTTTCGATCAGCGGATCCATCAGCCAGCCGAGCACCTCGGCGCCGGCGTGCGGCCGGCAGTAGAGGGCGCGGTTCCTGGGGTTCATCCGCCCGCTGGCCGGGTCCTTGAGCAGCAGCGGCAAGTCGTCCGGAACGGCGCCGAAGACTCCGCGGTCGAGGCCGTCCAGGTAGGCGATACTGTATGGCGACTCCTCGCTCAGATCGACGCCGAACAGGTCGCTCAGCGCGAAGTTGGGCAGCCGCTCGCCCTCGGCGTCGAGCATTCCGGTCTCCCAGGTCGCCAACAGCGCGCCGCCGCCCTCGACGTAGGCCCTCAGCCGCTCGGCCAGCTCATCGCTGACGTGGGGCAGGTAGGGGACGACGAGCAGCTCGTACGTCCGCATCGCCTCCATGTCGAGGTCCTCGGTGCGCATCTCCCACTGGACGTGCAACTCGGTCATCAGCGAGGTCAGGGCGTGCTCCTGGCCGTGGATCTCCCACCGCCGGTGGGCGTGCTCGGGCAGCCGGCCCAGGGCGGCCAGCAGCCGGGCGTTGTCGGCCGAGTGGAGCGCCGCCGCCACCGGCACCGGCTGCGTCCCGGCGCAGTACGGCTCGCGCTCGCGGACGAAGGCGAAGGTCTCGGTGATGGTCTCCCAGACCGCGCTGGGCACCTTGCCCGCCCGGTCGCCGGCGGGGTACGGGATGTGGTTGATGTTGAGCGACCCGTTGTGCGCCAGGGCGATGGCCGAAAGGCCCTTGATGGTCGCCGCCGTGGTCACCGTCCAGTCGCCCCACGAGCCCTGACTCTCGGGCATGAACAGGGTGAACGGCAGGCCCAGTCCCTCGCAGAACCGGGTCACGTGCTCGGTGTGCAGGTATTCGGGCGGGTGCGCCTCGGTGGACAGATAGTCCGCGCCGCGGTGCAGCGTCGGCGAGATGGCGACCGGATTCCCGCAGCCGTTCCACGACCAGCTCAGGCCGGGCCGGACCGCGTTGCAGCGGTCGCGGGCCGACTTCAGGAACGCCTCGCGGGTGGCCACCTGGTAGTCGTAGAAGTCCCGCCACTGCCGCGCGCCGAACGACTCGGGGTCGAGATCGTACCCGTAGGCGGCCCTGAACTTGTCCCGGCAGGCGTCGCAGAAACAGCCTTCCGGAGCGAAGTACTGGAGGTCGAGGAAGAAGCCGTCGACCGGGTAGTTGGCGGCGATCTCGGCCATGTGGTCGCCGATGTAGTCGCGGAACGCGTCGTTGCTCATGCACAGGCACGGGTAGAGAAACATCCGCAGCGGCTGCCCGTCCACGCCGCGCTGCGACCACTCGGGATGAACCGCGAACAGCTCCCAGGACAGGACCATGTTGTAGTAGGCGATGAACTCCAGTCCCATGGCCTGCGAGCGCCGGACCACCTCCCCGACGATGTCACCCTTCATCGCCTGGTGGGTGAACCCGATCCGGCTCGGGAAGAGGCACGCGCCGTGGGCGGTCTTGCACATGAAGATCAGCGACTGCGCGCCGGTCCGGGCGACTTGGGCGAAGTACTCGTCGAAGTCCAGCTCCAACTGGTCGAGGAAGCCGGGCATGTGCCAGTCGCAGAACAGCATCCGCGAGCGGAGTTGATAAGCCATGGGGGACTCCTTGGGAACTACTCCTCGACCACCACCACGGCGTGACCGGGGACCTGCGGGACGACGGTGTGGAGGTAGCCGTCACGGATTTCGTAGGCCAGCGGCTGCCGGTCCGGCGCCAGGTAAACCGACTTGGGCGCGGGGCCGTCCACGCGCAGCGCGAGCGCCTGATCGCGCAGCTCGATGGGCTCCTCGATCATGTCCACCTTCTCGCCGCGGCGCTCCGGCACGTACGACAGGAGATGCACCATCCGCCGGCCCGGCTGTGCGGTCACCGTGGCCCGGGCGAACGACGGCAGCCCCGGCGCCTGAACCAGCGGGCGCGGCAGCAGCCTGGCCAAGAGGTTGGCCACGAGCTGCTTGACGGGCACCTGGGCGTGGCGGTGGTAGCTGGTCAGCACCGGATGGCTGATGTGCGCGACGCGGCCGTGCTGAGTCACCGAAGCCCGCCCGGTGGGCTGGTCGGGCGGCATGTAGGCGAAGCCGTGCTCACCGTCCCAGTGCCGGTTGTAGTAGGGCGCGACGATTTCCGCCAGCACCTGAGTCCCCGCCAACGGCTCGATGGCGGCGCCGCGGTCGTACCAAGTGGTCGGCATGTCCGGCATGCCCTCGGCCAGCTCGGGCGAGACCTGGAAGAATGCCGGGTCGTGGGGATCGTCGCCGGCGTAACGCAGCCCCCAGTCGGCGAAGGTGAAGTCGCGGCGCTCGGCGTCGAGCCCGGCCCAGCCGGTGGACAGGACCGCTCCGCCGCGGTCCAAGTGCCGCCGCACCCGCTCCGCGTAATGGCCGTCGAGGGTCAGGAAGTCGGGCAGGATGAGCAGCTCGTAGGACGACCAGTCCGCCGCCAGGCTGACGATGTCGAACTGCTGGTTCAGTTCCGACAGCAGCCGGCAGCCGCCCTTGATGGCCTTGTCGAACTGCGCATAGACCTCCCGCCGGGCGGCGGACATGAACTTGTAGCCGGGATACGGCGTCGGCCAGACGATGGCCGCCTCGGTCACGGCGACGGCGTCGGTGAGCCACTCCTCGTACCGCTGCAGCTTGTCGTACAGGCGCCGGTACAGGGCGAACACCGGCCGGTTGATGTCGCCGCGCGGGTGGAAGTGGTCGCCGATGGTGGTGCGCATGGCGTTGGCCATGCCGTAGCGGCAGTCGTACTCCAGGCTGGGCTCGGTCCGGATCCCGCCGAAGTCGCCCCAGGAGAGGTGGAACCGACCGGTCATGTTGAGCACCCGCTTGCCCAACGTCCGGAGATGGTGCGCGCCCACCGGCAGCGTCTCGTAGCCCCACCCGCCGGTCGGCAGACACTCGAACTCCAGGTAGTCGCCGAACTCGGCCTGGGCCTCGTAATCGATCCCGTTGCAGTAGATCAGCAGCTCCGGGTTGATCGCCTTGGCCGCCTGCGACAACTGCCGGGCGAAGCGGTTCATCTTCAGGTAGTTGTAATCGTGGAGCTGCTCGGGGTCGGTCCAGTCCACCCCGCTGGCCTTCATCTCCCGGATGCACTCCACGCCGACGCACGGGTGGGTGTACATGCAGTCGAAGAAGAACCCGGCGATGGGGTACCCGGAGGCCACTTCCCGAACCATCTCGGTGACGTGGTCGCCGTAGGCGGTGTTGTAGCACATCTGCCGGAAGAAGTGGTTGAGCCGGTCGGGCCGGTAGAGGTACCCCTCCTCGGTGACCACGCACCAGTCTCTGTGGAGCAGCGCCTCCTCGTGGCTCAGCCCGACGTTGATGTAGCAGGTCAGGGCGATCCCGCGCTGATCACAATGCTTCGACAGCTCACCGATCAGGTCATAGGTCAGCGCCGGATGGCGGGTGCCGACCTTGGTGTCGTAGTACGCGGTGCCCAGATTGCACCGCGCCGGGAAGACCATGTAGTCGACCCCGCAATCGGCGATCTGACCGCAGATCGCGTCGAAGTCGAACCCGGCCCCGACGTCGGGACAGGCGGGCATGGTATGGAAATCGAAGAACAGGCACCACTTCGGCTCGTGCATCACGACTCTCCCGCGCTCCCCCGCACTCCGCTGCCGGATGCGGGGGTACGGCGACGGCGCGGAGAGTCCTTCCGGGGGAGGAGTGATGGCACGATTGGGAAACACCACACCGGGCGCGGAGCACGGGGGTGGACGACTCGACGGATCGGCAACTCATTCCGCGGCACGGCGGGTACCGCGGGCTCAAGAGCTTTCAGCTCGCGCAACTCATCTATGACCTGACGGTGACGTTCTGTGAGCGATACGTCGAGCGCCGAAGCCGGACGCATGACCAGATGGTGCAGGCGGCTCGAAGCGGAGTCCAGAACATCGCCGAAGGGAGCCAGGCCAGTGGCACGTCCAAGAAGATGGAGATGAAGCTGACCAACGTGGCCAGGGCCAGCCTGGAAGAGCTGCGGCTGGACTACGAGGACTTCCTGCGGCAACGGGGCCTGTCGCTCCTGCCGCCTGACCATCCGGCATTGAAGCGGTTCAAGGCGCGGCGCTGCGCGACCATGGACGAGGTCCGTGAGTGGCTGCGGGAACAGCACCGCCTCCGGCGACAGACACCGACGAACACGGACGAACACGGACCCGCTACGGACCCGTCCGTGTCCGTCGGTGCCGGTCCGTGTCCGTCGGTGCGTACCCCGGCCCTGGTGGCCAACGCGGCGCTGTCCCTGATCAATCTCTGCGCTTACCTGCTGGACAGTCAGCTCGCCTCCCAGGCCCGGGCCTTCGAGAACGAAGGCGGCTTCACCGAACACCTCTACCGAACCAGGCAGACGAAGCGCCGGAACGGCTGAACGGCTGACCGTCCTTGTCGGACCAGGGTCCGCATGGTATACTTCGCGGCGAGGTTGTGACGACTCATGGCGTTTCTCGGCAGCTTTCTGCAGTGGGTCTCGATCCTGGTCGGGATCGGGCTGGTGGTCGTCGTCGCCCTGCAGACTTCGAAGTCCGAAGGGCTGAGCGGGATCCTTGCCGGCGGCGGCGGCGGCGGTGGCAAGGTCGGCCGCGAGCGGCACCTCGAGAGCCTCAGCCAGTATCTGGCTTACGGCTGGCTGATCGTCACGGCCGTCTCCGCCTGGCTGCGGCATCTGGCCAGCTAACCTGCCGAGGTGGCGGAATAGGTAGACGCGCTAGTTTGAGGGACTAGTGACCACATTTGGTTGTGCGGGTTCGAGTCCCGCCCTCGGCATCCAAGACGCGCGGCGCGAGCCGCGCGTCTTCGTTTACCGGGTCACGGAATCACCGCTGAACCGGATGACGGCAGGATGATGGACAGAGAGCAGCCGGGCGCCTGACCGTCCGCTCGACCTATCCTCGACATCCCGCCTATCCGTGATCCGCCGTCGGGGCCTCGGCGAGGAGCCGGCCGGCGCCGGAGGCGAGGAGCGCGGCCGCCAGATCGGCGCCCAGAGCCGCGGACTCCCTGGCCGGGCCGACCGCGGTGCGGGTAATCATTTCCGTCCCGTCCGGACTGGCGATGGCCACCGTCAGCACCAGGCTGGATCCCTCCGGTACCGCGTGCGCGCCGCAGGGCGTCTGACAGCCTCCCCCCAGCGCGTCCAGGAAGTGCCGCTCGGCGATCACCGCGTGGTGCGTGGCCGGGTCGTCGATGGCCGAAAGGCAGCCCAGCACCCGCTCGTCGTCCGCCCGGGCCTCGATCCCCAGCGCGCCCTGACCGGGCGCCGGGACGGACAGGTCGACCGGCAGCAGCGCGGTGATCCGTTCGGCCAAGCCGAGCCGGTGCAGCCCGGCGGCGGCCAGGATGAGCGCCTGGTATTGGCCCTCGTCCAGCTTCCGCAGCCGCGTGTCCAAGTTGCCGCGGACCGGCTCCAGGCTCAGGTCCGGCCGGTGGTGGCGGAGGAAGGCGACGCGCCGGAGACTGCTGGTGCCGACCTTCGCGCCGGCGGGCAGGATCCGCAGTACGTCCTCGGCCGAGACCGGCGCGTGGCCGGCCGGCAGGACCAGGGCGTCGCGCGCCTCCTGCCGCGCCGGCACCGCGGCCAGAGTCAGTCCCTCCGGCAGCTCGGTCGGCAGATCCTTCAGGCTGTGGACAGCGAAGTCGGCGGCGCCCGAGAGCAGCGCCTGCTCCAGCTCGTGGGTGAACAGCCCCTTGCCGCCGATCTGCGGCAGCGGGACATCCTGCCGCCGGTCGCCGGTGGTGGTCAGCTCCCGGGTGTCGATGGCGATGCCCTGGTGCGCTCGGCGCAGGTCCTCGACCACGTGGCCGGTCTGAGTTCGGGCCAGCAGACTCCCGCGCGTGACGCAGACGAGATCGGGCATCCGGATTCTCCGTTGCTGACAGGATGCCGTCGAACCGGCGGATCGTCAACCGGCGCGGGTTCAGGGCTTGAGGCCGAGCTCCTTGAACACCCAGTGGTCCTGCTTGCCGAGGCGGATGGCCTCGCGCCCTTCGGCCACCGCCTCCTCGCGCCGGTTCAACCGCATCAGCGCCCCGGCCAGGTTGGCGTGGTACGTCCCGTTGTCCGGCTTCAGCACGGTGCACTTGCGGAACGCCTCGGCCGCTTCCGCGAAACGGCTCAGGTTCCACAAGAAGATGGCGTAGCGATTGAGGAGGCCGTCATCCTCCGGCAACTCGGCGACGGCCTTGACATACGTGGCTTCGGCGTCGGCGGTCCGGTTGAGCTTGACCAGGCAGTCCGCGACGGAGATCTGCCTCCAGCCCACCTTGGGCTCCAACTCGGCCGCCCGGCGGTAGTACTCCAGCGCCTCCGAGTGCCGCTCGCGCTTCATCAGCAAGTCCGCCAGAGCGGCACGGCTGGTGGCATTCCCGGGCTCCAACTCGATGGCCTTGCGCCAAGCGGCCTCCGCCTCGTCCAGGCGGTTGAGCTTCTCCAGGCATCGCGCGACGTCGGTCTGCCGGTAGCTGGCCTCCGGATCGAGGTCGGCCGCCTTGCGGTAATGCTCGAGTGCTTCGGAGTACCGCTCACGGCCGTGGAGGAAGCCCGCGAACGCGCCACGTGGATAGGCGTCCCGCGGTGCGGTCTCGATCATCTTCCAGAACTCGGCCTCGGCTTCGTTGACACGATTCTGGTCGGCCAGACAGTAGGCCAGCTCGCCGCGGCAGTAGTTCACGGCGGAGCCGGAGAGCAGCTCCAGGGCACGACGATAGCACCGCTCCGCGTCCGCGTACTGCTTGAGACGGCTGTAGGACCAGCCCAAGCCGCGCCAGGAGACGGCGCTCTCGGGATCCAGGGTCGTCGCTCGCCGGTACTCGGCCGCCGCTTCGTCGGGCTTGTCCAGTCGATACAGCACATAGGCGAGCTTGTCGTGCAGAACGGACACGTCCGGCAAGGCCGCCACCCCTTGCCGCAGCACCTTCTCGGCCGCGGGGAAGTCGTTCTTGACGTAAGCCAGGTAGCTGGACCGCCAGATGTACGGCCGGGGATCGTCGGCGTCGCACACCGCCGCCGCCTGGTCCAGCACCCGGAGCCCGTCCACGCCCGGCGTGTAGAGCAGATGGTACTTGAAGAAGCCCTCTCCCGGCGCCATGCCGACCGCCCGCTGGTAGAGCTGAGCGGCCTCGGCGGGAAAGTCGTACCGGAGGTAGTTGGCAGCCGTGTCCAACATGTCCGGATCGTTCGGGCAGGCGGCCAGACCTTGATGGATGGCCGCGACGGCCTCGGCGTTCCGGTTGGCGTCCCGAAGCGCCCAGGCCAACTCGAAGTAACCCATTTGCTGCTCTGGCGCCACCGCGACGGCCCGTCGCGCTTCGGCCTCCGCCTTCTTCTGATCGCCGCTGTGACGTGCCAGGTTGGCCAGGGCGAGATGGCCCCAAACGCCCTGCTCGTCCAAGGCCAACGCCTTGCGCGCCGTGGCCTCGGCTTCTTGCGGAGCGCGGTTCAGGTAGGACAGGGAGTAGGCCAGCACCCCGTGCGCCCGGGCGTCGTTCGGCCGCTGCGCGACTGCTTTGCGGGCGGCGGCCAGGACCTGCTGAGGCGGGTAGTCGCGATTGAGCAGAGTGATGGCGATGGACGCCATGTCCGGCGGTTTGAGGACCGCGAAGTCGGCGGCGCCGCCGCGCTCGAACCGGGGGGTCTGCGTCCGGCGCGCGCGCTCGGCCCAGGACGTTACCTCCCGGCCGACGTAGTCGGTCAGCCCGTTCAGGGTCACCGTCCCGTCGGCCCCGGCCGCCTCGCCGCGCAGGCCCTTGATCAGGTACCAGGTAAAGGCCCCGTGCTGCTCTTCCGGCATCTCGTAGGCGCGCTGCCCGGCGTCGCAGGCCAGCAAGGTCGCCACCACCGGCTCGCGGGTCGCGCCGGGCGCCGCCAGTTTCGGCCGCAGGCCCTTGGCGAACTGCTCGTCCAGGCTGGCGTCGGCCGCGGCCTTGCCGGCGTCGGGATCGTTCCGGCAGGCGTCGATGATGAACAGCACGTGGTCGCCCTGGAATCCGGTCAGCGCCTTGGTCACGGCGCGCATCGGGAGAGCGGTCTCTTCGAGCTGCTCGCGGTTGCTATCGACGGTCAACAGATAAGGCTGATCGAGCTTCTGCATCCCGTGGCCGGAGAACAGGAAGACCAGGACATCGCCCGCCACGGCCTTGGTCCGCACGCGGTTGAGGGCCATTAGGATGTTGTTGGTGGTCGGCAGCTTGAGCCGGTCCACCTGATCGCTGGTCAGCACGGTCACGTTGCCGGCGGGGATCCCGGCGTCGGTGAACGCCTTGGCCACGGCGGTCACGTCGGCCACGGCGTAGCGGAGCGAGGTGATGGCCGGGTCGTCGTACTGCTCGACCCCAGCCGCCACCACGTAGGTCTGCGCGGCACCGGTGAGCGCCACCGACAGCAGCAGGGCCAGCAAGGCTCGCATCATGGTCCATCCCTGTCCCGAGTACGACTCGGAGTCTTGCCACATTCCCGCGTGGGCTGCAACTCTGCTGGGCGTCGGGTGTGACTGGAATCGCCTTGCCCGAAGTGGCCGGCCGACGCGGCTGCCTCTGTGGCATGGGCTTCCAGCCCATGTGCATCGGCTGGAAGCCGATGCCACTGGCTTCCGGCAACACGAATACAGTCACGCTCGGGCATACGGTCAGTCGAGCGCGACCACGGTCCACAGACCCAGCTCGGGAAGCACGAAGCGGAGCCCGTCGGCGGTGGTCTCGACCGGCAACGGCTTGGCCTCGGCGCCCGGCGCGCGGGCCGTGGCCCTGGTGACCCGCCGGCCGGCAAGCAGGGCCGCCGGGATGGTCACGACCACGTCGCGCTTGGGCTCCACCTCGTCGCTCGACCCGCGGTAGTCGCGGTTGAGGAGATGGCAGACGAGCGGGGCGTCGGGCTTCTGCCTGAGGACAACGGCGACCTGGTCGGCGCTGATGGTCACCGGCGCGGCCAGCTCGCGCAGACGCTGGTCGCACGCGGCGATGGTCTCCGGGGTGGGCTTCTCGGGCCAGGTGACGACCCGGGCCTCGACCGTCTTGAGGGCCTCGGCCTGAGCGCCGGAGAGCCAATTCGGCTCGGGCACCACCACCGCGTCGTAGCGGGCGAGTTGCTCGGCGGTCAGTTGCGCGTCGAGCCAGTCGTCGCCGGCCAGGGCCAGCTCGAACGGCACGCTGCGCTCGGCCAGCCAGCCGGCCGCGTCGATGGCGCCGCGCCGCCAGCCGCGGAAGGCGCGGTTGCTGTAGACCAGGGCGACCCGGGCCACCGGGCGGTAGCCGTCGAACAGGTCCGCGTGTTCGCGGACGAAGCGGTAGAGGTGGGCGAAGTCGCTCGGCTGGCTCTGGTACCAGTGCGTGCCCTTGGTGGCGGTGTAGGCCCATTGCCGGTGCGGGGCCATGAGGCCGTGGCCGAAGGCGTAGAGCTGCGCGATCCAGGTCCGCACCAGGCCGGGCCGCTTCTGTTCGTCGACGAAGGCCCAGTCCTGACCGGAGGCGGTGCAGGCCAGGCCCTTGCCCAGCGCGTCGGCCATCTTGGCCACGAACACCGGCTCGGCCGGGACTTTCTCCCGGGCGGCCTGGTGCCCCACCTCGCCGCAGAAGTAGTCGATCACCGGGGCGATCACCAGGCTCTGCGCCGAGCCACCGCTGGAGTTGACGCTCATCAGCAGCGGCCCGCCGCGCAGCTCCTCCGCGTAGCGTCGGATCTCGGCCACGAAGTCGCGCGAGGCCTGAAGCTGGAAGGTCTCGTAGAGCGCGTTGAGCGGCAACTGCCAGCGCTTCTTGCGAACGTCCTCGGCGGTCGCGCCGCGGCCCTTGAGGAAGGCGGCATAGTCGAACCCGTCCAGGCTCTCGACCCCGGCGGCTTTCAGTTCGTCCGGCTTGGCATGGGCCTTCAGCCAGGCGGTGAAGCCGTCCAGGCAGTGGCGGCAGAAGCAGCCTCCTGGACAGCCGGAGGTGCCGGCGTAATCGTCGATGTGCAGGCCGTCCGGCGCGCCGGTGACCGCCCGGCGGGTCTGGTCCTTGAGGTAAGCCCGGTACCCCGGCGAGTTGGTGCAGAACCAGTACGCCGGGTGCCCCTTGTGCTGGTGGTCCCACAGCCACGGAACCAGGATCGGCTGCCCGTCCAGATCGCCGGTGACCGATTCCTCGAACTTGGGGTCGAACTCGATCATGTCGGCGAAGGCGGTGCGGAACGCCAAGCCGACCGAGTACCTCAGGCCCAACTCGTGGGCGGCCTTGACGCGGGCCTCCAGCCGCTCCGCGCCCTTGGCGTCGCGCAGGTGCGCGAAGCCGCCCCAGCTCACCATCGTGGCGTTGTAGGCCCGGTAGATGTCCACCTCCTTCGGCCCCATGAAGACCACCTCGGAGCGACGGAGCGCGACGGCGCCGTCGGCGCCGACGGCGGCGAACCCGGTGAGCGCGTAGCACAAGCCGGCCAGCATGGTGTTCTCCGCGCCTGGGGTTCCCCGGCTGTGGCGTGCCACCTGCCGGCGCTTGACTCGGGCGGGCCGGCGTGTCTGAATGAGTGGCGCGAGGAGTTCGCCATGTCCCGCTGCCAATGGCTCTTGGCCGTGCTGGTCGGCGCCGCTTGCCAGGCCGCTCCGCAGCCGACGCTGGTGGTCGAGTTCGAGGATGGGCTGGACGGCCTGGGCCGGGACGGCGCGGTCAAGGCCACGGCCGAGGGCCAGCCCGAACTGGTCGCCGGCAAGTTCGGCCAGGCGCTCAAGAGCGGGCCGGCCACCGGCTACCTGCACTACCCCACCGCCGGGATCGTCTCGGCCAAGGCCGGCACGGTCGAGATGTGGGTCTGTCCGGTGGACTGGGCCGGCACCGAAGAGAAGTTCCACGCCTTCTTCGACGTCAGAGGCCAGGGCGCGCTGTACCTCTACAAGTATTACCAGGGCGGCCTGCTGATGCTCTCCTGCGCGGATGTCGCGGGGCCGTACATGTCGGCGTCGGCCGGCATCGGCGGGTGGAAGCCCGGCCAGTGGCACCACATCGCCGGGACCTGGTCGCCGCGTGAGCAGCACGTCTATGTCGACGGCAAGCGGATCGGCAGCACCCAGCCGGGCCTGCCGAAAAGCCTCGGCGCCGAGTTCGTCATCGGCGACCACCCCTGGCACATTGCCCGGACCTCCAGCAGTTTGGTCGACCGGGTGAGGATCTACGACCGCTGCCTGTCCGACGACCATCTCGCGGCGCACTTCGCCGGAGACTACGACAAGTCCGTGGCGCTGGGCACGGGCTCGTCCAGCCTGTCGATCGAGGTCGAGCGGAAGTCCCTGAAGCTCTCGGCGCGGGTCGACACCATCGCCGACGAGACCGACGGCGCCACCGTCCGGTTCGAGCTGGCTCGCGGGACGGCGGTGGTCCGAACCCAGGACGCCGTCTCCCTGGCCGACGGCTGGGCGGCGAGCGCGATATCCCTGGCCGGCGTGGCGGCCGGCGCGTACGCGGTCCGCGCGGTGGTCGACCGCCAGGGGCAGGAGGTGGCCCGGCTGGAGCAGCCGCTGACGGTTCTGGAGACAAGCTGGGCCGGCAACAAGCTGGGACGCGAGGACAAGGTGCTGCCGCCCTGGACGCCGCTGCGGACCGGGACCGAGCAGGGCCTGCCCACGGTCGGTTGCCTCGGCCGGCAACACGTCTTCGCCGGCGGGCTGCCGAGCCGGATCAGCTCCGCCGGGGCGGAGCTGCTGTCCCGGCCGGTCGGGCTGGTGGTGACCACCGACCAGGGTCCGCAGCCGTGGCAGCCGGCGAGCGCCGTGGTGACCTCGTCGGGCGCCACCCGGGCGGTGATCGAGGGCACCGGCCGGAGCGGGCCGGTCAACGTCAGGGTCAAGACCGTGATCGAGTACGACGGGGTGATGGACGTCACCCTGGCCATCGCGGCGCCGGCCGAGGCCAAGGTCGCCTCGGTCTCGCTCGACTTGCCGTTGCGGCCGGAAGTGGTGTTCTACCGGCACCGCTGGGCGCCGTCGTGGGCGGGCAAGACGGGCAACCTGCCGCCGGGTGAGGGCGCCATCGACGCGGCCACGTTCCTGCCCTACGCCTGGTTAGGCGACAACGACCGCGGCCTGTTCTGGTTCTGCGAGACGGACCAGTTCTGGCCCAACGCCGCGGCCGCCGACGCGTTCCAGACGGTACGGGAGCCGGGCGCGGTGGTGATGCGGCTGAACCTGGTCAACGGCCAGCCGGTGCCGGCCGGATGGGATTACCGGTTCGGGTTGCAGGCCACGCCGGCCAAGCCGCTGCCGCGCGACTGGCGCAAGTGGCGGATGGACCCGGCGCCGCGGGCCAACATCGCCATCCTGTGGCCGACTCCGCAGAAGGACTCGATGAGCTACTTCGGCTACGCCGAGGCCACTCACCCGGAGACGTTCCAGGAGCGCATCGCCAAGCTGCGTGAACGCGGCGTCGGGGCGGTGCCGTACTCGTGTCTGACGTTCTTCTCGGCGGCCTCGCCCGAGTGGCCGTGGTTCAAGGACGAGTGGCAAACCGGCTCGGGCGACTCCTCCTCGTCCGACGTGGCCGCCTACGGCGCGGTGTTCGCGCGAGTCAACCCGCTCTCGGAGAGTTACTCGGACTTCATCGTGTGGAAGAACGTCGAGTTCGTCAAACGCTATGGGCTGGCCGGCGTGTACCACGACAACTCGCACCCGTACGGGATCGCGCCGCCGACTCAGGGCGGCGGCTGGCGCGACGAGCAGGGGCACTGGCACCAGACCTACCCGATGCTGGCCTACCGCGATCTGTTCCGCCGGCTCTACGGCGCGGTCAAGGACGCCAATCCCGACAGTTGGCTGATGGCTCACATGTCCGGGAAGGTGGGCATCCCGTTCCTGGCTTACGAGGACGCCTACTTGGACGGCGAGCATTTTCGGGGGCACGTCCAGGACAGCTACCTCGAGCTGGTCTCGCTGGACACCTTCCGGGCCGAGTTCATGGGCCGGCAGTGGGGCCTCATGCCCTATTTCCTGCCCGAGTTCCGGCCGCCGTACTCGGAGCAGGTCGAACCCACCCGTGGGCTGATGGGCCTGCTGCTGCTCCACGATGTCGCGCCGTGGCCGATCTGGTGCAACCTCAAGCCGGTAATCGAGATGTACGACGCCCTGGACGCGTTCGGCTACGTCGAGAGCGAGTTCATCCCCTACTTCGACCCGACGCCGCCGGTGAAGACCGCCCTGCCGGATGTCCATGGCAGCGTCTACAAACGGGCCGACGGCCGGGCGCTGGTGGTCGTGGCCAACCTCTCGCGCGAGGACCGGCAGGGCCGGGTGACGCTGGAGGCGAAGCGCATCGGGTTGCCGGTCGACCGCCTGCTGTCGTGGCCGGACCGAGCGGCGCTCCGGTCCGAACGCGGGACGGTGGAACTCACGGTGCCGCGGTTGGGGTACCGGCTGCTGCTGGTGGGAACGCCGCCGGGCGGCTAATCAGGACGGGCGGCGATCGTCAGGGAGAGCGCCGCCGCCGCGCCGGCTTCGACGCGGACTTCGCCCGAGGCACTGCCCAGGCCCTCTTTCTGGGCGGTGACGGTGAACGTCCCGGCGGGCACGTCGGCGAACCGGTAGCGGCCATACTGGTCGGTGAAGCCCAGGTTGGACGAGCCGTTGAGGCCGACCAACGCGCCGCCAAGGCCGTGGCCCGCGCTGTCCTGGACCGTGACCTCGATGCAGCCGGTGGCGCCCGGCCGCGGACGGCGGTCACAGGCCGTGAGCGCCATCAGGACCAGGGCGAGCAACAGGTATGCGGTGGCGGGAGTGCGCCACATGGCCAGTTCCCGAGCGGCCGCCAGGCGGCCTGCGGCGAGGATTCGGCGGGGCGGGCCGGGGACCTGCCGAGGACCGGACGGGGGGCCGGGACGGGGAGAAGGGCGGGACGGCCAGGGACCAAAGGGACACAAGCGACCAAAGGTTGCAGGACCAAGGAGTCGGCCGACATCAACGGAGACCGGCCAACGTCCGGGCTGCCGCACCGGGAAGGCTGTCGCCGTCCACCTCGTCCACTCCGTCCACCTCGTCCACTCCGTCCGCCTCACCCAGCCAATTGAAGAGTTCTGCACCTTGACATCCACTATATTCCGCGGCATACTCTCCTCGGCGGGAGCGGCGGGGCCGACCCGCGGGAGGTGACAGGGCATGGAGACCATCTTGGCGGACGGAAAGACGGTGGGCGAGCTGGTGGCGGAGCGGCCGAGCCGGTCGCGGGTGTTCGAGCGGTTGGGCATCGACTACTGCTGCGGCGGCAAGCTATCGCTGGCCGAGGCCGGCGCGCGCCGGGGTCTGTCCGTCGAGGAGCTGATCCGCGCGGTGGCCGAGCACGACCAGGCGGCGCCGGCCGAGGAGCGCGACTGGACGCAGGCCTCGCTGACCGAGCTGGCCGACCACATCGAGGCGACGCATCACGCCTACCTGCGCGATGAGTTGCCGCGGCTCGGTCTGCTGGCGGCGAAGGTGGCCGACGTCCACGGCGGCGAGCAGCCGCACCTGCGCGACATCAACGGCGTGTTCGTCGAGCTGCGCGCCGAGCTGGAGTCGCACATGATGAAGGAGGAGCATATCCTCTTCCCCATCTGCCGGCAGCTCGACCGCTCGGCGGGCCCGCAAGCTTTCCACTGCGGCAGCGTGGCCAACCCGATCCGGGTCATGGAGCACGAGCACGACAACGCCGGACGCGCGCTGGAGCAGCTCCGCGAGCTGACCGCGGGCTACCAGCCGCCGCAGTCCGCCTGCAACTCCTACCGCGCCCTGTACGACGGGCTGGCGACGCTGGAGCAGGACCTCCACCAGCACATCCACAAGGAGAACAACATCCTCTTCCCGCGCGCCATCGCGGCGGAGGCGGGCTAGTCGACGACGGGTGCCGCGCCCGCGCGAAGCGGGCGCGGCATAGGGGAAGACGATGGACACCATCAGGACCACCAGCGTGACGCTCTGGCTGACCGCCGTCGCGGCGGTCGGCCTACCTCTCAACGCGGCCACGGCGCACTGTGACACCATGGACGGGCCGCTGGTGACCGAGGCCCGAGCGGCGCTTGAGCAGGCGGACGTGCGACCGGTACTGAAATGGGTGCGGGCCGACGACGAGGCTGAGGTACGCGCTGCGTTCGACGACGCGGTCGCGCTCCGCGGCGCCGGTGCGCGCGCCCAGCGGGTCGGGGAACTGCGGTTCCTGGAGACCCTGGTTCGCCTGCACCGGGCCGGGGAAGGCGCGCCATTCACCGGTCTCAAGCCCGGTGGGGAAGTGGACCCGGTGATCCGCGAAGCCGACGAGGCCCTCCGGACCGGTCAACTCGACCCCCTCCTCACGGCACTTACCGGTCACCTGGCCCAGGCACTTCGCGAACGGTTCGAGGCGGCTCACGACCGGCAGCGCCGGGCCGGCGACGACATCGAATCTGGCCGTGCCTTCGTGGCCAGCTACGTCGAGTGGGTGCACTTCGTGGAAGGACTCCACGCGTTGATCGCGAGCCCGGCCGGCGAAGCCACCGAACCCGACACACATCACCACTGACCCGGCGCGATGCTCACGGGTAGCCGCGATCAGGCCGGGGTCCAGCCAAGCACGATCCCGGCCGGCTACTCCGGCTGAATCAGGCCCACGTCGCCGTTGCGGCGGAGGTAGACCACGTTCAGGTCGTCGGTCTCGTCGTTGCGAAAGACGTAGAAATCGTGCCCCAGCAGCTCCATCTGAAGGGCTGCCTCCTCGACCGACATGGGCTTGACCGAGATCTGCTTGACTCGCACCACGCGCGGCGCCTGGTACTCCTCTTCGGGCTCCTCCGGCTCGAAGGCGGTCAGCGGCGGCGCCTCGCGCCAGTCGCCCGCGCGGCTGCGGTGGATCAGGCGGCCTTTGTGGCGGTGAAGCTGGCGGTCCAGCTTGTCCAGCGCGTTGTCCACGCTGGCACCGATGTCGTTGCTGCGCTCCTCGGCCCGCAGGATCTGGTGGCGTACGTGGAGGGTCACCTCCGCGGTGAACCACTTCCGCTGCTTGCCCAGGAAGACGGTCCCCTCATGCACGAAAGAGTACCGGTCGGCCATCTGCTCCAAGCGCTCACGAATGTTGTCCTCAAGCGGTTGCGGGATGTCGAGGTTGCGTCCTTGAACGGTTACCTGCATCGTCCCTCTCCTAAGCCTTGACTATCGTGGCCACGGCGTGGGCCGCCATACCGAGCCCAGCGCCGAGCGCGCCCAATTGTTCGTGCGTCGTTGCTTTGATGTTCACGCAATCCTTCTCGATGGTCAGCACCGCGCCGATGCGGGCGACCATCTCCGGCACGTGCGGCGCCAGCTTCGGCCGTTCCGCGATCACCGTCACGTCGACGTTGAGCACCTGGTACCCGGCCTCCGCCAGCAGCGCGCGCGTCGCCTCCAGCAGCCGCAGGCTGGCGATCCCCCGGTACCGCTCGTCGGTGTCGGGAAAGTGGCGGCCGATGTCGCCCAGCCCGGCCGCGCCCAGCAGCGCGTCGCATACGGCGTGCAGCAGCACGTCGGCGTCCGAGTGGCCCAGCAGCCCGACCGGCGAGTCGATCCTCACCCCGCCCAGCCACAGTTCGCGGCCCTCGACCAGTTGGTGCACGTCATACCCGTACCCGACTCGTGGCCGCACCACCATCTCCTTGCCCATCCGGAGCCAGCCCTCGGCCAGGGCGTAGTCGTCCGGCCGGGTCACCTTCAGATTGCGCGGCGAGCCCGGCACCACCCGCACCGGGCGGCCCAGGTGCTCGACCAGACTGACCTCGTCGGTCCCCTCGAACCCGGTCACCGCGGCATGGCGGATCGCCTCTCGCAGCCACTCGGCGCGGAACGTCTGGGGAGTCTGCATGGCCCACATCCGGGCGCGGTCGACCGACCCGGTGACGAGGTCGTCGTCCACCACCTTGAGCGTATCGGCGACCGGGACCGCCACCACGGCGGCGCCGTGCTCGGCGGCGGCGGCGAATGAGGCGTTGAGCAAATCGGCGGTGAGCAACGGCCGGGCGCCGTCGTGGACGGCGATTAGATCGATCGGGTCGGGCAGCGCCTGGACGCCGCGCGCGACCGACACCTGACGGGTCGGCCCGCCGTCGGCGAAGCCGACCGCGCACCCGGCCGCGGCCGCCACGGCGGCCATCGCCTCGCGCTCGTCGGGCCGGGTGACCAGCACGATGCGGTCCGGCTCGGCCGCGGCCACGGCGCGGAGGGTATGGACCAGCAGCGGCTCGCCGGCCAGGGGGAGCAGCAGCTTGTTGACGCCGGCGCCGATCCGCCGGCCGCTGCCGGCCGCCGGGATCACCACCGCCTTCAGCGAGCCCCCACTCACCGCGATCCGCCGACCTTGAGTTGGGCGAAGATCATCTTCCCAGCCATGGTCTGCAGCAGGCTGGTAACCTCGACGTCGACCACTTTGCCGACCTTCGGCTCGCCGTCCTCGACCACCACCATGGTGCCGTCGTCGAGGTAGGCCACGCCCTGGCCGGGATCGCGGCCAGGCCGGATGATGTGCACGGTCAACTCCTCGCCGGCGATCACCACCGGCTTGAGCGACAGCGCCAGTCGGTTGACGTTGAGGACCGCGATGCCCTGCACGTCGGCGACACGGTTGAGGTTGAAGTCGTTGGTCACCAACGCCGCGCCCATGTAGCTGGCCAGGCGGACCAACTTGTGATCGACCCCATCGACGTCGTCGACCGGCACGGCGTAATCGCGCGGCCGGAGGACCGCGAAGCTGGTGACCTCATCCTTCATCCGGTTGAGCAGGTCCAGCCCGCGCCGGCCGCGGGCACGCTTGAGATCGTCGGCACTGTCGGCGATGGTCTGCAACTCGTCGAGGACGAACTGAGGGACCAGCAACTCGCCCTCGATGAAGCCCGAATTCCAGACATCGAGGATGCGACCGTCGATGATCACGTTGGTGTCAAGCAATTTCGGCGGGACCTTGGCCCCGACGGCACCCTCGCCCTCCTCGTCGCTATGGCCGCTGGCGAACATGCCGATCATTTCCTTCTTCATGCTCAGCGAGAAGACGATCCCCGCGCTCACGGCGAAGAAGTAGGTCAGCACCACCAGGAGATCCCCGACCGTGGGCACGGTGCTCACCAAAGGACCCAGCAGGACGGCCACGACCAGCCCGAGAATGACCCCGAACAGGCCGGCGATCTTGTCCTCGATCGGCATCTGCTCGATCCTCGGCACGATGCTGACGATCTGCCGGAAGGTCACCGAGGCCAGCAGGAAGCCGAGCAGGGTGCCGATGAGGGTGACCGCGAGGATGTTGAAACCAGCCCACGGCGCCTGCGCGAGCTTGCTGAGATGCTCAGGCAGGCGGCTCAAATAAGCGAGGTACGAGGCGCCGGCCCGATAGCCGAGCACCGCGCCGATGACGGTCAGGATGGCGGTGAAACCGATGTGCAGCGGCCGACGCGCCAGGGCGATGCCCCGGCCCTCGACCTCGCCGGGCGTCACCGGAGCCGCCGGCCGGCTCGGCCGCGCCTCGGTCTCCGTCGTCTCAGTCGTCTCCATGATCTCTACCGACTCGTTCCTTCGTTGTCCCCGCGGACCGTCGCAGGAGGCCCACTGCCTCGTGCAGCGACTGTACCCCTTGCACCGCCAAAGGTGGTCGCGCCGGCACGTTTCTGGCCGCCACGACCGCCTGTCCGAAACCCAACCGGGCGGCTTCCTCGAGCCGTCGCTCCGTCTGGTGCACCGGCCGGACCTCGCCGGTCAGCCCCACCTCGCCGAAGACCACCGTCGATCTGGGTAGCGGCACCTCCAGCCAACTCGACGCCACCGCCATGGCCACCGCCAGATCGGCCGCCGGCTCGGTTATTCTAACCCCTCCGGCCACATTCACATAGACGTCCCGCGCCCCGAGCCGGATCCCGGCACGTTGCTCGAGCACGGCCAGCAGGAGATGCAGCCGATTGGCCTCCACTCCGCCGGCCACCCGCCGCGGCGCCGCGAACGGGGTCGGCGCCACCAGCGCCTGCACCTCCAGGAACAGCGGGCGCGTGCCTTCCACCGCGCAGCACACCGCCGTGCCCTCGACCTCCTCCGCCCCGGCCTCCGGCAGCAGCCCGGTCGGCGAGGGAGTCTCCCGCAACCCGGCCGCGGTCATCTCGAACAGACCCACCTCGTTGGTCGAGCCGTACCGGTTCTTCACCGCCCGCAGAACCTTCAACGGACTCGTCGTCTCGCCCTCGAACATCAGCACCGTGTCGACGATGTGCTCGACCACCTTCGGCCCGGCCAGCGACCCGTCCTTGGTCACATGCCCGACCAGCAGGGCCGCGGTGCCGGTCCGCTTGGCCAGCTCGGCCAGACGGCGGGTACACTCGCGGACCTGGGTGATGCTCCCCGGCGAGGCCTCGGCCTCGACCGTGCGCACGGTCTGGACCGAGTCGATCACCGCCAGCGTCGGACGCAACCGCTCCAAGGCCGATTCAATGTTGGCCAAATCGGTGGCGATCAACACCTCCAACCCGGACTCAGCCACTTCGAGCCGCTCGGCCCGCAGCCTGAGCTGTTGGGCCGACTCCTCGCCCGAAACGTACAGCACCGACCGGCCGGTCCCGGCCACGGCGGCGGCGACCTGGAGCAGGAGGGTGGACTTGCCCACCCCCGGCGAGCCGCCGATCAGGACCACCGCCCCGCCGACCAGGCCGCCGCCCAGCACCCGGTCGAACTCCCCGCAGCCGGACACGGCGCGGTCCTCGCCGCCGGTGTCGATTTCTGCCAGCCTCACCGGCTCGGCGCCGGCCGTGGTCCGACACGCCGTCTCGCCTGCCAGCTCGGCCTCCAGCGTGCCCCAGGCGCCGCACGAAGGACACTTCCCGACCCAGCGCGCGGTCGTGAATCCGCAGGCGGTACACAGGTGTCGTGATCGGGTCTTCACCCTTGGTTACTCGGAGCGGTCACCTCGCCGCTCGGCCCCGCGCCGTCGAGTCTAACACGAGGTGACGAGGGCGGTCAACCGCGTCACGGACGGCCATCGGGCGCCGCTCGGTGACCTTGCCCGGCGGCTGGACACGGGCCTATAATCGGACCGTCCGCCGGAGCCGCAACCGATGGTCGCGCTGATGGCGCACCCGCCGCTGGTGATCCTCTCGAGCCACGACCGAGTCTGCCGCTTTGCGGCGGCCGAGCTGGTCCGCTATCTGGCCGCCTCCGGCGCCGAGCCCTGTGGCGCCGTGGCGGTGGACCTGGAGTTGGCAGGCCAACTGCCGCCCCTCGCGGCCGGCGCCGGCTACCGGCTCGAAACGCAGCCGTTGCGCATTGCCGCTGACGACGGCCGCGAGCTGCTGCGCGCCGTCTACCAGCACCTGGAAGACCTCGGCTGGCGCTGGTACCTGCCCGGCCCGCTGGGCGAGGTATTCCGCCCCGGCGTCCCACCGGCGCGCGGCCAGCGCGGCTCGCCGTTCCGCCACCGGCTGGTGGTCGAGACCGCCGTGGCCAAGGACGACCCAGCCTGGGAGGCCGAGGCGCGGCTCCTGATCGACTGGCTGGCCAAGCAGGGCTTCACCGGTCTGGCGCTGGAGAGCGACCGCCTCGACCACCCGGTCTACCGCCGGCTGGCCGACGAGTTGACCCGGCGGGGCCTGAGTTTCGAGGCCGGCGGCGACATCGCGCCCGATCTCCTGGCCGCGACTCGGGCCGGCGAGCGGCAGGCGCTGCGCCACCGGCACGGGTCCCGGCGGGCCAGGCGGCTGGAGGTGGCCGACCGCGAGGCGCTGGCCAACTTGCCGGAAGCCACCCGCGCGGCCTTCGCCGCGCTTCAGCCGGCGGCGGCCCTGCGGTTGCGCGAACCGGCCGACGCGCCGCTGACGCTGCACGAGCCGGGCCTGATTGAAGAACGCGGCGCCCGCTGGACGTCGCTGGCCAAGGCGGTGGCCGAAGGGCTCGGCGGGCCGGCGCGGCTGGCCCTCTGGCAGCCATTGTCCAACGTCCGCCGCGGCTTCACGCCGCCGGACGGCGCCCGGCTGATCCGGGCCATCGACCGCCGCTCGCTGGCCGTCCCCCTGGGCGATGCGACCGGCACCCGCAGCGTGGCCATGCTGCGCGACCTGCGGGCACTGCTGTCATCGGGCGTGACGCTGGAGGTGGCCGTGCCGTACGCCGATCTGGTGGCCTTGCGCAACCTCCACGCGCCGATGACCGGGCTGATCGTCCACGATCTCCGGGCGCTGGCGGAGGCCGGCCTCGAGCGGTTGGCGCTGACGGTGCAGGGCCTGGCCTCCACCTGGGCCTGCGGCCTGAACGCCTACGTGTTCGCCCGGGTGGCCGACGATCCGGGGCTGGAGCCGGCGCCGCTGGTAGAGGACTGGTGCGCCGGGCTGTACGGCTCCGCGGCCGACGAGATGATCGGCTACCTGCACGCACTGGAAGCGACGATGCGGCATCTGTGGCGGCTGCGCAACGCCCGCTACGACAGCGGCATCCGCTCCTGGCGGGCCGGCGAGCCGGCCGGCCTGAAGCTGATGGAGACCATCGACCAGGCCGTCGATGAGCTGGCCGGCCTGCGGCGGCAGGTGGCCGGCGCGGCTCAAGCGGCTGACGACGAGCGAGCCCGGGCCCGGCTGCGGATCGAGTTGATCGCCTTCGATCTGAACCAACTCCATGTCCGGCTGTGGCAGTTGCGGATGCTGGCTCTGGCCGGACACCCCACCCTGGCGGTCCACGCCGCGGCACGGGACATCGTCGGACAGGCCCGTCGCCGACTGAACGATCTCCCGGCCGCGGCCGGTCTCGCATGGCGGACCGAGCACGCCGCCATCCTCGCCGAGCTGGCCTCCTGGTGCGGCTATGAGACCGCCGAGGAGCCAACCGAAGGCGCGCTCGCGGTTGACACTATCGACGCCGGGTGGTAACCTCCAAGCCCCGATGGGGCCCCATAGTCCAGTGGTTAGGACGCGGGCCTTTCAAGCCTGAGGCACGGGTTCAATTCCCGTTGGGGCTATTCTCGGGCGGGTAGCTCAGTTGGTTAGAGCCTCCGGCTTACATCCGGAAGGTCACAGGTTCGAATCCTGTTCCGCCCAGGCTCTGCCCGCCGGGGTAGCTCAGTTGGTAGAGCAGTGGACTGAAAATCCATGTGTCCCCAGTTCAAATCTGGGCCCCGGCACTGATGACGTGATCACCGACCCGCCCGCCAGGGCGGGTCGGTTGCGTTAGAAGTCCCAGTCAGGCCGCGGCGCGGGCAGCCGCAGCACTTCGGCCAGCACCCCGAGCAGCTCCGGCGGGCCGCTCAGAGCGTCGGTCACGGTCAAGCCGGTGGCCGGCCCCACCCCCAGCCACAGGCGGGTGAACGCGCCAACTGTCGCGCTCAGCGTCGGCAGCGACGAATCCTCGCCTCGTTCGGCCACCGAGGTCGGCCCGAGGGTCACCACGTACCGCCCGCCGACGCCGTGCCAGCCGTCCGCGGGCAACTGCTCGGACACCGGGTCGGTCAACTCCAAGTTGAACCGCGCCTCGCCCCACGGCAGGTGCGTGGCGGCCACACAGACGGGCACGTCCAGCATCCGCGCCTGCCACCAGGCGAGCGAATCGAAGGACCAAGCGAAATCCGACCCGGCGGTCCGCGCTCTGTTCCTGAACGGCCGGTCGAGCAGCGCCTGGAGCTGGATGCCCGGCGGCTCGCGGAGCCGGACCGCCAGCACTTGGTCGCCGAGCAGGCGGATCAGCGCCAGGAGCTCGATCAGCTCGTCGTACGAGTGGTAAGCCAGCCACCGCACCTCGTACGGGCCACGCTCGGCAGCACACTCCCCGAACCAGACGTGGTGGCTCAGCGCGCCGTCCGGGCCGTCGCGATAGCCCAGACCAAAGCCCTGTCCGTCCGGTCCGCCCTGCATGGTGTCACGGGTCTCGCCCGCCGGGTGCAGGGTCAGGCCGCCGTGCCCGCGCAGGCGGTTCAATCGGTTGTCGTGGGCCGCCTCCCAGTCGTCAGGGGCCAGCCGGACGGGCGAGCGGGGTGAACGAGCTACCTTGAGGCAGGCCGGATCGAAGGTCAGCCGCGGATCGGCGGCACCGGTGCCGAAGCCCAGCTTGTCGTAGAAGCCCTGGTCGAAGATGCCCAGCGCCGCCACCGCCTGGCCCTGCTCGGCTCCGTCGCGCAGCAGTTGGGCGGTCAGCTCGCCCGCCAACCCGCGCCGCCGCGAGGCCCGGCCGACCACCACCCCGGTAACCCCCCACAGCGGCAGATCGCTTGCCAGGTGGCGGATCGTGCCCGGCGCCGCGCTGGCCACAGCGTCGGGCTCGCCGTCGGTCGGCGCCACGAGCACGTGGCATCCTTCGGCCCACCGCTCGGCCAGAGCCTGATCACGGACCGACAGCCATCCAACCTCGCGCAGCAGGCGGAAGACCGCCTCGCGATCCGTCTCCGGCCGGAACTCGCGCCCGATCATCTCATCCGCCGTACAGGGCCTTGGTGAACCGGGCGTTCTCGGCGTGCTGCTCCGGCGTGCCGGACATCTCGCTGATCAGCGGCCCGTCGTAGCCAATCTCCGTCAGCGCCGCCATGATGGCCGACCAGTCCGCGTCGCCGTCGCTGAGCAGATTCGGCCACTGCCAGGCCGGCCGACGCTTGAAGTTCTTGGTGTGCACCTTGGTGATGTGCCGGCCCAGGATGCGAATCCACTGCTCGGCGAAGCCGTACGCCATCACGTTCCCGGTGTCCATGTAGAAGCCGATGTGCGGGTGGTCGACCTCGTCGAGGCAGGCGCGCAGCTCCAGCGGGCTGAGGAACATGTTGTTCCAGACGTACTCGACCGCCAGGTTGACGCCCTTGTCGGCGACGGGCCGGAGCGACTTCAGCCCGGCCAGGGCGCGGTCGTAGCAGACATCGTAGGGCACCTGCGCGGTCACGCCGCCGGGGATGATCAAGACGTTGTCCACCCCCAGCTTGAGGCAGGCGTCCACCGCCGCGGCCGTAGTCGCGCGGAACTTGTCCGCGTTCGCCTCGCTGCCGCTGACCATCTCGCCCCGGTCGCCGACCGAGATGCACATCGACTGCAAGCTCAGCCCATTGGCCGCGGCCAGCCGGCGCACCCGCGAGCAGTCCGCTTCCGAAGCGCCCGGCCGGATATCCCCGTCATCCGTCAGGAGGACCTCCAGGCCGTCGTAGCCCCAGGCCTTGACCTTCGGCATCGCCGTTTCCAGATCGCCGTGCTCCCGCCGCAACACGAGGTGCGTGATCCCGGTTTCCATGACCTCTCCTCGGCCGGCCCCCGCCGCGCCGGCGGAGGTGTACCACCGTCGCCGGTGCAGGTCAACCTCCGCTTTCCGGGCCGACCCGCCTCGATTCGGCCCGGCCGGACTCCTAACAGCAGCGGGAAGCCCAGCGCCCCGCGGATCGTATCGCCTCCGAGAGGTGAGTCATGCACCGACGCGTTCGTCTCTGGGTCCGGCTCGCCTGGGGCCTGCTGACCACCGGGCCGGTGGCCACCGCGGCCGAGGCGCCCCAGCTCTATGTCCACGACGGCGAGGCGCTGGTCTCGGGACAGATCACCGGCGCCGACCCCGCGCGCGGCGTGGTGGCCATCCAGGCCGCCAGCCTGCGCCTCGGCCGGACCGCCGCCCGCCCGCTCAGCCCGGCCGAGCCGGCCACGCTGCTGCTGCCGGTGGCCTGTCCGACGGTCGACTTTTCCCCGTTCCAGCCCGGCGCCATGGTCGCGCTGACGGTCACGCCCGGCGCGCCTCGACCGTGGACGGTGCGCCTGGTGGCCGTCGCGCGGCCCGACCAGGATGCCTACCAGGCCGAACTGGCCCCCGAAACCGTTCGCGTCCCCTACACCCAGACCACCACCCAGGCCAAGGTGGTGGTGCCAATGGTCTTTCCGGTGCTCGGCAACTCCGTCTGGCGCGACACCTTTCTGGCCGACCGCGGCGGTTTCGCGCACCTCGGCCAGGATCTCAGCGCGCCGCGCATGACGCCGCTGTTGGCCTGTTTCGACGGTATCGTGACGCTCCGCCGCGCCCACGATGCGACTCGTGCCAACACCGTGATCGTCCTCGGCGACAACGGCTGGCAGGGTCTCTACACCCACCTCAACAACGACACGCCGGGGACCAAGGACAACCAGGGCCAGGACCGCTACGCGTTCGCACCGGGCCTGCGCGACGGGCAGCGGGTCCGCGCCGGCCAGTTCCTCGGCTGGGTCGGCGACAGCGGCGACGCTCGCGGCTGCCACCTGCACTTCGAGCTCCGCCGGGCCGAGACCGGCGAGGTCCACAACGCCGCTGCGTCGCTGCGGCAGGCCGACCGGCGCCCGGCTCCGGTCGCTCCGAGCAGCTTGCCCGGACTGGAGCGACAGCCCGGCGAAACCCGGATCGACGGCGTGGTGGACAGCATCGCTTCGGCCAAGAACGTGGTCTTGATCGAGGTCCTCACGCGCTCGACGAGCAAGGGCCTGGCCGTGGTCACCCGGCCCGAGCGGTGCTTCGTCAAGCTCGGCTCGGCCGCGGGCGTCACTCTCTCCGGCGCGGAGCGGCTGATCCCTCTGGCCGAGCTGCGTCGCGGCGATCCGCTGGCCGTGGTCGGTCTGGCCGACGGCGCCACGCTGGCGCTGCGCGACGGCCGGGTCGAGATCCCCGGCCTGCTGCCCGGCGCCGCCCTGGCGAAGGCAGTCGGCTCCCCCTGACGGCCCGCTTGCGAAGATCGTGATCGTAGCGGCAACGTTACGGTAACGTCAGCCGACCCCGTGGACCTTTTTCAGGGGCGCGAGCGTCCGATAGAGTAGGTGAGCACCGGGCTGTAGGGTGGCGTAGAGCCTCGGTCGAGGTGCACCATGGACGGGACATGGCGATGGCGACGACTGGTCTGGACAGGGCTCCTGGCGGTGGCGACCACCGCCGGCTGGAGCGCCACGACCGGCGCCGACGGTCCCGCCCCACTGGCCATCCGCGACGGTGAGTGGCTGATCACCGGACTCGTGACCGGCGCCGACCACACCACCGGCACCGTCGTGGTCAAGCTCCATTGGCTCCAGCCGGCCGGCTCCTCGCCGGTGCCGCTGCTTCCCGCCGAGCCCGCCACCTTGCTCCTGCCGGTCACGCTGCCGACCGTCGACCACGGCCGGATCCGCACCGGGCAGGTGATCGCGCTGACCGTCACGCCCACGGCAACCCGCCCGTGGCGGGTCCGGGCGCTGGCGGTGACCGACCGCGAGGGCGAGTTCGTCTACCGCACCGACCTGGCTCCTGGCCCGCTGGGCATCGCCTACCCTTACGTCACCACCACCCGCAAGGCGGTGGTGCCGATGGTCTTTCCAGTACTCGGCCAGGTCGCCTGGCGCGACACGTTCCGGCACATCGTTCGCGGCATCCCGCACCTCGGCCAGGACCTGGTGGCGGCGCGGATGACGCCCCTGCTGGCCTGCTTCGACGGTACCGTCACGGTCCGCCGCGCCCAGGACGCCCGGCGTGCGAACAGCGTGATCATCTTCGGCGACAACGGCTGGACCGCGGTCTACACGCACCTCAACAACGACACGCCCGGCACCGCCGACAACCGCGGCCGTGACCGCTGGGCGTTTGCCCCCGGCCTGCGCGACGGCCTCCGCGTCCGCGGCGGGCAGCTCCTCGGCTGGCTGGGCGACAGCGGCGTCGCCTCTGGCCCGCACCTGCACTTCGAGCTGCGCAGCGGGACCAGCGGCACGGCCTACAACCCGGCCGCCTCCCTCCGCCACGCCCGCCGGCTGTCGGCGCCGGTAACCCCGCCTCGCCTGCCCGAGCCGGCCCCGTCCGCGGGTTATGTCAGGGTTGACGGCGTGATCGCCGGGGTCGATACCGCTCGTAAGGTGGTCGCGGTCAGTGTCCTGACCCGCCAAGTCCCCGGTCGCACCCGCGTCCTCAACCAGCCTCACACCACCTACGTGGTGTTCGGCAAGCACCCCGGCCTGATCCTCAACGGCACTGACCAGATGATTCCCCTGGCCGCCCTCCGCGCCGGTGACGCGGTGGCGCTGCTGGGCGTTCTGGCCGGCTCCCGCCTGACCCTGGCGGCCGGCCGAGTCGAGCTCCCCGGCCTGCTGCCGGGAGAGGGGCTGCGGAGCGCGTTTGGACTACGGAGTTGACGAGTGGACGGCGTGCCGATCCCCCGGCCGCTGAGATGGACTGTTCGGCGTCCAGATCGAGAACCGTTCTTGCGCGAGCACTGATGGCATCGTAGGATTGGGGCATGCAGAGCGTATACATCGAAACGTCCATCGCGAGCTATCTGGCAGCGCGCCCGAGTCGTGACTTACGGTCCGCCGCGTGGCAGCAGACGACTGCCCAGTGGTGGGAACAGGAACGGCCCAGGTACCAGCTATTCACATCAGAGCTCGTCCTCGCAGAGGCACGAGCCGGCGATCCCGATGCGGTGGCCAGACGGCTTGCCCTGCAGGAGGCGCTACCCCTGTTGTCTGTGACCGATGATGCCAAGGAACTGGCGGAGCGACTGGTGGCGGACGGCGGGATGCCCCTCCACGCAGAAGCGGACGCCCTCCATGTCGCGGCGGCCAGCGTGCACCGGATGGACTACTTGCTCACATGGAACTGTCGACACATTGGCAACGCCGCCCGGAAACCGATCATTCGGTCAATCTGCGCGGTCGCCGGATACACGTGCCCGGAGATATGCACGCCGTTGGAACTGCTCTCGGAGGAGAGGGAAGATGTACAAGGATGAGATCATCGCTGAGGTGTGGCGCAATCGCGACGCTTACGCACGGGCACACCATCATGATCTGGATGAGATCGTTGCCGACCTCCGGAAGCGTGAGAAGGAACACCCCCAGCGGGTGGTCGACCGACGAGCACGCCGAACAAGCGAATCCAACGCGACTTCGGGTTAGCGCGCGCCGACGCGTTCGGCGCGCGCCCCGACGCGTCGAGCCTGGCCAACACCCGGCTCCCGCCTGGCCCTGGCGGCCGGCCGGGTCGAACTCCCCGGTCTCCTCCCCGGCGCAGAACTGAGCGAGGCGGTCACGCGGCGGTGAGCTGACCCA
>JAANMV010001266.1_pt1 | contig 28525 bp, 23 predicted proteins | sample 7279661 | NCBI WGS metagenome assembly JAANMV01 (sample SAMN14094540, study PRJNA606508) | bioreactor metagenome | isolation source: A lab-scale SPAN reactor treating ammonium-rich wastewater day 121 | place: Ireland: Galway | collected 2017-05-16
GATCGCTCCCGACGGCAAGCACGTGCTCTCGGCGGGCAGCGATGGGCAGATCAAGGTGTGGACATAGAATTTACAACACCAAATAATTTTCATGTCTCAGGTAATATTGATATTACCGGCAGTTTAAACTTAAACAGGGATATTTTTATTGATGAAACAGGAAAATGTAAAATCAGACCATTTGATGACGGACCCGTCAGTCATAATTACATTAAATTCAGCACTAATTCAGGTATACTTTGTGATGGGATTTTTGATGCTGATGGCTTAACAGACAGCGTTTATATCACTGTAAATGGAACAGGTAAATGGAAAGGTATTACGGGTGAAAATTGTAGTGATTTTAAACTTAACAATATTAAAATCCGGAATGCCGAAACTGGTATTTCATTAAATAATCCATTAGGTATAATAGATATTCAGAATTCAAGATTTTCAGATAATGAAGTACATGATATTTTGATAAATAATTTTTCTCAAAGTGAACAATTAACCCGTGCAGTGAAAAATAATATATTTACCGGAAATCCGGATAAACTTTCCGGTATAACCTTAAGCAACGGGGTAAATATACTGGTAGAAAATAACCAGTTTGATGCTGATTACAGTGCTGGTATATCTTTAATATATACGGTCGATGCAAATTTAATATCAAATACATTTAATGCAGCTTTAGTAACCGGATATTCACCAATTGGGATTTATGCATATACTTCCGGCGGATTTTATAGCTGTAATAGTATTACAAATTATTCCAATGGAATAAGATTAAGCAATTCATCTCCATTTTTATTTAATAATGATATTTTTAATAATTCTACAGGATTATATCTGGAAAATTCATCGATTCCTTTTATGACACCCGCATATTCTCCTGGCGGAACTCTTTATATAGGGGGCTATAACAGAATTTTCAATAATCTGGATGAAGAAATATATTGTGATAATACCAGTATATTTGTACCAACAAGTATGCCTATTCTGGATTATGGTCAAAACTCAATTTACGACCAAAATTCTGATTGTTTGATTGAACTGGGTTTAGTAGGATACATCCCTACAATAACTTATTATTTACGGGACAATTACTGGGGAGGTGGATCTCCCGTAAACAGGATCTGCGGTGAAAATATAGACATTGTTTTTGAACCATATTTAACCGCTGAGCCTGAACCCCCGGGCAACTGTTACCCAGTATCAGAATTTTCCGATAACAGTTCTATGTCACAACAAACCTTACTGCTTGGAGGTGCAATTAACGATGAATATAATCAAAATTCAAGTTCCGCTCTGGCTAAATACAAAGACTTGATCGTTCCAAATTCAAATAAACAATATTTATTCCTGGCGATTTCAAAAATCTTCCATACAGTTTCCAAAGATGTAAATCCTGATTTTTATTTACTGGAAAATTACTACTCAATGTTATCATCATCATACAGTTTGGATACGGTTTTCTCCAGAAGATCTTCAGGTAATTCAACCCTAAGCGATGTTGAACAGCCATCATATACTGAAGCTATTGATGAATATCAGGCAGTAATTGAAAATCCATTAAACGAAACTGAAAGATTTTATGCATACATAGATCAAATGAGGACTATCAGACTAATGCTTGATACATTATTAAACGGATTTGATAATGGAGCAATGCAGTTTAATTTAAATCCAATGCAATTGCAATATATTGCAGGTAAAGTAATGAATAATAAATCTGAAATTAAAGAAAATTCATATTTATCGTATGTAAATTCAGATAATATGAAAGTTGATAATAAGACTGATAGAGGTTTTATTTCAACTGTTACAGTAAATGATAAAAATACTCATTTAACCAGGATCAGGAAATCATTAAAATTAGAAAATATTACTTTTGAGGGAAAATCAAACCGGGAAAAAATTAAAATCGTAAATAGTATAATAGCTTATAAACTGTTTGAGTTTTCGATAATTAATGATTTACATGATTCCAGACCCATTGGCCGGATGTACTATCAAAAAAATACCAAGGGTGAATTTAATAACTTTCCAAAAGTATTCAGATTGTACCAAAATTATCCTAATCCGTTTAATCCTGAAACAAAAATTAAATTTGATATTCCTAAGCTATCTCATGTAAAAATCACAATATTTGATATTCTGGGCAGAGAAGTAACAACGTTAATAAATGAAGTAAAAGAACCGGGATATTATGAAAGTATATTTGACGGGTCAATGTATTCAAGCGGTATTTATTTTTACCGATTTGAAAGTGATTATTATGTCGATTCAAAAAAAATGGTTTTAATAAAGTAACATGTATGTTATTAATATAAAAAAGGGGAGCATCTGCTCCCCTTTTTGTTTCACTATCTTACTTAATCAAAATCATTTTCCTGCTTTCGGAATAATTCTCTGTTTTAAGCATATAGAAATATATGCCTGAATTATATTTTTCGCCATCCCAGTCTGCTGTATATATCCCTGCATTTACATTTCCGTTCACCAATTGTTCTATTTCCCTTCCAAGCGCATCAAAAACCTTAAGGCTTACAAATGTTTCATTAGGTATAGAAAACTTTATGATAGTTTTGGGGTTAAACGGATTCGGATAATTCTGGCTCAGGCTGTATGAAGCAGGAATTTCATTGCTGATCTGAATGATTCCGATATAAGTTATTCCGTGCGGACCCGGACCCGGTGGCGGCGAAGAATGGCATACCATACAGTCATCAATAGTGCCAACGTGTCCCTGCAGCCTTATGCTCTGCAGGTTATCATTTGGCTGTGAAGTGGGATAAACTGCATGAGGCGAGCCGTGGCATGAAGAACAGAAAAGACCGCCGTGTCCTTTTGATTCCCTGTAAAGCTTACCCGGCTGCTCTGAATAATTGCTGCCGTGACAGCTTGTGCTGCCGCACTTAGGCTCATCAAGCCATGGCCTCCTGCCGTTTTCAATTGAGCTTGCTATATTTGTCATTGTGCCGTGGCAGTTCTGGCATGTCATATCGCTTTGCCGCATAACATCCCTGAAACACTGCGTGTTTGGACCCGGATGGCATTTATAACATGTATTGATGCTGTTCGTAGGCGTTATGAACTTATGCTTATCGTGTATCTGGAATGAAAACGATTTGGCTTCCGGGTCGCCTGTAGTGCCAAGCGCATTAGATGCATGGCATCTTGCGCACAGCTCCGGTGAGTTAAGCCTGAAACCCGGAACCTGCTCATGGTTATTTTTTATCTGCTGCTCTGATGTATGGCAGCCGCTCTGAACACATCCAACTTCATTGCTTACCGGTATTACATTATCTGTAGTTGCAACGGTGTTGCCTGTAAGCTTTGCTATCAGGTGGAAAGTCTGGAACGGCTTTTCATTATTCCAGTCGATATCTGTAAAAGGAGTATTGGGAACACCGATAACCTTAAAATAATTTGATGCCAAATCCATACTTCCGGTCAAGCCCTTGCCTGTAAGCCCGATATTTTCCGGAAGCGGCGAGGGCAGGTTAAACAAAGCCTGCGCATACTGCCAGAAATTGGTTTTGCCTACTGAGTATGTATTACCGGGAATTGAATATTCAACAGTAAAACCTGTGTTAACAACCAACGGCAGCTGCCCGGGTTGTTTTTTGATCAGCTGTGCAAATACATTGTTATAGGGAGGCAGTATCCCGATCTTCGAAAAATCCTTGTTCGAACAATGCATTCCCAGGTCGTTCCACCCGAGTAACACATACTGCTGGGATAAAGCGCTGTTAAGAATAAACAATGGCAAGAGCATGAAGAAAAATAAAAGCTTCATTGTTTTCATGATAAACTCCTTTTAAAATTATTAAAATGGAGCTTTTGGGGATACTTCAAATATACTATATTGCACAGGCTGATTCCTATGACATTTGTCGCTATTAGCAACTATTATTGTCATAAAAAAATATGAGATTTGTAGCAAACAAATAAATTGCTGGTCGGTGTCAGGTTTACAACTGACATCACCCAGTAGTTAGTACTTGCCTTGTTTTAAGGTCATGGTAAGCAAAATTAATATACATTAACCGGGGCTTGCCGAAGGCACTCCTACGGAGAAAGCCCTATTCTTTCTTTTATTTTAACCCACGACCTAAAGGTCGTGGCAATACAAATATTTTATAGCTCTGCAGTTCAGATTCCCATCAATGTAAGAGTATAACCGCCAGCAAAAAACATGTTTTTGGGTAGCCCCGCCCTTTAGGGTGGGGATAATAATACTCTTAATACCGGGACTTTAGTCCTGATTGAAAATTTTAAATATATTCATTTAAGTACATACCGGAGATTCCCTCCGGAAAAAAACCTAGAATTCATAATTATATATGATAAACAAAAAACCCGTCAGTTTTTAACCTGACGGGTTTAAGATAATTATTAATAATTTTTACAGGCTGAAATAAAACCTGAGAGTAATATCCACGCTGTTCATATCTTTGGCAAACCTGGTAGCAAACGGCTGGGATGTATCCTGCTTAAGCGGAATGATATTATAGCTGAGCTCTCCGCCAAAACCAAACTGCCCGCCTGTTCCCGTAAATCCAGATATTATCCTGAACAGCGGCGCCCATTGGCTGGTTGTAATTCCATTTTGTCCGGGTTCGCTATAATAATAAAATGTATTTGGTGAATTATTAAAAGTTACATCATTTTCTTCTCTCACCCAAACAGCACCTGCACCGCCGCCTATAAAGAACAGCCTTGCAAATGATTTCTGTTTGAACATCGGGAAAAACCTTACATTTATTGCAAGAGGCAGGGCAATTATTCCGTTTGTACTTGTATGTGCATATCTGTAAGAAATACCGTTAATGATTTTTGGAGTAGTATTCAAGTCGTAATCTACCTGCTTATTATTGCTTGTGAATAAAATTGTTGGAGAAAATTCCAGTGTAACAGCTTTTGCAATAGAAAATCCGAAGAACAGGTTTATATTAGTGAGAAAAGTACCGTTCCTAGTATCAAGTATCGGGAAAGCAGTGCTCATATATTTATTTGTGAATATCATAAATGAATAACCTGCCCCAAAATACGATGATACTGTTTTTCTTGTTTTAAGCTGGTAATTTTTGCTGAAATTACTTTTCAGGTCATATTTTTCAGTTTCACCTGCGGAAGTTAAGCCATTCAGGGAAAATTTATTTTCCTTCAGCTTAAAGCCGGATGTATTCTGCGCCTGTAGGCTTATTGTAAACAATAATACCGCTGTTAATACAGAAAAAGTAAATTTCATTTGGTTCTCCTTAATAATTTCATAAATAACTGGTACAAAGATAATAAAATATTACAGAATATACCTGCTTAAATCCCTGTTCTTAACAATATCCTTAAGCTTATCATTAACCATATCCTTATCAACCACAATTTTCTTTTCTTTATTCCTGTCGGGAGTGTTGAATAATATCTCTTCCAGAAGAGTTGAAAGAATTGTATGCAGCCTGCGCGCGCCGATATTTTCCACCTGCTCGTTAACTTCAGCGGCAATTTTGGCAACTTCGCTGATTCCGTCTTCTTCAAACTGCAGCTCAACACCTTCTGATTTCAGCAAAGCTTCATACTGCTTAAGCAGCGCATTCTGCGGCTGGGTAAGTATCTTAACGAAATCTTCTTCGGTAAGACTGTTTAATTCAACCCTAATGGGGAACCTTCCCTGAAGTTCAGGGATTAGGTCGCTTGGCTTAGAAACATGAAAAGCGCCAGAAGCAATAAACAGCACATGGTCAGTTTTTACTGAACCGTATTTTGTTGTTACGCTGGAGCCTTCTACAATCGGCAGCAGGTCACGCTGCACGCCTTCGCGTGATACATCGGGTCCCTGACCCTTGCCCTGCGGTCCTGCAATTTTATCAATCTCATCTATAAAAACTATTCCGTAATCCTGTACGCGTGTAATTGCTTCTTTAATAACTGAATCCATATCAATAAGCTTATGTGCTTCTTCCTGCACAAGCAGCACCCTGGCTTCTTTTACGGTTGTTTTGCGTTTTTTCATCTTCTTGGGCATTACGCTGCTGAAAAGGTCCTGCAGGTTAACGCCAAGGTCATCAAGTCCTATTGGACCCATTACCTGCATCATCGGCATTCCGTCGCCGCTTACATCAATTTCAATTACCCGTTCATCCAGCTCGCCTTTCTGCAGCATTTCCCTGAATTTTTCCCTGGTCTTAAAATTATCCTCTTTTTCAGCCTCTGGCTGCGGCGAGGGATTTGAAAATCCGAGTGTTGCCTGTGCAGCAGAGCTTTCTTCATGTTTTTTCTTAACCGGCGGCAGAAGTATATCCAGCAGCTTTTCTTCTGCAAGGTACTCGGCTTTTTTCTGTACTTCAATGCTCTTTTCGGATTTAACCATGTTTACGCCTAAATCGGTAAGCTCGCGCACTATCGATTCCACATCCCTGCCAACATATCCTACCTCGGTGAATTTTGAAGCTTCAACTTTTATGAACGGCGCATTGGATAGCTTGGCAAGCCTTCTTGCTATTTCAGTTTTACCGACACCGGTTGGTCCGATAAGTATAATATTATTCGGCATGATCTCTTCGCGCAGGCTGTCAGGGATCTGCTTTCTGCGCCACCTGTTCCTTAATGCTATGGCAACTGATTTTTTTGCATTGGTCTGCCCGATAATATATTTATCAAGCTCAGCAACTATCTGTGAAGGTGTCAGTTCTTTATCAAGAGAGGTTTTAATATCTTTTTTCTCTTTTTTCACTTTTGTTTTCTTATCCTGCTTTCCGTTTTGCTCACCGTTACCCGATTTTTGTTCACCGTTTTCTTTGTTTTGTTCAGCTGTAAGAGTTCCGTTAATTGGTTTATCCCCCGTTAATTCAGACATCTTTTATTTTTCTTCCTTTAATTAAAAATTTAAAAAAAATTAAGAGTACTTTATAAATTTAATTCTGTTTTATTTACAGTTCTTCTATAGTAATGCTGTGATTTGTATAAATGCATATATCAGCAGCAGTATTAAGCGATTCTTTTACAATTTCAACAGCCGGCAGTTCTGAATATTTAACAAGCATTCTTGCAGCGGCAGTTGCAAAGCTTCCGCCGGAGCCGATTGCAACAATTCCGTCATCAGGCTCAATAACATCACCGTTTCCGGATATTATAAAAGCATTTTTATTATCCATAACCGCAAGCAGCGCTTCAAGCCTCCTTAAATACCTGTCAGTGCGCCAGTCCTTAGCCAGCTCTACAGCAGCCCTTGGCAGGTTGCCTTTGTACTGCTCAAGCTTTGCTTCAAACTTTTCAAACAAAGTCAATGCATCGGCAGTTGAGCCGGCAAAGCCTGCAAGTACCTTGCCGCTGTAAATTTTTCTTACTTTTTTTGTGTTATGCTTTAATACCGTATTTGATACCGTTACCTGTCCGTCGCTGCCCATGGCAGCTTTTCCGTCCTTTATCAAACCAACTACTGTAGTGCTTAATATTTTGTTTTTCAATAATTACCTCTTATTAATTACAACTGCAATATGAAACAATAAAATCCGTTAAAAAATCATTTATTCAGGGTAAAATTACTTATTTTTAATTAAAAATTATGTGATATTTATCGTACAGAACGCATTATTTTCAGCAAATTTCGTGAAATTTAACGTATCAGGAAGTAATTTTCCTGCGCAAAGTAGCTTTTGGTATCCTCATATTTTCCCGGTATTTGGCAACTGTTCTTCTTGCAAGGCTGAAACCTTCCTTATTCATTAACTCCGCAATTTTATCATCGCTCAGCGGTTTAGTCTTATCTTCATTATCTATCAGCTCTTTTATTTTTTCCATGTACACTTTATTGGAAACATCCTCGCCGCCGGAAGTTTTCATAGCCTGTGAAAAAAAGTATTTCAGCTCAAATATTCCGAACTCTGTCTGAACATACTTTCCCCTGACTACCCTGCTTACTGTGGATATATCCATATTAACATCTTCAGCAATATCTTTTTCATACATAGGCTTCAGGTTTTCACCGTGTGAAAGGAAAAATTCCTTCTGCCTTTCGGCAATTGCAGTCATTATCTTAAGCATCGTTTCCCTTCTCTGCTGAATTGCATTAATGAACCACCTGGCTGAATCAACTTTATTCTTAAGGAATTCCCTTGTATCCTTATCGGTTTTTTTATCCTTAAGCATTTCGCTGTATTTTCTGCTCAGCCTTATTCCGGGTATTGAATCACCTGTTAGCTCAATATTCAGCACACCGTCTGCTTCCTTAACGATAAAATCCGGTATGATATAATCGGCGGCAGTATCCTGTTTGCCCGGCGCGGGATTAAGCTTATGAATTATCCCGAAAAGCTCATCGATCTTTTCAATTTTAACATTAAGGTCTTTTGCCAGCTTTTCAAAATGCTTCAGCTTAAAATCATCAAAATGTTCATTTATCATTTTTTTGCATAATTCAATATCATCCCTGTGCGCTGTATCATCATTACTTAAGGCGTTTTCAATTTCATTTAATTGTACGGTCAGGCACTCCTGCAGGTTCCTGGCTGCTATTCCGGGCGGATCAAGCTTCTGTACCAGCTTAAGTACAGCTTCGGTTTTTTCTTCACCCGGGTCATACCCGTATTTTTCAAATATATCCTGCCGCAATTCCTCCAGGGGAATCCTTAAATACCCGTCATCTTCAAGACTGCCCAGGATCTCTTCTGCAATTATAATCTCATCACTGTTAAGCCCTGAGCGGTATACCTGTTCAAGCGGAGACTCCCTGAACTTATACTGTTTGTTCATCAGGTAATCTGTGCGTTCTTCATCTGTTCCGGTAAAGCCGGAGCCAGAATCCTTCCTTCTGCTGAAATCTCCCCAGTCTGAATCGTTTTCATACACCTGCTCTTCAGCGGGTTCGTTCTCTTTTCTTACTTCTGTTTCCGTAGAATCTTCAAGAACGGGATTATCTTCAAGCTGTTTTTTTATTTCCTGCTCCAGCGCAATAGTAGGGATAGCAAGCAAAAGCTGCGCCTGTATTGCCTGCGGAGAAAGTTTCTGCTGTAATATTTGTCCCTGTATGTTCTTAAGCATCTTTAAAAATTATATACCGTATCAGTTAATTTATTAATTTAAACCGTTTGCCCGGAAGCTGTTCTATTACACCTTTGAACTCAAGGTTAAGAAGCGTTACAAGTGAGTCTGATATATTTAAGCCTGAACGCTCTGAAATATGATCAATATGAACAGGCTCAATGGTCATTAGGAAAGTATCATAAACAAGCTTTTCATTCCCAACCAACTCGGGCATATCCTTTAACTTAACAGAATTGCCGTTAACTTCAGAAAGTTTCACACCAACAAGCTTATTGCCAATTTCGGCAAAAATATCTTCAAGATTTTCTATCAGCTTAGCCTGCCCGTTCTTGATAAGCGCGTTTGTACCGCGGCTTACTTTGCTTGTAATGTATCCGGGTACTGCGAATACTTCCCTCGACTGGTCAAGCGCAGTTCTCGCAGTGATAAGCGCGCCTCCGTCAATATCGCTTTCTATAACAATTGTTCCAAGCGTAAGCCCGCTAATTATCCTGTTGCGTTTGGGGAAATTTGCAGCATCAGGAAATGCTGATATTTCATACTCTGAGATCAGCAGCCCCCTTTCAGTCATTTCTTCATACAGCTTTTTATTTTCAGGCGGATAAATAACATCTACCCCGCAGCCGAATACGGCTGCTGTAATTGCTTTAGCCTGCTTATTGTTCAGCACAGCCCTGTGTGAATATGTATCGATTCCCCTTGCGAATCCGCTTACAACCGAAATTCCCGCAGATGAAAGCTCTTCAGAAAACTTTTCTGCCATCTTTTTCCCGTAATCGCTGGGTTTCCTTGTTCCTACTATGCCAACTGAATTTGTCAATATCCCCTGTTCATACTTACCTTTTATGTACAGAATCACCGGCGGGTCATAGATCTTTTTCAGCAGGTCCGGGTATTCACCTGAAGTGATTGGCAGAATATTAATATTCAGCTCACCGGCTTTGTTTATGTAACAATCAAACTCACTGTTAAACTCTCCAAAATTATCAAATGCTTTAATTACCTGCTGCGCAGTTTTATCGCCTATGTTTTCAACCTCAGCAATTTCTGCAGCATTTGCTTTGAAAACATTTTCGGCAAAGCCAAACTTATCTATCAGCCGTTTTATCCTTACAGTACCAAGACCTTCAATCTTAGTAAGGTATAACAGGTATTTCAGTTCATTTAAATTCATATAAGATTAATATTCATTTAACAGGGTATTTATCAGGATAATTATTTTTATTGCTGCACTATCTTCTCATTTTTGGATCGAATGCATCACGCAGGCCGTCGCCTATCAGGTTAACTGCAAATACTGTTATCATTATTGCAAGAGATGGATACAGGGCAAGCCCGTAATTTGTTCCTGCAACAATATATTTATAGCCGTCAAAAACCATCTGCCCCCAGCTTGCTGTTGGCGGCTGGACGCCGAGACCGAGGAAGCTTAAGCTTGCTTCAAAAATTATCGCTGTTGCTAGTCCGGCAGTGCCTGTAACAATTATGGGGCCTATAGTATTGGGCAGAATATGCCTGAAAATTATTCTTGTGGGTCTGTAGCCAAGAGCGCGTGTTGCTTCTACATATTCAGTTTCACGCAGAGAAAAGAACTGACCCCTTACGATCCTTGCAATTTCCACCCAGCCTGTTAAACCAATTGCAACAAATGACTGCCAGAAGCCTTTTCCTAATACAACTGATAATGCTATAATAAACAGTATTGAAGGAAACGACCAGATTACATTTATGAACCACATAATAACAGCATCGGTCTTTCCGCGGAAATAACCGGCTAGAGCTCCAAGAAACACACCTATAAAAATTGCAATGCTTTCTGAAATTACACCTACCGATAGACTTATCCTGCTGCCGTAAATCAGCCTGCTTAAAATATCCCTGCCGTATCTATCTGTACCTAAATGATACTTCGGTTGAATATGCCAGTTTTGCTCTCCGCCTTCAATAAGCTCATTTACTGCGATACTTTTTTCCGAGCCGCTGTAGTCCGTATATACTACAGTATCAGCGCTGATTTTTGAAATACTTTTGATCGGAATAAAATCAGTGCCATCCATGGCTTTTTTAACCAGCACATTTCCTATAAATCCCGATTGTTTTGTGGCATATTCCAGGGTCTGGTCGTTAGGATTAAAAGGTGCTATCAGCGGTGCTGATAAAGCAATTAAAATCAGCAGGATGAGTGTGAACAAACCTGCCATTGCAAGTTTGTTGCGTTTGAATCTTATCCAGGAATAATACCAGAGACTGTGAGATGCACGCTGCTTTTCAGCCTCGGTGAACTTGTCTTTATCTGTAAAAAATTCATTTTCCTGCATAATTTCGCTAAATATACCGATATTTCATATGATATTCAAAACAATTCGGGTTGTTAAAACATTTGTATAATACCTGTTGAAATTTTTTTAAGGGCACTTGTGTTATAATTATTGGCAGATTGCAGGTTAGTATCAAAAAAAGAAACATATCGCCTTTCACCTAAACTGCCTCCTGGTGAAGGGCACGTGAAATCGCAAGACTCGCTGATTTCCTCCTGTATTGTTTTCTCCTTTAGAGCCTGCAGTTTGCCGATTTTTTTCATGCTAAACCCGGAAGTGATTTATTGCTTCCGGGTTTTTTAATATGAATAAATATATGTTTGCTAAATGGAGTCCCGTAGGGACTGAATATTTGTAATAATGATTTCCATATCATCAGAGCTCCGCTCCGATGGAGCCCCTACGGGGTAGGAGCGGTATATAAATCTTCATAAAACTCAAACAAATATTTTGGGTTATATTCAACGTTAAATTTTTCAAGTAATCCCAGATATTCTTCTCTGAATGACCTCTTTTTATGATGCGTTTCCTGGTTTATAATATATTTAACAACTCTATCAATATGCGAATGGGAATACGAAAAAGCGCCGAATCCTTCCTGCCATTGAAATTTCCCTTTTACAAACCCTTTTTCGTTTATAAATCTGCTTGAATTGGATTTAATATCTTTTATTAAATTTGAAATATGCACATCCGGATTCAACCCAACAAACAAATGGACATGATCAGGCATACCGTTTATTGCCAATAATTTTTGTTTTTTATTTCTGGCAATGCCGGAAATATATTTATATAATTCATCCTTGAAATTTTTTCTTATCAGATTTTGCCTTCCTTGTACTGCAAAAACAAACTGTATGTATATTTGTGAATATGTGTTAGCCATATTTTTATGCCGCTCCTACGGAGCTCTTATAATATTGAATTAATTTATCTACAAATATGCCGTCCCTACGGGACTGGTTTAATTCTATTCCTGAAAATAATTATTATAATCATAACTACAAATATGCCGTCCCTACGGGACTGGTTTAATTTTATTCCTGTATATAATTATTATTATTTCAGCTGTTAATTCCGTTCCTAAATGACAGGTTTACTTCTATTCCTGAAAATTCGTATTATAATTTTATTTGCAAATATACCTACCCTACGGGACTGGTTTAATTCTATTCCTGTATATAATTATTATTATTTCAGCTGTTAATTCCGTTCCTAAATGACAGGCTTACTTCTATTCCTGAAAATTCGTATTATGATTTTATTTGCAAAAATACCTACTCTATGGGCCTGGATTACTGTTATTTTAAAATATTTTCTCAATTAACTCTCTACTCAATGAACTCACAACTCGACACACTCTATACACTCTATACACTAATTCCTAATTCGTAATTCCTAATTCGTAATTTGTAATTTGCTATTTGTAATTTGAAATCAGGTATTTTTTAACCCATGTGCTTATTATCTCCCCCACATACATAGCATCATCCTTATTCAGCATTAAGTGATCGATATCATCCAGCGATACAAAACTTTTAGGCTGGTTGGCTCTCTTGAACAACCGCAGGCCGTTATCGATATCACTGTATGTATCGGCAGTTGAGTGCATCACAAGGTACGGGAGGTGAATATCTTTCTGCAGCTCTGCTGCGCTGTATTTTTCAATATCCTTAAAGAACTGCGGCTTAAAGCTGAACTTTACTCCGCCGATCTCGGTTTCAGCCACACCCATTTTAATACAGCGGTCTTTGGTGCGTTTTAGCTTTTGGGCTAGATTTGCCGGCTCATCAGGGGATGCAATTGTAACAATTGCTTTTGCTGAAGATACCTGCTTTGATGCAAATAGTATTGCTGCTCCGCCAAGCGAGTGGCCAATAAGCAATTGCGGCGCTTTGTAGTTTTGCACCAGGAATTTTGCTGCGGATACAACATCATCAATCTGTGTAGTAAAGTTTGTATCGGGAAAGCTGCCTTCGCTTTCACCGATTCCTGTCATATCGAACCGCAGCACGGCTATGCCGTGGCGGGTAAGCGCACGGTTTATATTGGCTATAGCTTTTAGCTCCATAGAGCACGTAAAACAATGCGCAAAAACGGCATAAGCCGTAATATGCTCATTGAACGGCATATCAATTCTGCCGGAAAGAGTATTATTGCGTGAATTTTTAAATTTTACTTCGATCGTTTTCATGCTACAAAAATATATATTTACGCTATAGAAATCATATGCTAATATTTTAATATAATGATTTCAATCATGCCGGTTTTTTTATATATTAAGTATGACTTTCAGCTAAACACTCATTTTATTATTTTACATAAATAATAAAATTATATGTGTACAAATTACGACAGGTACATAACCGATAAAGAAATAAAAAAGAAAATGAAAGCCCTTAAATATCCGGTTAAAAATGACGATGACTTTACCGATGAGGACCTTGAGAACCTGAAGCAGAAAGATATCCGGCTTACATCAGATATATTGAGCATTAATCTAAAGGATTCCGGGCCAGTTATGACAATTATGAAGTGGGCAATTAACTGGAACCCGAAAATGCCAATATACAACAGCCGGATAGAGACAATCCGCGAGCAGGCACGCTGGAAAAGTATATTTTCCAAAAGCCGCTGCCTTGTGCCAGCTACCGGATTTTACGAATACCGCCCGTTTGAAAATGACCCGCCTGATATTGTTAAGCTTAAAAAGGAAAATAAAGTTAAACGCAAAACCAAATTCAGTATTTCCGTAAAGGATGAAAAATTCTTTTTCATCGGCGGTATATTTGTGTGGAACAAGGATGCAAATTACTGCAGCATGGTTACAACTCCACCCCACAAAGACCTGAAGAAAATCCCCCACCACCGCTGCCCGCTGATTATTCTGCCGGAAGAAGCAAAGGATTACCTTGAAGGCGATGCCGCATTCCTGCTGGATAATATAAAGGAATTCGACAGCCGCCGCAGCCTGCTGATAGAGCAGGCAAGCGATTATTAATGACCCTCACCCCCTAACCCCTCTCCCGAAGGGAGAGGGGAGCAAAGGAATATGATTTCTCTAACTATGTTTCTGATTGTGACTTCTTTAGTAATGTTATTTTCCGCTTCCGTCAGGTCCTCAGACCTGACGGCAATACCTGTAAAATTTGTATATTTTTATTCCGCCCTTTCAGGGCTTAATCATTTCAACACGCTGTTTACGATGGGCTTCGCCCATCGCTGTTATCTTCCGCCCCTGCGGGGCTATACATTTCAGGTCTGTCCATAGAACTCCTATGGAGAGGGCCTTACATGAGCGGGGTTGCTTCGCTTCGCTCTCAAATATCTGCGAGGAGCGAATGCGACGAAGCAGTCTTATCAATACATAATAAGATTGCTTCGCTTCGCTCGCAAACATCGGCAAGGCACAAAGTGCCGAAGCAGTCTTATCAATTAATAATAAAATGACCTAGAGGATACACCTGCTTCGCTACGCTCGCAAAAATGCAGCATAACTGTCTATAAAAAGGGTATTTTCTTATTACATTGTAATAAAAAAATACTAAAATTATCTTTACACTTTCCAAATCTCAATTATTTAAGGAAATTCACCAAAAATGAAAGGTATTATATTAGCCGGCGGTGCAGGCTCCAGAATGTACCCCATAAGCCAGCTTTACAGCAAACAGTTAACTCTGATATACGATAAACCCCTCATTTATTACCCGCTTTCTATACTGATGCTGGGGGGAATTAAGGATATCCTCATAATTTCCAACGAAGAAACCATCCCGTTCTATCAGAAATTATTCAGTGACGGCAAGCATCTTGGACTTAACATTGAATACACACTGCAGTCAGCCCCGAATGGTATTGCTGAATCATTTATACTTGGTGATAAATTCATAGGCAATGACAGCGTTACTCTTATTCTAGGAGATAACATTTTTTACGGCAAGCTTGATTTCTTTCACCGCGCTTTGGAGCGCAAAAACGGCGCAACCGTTTTTGGCTACAGGGTAACTGACCCCGAGCGTTACGGAATTGTTGAGTTTGACTCAGAAGGCAAGGCAATATCAATAGAAGAAAAACCGCAGAAGCCTAAATCAGATTTTGCAGTCCCCGGGCTGTATGTTTATGATAACAAGGTTGTGGAAATCTCAAAAAACCTGAAACCCTCACCACGCGGCGAGCTTGAAATTACCGACGTGAATGTTGAATACATGAACCGCGGAGAGCTGAATGTGGAAAAAATAAGCCGCGGCGTAGCATGGCTTGATACAGGCACGCCTGAATCACTTCTGCAGGCATCAAATTTCTTCGGCGCTATCGAAGACCGCCAGGGCTTAAAAGTTGCCTGCCTGGAAGAAATTTCCCTGCATATGGGTTTTATAGATCTTGGGAAATTTGAAAAAGTTGTTACAGGCATGCCTAAATGCGCCTACAGGGAATATTTGAACAAGATACTTATGGATAAAAAGAAATAATTTTTATTGATCTGAAGGAAACCAATGGATATACAGGAAACAAAAATTAAAGATGTACTTATAATCACCCCAAAAGTTTTCAGCGACTCGAGGGGTTATTTTCTTGAGTCATTCAGAAAGAAAGTTTTTGCCGGGCGCGGCCTGAATTATGATTTTGTTCAGGATAATATTTCACGCTCAAAGCAAAACACTATCCGCGGGCTGCACTACCAGGCTGGCGAATTTGCGCAGGGCAAGCTTTGCCAGGTTGTTTACGGCAGGGTGCTTGATGTAGCCGTTGATATCCGCTTCGGTTCCCCTACTTTCGGGAAATATGTTGCAACTGTGCTTAGTGATGAAAATCACGACCAGTTATGGATTCCACCGGGCTTTGCCCACGGATTTTCCGTGCTTTCAGATACTGCAATTTTCCACTACAAATGCACCAACTATTACGATAAAGCAAGCGAGCGCGCAATTTTATTCAGCGATAAACAGCTTAACATAGACTGGAACATTAAAGAACCGCTTGTTTCTCCCAAAGATCTTGAAGCAAAGTTATTTAAGGATATTGAACAGGATTTTACCTATTAACAGATTACGGCACATAACATTTACCTTTACGTTTTAATTCATTAATTTAATATATGAAAGAAAACGGAAAATCAATATTTTTTACCGACGGAGCCAAGGTAAAACAAAGCTCGCTGATCACGCAGTTTGCCGAAAGGCTGGAGTTCGACCTAGTTAAAGACAGAACCACGGTAACTGACCACGATATACTTGAAGCAATTTCAATGGCAATCCGCGACCGCCTTACCCGCAACTGGCTTAAAACGCAGAGTGAATACAACGACAATAATGTTAAGAAAGTTCATTACCTCTCGCTAGAATTTTTAATGGGCAGCCTGCTGGGTAATTCACTTATAAACCTTGGGCTTTACGAAGAAACAAGGCAGCTTCTTGCGGGATTTGGATATGACCTCGATAAAATAATGCGCGAAGAGCCTGATATGGGACTGGGAAACGGCGGTTTGGGCAGGCTTGCAGCATGCTATATGGATTCACTTGCAACACTTGAATACCCGGCATACGGTTACGGCATTCTGTATGAATACGGAATATTTGAGCAGGATATAGAAAACGGATACCAGATAGAAAAACCTGACCACTGGCTGAGGTACGGCAATCCCTGGAAAGTTGTAAGACCTGAATTTACCTATACGGTAAAATTCAACGGCACAGTAACAACATATTTTGATGAAACCGGCAGAACGCGTTACAACTGGGTAAATACAGATGATGTACTTGCAATTGCAAATGATGTACCCGTACCCGGCTACCAGACAAGGACAGTAAACTCATTAAGGCTGTGGCAGGCAAAATCAACCGATGAATTTAACCTGAATAATTTTAACCAGGGCAATTATTTAAGCGCTGTTGAAAATAAAAATCTTTCTGAAACTATTTCGAAAGTGCTTTATCCCAATGATTCAATTCCCCAGGGCAAGATATTAAGGCTTCGCCAGCAGTATTTTTTTGTTTCGGCAACTCTGCAGGATATTATTTATAACTTTAAGCTGCACAATACTGATTTCAGGCTGCTGCCTGAAAAAGCAGCAATTCAGCTTAACGATACACACCCTGCTATAGCTATCCCCGACCTGATGAGAATACTTATGGATGAAGAAGGGCTGGAATGGGATGAAGCATGGGATATAACCTCAAAAGTTTTTGCATACACAAACCATACGATAGTGCCTGAGGCACTGGAAGAATGGTCTGAAAGCCTGCTGCACTCCCTGCTTCCCCGCCATATGCAGATAATAACAGAAATAAACCGCCGCTTTAAGAATGAAGTAACTGAAAAATATTCACAGGATAGTTCTTTAATTTCAAAAATGGCGGTTATTAAGGAAGATTCACACGGTAATAACATACGTATGGCTAACCTTGCAATAATCGGCAGCCATTCTACCAACGGAGTAGCTGAGCTTCACAGCGATATCCTGAAAAAGTATATATTTCCTGACCTGAATAATTATTATCCCGGCAAATTCAACAACAAAACTAACGGTATATCAATAAGACGGTTTTTACTTCAGGCAAATCCTGAGCTTAGCAGCCTTATCACAAAAAAAATCGGAAATGACTGGGTTACAAACCTGGCCGAGCTTAAAAAAATAGAGCAGTTTGCCGAAGATGAAAAGTTCAGGCAAAGCTGGCGCACCATTAAGCATAATAACAAGCTGAGGCTGGTTGATTTCATCTCACGTAATCATAATGTAAAAATAAATCCTGTATCTATATTTGACTCACAGGTAAAACGTTTCCATGAATACAAACGCCAGCTGCTGAATATCCTGCATGTAATTTCTCTTTACAACAGGATCAAGAATACCCCGGAAGATTTTTACGTACCACGCACAGTTATATTCGGCGGCAAAGCCGCGCCAAGCTATTTTATGGCTAAAACGATCATTAAGCTTATAAATTCAGTTGCTGAACATGTTAACAATGATTCTGTTATTGGTGATAAGCTAAAAATCCTGTTTATAAAAAATTACGGGGTTACACTGGCGGAAAAAATTATTCCCGCAAGCGATCTTTCAGAGCAGATATCAACTGCCGGATTCGAAGCTTCCGGTACGGGAAATATGAAATTTGCACTTAACGGCGCAGTTACGATCGGCACGCTTGACGGCGCAAATGTTGAAATTAAAAATGAGGTTGGCGATGACAATATTTTCATATTCGGCTTAACAGCCGATGAGATAATGGCAGCCCGCAGGAACGGGTACACCCCGATCAAACATTACGAATCTAACCCTGAATTAAGGCTGGTTATCGATATGCTGAAATCAGATTATTTCAATAAAAAAGAGCCCGGCATTTTTGAACCTGTAGTAAATGAGCTGCTTTACAGGGATTATTATTTTGTAATGGAAGATTTTGAGGCATATTCAGTAGCGCAGAAGCGCGCCGAGCTGGCATATTTGAATACTGAGATGTGGACGAAAATGTCTATAATAAATTCAGCCAGAATGGAAAAATTTTCAAGTGACAGGGCTATTAAAGAATATTCAAAGGATATCTGGGATATATCCCCGGTTAAAATATAATAGAAATTTAAAAAATAATATCAGCTGTTTTTCTCAAAAACATCCCTGGAATTGTATTTCCGGTGTTCAATGGTTACCCTGTGTTTGCGGTTCAGATCTGACTCCAGCTTTTTGAAATTTTCCTCGCTGAAATTAACATCATCAAAAATTATTGAAAGGATATTGCGTGAATTCCAGTGGCTGTGTTTACCCGTAATATAATTATTTTTTAAATGGCAGCTTAATATGTTGTTGGCTGCACTCATTTTACATCCAGCCCGGCATGGTTTCAAGGTATTCTTTTTTGGCAAATAAGTGTTCTTCACTTTCCCAGTGTTCACGGTCGCTAACCATAGCTTTTTTTGTGCAGGCAGTATTGCATATCGGCTGCGGGTATTTACCGATGCACTCAGTGCATTTATCCGGCACAACATAATAATGATACGGTGACCAGAATTCATCATGCACCAGCGTTTCTTCACAGAAAACAAAATACCTGTTATGTATCTTCCGCCAGTTTACCCCTCCGGGGTATATAGCATTATAGGGGCATAATATTTCACAGATACCGCAGTTAGAGCATGCATCTGTTATTTTCATGGGCATGGTCCACCCCCTTCCAAATAATTGTGAATTCTTCCAAATATAAATACATACCTTTGCTGAAAATATGATAATTGTCAATTTCAGCTTTGATAATTATCCGGATTTATTAAATTCACTTTAACTGTTAGTTAATTTTACAATTTCTTTATAGCTGAAATTAATCCTGTTGAGTGACTTTATTGGTTAAAAATCTTCATTTATATTGATAACTTAAAATCAAAACAATCCGAAAGCAGGCTTAAAAATATGAAAATAGGATTTATCGGTCTGGGCAAAATGGGCGGTAATATGGTTGAACGCCTTCTTAACAGCGGGCATGAAATTGTGGTTTATAATCTAACCTCAAAAGAAATTGATTCAGCTGTATCAAAAGGCGCAGTTGCTGCAGAAAATGTGCAGGACATGCTGAATAAACTGCCCCAAAGAAAAGCCGTATGGCTGATGGTTCCAAGCGGCAAGCCGGTTGATGAGAATATTGAACTGCTTAAAGCAGGAATGAATAGCGGGGATATAATTATTGACGGGGGCAATTCCTACTGGAAAGATACCGTTAAACGCAGTAAAATGCTTGAAGAAAATGGCATACATTTTATCGACTGCGGTACAAGCGGCGGGATATGGGGGCTTAAGAACGGTTATTGTCTTATGTCCGGCGGAAATAAAGAAGCTGCAGAATATTTGTTTCCTGTTTTCAAAGCACTTGCCCCGGAAGGAGGATATACATACTGCGGTGCATCCGGCGCAGGTCATTATGTAAAAATGGTTCATAACGGTATTGAGTACGGTATGATGCAGGCTTATGCAGAAGGATTTGAATTATTAAAAACTTCCAAATTCAATATTGATGTGGAAAAAGTTGCAAAAGGCTGGATGCACGGAAGCGTAGTTCAGTCATGGCTGCTGGAGCTTGCAGTAAAAGCATTTAATGAAGACCCGGGGCTGGAAGGTATCAAGGGTTATGTTGAAGACAGCGGCGAAGGCAGGTGGACTGTTGAAGCGGCAATCGAACAGAATGTTCCCGCACACGTTATTACAGCTTCCCTGTTTACGCGGTTTGAGTCAAGGCAGCCTGATTCATTTGCAATGAAAGTGCTTGCTGCATTAAGAAATCAGTTTGGCGGTCACCGTGTTATTAAGAATGAAACAAAATAACTTTATATAAAGAATGAATTTAGCTAAACCTGATAATTGTGTTATAGTGATTTTCGGGGCAACAGGTGACCTTACAAAAAGAAAGCTGATGCCGGCAATATATGAGCTATACTGCCAGGGAAACCTGCCGGTTGAATTCGAAGTTCTGGGAACTTCAGGTTCAGAGCTGACAGATGAAGCATTCAGGCTGAATATGGCTGATGCTGTTAAAAAAACTGAACCCGCAGCTGATGAAAACAAACTAAATAGCTTTTTAAAAAGGCTTCATTATGTTTCAATGGATTTCAAAGACCGGGCGCGGTATGCTGAATTAGCAAAAAAGATAAAAGAGCTTGATAAAACCTGCGGTGATAAGGGGAACAGAATATTTTACCTTGCAACAATACCTGCATTGTTCGGAAAAATTGCTGAAAACCTTGCTGCTGCGGAACTAAATAACAGCTCCCCCGGCTTTACACGCATCATAGTTGAAAAACCTTTCGGTTATGACCTTAAATCTGCAATTGAGCTTAATGAACAGCTTCATAAATATTTCCAGGAAGAGCAGATCTACAGAATTGACCACTACCTTGGCAAAGAAACAGTGCAGAATGTGTTTGTAACCCGTTTTGCCAACGGAATATTTGAGCCTGTATGGAACAGGAATTATATTCATCATGTCGAAGTCACTTCAGCAGAAAATCTAGGGATTGAAAACCGCGGCGCATATTATGAAACTTCCGGGGCATTAAGGGATATGGTTCAAAGCCATTTACTGAGGATTGTTGCGCTAATTGCTATGGAGCCTCCTTCATCTTTTGAAAGCAATGCCGTCAGGAATGAACAGCTGAAAGTGCTTCAGTCACTCAGGAAGCTAAGACCTGAGGAAGTATCTGAATACGTTATCAGGGGACAGTATTTATCATCGACAATAAACGGAAAAACTGTTAAAGGGTACAGGGAGGAAAAAAGTGTTGCAGCAGATTCCAGGACAGAAACATATACAGCAATAAAATTTTATATCGATAACTGGCGGTGGGGCGGCGTGCCGTTTTACATCAGGACAGGTAAAATGCTTCCTACGCGTGTGACAGAAGCAGTAATACACTTCCGGAAAACACCGCATTTCCTGTTCAGGGAAAGCATTGATAACTCTGATAACCAGCTTATTTTAAGGATACAGCCTGATGAAGGGATTTTATTAAAAATTGGCATGAAAGAACCCGGTAAGGGATTTAAGGTAAGGAACGTGAACCTTGATTTTCATTACAAAGACCTGGTAAAGGAAGACCTGCCTGAAGCTTATGAAAGGTTATTATATGACTGCATGACCGGTGACTCAACACTTTTTTTAAGAGCTGATGCGGTTGAAGAAGCATGGCGTTTTATTGAACCGATTCAGCATGCATGGGAAAATGATCCGACTTCTAAAATTTTCGGTTATCCTGCAGGTACGTGGGGACCCGATACAGCAGATGACCTTATTGAAGGTGATAATGATATGACATGGAGATATCCCTGTAAAAATCTGACTGATGACGGTGTATATTGTGAGTTATAAATTTTAATATATTGAATACTAATTAATTTTAAGGAGATTAATTCTGGAAAATAAACCTCATGTTCATGTATTTAATTCAGCAGAGCTGCTGGCAAAAGAATTTGCCGGGATTTTAGCGGATAAATTCTCTGATATTCTGAAAGAGAAGGATTTTGTTAATATTGCAATTTCCGGAGGAAGCACACCCGGTGACCTGTATAAAATTCTGGGCTCTGACTATAAAGAAAAAATTGAATGGAATAAAGTTAATTTTTACTGGGTTGATGAAAGATGCGTGCCGCCCGGTTCGCCGGACAGCAATTTCGGGAATGCATATAATTTCCTTTTCTGGAAGATTAAGCTTTCGCCTTCAAACATATACAGGATAAAAGGAGAAGACACACCTGCTGAAGAAGCTGAGAGGTATTCATTCCTGGTAAAAAGTAATTTACCGCAGGTAAATAACCTGCCTGTATTTGATATTATTCTTCTGGGAGTTGGTGAAGATGGGCATACAGCATCAATTTTTCCCGGTCAGCTTGATGTTTTCAGGTCAGAAAAGATTTATGAGGTAACTGTAAGTCCGTACACCGGACAGAACCGGATCACAATGACGGGAAATGTTATCAATAATGCTGATAATATTTATTTTCTGGTAAACGGAAAACAAAAAGCAAAAGTTGTTGGAGAAATTCTAACCGGAAGCGAAAGCTCTAAGCGTTATGCAGCTGCAAATGTAAATCCGGTGCGCGGAGTGCTTGAATGGTATTTAGATAAAGATGCAGCAGGAAATATATAAATTGTATTATCTTCCGTAGCCGCAACCTTCAGGTTGCATTTCATAATTATGCGCGTCAGATATTCATCTGAAGCACGTCAGGTACATACCTGACTTCACTTTAAATATTTTCTTAAGATCATTGAATCATTTCAGTAAAACCATTTTTATAATATCGGTATAGTCTCCTGCATTTAACTTACAAAAATAAACACCACTGGCTAAAGCAGATGCATCATAGGAATAATTATAAGTTCCTTTGGTCACTTCCCGGTTAACAATTATATCTATAACATTTCCTAATACATCATAAATTTCCAATTTTACAAAATCTGATTTATACAATGTAAATTGAATATTTGTAATTGGATTGAATGGATTAGGATAATTTTGGTTCAGACTATGAGATAGAGGTAAAGATTCATTTTGATTGTTAACATTAACATAACCACCACCATTTGTAGTTTTTCTGATACCATAATATCCAACCGACCAGCCTGTATTTTCATTGATAAATTGAATATCAAATATAAATGATGTCATTGGGTCATACCACTGCTGATGCCAGTTTAAACCTTGATTAGTTGTTTTATAAATAACTGCTGCTATATTATTAAGTACACCTCCTATATATCCAGTATTTGAATTAGTAAAATTTACACAATTAAAAGCATAGTTTGTCATATTTAAAATTAAACTCCAGTTACTACCTTGATTAGTTGTTTTATAAACTATACCTCTAATTGTATCATTTAAAGTATAATATCCGGTAGCATATAATGTATTTGGTTCTGATTGAAAAATATAATTAAATCTGTTGGTTGTATTAAAATCTGACCATGTACTGCCTCCATCAGTAGTTTTTAATATTCCTCCATTACCACTAGTATTTGAATCTCTGTATACTGCAAACCCTGTGTTGATATTTAAAAAATATACTCCCATAATATCCTGTATATTATTCACATTCATTCCTGTCCAGTTTATTCCTGTATTAGTGGTTTTTAAAATTCGCCCGCCTCTTCCTCCGGCAAATCCTGTAAAATCATTCAAAAAAAATATACTGAACATTCTGTTATCCTGAATATGCGTCCAATTTTGACCGCCATTTGTAGTTTTAAAAATCCAGCCAATATTGTCAGGGAAGCTAAAAGAAACCGAAAAACCGGTCATTGAATTTATAAAATAAATATCCCTCTGTATCCCCATTAAGCCGGTTGTAATATTGGACCAATTTTCTCCGCTATTCGTTGTTTTTTTTATACCTTCATTGTGTGATACATATCCAAAGTTGTTATCTGCAAATGATACAGCATAATTTATCGTTTCTAAATCTTGAGTAATCCATTGAGTAAATGATGATTTTAATATCAGAATTGAAAAAATAAATATTATTAGTAATGTTTTCAAATTATTATAAATAAAGATTTGTATATAAATATAAGAATAAAAAAGCATGTTAAAAGCCTGTAATTTTGTACACCCGCTCCAACGGAGTCCCTTTGGGAGAACCCTCAACTTTCTGATCTCCCGCTAAAAACCTGCGGGATAAACTGCGTAAGACTGCAAAAAGTCCGGTTTTGCCGGACTTTTTTTTGTACACCCGGAAGGAGTCGAACCCTCAACCTTCTGATCCGTAGTCAGACGCTCTATCCAGTTGAGCTACGGGTGCAAATATACAAACAAAAATGCCAAATAATACATTATTTTGGCATATTTATACAAATTTAGCAAATTTTTATGAGTTATTCAATTGAAAATTACTGGATAAAATCCGGCCGATTATGTGTTATATAATTGGCTGTAAAAAATAAATAATCAGAATGAAAAATCTATATCAAATTTTATATGGCATAGCAGCTTTGCTGCTGGTGATAGTACTTTTAGGAGGTTCATTAACTAAACCGGTATTTAATAATTATTCAGTAAAAACCCTCGATGAAGCAGGGGTTAAAAAGTCATCTATGGATTCACTTGATTCCCGCATAGATGATATGCTTTTTGCTGTTAAAAAAGTTCAGCTTCAGATAGATAAGCTGAAAAATATTTTTTCTGATAAAGAAATAGATGAAACAAAATACCAGCGGGTTAAAAACGAAGTTTTTGTTAAAAATATTTATTCACCTTTAAATGAGCTTGTAATTGTTTTTTACAGGATTGGATTTTTCTTTTTAAGCATTATAATTTTGCTGCTGGCAGTGATATTCCATATTATGTACAGAAGCATTGACCTGAGAAGAAGAATTGAAAAGCTGGAGAAAGCAATTAATAATTAACTTAAATATTGATTACCGGCTATTTCTTTATTACGCTCATTCAGGGCTTAAAAAATTATATAATCGTAACGATGGGCTTTGCCCATCGCTGTAATATTGCCGCCCTTTCAGGGCTCGGAATATATAAAAAAGCTTGAGTCAATGCTGATCATTTCCCCCTGAAAGGGGGAATGACACTTTAGTGCCAAAGGGGGTCAACAAAATGCCCTACACTGTTAAAGCAAAAATTGAACTAAATTTTTCATTTGGGGCTAAAGCCCATCAAAATTAGGAACTAAATCCCCGCCCTGAAGGGCGGGGCTACTCAAAAAAAAGACGCCCCACCGGGGCGTCTCTACAAAAAAATAATTGTAAATTGAATTTACTTTCCGCCTTTTTTCTTCCAGATATCCAGCAGGCTTTCATTCTTTTTATCATTCTGTGCGACCGTAGTTTTGAACTTGAATTCCTTTTCATTACCATCCCAGAAAATCACATTCATATTTTCACCGCCGTGTTTACCGTTGGAAGAGAAGAATGATTCGCTTCCCCCGAAAAGGCTTGCGCTTCCAAGAGAATAAGCCCAGACTTTGCCGTCATAATCAAAGAACTTAAGGGTTGTGATATCATCAAATTCAAAAGTTATTTCACCGCAAAGATGGTTATCTTCTTCAAAAAGCCTTTTTTTAACATTCTTAACGCCAAGCATTTCGTCTTCCGGCTTGCTTCCGTACAGATAGTTATTAACCAGGTCTTCATATTCAGTCTCGGGAGTGCTGGCTGAATCCATAGTATGCATTATATTTATATATTTTATCCTGCCGCTGCCTGATTTACCGTCTTTAAGCTTAAAGGTGTATTCTTTGGATTCCATTGTAAGGCATCCCGTGAAGCTTATGATTACTGCAAATAATGCCGAATAAATTAATGTTCTTTTCATATTTTTTTTAATTTACATTACACCTTTATGTTTCAGGATATCACGGGCAATGATACCTTTCTGTATCTCGTTGGTTCCTTCGAATATTTTATTTATTCTGGAATCACGATAAAACCTTTCAATAGGGAATTCCCTGGAATATCCCATTCCGCCGTGTATCTGCACGGCATAATCTACAATTTTATCAAGTGATTCAGAACAGTAAAGCTTAACCATAGAAGAATGAAGGCTGATATTTTTCTTATGGTCATAATCAACAGCAGTTCTGTACAGCATCGATTCCATAGTATAAACCATTGTAGCCATTTCTGCCAGCATAAACTGAATAGCCTGAAAGTGGCTGATAGGATGATCGAACTGCACCCTTTCTTTGGCATATTTAACTGACATTTCCACCATTTCCTTGGCTGCGCCCAGGCATGCAGCGCCAAGCCCCAGCCTTCCTGCATCTAGGGTTTTCATGGCAATTAAAAATCCCCTGCCTTCTGTACCGATCATATTTTCTTTGGGTATTCTTACATTATCAAATGTAATTGCATTTGTAGTACTGCCTCTAATACCCATTTTCTTTTCCGGCGGGCCGGCGGAAAATCCCGGCAAGCTTGTTTCAACAACAAAAGCGGTTACACCTTTCGGTGTTCTGGCAAAAACAGAAATAATATCAGCAAGCCCTCCGTTAGTTATCCACATTTTATCGCCGTTAATTACCCATTGGTCACCATCAAGCTCAGCAGTGGTTTTAACATTAAATGAATCAGAACCTGCCTGCACTTCAGTTAAGCAGAAAGCCCCTATCTTTTCTCCTTTTGCAAGAGGAACGACATATTTTTGCTTAAGTTCTTCAGTCCCGCCGATCAGTATGGCATTAGTGCCAATTGACTGGTGAGCGCCGATAAATGTAGCAGTAGAAAGACAAGCCCGCCCTATTTCTTCCTGCATAATACAATATCCAACTTCACCAAATCCGCCGCCGCCGTATTGTTCAGGAACAGCAGCACCAAGCAAACCCAATTCGCCAAGTTTTTTAATTATATCGTCAGGGATCTTTTCATTTTCATCAATTTTATGAGCTATCGGTTTAAGCTCATTTTCTGCAAAATCACGCACCATATCTCGGAGCATATTCTGCTCTTCAGTAAATCCAAATTCGAACATTTTTCTATTATAATTTAGATGTATAAATAAGAATCAATATGTCTGTTATTTTATATGATGAGCTACCTTTTCACCTGTAAAGTTGATAATATCTTCAGCCCCGTCAACACCTATCAGGTTGCCTGATATCCAGGAAGCATCTTCTGTACACAACAGCGCTATTGCTTTTGCTACATCTTCAGGATGAGTAAGCCTTCCATGGGGGTTTTTAAGTTTTGTAGAGTCAATCATATTTTTAGCCCCGGGAATTTTCTGCAGTGCCGGGGTATCTGTTACACCTGCCATTATTGAGTTAGCAGTAACATTCATAGGCGCAAGTTCATAAGCAAGCTGCCTGGTGTGAGATTCCAGTGCTGCTTTAGCAGCAGATACTGCCCCGTACGAGGGTATCACTGAGTGAGAACCGGCGCTTGTAAGCGAAAATATCCTTCCGCCGTGTGCAAGCAGGTTTCTGAAAACAAGTCCCTGTGTCCAGTAAACCAGTGAATTAGCCATAACGTCCAGTGTCATTTCCATCTGCGCCTGAGAAATACAGTTATTCTGTGTTTTGCCTATAAAAGGCTTTAAAGTACCGAAAGCAAGCGAGTGTACGAGTACTTTTATACTTCCTTTTTCATGACCGTGCAGCCTTTCGGAAATCTCATCGAGCACTTCATTTCTTTTAATTGCATCAGCAGCGTTGATATTAAAAAATACAGCATGCTGTTTGGTATGTTCAATTTTCCTGATCAGACTTTTAACTTCTGGTAAAGTAATTGCCCTGTCTAAATGTACACCAAAGATGTTAAAACCACGTTTAGCCAGTTCCAGAGAAACTGCTCCGCCAAATCCGCTTGAAGCGCCCAGTATCAATGCCCACGGTTTCATATAAATTCCTTTAAATTTTTCAAATAATTGGTAAATATACCTTTTAATCTCTAGTATTTCAAATCAATAATTCATTACTCCTTAAAAATGAGGAAAAAAAAGCCCCCATATTTCTATGGAGGCTTCATAATCAAGACGAAATTAATGCAATTCTATATTGCAGAAATGATCACCCTGATGTTATTTCACAAGAATCATCTTCTTTGTTTCGTTAAAATTACCGGAAGTTAACCTGTAGAAATAAATCCCGCTGGAAAGATTTGAAGCATCAAAATCAGCAGTGTAAATACCTGCATTCATTTCATTGTTTACCAGTGTTGCAATTTCCCTGCCGGTAATATCAAAAACTGACAGCTTTA
>JAANMV010001269.1_pt1 | contig 28439 bp, 19 predicted proteins | sample 7279661 | NCBI WGS metagenome assembly JAANMV01 (sample SAMN14094540, study PRJNA606508) | bioreactor metagenome | isolation source: A lab-scale SPAN reactor treating ammonium-rich wastewater day 121 | place: Ireland: Galway | collected 2017-05-16
TCTTCCACAATCGAAGATATTTTGCGGGAAACCGCCAGATATCTAATCGATTTGTTCAATTTCGAGAACGTATTCTTGTTCCTCGTGGACGAGATTCTTCAAGAGCTTTACCTATTCACTTCGGTCGGCCGCGACGCGGATTTCCTGTCCGTCGGAGTCCGGCTGAACATGGGCGAAGGGCTTGCCGGCATTGCCGCGAAAACGGGTGAAAATCAGGTCGCGATGGACACGCGGTCCGACAGACGGTTTATTAACTTATTTCCCGGGGCGCTCACCGTCGGAAGCGAAGCCGCCATCCCGATAAAGAAAGGCAACCTTGCCATCGGCGTTTTGAACGTGGTCAACCGCCAGCCGAACTCGTTCCGCGATTCCGACATTTCGCTTCTCGAAACCGTTTCGAGCCTTCTCGCAACGGCGCTTATCAACGCATACAGCTTCGAATGCCTGCGCGAGCGCAGCGAAACTCTCGAAGCCTACAAGGAACACATCGCAAGCGATTTGGCGCTTGCGAGCAAGCTTCAAAACAACCTTTTGCCCTGGGATTTCGTCCATCCGAATCTCGAAATCAGCCTCGAATACGCGCCGGAGCGTCAGGTAGGCGGAGATTACGCGAAAGTAATAAGCGCCGGAGATTCGGTTTACCTCATCATCGGAGATGTCAGCGGTCACGGAATTGCAGCAGCCTTGGTAATGAGCGGAATCAACAGCGAAGTCGAAAGACTGATTGCCGGAATGGCATCGCCGGTCGATATAACTCACAGAGTAAACGAATACATCGCGGAAAACTTTGGATTTATGGGGCTTTATCTGACGTTTTTCTGCAGCAGGCTGAACATTCGCTCCGGAGTTTTGGAATATATAAACGCCGGGCATCCGCCGGTAATAATTCAAACGCCGGAAAACGAAATCGTTTCGCTCGAATCTACCAATTTTCCGCTCGGATTGCTCAAGGACGAATTCAAGAAAAATGTGACGGAAAACACCATAAGGCTTCGACCGGGCACGCGGATTTTCCTTTACACCGACGGCATGATTAACGAACGTATCGGCCTCGACATGCACCATTTACACAGCGTAATCGCCGAGTTTCAAAATCGCCAAGTCACCGAAATTCCTAACGAACTTATCGCGCTGTGCAGCCTCGATTTCGACGAAAGTCAGTTCGATGACGACCGGCTTATCGTCGCAGCGGAGTTTCGCGACAGAATTAAAGTTTTCGAATCTTTCAACTCCATAAGTCAAATTGACAAAATAACGAAGAAACTCGTCAGCCTTTGCAACATGATTAACTATCCGCAGGACGAAATCATGATTCTCCATCTTTCTCTTTACGAAATGATGGTGAACAGCGTAAAACACGGTCACTTGTTCGATACCAATAAAAACGCCACTATCGAGGGTGTAATTCTGCCGTCTTCGTGGTCGATAACCCTGTCAGACCAAGGACGCGGCTTCGACTTTGCCAAAATCGAACAGCTATCGCTCGAATCCGAAGACCCGTTCCAAACGAGCGGACGCGGCATCTTGCTTACGAAACGAATCGTGGATTACGTCGAGTTTTCCGACGGCGGCAGGACTGTCAGGCTCGGAAAGCGTATCGAGGAAGAATCGAACGTCGAAAAATAATGGCCGGAGCATTGTCGGCCGACTTTCCTAGCGTTTCAATCTAACGCCTTTCAACTCAGCCGGACAAAGCGGCGCTTTAAATCAACTGCCGCCGATTCCGCCCTGCTCGAATTCTTCGTCGAGAAGATTCAAATCGTCGTCCAAATCGTCGAACGACTCCTCCGAGTGAGATTCCTTGGCGTGCGTCTGGGTTATGAAATGCGACAGCTCTGTCAAATAAAAGCTTAAATCGAGTTCGATAACCATTACATTGTCCGGCGCTTTTACTTGGCCGCCGCTCATGTTTAGTATTCCTTCCACGCCGGCTTCTATCAAATCATCCACGACTTTTTGCGCCTGGTCGTGAGTGACAGCCACAATCGCGATTCTGATGTTCTCCTGCTGGACGATTCGCTTGAGATACCGAACGTTTTGGACGGGAATGCTCTGGATTATGCTGCCGATTTTTGCAGGGTTGCTGTCGAAAGCATATTTGATGCTGTATCCGGCCTGATGAATCTTTTTATTCGCCAGAATGCTTCCACCGATTTTGCCGACTCCGATCAGTACGACATCCCACTTCTGGTCGATTCCCAGAAGGCTTTCGATTTCCCGGATTAGCTCCTGAACGACGTAACCCTTCCCCCTGATGCCTTCCGCCGCCAAATGCAAGCTGAAGTCCTTCCTGATTGTGGGCGACAATATGCCTGTCGCCTTTTCCATCTCGTCGCTCGTAACGGTTTCTTTTTGCTGGTGCTCCATAATCCGCAGCGCATAGAGATAGTTATAAAACCGGTAATCCACCTTCTCCTTGATACGCATACGACGTGGGGACATTTCGGCCTCCGAAGATTCCCGCCCTGCTTAGCGGCTGGCAAGGCGCATTATAAGCAGACTAGCGGCTCGAAATCGAAGGTGAACCGTTTCATCTACCTTGTGAATTTTACCACCATTTTTCGCTTTTGTAAAGTTTGGCGCAGAAATTGCATCTTATGGGCCGATGCCTGCTCCGGCGGAAACAGGCAGAAAAACCCCGCACTTGAGCAGGCCGCCCAAAAACCTGCGCTTCGCGGTATGATATGCGCCGGCGGAATTTTGGAATTCAAGGTATTGGAGCGGCATTAAATGGACGTTCGCAAAATCGGAGTGCGCAGGCACATTGAAGACGACAGGATTTCTTTCGGCATCGTCCGCGCTCCGGGCGTGCAGGTAAAGGAAAGTCCCGGCGCGCTGAAAGACCAAATCGAAACCCTTGTGAAAGACATCCTAAGGAAAAACTGCGAAACTCCGGAAGAAGTCAGGCGAAAGGTCAGGCATATGCTCAAGCTCGACGGCTTCTCTCCGAGCGGCCGCAACCGGCCCGCAAACGAATTTTTGCTCAAAGAACTGGAGCGGACTAAGCGCTTCAAATTCATTAACAACATTGTGGATATAAACAACTACATAAGCCTCAAATACACCATTCCGATAAGCATTTTCGATGCAGGCAAAATTCAGGGCGCGCTCGTTTTGAGGACCGGCGGCCCGGGCGAGGCGTACGTTTTCAACGACGAAGGTCATATTATCGAGGTCAAAAGGCTCGTGGTTTGTTGCGAAGAACAACCGGACTACACGAGTATTCCATACGGCTCGCCGGTTAAGGACAGCATGCACACCAAAATCTTTCAGGGATGCACTCAAATTCTTGCCGTAATTTACTCTCCGTCGGCGCTTTATCCCAAAGAGCAAACCATCAGCATTTGCGATGAAATGGCCGCCCTGCTCAAACAACATGCAGGCGCCGAAGAAGCGATTGTGGAAGTTCGGTAAAAAAAAAAGCCCCTTTCGGGGCCTTTTCGGAGTAGGAGAGATGTTGATTAATCGTCGCGCTTCGCTTACTGCGGTCCGCGCCTGCCTTCGGCAGGTCTGGGGCGGTCCGCCATATGCTTCTTGACGGTTTCGAGATCTACGATATGTTTCGCAATCAGGAATTCCGGGCGGTTGTCCATGCTCCAATCGCCTTCCGGAGTAATGCACCTGAAAACGAATTTGAGTCCTTTCTTTATCGAATCAGGTCCTGCCGGCTCGCCGGAAAGTATCACCATCGATTCGCCGTCGATTTTCACTTTAACGGTTTCGGGAAGTTTGCGCTCGCCGTCCTTGCCGAAAAATCCGGGACGATCTTTCGGCCCGTCGAATCCGAGTTCCTTGAAGGGAAGCGGTTCGACCTTGACGGTAACGAAGTCCTTATCGATGGACAAGACTTCTCCGTAAACGGGTATTCCGTGACGCATCATCGGTCCGCGCCCGTCGCGCTTACCCTCGCCGAATCCTCTCCCGGGGCCGCGTCCGTCGCGTACGCCGGGGCCGAAGCCTTCACCGCCGCCCCAGCCCTCGCCGCGACCTTTGCCGTGCATTTTGTCTTTCATTTTGCCGTGCATGTTTTCTTTGAATTTGCGGGCGGTTTCCGGATCGCTCATCGCGATGGCGAAAGTAGCGCCTTCTTTTTCGACGAGTATTACCACAACGCTATCGCCTTTCTTAAAGTCGGCAAGTGCCGCTTTGTCGCCGCGCAATCCGAATTTGGACTTTTCGTGAAAAGACACCGTCAGCTTTTCGCCTTTTCCCGGCACTTCGCCCTGTCCCCGGACTTTGTATTTCTCGACGCTTATAACGGCGGAATTTCCTGCAGCGTCAATCGAGTCGAGAGTGCCGAATACAACCTTGCCCATACGCCGGGGGCCTTCGCCGTCGGCTGGATAAGCCATCGCCGCTCCGGCAATCGCCAGCGCCGAAATTACAACTGCAAATAAAAGTTTTGCGTTCATGCCTGCACTCCTTGAAGAATTGACGGCCGCAAGGCCGCCTACGGAATCCATGACGCACACCGGCGGATCTTGTTCGATAATCCAAAGCGGCAGGTATCAAATTCGGCGATGTATAATTAAAGTGCCTACGGAAGTGAATATGAGACTTTTTATTTTCGCAAAGATATCGGTTCTCGCGTTTCTATCCGCCTTGTTCCTCGGCGCGTCGAGCTGCGGAGATGGCGGGGGGGCGCGCGGCAATGCCGCGCCGCCGGACGATAATCGCGGCAACCCATCCCCTCCCGCGCTTTCAAAAACATTTGAAGGCGGCCGGGCTTTCGCTCACCTTGCCGCCCAAATGAACTTCGGCTACCGCATCCCCGGCACGGAAGCGCATCGAAAATGCGGCGATTACTTGGTGAATACTCTCAAGGCAAACGGCTGGGAAGTCGAAGAGCAAACTTTCACGGCCACCGTGCGCGGCAAAAACCTGCCCATGCGCAACATTATCGGCAGACTCGGCTGGGTTTCCGGAAAGCGCGACAACGTAATTCTCGCCGCACATTGGGATACGCGGCCTTGGAGCGACCAAGACATTTTCGAAAACCGCAACAAGCCCGTGCCCGGCGCAAACGACGGCGCAAGCGGCGTCGCCGCGCTTCTGGAGCTGTTGCGTATATTCGCGGAAAAACGTCCGCTCGTCGGCGTCGAAATCGTCTTTTTCGACGGCGAGGACTACGGCCCCGAACTTTCGGCGATGTTTATCGGAAGCAAATACTTCGCCGAGCGCCTGTCCCAGTCGCGTGTGAACAGCTACCGTTGGGGAGTGTTGCTCGATATGATCGGCGACGCCGATCTGCAAATCAAGCCCGAGAAATTCAGCAATGAAGCGGCGGGAGAAATATATACGCGCGTCCTTGCTCTGGCGGAGGCATTGGGTACAAAGCGATATTTTTATTCGACCGGCGAACGCGGCATCTACGACGACCATTTACCCCTCATCGAAAAAGGCGTCAGAATGTATAACCTTATCGATTTCGATTATCCGTATTGGCACACAATCGAGGACACCATAGACAAATGCAGCCCCGAAAGCCTCGAAATAGTCGGGCAGGTCGTAGAAAACCTCGTATATCAGGAAACCATCCAAATGACGCCTGGCGAATAGGACAAATCTAGAATGGCAATTACCGTCGGACTGCTCGGCCGCCCCGGAAGCGGCAAAAGCGCTCTTTTTACCCTCGTAACAGGTGCTCTCTCGGAAGAGACCTTTCTTTCGACCGGAATTAAGCCGGACATAGCAACCGCACAAGTGCCGGACGAGCGCGTTGAAAAACTTGCCGCAATTTTTAAACCGAAAAAGCTGTTTTACGCGCAGTTCGAGCTATTGGATTTGCCGGGCTTCACCGCCGCGACTGACAAAAAACTCGTCACAGCCGCGCTATCGAATTACAGGACATGTCACGCGCTGGCGATAGTCGTCAATTCATTCGAACCGGCGGCGCGGGAATCTGCGGCCGCAGATACTAAATCGCTTCTCGAAGAACTGATGCTGCTCGATTACGTACAAATCGAGACTTTGTTACCGGTACTCAAAAAGCGCGCCGCCGGAAAAGAGCAGCACGCCTCCGAAAAGGTTGCGATTTTTTCGGGACTCCTTACGAAGCTCGAAGATGGAATTCCCGCTTACCGCGCCGGTCTGACGCCTCACGACCAAGCTCTCATTCGCGAGTATGCGCTGCTTACGACTAGGCCGATTTTGATTGTCGCTAACCTTGCAGACGACATGCTCGCCGAAAAAACCGAGACCGAAGCGGCGCTCGAAAAACTGGCGGACGAATTCGGCGCGGGATTCGTGGCCGTCAGCGCGAAAATAGAAGCCGAGCTCGCCTCAATCGAAAACGATGACGAGCGGGCCGAGCTAATGTCCGAATTCGGAATAACGGAACCCGGGCTTTCCAGGTTTATCCGCGCGATGTACAAGCTTTTGGGGCTGAAAACGTTTTTTACGGGAAGCGACAAAGACGTCCACGCTTGGCCGATTCCGGAAAACGGCACCGCTCTCGACGCCGCGGCCGCAATACACTCCGACTTGGCGCGCGGTTTCATTCGCGCGGAGGTTTATCCGTTCGACGAACTCGTGTCGTTGGGCGGCGTTCAAGCGTTTCGCGGCACGGATAAATTCAAAGTGGTCGGAAAAGACTTCGTTATTTCGGACGGCGATTACATAATTATCAGGTTTAACGTTTAACTTAGCTCTTCCCCATGCGCAAGCCCTTTCTTCGCCTGCGGCAAAACTTAATAAGTAAATTTGTTTACAATCGGCATTTTTCTGCCTATGCCGAACGCTTTCTTGGTCACCCGCAAAATCGGCGCGGCCTGCCTTCTTTTATATTCGTTAAGCCGAACCAGCCTGAACACTCTTTCGATTTCGTCTTCGGAATAGCCACGCTCCATCAACTGCTCTTTCGATAGATGCTCTTCAACGACGGCATCCGTAAGCGGGCTTATTCTGTCGTAGTCGAACGGGTCAACCTGATTTTCCCGCAGCTCAGCGGACGGCGGACGCTCAATAATCCTTTCGGGTATCACCTTTTTGCCGTTTATATCATTTATGTATTTTGCAAGCGCGTATACCTCCGGCTTGCTTATGTCCCCGATTACCGCGAGGCTTCCGCACATATCGCCGTAAAGCGTGGAATATCCGAGCGCATATTCGGTCTTGTTTCCTGTCGCAAGCACCAAGGCGTTTCTGTCGTTGCTGAATTCCATCAGGATTTTGCCGCGCTCCCGTGCCTGCAAGTTTTCGGCCGTGATTTCCGCCCGGTAGTCTCCAAACGCGTTTTTAAATCGACTTTTCGCCGCTTCGATCGATTCTTCGATTGGAATGACTATAAAGTTAATCCCTAAGTTTTCCGCCAGTTCCCGTGCATCGCTATTCGAATAATCGGCTGTAAATTTGCTGGGCATTGCTATCGCGGTCACGTTTTCAGGTCCGAGTGCGTTTGCCGCAATGCACCCGACAACGGCGCTGTCGATTCCTCCGGACAGCCCGATAACGGCGTGCCCGAAGCCTGTTTTGCGAAAGTAGTCTTTTACTCCCAAAGTGAGCGCGCCGTAAATTTCCTTTTCGGGATTCGATTGCGGTGTTTCAATGATTACCGTGCCGGTTTTGTTCGAAATTTCGGCTGTTACAAGCGATTCTTCGAATTGCGGGCCGAGGGCTACGAGCCTGCCCTGCCCGTCGACCGCGAACGATTCGCCGTCGAATATCAGTTCGTCCTGTGCTCCTACGAGATTGCAATAGAGCAATGGAATAGCGTGAGCTACTGTATGCCGCTTTGCAAGCGCTATTCTTTCCGCCAGCTTCCCCGCATGAAACGGCGAACTCGAAAGGTTGATTATTAAATCGGCGCCTTTTTCCGCCAGCGCCGGAACCACCTTCGCTTCGTATCCGTCATCCCAAATATCCTCGCAAATCGTCACGCCCACCGAAGTACCGTTGATACTAATCGGCTCGTTGCAAGTTGCCGGCTTGAAAAATCGCAGTTCGTCGAATACGTCGTATGTAGGAATAAGCGTTTTATGCGTGACGCCAGAAACAATGCCGCCGCGTACAAACGCCGCCGCGTTAAACAAGAATCCCGCTGCATCCCTGTTTACGAATCCCACGAATGCGGGAAGCGCAATCTCTTTGGCTATTAGGCCGTGCAATAAATCCAATTGTTTCTCTATGAAATGCTTCTTGAAAAGCAGGTCGAGCGGCGGATATCCGGTCGTCGCCAGCTCCGGAAACACGGCGAAATCGCAGCCCGCTTCACGCGCGGACTCGGCCGCTTTAAGTATTAGCGCAGCATTGCCGTCAAGGTCTCCGACCGTGGTGTTAATCTGGCATAGTCCAATCCGCACCCGGCAATTATAAGCCAATAACCGCGCCAGTTTTTCCCAAACCGTCTTCATTGTGAAACCTGACTATTCGGGATTGCCGGCAAACTGCGATCTGCCGCTATAATCGCCAAGTGCGTATTGGAATAGACACCGGCGGAACATTCACCGATTTCGTTTACATTTCAGGCAGCCAGCGCAAGGCGTTCAAACGGTCAACTTTGAAAGACTCGCCATCCGAGAGTGCGCTCGATGGCGTTCGCGAAATCTTGGATTCGACCGAATCCACTTATAGAATACTATCCGCCGGCTACGGCACGACAACCGCAACAAACGCCCTTCTCACGCGTTCCGGCGCACGAACCGTTCTGATTACGACGAAAGGCTTCGAGGACGTAATCGAAATCGGCCGCCAGAACAGGCCTAGCCTTTATGTGCATTCCCCCGAACTGCCCGAGCCGTTAATTCCGCAAAACCTGCGGCTCGGAATTGGCGAACGAATCGGCGCATCCGGCGAGGTTCATACGCATCTGACACGCGCTGAAATCGAAAGGACTATTAACAATGTCAGGCGTCTAAAACCCCAAGCAATCGCCGTTTGCCTCCTCCACAGCTATAAAAACCCGTCTCACGAAATTGCGCTTGCGAACGCGATTTTCGCCGAATTCGGTGAATCCGTGCCGGTATTTGTCAGTTCTGAATTGGACAGCTATCCTCGCGAATACGAGCGAACCGGTACAACTGCAATACACGCATTTCTCTCAAGTCCGGTTCGAAAGAGCGCCGAAAGTCTTCCGCGAAATCTCGCTTCCCTATTGCGCAAAAAGCAAAGTGATTTCTCAACTGCAAAAGCCGGTTCCGGAGTTTCAGTTGACCTTTTAACTTCCAACGGCGGAACCTGCACTGTCGAGCGGGCAATAAAACGCCCCGCGGACCTCGTGCTATCAGGCCCCGCCGCAGGAGTCATTGCCGCGGCGGAAATAGCCCGGCGCGCAAGCGTACGCAATTTCATCGGTTTCGACATGGGCGGCACTTCAACCGATGTCTGTCTTGGCTTGAACGGCGCGGTTGCGGAAAACTTGGGAAGAGATTTTGACGGACTGCCTTTAAGGACGCCGCGGCTGGCAGTATATACAATCGGCGCTGGCGGCGGAAGCATCGCAAAAAGAGGAATAGGCGGCGCGCTAAGCGTCGGCCCCGAAAGCGCGGGAAGCGACCCGGGCCCTGCGGCATACGGCAAAGGAGAGTTCGTAACCGTTACGGACGCCGATTTTTATTTGGGGCTTTTGCCGCAAGACTTGCTGCTTTGCGGCGAGTTCGCCATCGATTCCCGCCGTTCCAGTGACTACATAAAAGAACTTGGCGCAACGCTTGGAATTTCGGCTGACGAAACCGCCGAGGGCATCGTAAAAATCGTCAATCTGAAAATGGCCGGCGCGGTTAGACACGTAAGTCAATCAGCAGGCTTCGACCCGCGCGGATTCACGCTTATCCCGTTCGGCGGAATCGGCGCCGTTCACGCTTGCGCGGTCGCCGGTCTTGTGGGTATCGCGAATATTCTGGTTCCGCCGCAAGCCGGCTGTTTATCCGCTCTCGGCGCGTTTATCGCACAAAAACGAATGGACGAAACCGTAACCGTGCTGATGAACGACTCGTTCTTTTTAAAACATTCTCCAAAGGTATATGCGGATATTGAAAAGCGAATCGAATCCGAACTTGGCAAAAACTGCACAATGCGGCGCGAGGTAATGGCGCGCTATCCGGGGCAAGGCTATGAACTTGCCGTTCCTTTTACGAAAAACATTCGCGAAACGTTCGCCGAATTTCACGCGATGCACTATGGATTTTCAAAGCCGGATTCGCCCGTCGAAATCGTCGCCGTAAAAGTTGCCGCCGTCGTTCCCGCAAAACAAAATACAGCCGTTTGGAATTTCGAAGAAACAAGGTCGGTTCGCGAAACGGGTCGCTCCATTGAAATTGGAATGAAACTGAAACCTCTTACGCACATAATCGATAACACCGCGACAACCTATATTGGCGAAGGATGGACCGGATTCATTGACGACTTTGGCAACGTGCGGCTTTCAAGAAGAGGATAAACGCATGCAAGACGGCCCAAACAAAAAAAAGAGAAAAAAGAAAATAACGGGAATAAAAGCCGAGCTTAGTCCCGTCGAAATCACGCTCTATTCGGAGCTGCTTTCTTCGGTTTGCGAAGAAATGTCGTCCGTGCTGCAGATGAGCGCTCTAAGCCCGAACATAAAGGAGCGCCGCGACTTCTCGACCGCGATTTTCGACGCCAAAGGCGGCCTTGTCGCTCAGGGTACGAACATCCCCGTTCATTTGGGCAGTATGCAACTCGCGGCGAAAGCTGCGATTGACTTCTTCAATTTCTTTCCCGGCGACGCGGTCGCGCTTAATGACCCTTATCGCGGAGGCACTCATTTACCGGACATCACCCTCGTCGCTCCGTTTTTTCCGAAGGGCAAACGTGAATCGAATTACCCGGCTGCTTTTATCGCGGCGAGGGCGCATCACGCCGACGTCGGCGGTATGACGAGCGGCAGTTTGCCGCTTTCGACCGAAATCTATCAGGAAGGTCTAATCGTTCCGCCGGTTAAAATCGTCGAAAATGGCGCGTTGAATGCGGCGGTAATCGAAATTATCTGCGCAAATTCCAGAACGCCGGAAGAAAGAAGAGGCGATCTGCTCGCGCAATTGGCGTCTTTAACGCGGGGAGCGGAAAGATTGCATAAAATATCCGGCGACCTTTACTCGAACTCGCGAAACGAAAACTCGTCGATGTGGCCTTCGATTTTCGAGTCGCTTCAAGATTATTCCGAAATCGCATTTATTGAAATGCTGTCAAACGTGAAGAGCGGCGTTTACACCGCCGAAGATTCCATCGAACTTCCGGACGGCAGCCTCTCAAAAATCCGGCTCAAATTGGACATTCGCGAAACCGGAATCGTCGCAGATTTTTCGGGCTCGGATCTGCAAACGCGCTCGCCGTTCAATGCTGTTCGTGCCATTACCTTAAGCGCCGTTACTTACGCCGTAAGATGTCTGCTGGCCGAAGATGTACCCGCAAATTCCGGTCTCACTCGCCGCGTCGATGTGATAACAACGCCGGGAACTATTGTCGATGCGTTACCCCCCGCAGCGGTATCCGCAGGAAACGTCGAAACCAGCCAGCGCCTTGTTGACGTGCTGTTCCAAGCGCTCGCAAAAGCGTTTCCGGACAAAATACCCGCCTCCGGCCCCGGCTCGATGAACAACGTAACCGCGGGAGGCATAAATCCCGCTACCGGCAAGTCCTTCGCTTATTACGAAACCATAGGCGGCGGGCACGGCGGCGGCCCGAATTCGCCGGGTATTTCGGCACGCCACGCACATATGACGAATTCCCTGAATACCCCGGTCGAAGCCATCGAATATAGCTATCCTTTGCGCGTCCTCAAATATGCGATAAGAAAAAACTCCGGCGGGATTGGACGCCATCCGGGCGGCGACGGGATAATTCGCGAAATCGAGTTTCTTGCGGACTCGGACGTTTCCGTAATCGGACAAAGATGCTTACTATCGCCGCCAGGACTTTACGGCGGCTCTCCCGGCAAGCCTTCGAAATACAGCTTGAAGAAAATTCGAAAAAGCAAACGCGATGCGGTTATAAGGCTGCCGAACGCATCGAGTTTTCAAGTTCGATCTGGCGATGTTCTTAAAATCGAAACAGCGGGCGGCGGCGGATACGGAAAGCCGGACAAACACGGATAACTGCTACTTCTTGCGCGCTTGCGTTGACGAATAAGTTTTTTTCATCAACAGCGCGTCTTCGTGCATAATCTTGTGGGGGGATTCGCAGATAATCCTCCCCTCGCATCCGAATGTTTTCATCGCTTTGAACAACTCGCGAAACTGCAAATCGCTTTCCTCGATGGGCAAATGATTGCGCTCGCCTTTCGCCGTGTATTCGATTCCGCTCAAATGAACGTGCATTCGTTTCAATCCCTTATCTTCGCCCAAGCCGTCGGCAAGCATCGAAAGCGCCTTCGCCCATTCGTCGTACGAGTTCCACTGCCCCCCAGTTCGCGCGTGCAAATGCGCCCAGTCGATGCAGGGAATCGTATGCGGAAATTCTTTGGACATTTTTATAACTTCTTCAAGCCTGCCGTATGCGCTGTCTTTGCCCGTAAGTTCCGGCCTGAGCGTTACGCCCAGTTTCGCCTTTTCGAAACGTTTTATCAATTCCGAATACGATTCGAATACGAGTTTTTCGACAACGTCGCGCTCGCGGTTCATCATGAATGCCGGATGAAAAACGATGTCCGTCGCGCCGGCGCGCTCGCCGAGAGACGCGCTTTGAACAATCCGCTCGATGGACGCTTCGAGTTTGTCGGGCTCTTCGCTCGCGAGATTCACATAGTAAGGCGCATGCACGCTCAGCAGGATGCCGGTTTCTTCGGCCTTCGCCTTAAACTCGTCGCACTTTTCGGGCTTGAGCCTTACGCCGTGAACCCATTCGAGTTCCATCGCGTCGAGGCCGAGGCCTTTCACCTCTTCGATGCCCTTGAGCGTATCGCCGGATGCGACCGTGACCGGCACTCCCGCTGTACCGAACGCAAAATCGGCCATTACAGGTATCCTCAAACTACGGCTCCCGCCGCTCCCCTCTATTCGCCTTCCGGCTGCATCGGGTCGTCGAATTGAATTTTGACGTTGGGTCCGCCGCCTTCGCCGCCGCCGGCGGGTATTTCGATTGGCATGGACATACCGCCCCTGCCTCCTTGCTTTTCCTGCTCCCGCTCGTCGGCAAGCTTGACCTTTTCGTTGACTTTTTCAAGTTGCTCGCCGGCGCCCAATCTCGTATAAATGCCTTTGAGACCTAGAAGAATGTCCTTGTTCAGTCCCGAGAATTCGAGCGCCTTATCGGCCGACTTCAGAGCGCCTTCGGCGTCGCCTTCGCCTTCCAGATACTTCGCCAGCGAGAAATGATAGAACGGCTCGTATTCCGAAAGTTCCGCCGCCTCGGTGTATGAGTCCTTGATTATTTTCTTGGCCTCTTCTTCCGAAATCGGCAATTCGCTTTTGTGTTTTTCGTCGGCCAGCCAAGTCTCATAGCACCACGCAACGTAATAATGCGGCGCCGCCATTTTCTTGAATACTTTGTCCCGCGCCACCATGAATCCGTTCACCGCTTCCTCATATCGCGGTTCGCCTTGCTTGCTTCCGAATTGCGGCGGCTCGGAAACGTACGGCCCTTCCTCCGCCGCCGGCGCTTCATCGCCGCCAGTCTGCGTAGATTCGCCGTCCGCACTTTCGCCTTCGCCGTCTCCGGCAGCCGCGGCTGCCGAAATGTCTTCCTTTAATTTTGCCGCGCTTTCCTCGGCGGGTACAACGTACCAGCTTGCGTCTTTCGGGAGCTTGCCGTCCTTGAGCAGTTTAATCGCTTCGTCCAGCCTGTCCGCGTGAATCGTATCGCCTTCGAGAATTTGAAAGTCTTCCGCGGCAAGATGCGACTTGACTTCTATCGCCGGCTCCGGTTTTTCCATTTGTTCGTTTACGAAGCCGTTCATCGCCCGGTATCCGCGCACGAGCGGATGCACGATTAAAATCTGCGCCGATGCCTCCATTTTTTCAAGATGTTTGGCAAGGTCGATGGACGACATTTCGCTAAGCGTTAGGTGCCTTACTTTGACCGACGTATAACGAAGTTCGTACGCTTCATTCAGTTCTTCTTCGGTCGGCTCGTAGTTTTCGTCGGGATTGCCGGTGCGAATCTCCTTTACGAGTTCCTCGCGAAGTTCGTCGAGAGTCTTGTCTTTTTCCTTAACCGTGCGCTCTATAAGCTGCGCCTTTTCCCATCCGAATTCCGTGTGGAACCATTCCGTAGTTTCGCCCGGCGTCTTTAATTTGAATACGTTTTTATCGAATTCAACGCTGAAAAATCCCTGCGAAATAGCGATAGGAATTTCGCCGCCGTCGTCGCGAGTGTAAAAGTCGAACGAAAAAAGCCTCGCCAAATCCTCGAAGCTTCGCCCTTTTTCAAGTTCTCCGTCGATAAACGTTCTGATTTTATCGCCGACTTCCTTTTTCCGGGCGACAATTTTTTCCTCGATATGCTTGCGCGCTTTTTCCAGCATCAGCGCGGATTTTTGCTCGTCGAAAAACTCCCGGTCGGAATAATTGTTTTGCATAAGCCATTCGCGCCAGCGCTCTTCGCCCGATTTCCCGCTTCCAAGGCTTTTTTTCATTTCGCCGAGGATAGTTTTCGATTCGTCCTTCGCCGAGCCCGCGCTAATGAACTGCGCCTTGAATTCGTTCACCTTATCCCGAACTTCGTTGTCGGATACGGTAACGTTGTTCTTTTTTCCGTATGCACGCAGCAGCTCTTCCGCTATTACGCTTTCAATTACGCCGTTCATTATTTCCAGCGTTTTCTCGGGCGACAGCGTGCCTCCGGATTGAGATTCCTGTTCGCGCTTCATCGATTCGACGAGATTTTGAAATCTCACGAAATCCACTTTTACGCCACCTATATGCGCGGCGTATTTTGCTTCTTCGGGTATTTGACCGTCGAAATTGCCCGGCGCGCCGGATGCTCCGGCCGCGCGCTGGCCCTGCGTGAAATTGCCGACGCCCAGTCCGGCGAACACGCTAACCACGAAAAATATCGTAACCCACAAGAGCCAAACCTGGCCCTTGGTTCTGATCCGGTTCATAAGCCGGTCAGACTTCATATGCGAATGCTTGTCAGTCATAAATCGTCACCTAACTTCCCATTGCCGAAAGGCAAGACGAATATAATAATCAATCATTCGAGCAATTTCAAGAAGATTTTTCCGCTCTCGGGGTATAATTCCACGCTTTAAAGCCGGAACCCCCATTCCGGCAGCAAATTTCGATTTCAGAAAACGGTGATTGAATATGCCGATTTACGAATACCATTGCCATAAATGCGGCGGCGTCTTCGAGGCTTGGCAAAAGTTCGGAGACCCCGCTCCGTCGAAATGCGAGCTATGCGGCGCGCCCGGGCGCAATCTCGCTAAGCTAATCAGCGGCGCGCAAGTGGTTTTCAAAGGTTCCGGTTTTTATTTAACGGACAACAAAAGCGCAAAAAATTCAAATCTGAAATCATCCCCGGAAGAATCGAAACCCGACTCTAAAACGGACTCCAAACCCGAATCGAAAACGGAAAAAAAGCCGGATTCGCCGGCTGAAAAAAAGCCGGGATAATTGCCGGCTGCCAATTTTTGATTTCGTCCTGAGTTATGCGCCGATAATCCCGCTTTTTTCGGCCAAATACGGCTTGAGAAGCGCGACCATTTCCTCGAGAAACCTGTCTTCGGAAAATTTAAGCGAGTTTTCGCGGCAAGCCTCGCCGGAAATTTGCATGGATTCGAGTCTGTTGATTGCGTCGTTAAGAGCGTCCGGCGAATCTTCGGCAAAGAATACGCCGGTTTTGCCGTCTATCACAGATTCCGTCGCCCCGCCCTTTCCCCTTGCGACCACCGGCCTTCCACACGCCTGCGCCTCGACCGGCGTAAGTCCGAAATCTTCCACTCCCGGAAAGATAAGCGCTTTGCAGTTCTGATAAAGCGCCACCAATTCTTCGTCGTCCACCCCGCCCAAGAACTCCACGTTCGGAGTCGCGGCGGCTCGCAGCGATTTAGCCTGCGGCCCTTCTCCTACCACAAGCAGCGGCTCGCTTCTTTCCGCAAACGCCTTTACGGCAAGGTCGATGCGCTTGTACGGCACGAACCTGCTTACTATTAGATAGTAATCCCGCGCTCCGTCCTCAGCCGGCACGAACATGTCGGTTCTTACAGGCGGATAAATCACCGTGCTTTTTCGCTGATATGTTTTTTCTATCCTCCGCCTCACCGTCTCGCTTATCGCAACGAATCTATCCACCCGCTGCGCCGCGCAGTAATCCCAAATGCGAAGGTAATGCGATGTAAGTTCGAAAGTTTTTTTCTTGAGCCCGCTCATCCGGGTGTGCTTCAAATAAGTCTGATAAAGGTCCCAAATGTATCTAATCGGCGTATAGCAGTAACAGACATGGGCCTGGTCTTCGCGCGTGAGTGCGCCTTTTACGCAGCAATGGCTGCTCGACAGCACAAGATCGTAGCCGGATAAATTCCACTGCTCCACGGCTCGCGGCATCAGCGGCAAGTAATTCGGATATTTTCTGACGGCGTCCGGCAATCGCTGTATGAAACTCGTGATAATGCGAGCGTTTTTCAGCTCTTCGGGCAAGTTTTTATGGTCGCATACGAGCGTGTAAACGGGTGCCGTGGGAAACAGCTTGTGAAATAGGATGAGGCAACGTTCGGCGCCGCCGAATGTCGTTATCCAGTCGTGCAGTATCGCAACTCTAGGTGGACGCACGCCGGGATTATATCAGTAATCCGCTTTTTTCAGGCTTCCATTTCGACATGTTCGTCGCGCAATCCGATGACCCGGCTGCGGTAGTTCCGGTATATTTCCGCCGCCACAAAGTCGGAAATGCTTTCGCAAAAGACGGCCATTTCATCGACGTATGCGAGCGCTTCGTCGAAATCGCCGCAGTCAACGAGCGTGCGTAAGTGAATGTCATGCCTTTTGTCTTCGAGCGAGTCCGAGTCGAAGAGAAGCTTCTCCCTGAAGTTCTGCAGCGCCCTGTATCTGCCCCAAAGGAAATCCTTCCTTCGGGCCGATATCTCAAGCCCCACCATTCAATTCCCCTTGCCAATAACCGTAACTTGAATAACAGAAAATGGACGCCAAGAGCGGCGCCCGTTCGCCGGCTGCCGGAGGGATATTCGATTATACCCGCCTCAAACGCGAATTGCGATTAATTATGCAAATTTCCGGCGATTTCAGTCTTTGAACGCAAACACAGTGTCCGCATCGCCATTCACCGCGCATCCAACGAGAACCGCGCCGGATGCCGTTATAACCGGAATTGACCAAGTTGCCGTGCCCGGGAGTTCATAACTCCAAAGCTCCTGCGGCGGGTCCGTAGTCGTGCGTACGGCGACAAGCGTATATCCGGCGCAAAAATAAATGTTGCCCGAAGCGTCGATTATCGGCGCGCCGTTTGAATTCGTGCCATAGCTTTCCGCACCGTCGTATTTCCAAATTTGCTCTCCGGATTCCGGGTCTATTGCGTAAAGTATCGAATACGAGTTCATCACGTAAACCGTGCCGTTGTTGCCGATTATCGGAGGCGAGTTGATACTTCTGCTGGAATCCGGAACGAATTCCCAACGGAAATCTCCGGCCTCGCTGTAACAAATCACTTTAGGCTCGGAAGTACCTATGTAAATATCGCCGTTGCTACCGATTGTCGGCGATGAATTCGTCGTCGAACCAAGCGGCTTTTCCCACAAAAACGAGCCGCTCGCCGAAAGCTTTATCAGTTTCGATTCCAGCGTCCCGCCGCCCGCCATGTATATCCTGCCGTCCAATCCGATTGCGGGAGAGCAAAAGTCAACCATGCCGCCGGTGTCGTACGACCAAATCATTTCTCCAGTAGGGCTGTTGCCGTTCAGAGCGTATAAAAATCCGTCGTTCGAACCAACCAAAATAACGTTCGATGAAGTAACGACCGGCGAGCTGTGAATCGTGCCTTCCGTCGGAAAAGACCATCTGATTCCGTGAGTTACTGCATCCACGGCATAAAGCGATTCATCGTTGCAGCCGACGTAAATCGTGCCGTCTTTTCCGACCGCGGGAGACGAGTCGATCAAGCTCGTGGACAATTCCACCTTCCACTTGGTCGAGCCGTCGGCCGGGTCTAGCGCAAAAAACCAGCCGTTGTCCCCTCCCGCGTAAATCGTTCCGTCTTCCGCAAGCGCGAACGACAAATCCATGCGCGATGCATTTCCCGAATCGTTTTTCGGGAGGGAACTCCAAACCGGCGTTCTCGGCGCCGGCGCAACGCTTCCAGTGTACGGACTTCTGCCGATATGCTTTTCGTTATAGCCGAACATTGGCCACGCGCTCGACGCTAGACCGCTTAGCGAAGGCGTCGCAAGAGCGCGCTCGCTCCTCGGACTGGCGTTCATTTCGAAATCCACCGCATCCACCCAAAACGCGTACTGGGTACCGTTGACGAGACCGGCGACCAGCGCTTCCGCGGAATCGAAAACCTGCCCGCCGTTGTACAGCGGCGGACTCGGATCGTTGATGACGGGGGAAACGTAAACCCGATATCCGAGCAAATCCGGCTCGGTGTTCTCGTTCCAATATAGCTGTACGGATACGTTTCTGCCGCTTGCCGAAAGTCCGGTAGGCGCGGCGGGCGGAGTTTCGTCTTCCGCGAGCGTTGTTAATTGAAGCGGCGCGGACGCGCTGCTTTCGTTTTGCGAAAGATCGACCGCGGTTACCCAGAAAAAATACTCGGTTTGATACTCAAGCCCGAGCGCGGAAAACTCGGATTCCGCAACTATTCCCGCGCTATTCGCAAGTGACGAACCCGCAATATCGTTTTCCGTATTGATATAGACGTTATATCCGGCTAGGTCGCTTTCGAGATTGTCGAACCAGTCCAGCGATGCCGAGCCGCTGCCCGGAGTTCCGAAAAGCCCTACCGGCGCGACGGGCGGCAAGTCGTCGATTCGCACAATCAGGGGGCTCGATTCCGCGCTCTGATTTCCGGAAAAATCGATTGCCTTTACCCAGAAATACCAATTCATATCCTGATTCAATCCGGACGCCGTATAAGCTGTTCCGCCAATCAATTCAGAATTTACTTTTGTCGCTTGACCGAAGTCCGCCGATGCGGATTTGTATAAATCGTATCCTTCGACGTCGATTTCGGTGTTTGGATCCCATTCGATATTCGCGTCGTTTCCGCTTCTCGTCCATCTTAGTCCGTCCGGCGGGCCGGGAGCGTCTCCGTCTGGGGGAAGCAAAGTCGCCGCCGCTGAGTTACTGAAATCGCTTTGCTCTACGCCGTCGGTCGATTTGACCCAGAAATAATAATTGACTCCTACGTTTATATCGTTAAGCGAATACGCGCTTCCCGCCGCAGGTTCAACGTTGTGCCGTATTGACGACTGCGGCGCCGGCGTTTGGCTGTAATAAACGATATATCCCGTTACCGCGGGATTAGGGCTTTCCACCCAAGTTAACCGCACGAAATTCGCGCCGCCCTCCGCCTGCAAGTTTTCCGGCGGCAAAAGTCCCTGCTGTCCGCCGATTGTCGCGATCGCGGATGCGGAAGCGACGCCGATTTCGTCGAGCGCGCTTACCGGCGAAACCCGGTAATACCAGGTTCCATCACCCGGTTCGTCAGATATTTCGTAACCCGTAGGCACTTTCGGGTCAAGATTGTTCCGCGACACGGATATATTGCCCGCACCGCCCGGTAACGCGACCGGCGAGGAAAAGCCCGGCAAACCAGACCTTTCCACCTTGTATCCGGCAATCGTTGTTAAATAATTGAGAGCGATCGGGGTGATATCCGGAATGCCCACCTCACCGCTACCATCGCCGTCAACCCAAGCTATATATTCCGGCGCTCCAGGCCCACCCGCGACCGTGCTCAAGTAATTCAAAGCTATCGGCGTAATGTCCGGTATTCCGACTTCGCCGCTCATATCGTAATCGCCTTTATTGACCTCGGTCCATGCCAAAGTCACGGTTTCACCTTCCACGCTTGCAGATAGATCGCCGACCTTGTTAACGTCTCCCGAAGGGGCTTTCGCCGTTCTCCTGCCCGGCGCCTTTCCGCCGCGCTCGAAACGGCAAGTGAAAACCGTTCCTTCCCTGACGGCGCTACGCCGGTCTGCGAATGCCGCCGCTCCAGCCGCGACCCATCCCGGTGTTTCATCCACGGCGATGAATATTCCATCGGTTTCGGGAAGAAAATCTCCACGCTCAACCGAAATCGGGTGCATCCGGTTTGCATCGTACTTAAGATACAAAAAGACGTCGCCGCCGTTCGCCGCCGCGATCGCGCTAACTTCGACTTCTATCGCAGTTCCGGTTTCGGACGCGGAAACGAAAATGCCTTCGCCGTCCATTTGTTTGTTTTGCGCATCCAACCTGTAAACCGAAAACCCTCCGCCGGTCGCGGCGCGGTTTTGGTCGAGGTTCTCCAGCGCGGTTTTTAAAAGCGGAAACTCTCGCTCGCCTGTTCCGTAAGCCGATTTATCCGGCGCGGCTGCGCCGAAAGCGCCGCCGTTTCCCGGCGAACGTTTACCGCACGAGACCGTAACCGCCGCTACGAAAAGCATCAGCGCGGCGGCAACAACCAAAGCACTCCCCAATTTGTTCGACATAAATTGCCCCGAATCGCGCAAGCGCGTGGATGATAGGATAAGGAAATTCATTATACACCGGTACGGTAGCGATTAAGTTGCCATACTCAATCTTCGAACGATGCTTGAACCGCGCACACCCGGTTTCTTCCCGACTCCTTGGCCTGATACAGCCCGCGGTCCGCCCGGTCGATTACTTCTTCCGGCGTCGCTCCGTGCGTATAAACGCTGACTCCGGCGGAAATCGTAACGTATCGCGCTTCGCCGCCTTCCGGATGAACTTTCACTTCGGATTCGACGGCTTTTCTGAGCACTTCTCCTCTCGAAAGCCCCGCGTTGATACTGGTGTTATGTAAAATAATCGCGAATTCCTCGCCGCCGTACCTGCAAACGAAGTCGGTTTGACGGGTGCTTTTCATTAGCGTTTGAGCGACCGATTTCAAAACTTCGTCGCCTGCCAAGTGGCCAAGCTCGTCGTTGATTTGCTTGAAATGATCGATATCGACGAGAAGAAGGGCGAAGCCGCCCCTGCCCTCGACCGCCTTCTCGCACTCGACTTCGAGCTGCTCGTCGAAGAACCTGCGGTTGTATAGGTGCGTCAATCCATCCTGCATCGAAAGGTAACGCATCTGGTTATAGAGCGAGCTGTTTTGAAGCGCCACCGAAATCTGCTCTCCGACCGCGCACAAAACCTCCAATCTGTCTTGTCCGAAACTTTCCTCGTGTTTCGTGTATGCCGAAATCATCCCCGCACGGTTTCCGCGCACGAAAACCGGCACGCAGATCGCGGCGACGGCATCCTGCATATAACCGCCCAGGAAATCGTAATTGCGAATATCTTTAAGGTTCGTGAACAAACAAGGCCGGTTTTCGCGAAGGCACGCGCCTTCCACAGGCGAATCCGCCGTAACCGTAACTTCGTTCACCGCCTCTTTGGGTATCCCTTCGACTGCCTTGGCGACGTAAGATTTCGTCGCCTCGTCGTAAAGCCACAGGCAAAAGTGCTGAAAGTGCAATTCCGTCCCGACTTGTTTGAGAACTTGATTGAATAGCTCGCGAGTGTCCAGCGCGCCCGCAATCATTTTGCCGACTTTGTTAAGCGTGTAAAGCTCGAAAAGGCGGCTGCGTTCCGAAGCGGATTTCACCGCGAGAAGTTTGCTTTTCTTTTCAACCTCCGCGTTCAACCGCGAAAGCCTTTCTTTCGCCATTTCCTGCCTAAGCCTGAGAAATCCGCTTGTCGCATACACTCCCGCAAGCACGCCGATTTTGAGAAACACTTCCATTATCGTTACGCCCGTCAGGTCTTTAAAGTGCGGAACGATGTAAACCGCTAGCGACAGAAAATATGCAAGCGCGCCTACCCTGAATCCGAAATAGAGCGTATGAAGCGGCACCAGAAGGAAAAAGCCGAGGAAAAACAAACTTGAATTTATACCGCCGGTGACGTCGATTACTGCGCCGAGAAATACGATGTCGAATACCATCGCCATGTGATAGACGAACCGAATGCTCGACGTTCTGGTTACTCCGATAAAGGCGAACACCAGCGAATATAGGGCAAAATAGCTTGCAAGCGCGGCAAGCCCCGCCCTGGCCGTTTCGGTCAAGGCGGGGTGGAAAATTACCCAAATCGAAATTATCAGCACCGACGCGGCGCGGAATACGCCGAACACCCAATCGACGGGTTCGAGCCGCCTAAATCCGCGGTCGATCTTTTTCAAAGCAGGCGCTTTAGATACCAGAGCGAACCCCTTTGATTATTTAGTTTACGGCTGAGGTGGAGGCGGCACTCCCGCCGAACGGTATGCGCCGGTATTTATCCAAGCCGAAAGCAGCATCCTGAGAGGATTTATCGGCCCGCCGCCGCCATGTCCGCCCGGTACCGGCTCTGCGCCCCTGCCCATATTGCCGATTATGCAGTTCGGGTTTCCGGGATGCGCTCGCAGAAGCGGCGGATTGGTCGTGCTAACTATCCAAACAAGGTTGTCGTAAGATGCGGCGCTTGTAAGGTCGAGGCCCGCCGCCGGCGACCCCCCGGCGTGGCAGGTTACGCAGCCAAGCCCGGACATCGCTCCGAGTACGTCCGGATCGTAAACCACTCTCGCTCCGTCGTTGACTGTGAGGGTTTGTGTAATCGTATCGCTGAGAACGGAATTGATTAACGCCCTCGCGGTTATCTGGTAATCGCCCGGCTCGCTTGCAACGAATTTAACTTGCGTCGAGCTTGCGCCGTCAACCTGTTCGTAGAAGAATCCGTAGCTGGCGTTGTCGTCCACCCACTCGAAAGTGAGAGTGCCAGGACCCGTTTTATTTCCGCTCGCGGTCATCGTAATCGCCGTTCCGAGCGAAACGGGCGAATTCGGATTGAAGGTAATATTGGTGAAGGTAAAGTCGCTAGGAATAATTACCTCGTCCACGACAGTGCCGTCGATTGTATTCGAATCCGTTGTTACGTTGGGCGGAACGACTGAGTCGCGTGCACGCATCAAAAACGTGTACGTCGTGCTCCATTCAAGTCCGGTAACCCTGTGGGTGAACGGTCCCGCGCCGCCCGGCGTTAGAACAACCAGAGTGGTTGTGCCTTCCAAATCGTCAATATTGAACTGCGATTGCTCGGCGTAGTACAGCAAATACTGAACCGGCGGAGTGTCGGCGTCGGTTGCCGAGCCGTACTGAACGTCGAGGGCGCGCGTATCCGGAACCGGTATTACGTTATAAACGCCCCGCTGGCTTAAGTTGTCCCATACCGGAGGAGTTTCGTCAACCGGAGGTGGATCACCGCCGCCCGTCGGCTTCTTGCTGAATCCCGGTACGCCGAAATTCGTACCGTCGTGCGGAATCGCACGAACCCTCAAACTGTCGTTTTCCGGCTCGAATCCCGGAAGCCCGGCTATGTAGGGCTGACCGATAACGAATTCATAAACGGGCCAAGGATTGAGGCTCGTATTGTCGCCGAATTCCACGCTTATATTCGGATTGGTTTGAATATCGGGAAACTCCCAATTCGTGCCGCCGTCCGTGCTGTATTGGATGTTATATCCGGCCAGCGTTGACAGGTAATTCTGCGCAATGGGCGTAATATCCGGTATGCCGATTTCCATGTTGAAGTCCCCGTCGATTACCGCCAGCGGTGAAAGCGGGCCGGGCACAACCGCGAGGTAATTGAGAGCGATAGCGGTAACGTCGGGAATGCCGACCTCACCCGATAAATCGTAGTCGCCGATATTTTTGCCCATAAATCTAATGGACATATTGCCGGACTCGTCCCATTCCGCAAGCGAAATCGTAACCTGATTCGCGCTTCCCGACGGGGCAGCGCTCACCCGCCTGACAATGCCGCTACTTTTGCCGAGGATAATGGAAAGCACTTCCGCTTCGGCCGAAAAGCCGGCGGCGTTTTTTAGGTCGGCGAACATAACCGCGACGTCGAGTCCGCGGTTAACCGGCATCGAAAGAAACAAGACGTCTTCGCCGCCGAACGCTTCGCCCGGCTTGGCCTCGATGACGCGATACTTCGAATCGTCGAACTCGACGCGTAAAAGCGCTCCGCGCACGTCGTCTCCGGCAGCAAACACCGATACTTCGACCGTCCCGTCAGGATTTTCCATTGATACCAGTCTGAAGTTGTCCGGCTGGCCGATTGGCATTTGCCATTCGGAACTTACGTTCATGCCGGTCTTGCCGGCGCGCGATTCGCCTGTTTTCGAGCCGCATGCTTGAATTGCGGTAATCGCCGCTATAAAGATGATGACCATCAAAAGGATCGAAAGCTTTCGCATATCCAAACCGCCTGATACTTAATGTAAGACGATACATTATACCTAAAACGGCGCGGAATATATAAAATCCGCGATTGAGGGCTTTGCACGGCCGTTTTTCCGATAGCGCAAGCGTCTTCGGGGTATATAACGACTTGCTTTTGTTTCGTTCTGCGGAGAATAAATGATTGTAAAAGTCTATATCGACGAGGGCTGTATCGTCTGCGATTCATGCGAAGATATTTGCCCCGAAGTCTTTCACGTCACTGGCGACACCTGCATCGTCCGGGAAGGCGTGGACTTTAACGCGCACGCGGAGAACATTAAAATCGCGGCCGAAGACTGCCCGACCGAAGTAATAATCATAGAAGAAAACTGACTGCCGATTTAACATTGTCCAATACAAAGTTACGGCTTTGCGCCGCCGTAAATCCACATAGCGGATTTCACCAATAACCGCATATCGTCACTAGAATTCTTGTCGAAATGATGCGCCTTTTCGCCGGAAGGCGGCCATCCCATCATTTTGTTTATCATATAGCTCTTTGAAGGAAATCCCGGCTCGGCATAGTCCCAGCCGGAAATGGACGAGCTGGCGTTTACCATATTGGCGTATCCGCTTCCCTGCGAGAGCACCGGAGCGGCATTCGTGTGACACGAGGCGCAATTTGCCGAAATCAAAGTTTCCAGCCCGGACGAATACGAAATAACGCTTGCATCCTCACCGGCCTTCGATATTTCGACATCGATGCTCGCGCTTCCAACCTTCCCCGCTTCGTCCTCGACTTCGACTTCGACGGTGAACTTTGTCGCGTCTTTTCCGCCGGTAAAAAGCGTGATTGTCCCGTCGGAGAAAACGTCCTCCAAATCGAACCAAACGTCGCCAAGCGCATTTTCGCTCGTCGAAACGCTTATTGAAAGCGGCGGCGAAACCTGAGTCAAGACCGGTATGTCAATTCTGCCGAACGCCCCCACGGGGATTGCATCCACTTCGGATGCTTCAAGCGTCGATGGATTAACCACCAGAAGCGCCGGGTCGCCCAGCGCAATCGAGCCAGCCGTGTTTCCTTGCGCGGCGCCGGTGATAATCCACCTAAGTAACTGCGTTATTTCTTGCGCTTCCAGCGGAGTTTCTCCGGGGGGCATTCTTTCTCCAACGCGCTCGCCGGCGACGCCGCCATATACCGTGGACATCAAATACGAATTCTGCGGGTCGAACGGCTTAACCAGCTTTTTCGAAGGCATCGCTGTGGAATTTACGCCTACAAGGTTCGAATACGCATCGAGCGGATTGCTCAAATCGAGTCCCCCGGCTGTGTCTCCCGTGTGGCACGATGCACACTTGGCTTCGATAATCGGCCAGACATGCATGCCGAAATTCGTATTCGCTCCCCGGTTCACGCGAATTTGACGCTCTTGAATCCCCGTACGGCCTGCGCCGTCCGTTACGGTTAATTCGATTAAATACTTTTCATCGCCGGACCCGGTTCCCCAATTGGAAGAAACGACAGACTCCGCGCCGCCAGGACCGGAAACGAGAGAATGGCCGAAAAAGAATCCGGTGTTCGGCCTGAAATCGTTCCAGACGGCTTCGTAAACACCGTCTCCGCCCGACACAATTGCCGATAAATGAATCGGGTCTCCCGAATCTGGATTGAATTCGTAAGGAAAACCCATGAAAGTATTCATTTCCATGGGTCCGACAAAAAGCCCGTTCGCGCTGACGGCCGCGGATATCACGACGCTGTTCTCTTCGAAATTTTGCACCGGAAAAGCTTTGTCGAATGCGCGCACTGCCACCGAATATATTTCGCCGGGAACTAGACCTTTCAACATTACCGAATACGGTGGCTCGGCAGGCGCCGAAAACTCCGCCTTTTTCATTCTAATCGTGTCGGTTCCCATCGGAAATTCGCCTATTTCGTCTAGCGAAAAATCCGCAGCCTTCGCGTAATAAACACGATATTGCACGGGCGCGGCCGAATTGTCGCTGGCTTTCCCGAAAGTAACGGTCAAGGCATTTGTATTCGCCACCGGCAAAACCGCCGTAACTCCGGCGGTCGAATCCCAGACCGGAGGCTCGTTGTCTCCGCTTACCGCAATTTGAATTTCGGCCGGGTTGCTTTCGGCGCCTACAATCGCACCGTCCGAAGGAAAAACTCGCATTTTTAGCCCGCTTGACGTCGGCTCCAGACCCGGAATACCGAGCGCTCCGATATTTTCGGGAGAAATAACTATTTTCCATTCGGGAAATGCCTTAGATTGCACGATTTCGACTTCCGCGGTGCCGCGAAGAAAACCCTGCGAATCTTCGAAATGTATGCCCGAAAAATCTTGCGGAATCCAGCTTGAACCGCCGTCGACAGAGAATTGCACCGAATATCCCGAAATCGTCCTCATATAATTTTGCGCGATAACGGTTATGTCCGATATTCCTATTTCGCCGTTTCCGTCTCCGTCGATAGCCGCAAGCGGGTCGCCCTCATAATCGGAAACGCTCGCCTGAAAATTGATCGCTATCGGAACAAGGTCCGGAATTCCGACTTCGCCGCTTCTATCGTAATCGCCCGGATTTCGTTCGAAAAACGTCGCGACTATGCCGGCTTCGCTCCATTCGCTTTCAAGATTGCCGACCGAATGCTGTGCACCGGACGGCGCCGTGCTTATTAATCTGTTTTCGGAGGATTGTCCGGGGAGAAACTTAAATGTGACAACCGGTAACTTTCCTGACAGTCCTGTCTTTTTATCGGCGTGAGGAATAATCCAGCCGAAGTGTATATTTCCCGGCTCTACTTCGATTGCCGTAAAAATCGACTTGGAGGAATCGGCGGCGTAAACGCCAACAAAGTGACATACTTCGGGGTTGTAAGAGACCGTCGCAAATACGGCACGCGTGTCTTCGCCATCGGCAATCAGATGGTATTCGCCATTTCCGGAGCCTTCCTCGATAGAAAGTTCCGGCGCTTGGCCAAATTCTGGCGCTTCCGCCGGCGGAATTCCGAGCCTAACCTCGAAATCTGCATCCCAGCCTTCCGAGCCCACGACCCCGGTTAAGGAGCCGGATTTGCCCGTGCTGTTGCAACCCGCCGCGAAGAGCAGCAGCAAAGCGGAGCTCAAGACCGCCGTTAAAGCGCTTGAACGTCCCATACGATCCTCCAATACCCCTGCCGCAAGCGGCGCATATATTTTAAGCGAACGCCTATTTTTATGCAAATCGCGGGTTCGCTTTCGCAAAATCCCGTTGCCGGGTCTGTATGAATCACAAATAACGGCTGGAAACTAGCCGTGGATTTCGGATTTGATAGTATTGAAGCGCCGAAGTCCGCGGATAACGGCATTTGGAGGCATTTATGAAGGCGATAGTTCCGGCGGCAGGAGTGGGCACGAGGCTTAGGCCGATAACGAACACCACTCCGAAGGCTCTCGTGCAAGTTGGCAACAGGCCGATTATCGGCCACATCCTCGACCGCATATCCAATGCGGGTATCGGCGAAGTCGCAATCGTAATTGGCTATCTCGGAGACTTGATTCGTGAATACGTCCTCTCCGAATATCCTGATATCAAATTCGATTTCATCTACCAGCGCGAAACACTCGGTCTCGGGCATGCCATATGGCTCTGCGGAGACGTCGCAGCGGACTCCGACGGCCTTTTCATGATTTACGGCGATACGATAGTGGACGGCGAACTCACTGGCATTTTTTCAACCGAAGGCGATGGTGCGCTCGGCGTCAAGCGTGTGCCCGACCCCGAAAGATTCGGAATCGTCGAGCTCGAAGGCGACCGAATAAAGCGTCTTGTCGAGAAACCTCAAGATTTCATCGGCGATTTGGCGCTAATCGGCGTCAATTACATTAAAAAGCCGAAAACGCTTTTCGATTCGCTAAATCACATCGTCGAAAACGACATCAGGACCCGCGGCGAAATTCAAATCACAGACGCATTTCAACACATGGTCGAAAACGGATCGGATTTAAGAACGTACTCGATAGAAGATTGGTTCGATTGCGGAAAACCGGAAGAGCTGATCTCTACAAACCGTCATATAATCGGACAGCCTGGATCGTGCCCGCCACATCGTCGTCGATGATGTGGACGGTGGTGTTGGACTGGGTGCCGATCGAGGCCCCTCCGGTCGGGTTCCCGAGGATGAGGT
>JAANMV010001270.1_pt1 | contig 28429 bp, 20 predicted proteins | sample 7279661 | NCBI WGS metagenome assembly JAANMV01 (sample SAMN14094540, study PRJNA606508) | bioreactor metagenome | isolation source: A lab-scale SPAN reactor treating ammonium-rich wastewater day 121 | place: Ireland: Galway | collected 2017-05-16
CGATGATCTGCGATTCCGTGAATCTCGACTTCTTCATGAACCCTCCCATAAGGCCGGGAGAGTCTATTATCAGCTGTGTCCGGGGCGGGGGAGCTTACGAGGTCTGGGCGGTCCCAATAAATATTCCATAAATATAGGCGCTTATGACCTAAATCGCTGTCTGTGATGATGGGGATGGATTAGTATTCCTGCTGAGACGGGGCGCCCCGATATGCCCGTAAGTGCCTGATTATTAAGGGTCTGAAATGCGCGTTGAGTTCCTCGGTTGCTCGATAGACGTGCTGACCATGGGCAAGACGGTCGGGACCATTGGGCGTGCGATCGAGGAAGGCCGGCTGGTGCAGGAACCAAGACGCATGTGGAAGCGTTACCTGGTAACGAACGTAAAGTACGGCCTATTGCTGATACGGGCTGCATTGGCATCGTGAGTAACGCTACTTGAAATCCCCGGTGGACGAACAAAGCAAAACCTGGCAACAAGAGGGGTCCCGCAAGGAGAATGAGCCGGAGATTGCGTTCCCGTACCGGCCACCTTCAGAGGAGGTGCGGCGCAAATATGCTCACATCTTCGCATTAACCACACCGCTGGAGGAGCGGCTGCCGAAGCTCGTTTTCGACAAGATCATTGGATTAGGTCTCTTTCTGGCATCCCTGCCCGTATTGCTGGCCATCAAGGTGGCATACCTGATCGAGGGGCTCATTGACGCGGAATGCCGGGGCCCCATGTTCTTCAGTTACAACGCCATCAGTCAGGGCCGGGTCATCCCGAAGTACAAGATCCGACTGATAAAGATGAAGTACATAGATCCGGAAGGTGCCAGGCGCGGAGACTGGCACGCGTACTCGGCGGAGTGGACACCAGAAAGCAGGACGCGCACCGGCCACTTTGTCAAAAAGTTCTACCTGGACGAGATCCCCCAGTTCTTCAGCATTCTGAAGGGCGATATCAGCGTGGTTGGCCCGCGACCGTTGGCAGTGCATCACTACGAGCGAGACCGCGCTCAGGGCAACGTAACCCGATTTCTGCTCAAGGGGGGTCTTCTGGGCCTCGGCCATGTCATGAAGGGCACGCCTGAAATGGGCAACCCGGTCTATGAGTACGAGTACGCCGATCAGTATCTGCGACTTGGCGCTCTTGCGTTGCTGTGGCTCGATATCAAGATTATTGGTCGCGGCCTGAAGGTGGTCTTCAAGGGGAAAGGCCTTTGACTCGGGTCGACCACGGTAGCGATGTAAATATTCCACGAGTCCCATGACGGTGAAGTCCGCTCAGTTGTCACTTGGTGCAGACCCCCGGCTACGGGTCGGCTTCCTGCTCCTGCTGGTTATCCTGACCACCGCGATTTTCTGGCCCAGCTTCGTCGAGATGGAGCGCCTCTGGCAGCAGCCGGAGTACAGCCACGGCTACCTGATTCCTTTCCTCGCGGCCTATCTGTTCGTCATGCGCATCCCGGCCCTGGTGGCGGCGCGACCGCAGCCGTCCTGGCTCGGTCTGGGTTTGCTGATGCTGGCCCTCGCGGTGCTGCTGATCGGCGAGCTGAGCGCACTGTTCGTGATTACCCAGAATGCCTTCCTGATCACGGTCTGGGCTCTGGCGCTTACCGTCTGGGGAGTGCGCGGGGTCAAGGCCATCTGGGCGTCACTGGCCATGCTGGTTTTCCTTGTGCCGCTGCCGGTATTTCTTCAGTACAGCCTGTCGTCGAACCTGCAGTTCATCTCCACCGATCTGTCTGCGATGGTGCTGCGGCTGCTCGGCATCCCGGTCTATGTCGAAGGCAACGTCATCGACATGGGGGTCTCGAAGCTCCAGGTGGTCGAGGCCTGCAGCGGCCTGCGCTACCTCTTTCCGCTGATGTGTTTCAGTTTCCTGTGCGGCTACCTGTACAGGGGTCCGGCCTGGCACCGGTGGCTGATCTTCCTGTCGAGCATTCCGGTCACCATCGTGATGAACAGCATACGGATCGCGGTCACGGGGATCCTCTACGACAACTACGGCATCGGTGCCGGTGACAGCTTTCTGCACTTCTTCGAGGGCTGGGTGATTTTCGTCGGCTGTCTCGCGATCCTGTTCGGGGAGATGCTGCTGCTGGCAAAGCTCCAGGGGCGCAGCCTGGATCAGGCGCTGGATGTGAGTCCGCCCGCCTGGTCGGCCATCACGCCGCTGGCCGGCACCCTGTCGCTCTCGGCGCCGGTGCTGGCGGTAATTCCGATGCTGGTGCTGGTGCTCATCGGCAGCACGGCAGTCGCCGGCCGCACGGAGATCGTGCCGGAGCGCCAGAGCCTCTATGGCTTCCCCCTGCTGATCGGCGACTGGCGGGGCCGGGAGGTGCCGCTGAGCGATCAGGAGCTGGATGTGCTGAAGCTCACCGACTATGTGTCGGCGAACTACCAGCACCCGGATCGGGGCATGCTGAACCTCTACGTGGCCTACTACGACTCCCAGCGCAAGGGCGCGTCGGTGCACTCGCCCCGGGCCTGCCTGCCGGGCGGCGGCTGGCAGATCCGGAGCAGCCGGGTGGTGACCCTGCCCGGGGTGCTGCCGGACGGGGGCGACCTGGCCGTGAACCAGCTGATCATCGGCATGGGCAACAACCGGCAGCTGGTGAACTACTGGTTCATGCAGCGGGGCCGCAACCTGACCAATGAGTACCTGGTGAAGTGGTACATCTTCTGGGACTCCCTCACCAAACGGCGCACCGACGGCGCCCTCGTGCGCCTGGTCGCGCCCCTGCCGGCCGAGGGGGGGGAGGAGGAGGCCCGTGCGTCCCTGGAGCAGTTCATCAGGCTCGTGGAGCCCCGGCTCTACTACTACGTGCCGCAGGACGTGACGCCGTTCCAGGGCACCGCATCGGCTGTGCGCCCACTCTACAAAAACACGATTCCTTACCAGTAGTTAATCCCCTCCAATGCTAGTCTGGGCGCCGGTTTCCTGAGCAGCCCCGCGGGCCTTGCATGCAGCAGATTCTCCAGGACCTGAAGCAGGGTCACACCACCGTCGAGACGGTGCCCGTGCCGCTCTCTCGCGCCGGGCACCTGCTGATCCGCAGTCGCAACTCCCTCGTTTCCGCCGGCACCGAGCGCATGCTGCTGGAGTTCGGCCGCGCAGGCTGGCTGGACAAGGCGCGGCAGCAGCCGGACAAGGTGCGCCAGGTGATCGACAAGCTGCGCACCGACGGCATCGGGCCGACCATGCGCGCGGTGCGGGCGAAGCTCGACAAGCCGATCCCGCTCGGCTACAGCAACGCGGGCGTGGTGGTGGAGGTGGGCGCCGGCGTCACGCGCTTCCAGGTGGGCGACCGGGTGGTGTCCAACGGCCCGCACGCGGAGTTTGTCTGCGTGCCGGAGAACCTCTGCGCGCGCATCCCCGATGAGGTGACTGACGAAGCGGCGGCCTTCACGGTGGTGGCGGCGATCGGCCTGCAGGGCATCCGCCTCGTCAAGCCGACGCTGGGCGAGACGGTGGTGGTCACCGGCCTCGGTCTGATCGGCCTGCTGGTGGTGCAGCTGCTGCGCGCCAACGGCTGCCGCGTGCTCGGCATCGACCTCGACCCGGGCCGCGCGGCGCTGGCCCGCGAGTTCGGCGCCGACACCTGCGTGCCGTCGGCGGGCGAGGACCCGCTGGCCGTGGCGCGGCGCGTGACCGGCGGGCGCGGCGTGGACGCGGTGCTGATCACGGCCTCCACCACCAGCAACGAGCCCGTGCACCAGGCCGCGCAGATGTGCCGCCAGCGCGGCCGCATCGTGCTGGTGGGAGTCACCGGCCTGCAGCTGTCCCGGGCGGACTTCTACGCGAAGGAGCTGTCCTTCCAGGTGTCGTGCTCCTACGGGCCGGGGCGCTACGACCCCAGCTACGAGGAGCAGGGCAACGACTACCCGCTCGGCCACGTGCGCTGGACGGAGCAGCGCAATTTCGAGGCGGTGCTCGAGCTGCTGGCGGCGGGCGGGCTCCGCGTGGAGCGCCTGGTCAGCGACCGCTGCGCCGTGCACGAGGCCGCGGCCGGCTACGAGCGCCTGGCCACCGGCAACCCGCTCGCCATTGTCCTCACCTACCCGGAGCCACCCGCCGGCGCGGCGCCCGAACGGCTGGTGGCGCTCGCGCCGCAGCCCGGCGCCGCCTCCGCCGGCAGCGCGGTTGCCCGCCCCGTGCCCGCGGTGGCCGTGATCGGCGCCGGCAACTACGCGAGCCAGGTGCTGGTCCCGGCGCTGGCCGCGACGCCGGCGAAACTGCACACGCTGGTCAGCGCGGCCGGCGTCAGTGGCGTGCAGGCCGGCCGCAGGCACGGCTTTGCCCAGGCCGGCACCGACGCGCTTGCCGCCATCCGCGACCCGGCCGTCGAGGCCGTGGTCATCGCCACCCGCCACGACAACCACGCCGAGCTGGTGGTCGCGGCGCTGGGGGAGGGCAAGCACGTCTTCGTCGAAAAGCCGCTCGCCATCAACCGCGGGCAGCTCGCTGCCATCCGGGCCGCCTGGCAGGATGCGCAGGGGGCCGGCCGCCGGCCCGTGCTGATGGTCGGCTTCAACCGGCGCTTCGCGCCGCACGTCGTGCAGCTCAAGAAGATGCTGGCCGGCGTCGCCGAGCCCGCCGTGTTCGTGATGACGGTGAACGCCGGCGAGATCCCGCCCGAGCACTGGACGCAGAGCGCCTCCGAGGGCGGCGGGCGGATCATCGGCGAGGGCTGCCACTTCGTCGACCTGCTCCGGCATCTCGCCGGCAGCCCACTCCTGCGCACCCACGCCGTGCGCATGGGCCCCGCCCCCGGCGTCGCCGTGCGCGACGACAAGGCCGTGATCACCCTCGAGTTCGCCAACGGCGCCCTCGGCACCATCCACTACCTCGCCAACGGCCACCGCAGCTTCCCCAAGGAGCGCCTCGAGGTCTTCTGCCGCGGCGCCGTGCTGCAGCTCGACAACTTCCGCCGCCTCAGCGCCTGGGGCTGGCCCGGCTTCAGCCGCATGAACCTCTGGCGCCAGGACAAGGGCAACGAGGCCTGCATGGCCGCCTTCATCGAGGCCGTGCAGAAGGGCCAGCCCTCGCCCGTGCCCTTCGACGAGCTGGTGGAGGTCACCGAGGCGACTTTTGCGGCAGTGGAGGGGATGGGGTGAGGGCGGCCGCAGCGGTCGGTACCTTCTGATCCCCACGCTCTGAATGTGCGGTTTTGCCGGATTCCTGGGCCTGCCGGTGGCCCCTGCCGACGCACCGGCGCTGCTGAAGCGCATGGGCGACACCCTCGCGCACCGGGGGCCCGACGACGACGGCATCTGGCTGGACGCCGAGCCGGGCATTGGCCTTGCCCACCGTCGGCTGTCCATCCAGGACGTGTCGCCGCTCGGCGCCCAGCCCATGGCCTCGCGAAGCGGCCGCTATGTGATGGCCTACAACGGGGAGGTCTACAACTTCCCCGAACTCCGGCAGGAGCTCTCGGCCCGCGGTCACGGCTTCCGGGGCGGCTCCGATACCGAGGTGATGCTGGCCGCGATCGAGGAGTGGGGGATCGAGAGCGCGGTGCCGCGCTTCATCGGCATGTTTGCCTTCGCGGTGTGGGACCGGCAGGAGCGCTGCCTGTGGCTGTGCCGGGACCGCCTCGGCATCAAGCCGCTGTACGTGGGGCACGTGGGCAGGCACCTGGTCTTCGGTTCGGAGCTGAAATCCCTGCGCATCGTCCCCGGCTTCGACCGGACGGTGAACCGGGACGCGCTCGCGCTCTACATGCGGCACGACTACGTTCCCGCGCCCCTCAGCATCTACGCCTCCGCCGGCAAGGTGGAACCGGGCACGATGGTGCGCTACACGCCGCAGCCCGGCGGCCGTCCCCGGGAACACCGTCACGTCTGGTGGTCGGTGGAGCAGGCCGTTGCGGCACCGGTGGCGGTGCCCGACGGCGACGCCGCGGTGGTGGAGCAGCTGGACGCGCTGCTGCGGGAGTCCATCCGGGGCCGGCTGATTGCCGACGTGCCCGTTGGGGTACTGCTCTCCGGCGGTATTGATTCGAGCACCGTCACCGGCATCGCCCAGTCGCTCGTGCGGGACCGTCTCAAGACCTTCACCATCGGCTTCACCGAGCAGGCCTTCGACGAGGCCGCAAACGCCCGGGCCATCGCGCGGCACCTCGGCACGGACCACACGGACCTGTACATCACGGCGGACGATGCCCTGCAGGTGGTGCCGTCCCTCAGCCAGACCTACGACGAGCCCTTTGGCGACTCCTCGCAGATTCCCACCATCCTGGTGAGCCGCCTCGCGCGCGAGGCGGTCACGGTGGCCCTCTCCGGCGACGGGGGCGACGAGCTGTTCTACGGCTACGGCCGGTACTGGACGGCGGACGCGGTGTGGAAAAAGCTGTCCCGGGTGCCGGCGGCCATTCGCGGGCCGGTGTCGCGGGCCGTGCTGGCCACGCCCGCCGAAGTGCTGAACGCGCTCTTTCCCCGCGCCAGCCTGCGCTTCGGCGCCTACGGCGGCAAGGGCAGCCCGTCCCAGCGCCTGAAGCGGCTGGCCACCCTGGCGGGCAAGCCCGACTGGTTCCGCTTCTACCGGGGCATCGTCTCCCGCTGGAACGAGCAGGACGAGTTCGTCCTCGGCGGCTCCGACGAGCGCCACCTGCTGGTGAATCCGCCCCGCTGGATGCGCGAGCTGCCCGCGGGTCAGTACATGATGCTCGCCGACCTGCAGACCTACCTGATCGACGACATCCTCGCCAAGGTGGACCGGGCCAGCATGAGCACGGGCCTGGAGCTGCGCGAGCCGGTGATCGATCACCGCGTGGTGAGCTATGCGCTGGCCCTGCCCCTGGATCTCAAGTACCGGGATGGCGTTTCCAAGTGGGTACTGCGCCAGGTCGCCTACCGCTACATTCCGCCCGCCCTGCTGGATCACCCGAAACAGGGCTTCGAGATTCCCATCGGCGCCTGGCTGCGCGGCCCGCTGCGGGACTGGGCCGAGTCGCTGCTGGACATCCGCCGGCTCACGGCCGACGGCTACCTGAACCCGGACCCGGTACGGGAGCGCTGGGACGAACATCTGGTGAGCCGGGTGGACTGGCAGGCCCACCTGTGGAACGTGCTGATGTTCCAGAGCTGGCTGGACCAGGAGCGCACGGAAATGGCCGCCCCCGACAGCGGGCCGGCCGAGCTGCTGCCGGACAGTTCGCCCACGTCGCCACTGCCGGTGATTTCCCCCGCGGTTGCCGATGACGCGCGCCCGCTGCGGGTGCTGCACGCGATCCACTCCCTGTCCGGCGGCGGCGCCGAGACCCAGCTGCGCCTGCTGGTGAATTCCTGGCCCCACGCCGACGTGGAGCTGGGCGTGTTCTTCGTCGCGGGCGAGCCTGCCGGGATCACCAACCCGGCCGTGCGGCTCTTTGCCAGCCGCCGGCAGTCCACGAAGTCGCCCGGGTTCTTTCTCAGCGTGATCCAGGCGATCCGGGTATTCGATCCCGACGTCATCCACATCTGGCTGCCCGAATCCATTTCCATCCCGGCCATGCTCTTCGGGCGGCTGACAGGCCGCAGGATCATCGTCTCGTACCGGGGCCGCCGGACGCTGGAGCGCTGGCTCACGTGGATCGAGGTGGCACTCATGGCGCTGTGTGCGGACCGGGTGGTGAGCAACCACGAGGTGCTGGCGGCGTCCAGCTACCAGGGTTCCGTGTTCCGCTGGCTGTTTGCCCGCAAGCGGGGCGAGGTGATCCGCAACGGCGCGGCGGCTCCCGCGGACCTGCCGGACGCTGCTGGCGAGGGGGCCGGCCCGGCAGGGCAGGCGGGTGCCCCGGGATTACCCGGGTTGCCGCCCTTCCGCTTCATCTGTGTGGGCCGGCTGACTCCCCACAAGAACTACCCCCGGCTGATGGAAGCCCTGGCCCTCCTCCGCGGGCGTACCGACTGGGATCTCAGCATCTGGGGCGAGGGCGAAGACCGGGTGCGGGTCGAGGCGGCCATCGGGCAGGCGGGCCTGGCCGGACGGGTGCACCTGCGGGGGTACTCCGGCGAGGCCTGCCGGGAGATCGCCGCCGCCTCGGCACTGGTGCTGCCCTCCCTGTCCGAGGGCATGCCCAACGTGCTGGTTGAGGCCATGGCCCTCGGCGTGCCCGTGATCGCGAGCGACATCGAAGGCATCCGCGAGGTGGTGGGCAAGCAGCCGGCCTGCCTCTGGATCAACCCGCTGGATCCGGCCGACATCGCCAGGGGCCTCACGGACTTCATGGAGGGCCGCTTCGACGCCGCCGACAGTGCCCGCCGGGGGCGGCGTATTGCAGGCCGCTACAGCGTGCCGACCGCGCAGGCGGCGTGGCGCAAGGTGTACCTGGGGCTGAAGCGTGCGCGTTGAACACCGGGCTGGCCGGCGGGCCCGCCTGCTGCTGATGCTCCTGCTGCCGGCCGCCGGCCCACCTGTGGTCGCGCAGGCCGCGACGGACCCGGCGAGCGTGGGCATGGCCGAGGTGGTGCTGCCCGGGTTTGCGCCCATCACCGTTGCCGGCCGTCGGCTGACGCTCGGTGCCGGGCGCAGCTACGACTTCGCCACCGGCCTGCTGCCGGCCGCAACAACCGCCCTCGGCGAGCCCCTCACCGGGCCGATCGGCCTGGAGTTCCGGCGGGACGGGCGGGTGCTCCGGCTGCCGGGCGGCCAACTGCAGGTTACCGCCGCCACCGGCCACCATGTCGAACTGAGGGGCGCTGCCGCACTCGATGACGCGCTGACGGTCGAGGCATCCATCCGCGTGGAGTACGACGGCCTCGCCACCGTGGACCTCACGTTGCGGCCGACCGGCCGCGTGGCCCTCGGCGGCCTGACACTGACGATGCCGGTGGCCCGCAGTCCGGACACGAGGCTGCTGGCTTACGATCCGGAGACGATCTACACCTACACCCGGCCGGAGCTGCATCCGCTGTGCAGGCCTTCGGCCTACAGGAACGTGCTGGGGATCACCGATACCACGCGGGCCATCTGGCTGATCGCCGATGAGCCGGCTTTCCCGGGACCACCCGCAGCCCGTCCCGAAACGGATCTCGCCTGCACGCCGGACCAGGTGCTCGTCCGACAGCCGCTGCTGGGTGCGCTCACGCTGGACGCACCCCTGACCATCCGCTTCGCCCTGCTCGTCACGCCGGTGAAAGAGCTGCCCGGCAGCTTTCGCCGCGACCGGGTGATACCGAACGCGGTTGCCGGCGAAGAGTGGGCGGGAAACCGGCAGCTCTGGTGGGTGGAGGCGGTGCCCCATTACGCGCTGCCCTGGACCACCTACCCGCCCGGGGCCCGTGAGCAGCTCACTGCGGCCGATCAGGCGGCATGGCCGGGTCTCAGGGCCAATCGCGAGAACCTGGCCGACTGGCGCCGCCGCGGCGTTGAACGGCTGCCCTACATGTCGCTGCGCGCGCCCTCGGTGCTGGACCCCGAGGTGGTGGCAAACGAGACCCTGTGGCGGTCGCAACCGCCGTGGACCACCCCCGCCGCCGGGGACGGCCCCTACCGCCAGGGCATTCCCCGGCCGCTGTACTCGCATCGCGCGCCCGGCTTTTCGGACTACCTCGTGGCCGGCCTAGACAACGTACTGGCCGGGTTGCCGGTGCGGGGGTTCTATTTCGACCAGGGCGTGCCCATGGGCTCCGGCAACCCCCGGCATCTGACGGCAGATGCCCGTATCCGGCCCTCCAGCGCCAGCGACATCCTGGCCATACGGGCTTTCCTGAAGCGCCTCGCTACGGCCATCCATGCGCGCGGCCGGGAGCCCCTGATCTACGTCCACAACTCCACGGCAACGGTGATCCCCGCCTATACCTTCGTGACCGCCCTGGTGCAGGGGGAAGAATTCAACAGCACGCGCCTCAAGGGTCTCAACTACCAGAACTCCATTGACTACGAACTGCTCCAGTCCACCTACACGTCGGCGCACTCCGGTATCCCCGTGATCTGGCTGGAGGAGCTGTGGTCCTCGTACCACGCGAGTCAGCGCCCGGCCCGCTACCGGAACGACACGGCGGGCTGGCTACAGTCCCGCGAGTACCGGACCCTGTGGCGCAACTTCATGTCGGTGGCGCTGCTTCACGATGCGCCGGTCTGGACCAACGCGCCGCAGTCTGAACGCCTGCGCCTGTACCGGCAGCTGGATGACTTTGGCGTGGCCCGCAGCGTGTTCCGGGGCTACTGGCAGCTCGACCCCGGCTGGCGAACCCGTGCCATCCTTGTCAGCCTCTACGAGCGGGACGATGGACGGCGACTGGCGGTGATCGTGAACCGGGGGCAGATGGTCCGGGAGCTCGATGCCGCTGATCTCCAGCCCTTTCTGGGGGCGACCGGCAAGTTCCTGTCGAAACTGGTGGGTACGCGACTGCCGCCGCAGGATTTCGTCCTAGCGGCCCTCTAGCACCCCGGCCGGCGCGTCAGCGGGTGGCCTGGGCGCCAGCCCCATTGCCTGGGCATAACTGCGTGCGATCACGTTGTTGGCCCACGGGCGCCAGTGCCCGCCCGAATGCGGATTCTCGAGCGAAAGGCCCGGCATCTTCTGAAGCACGGATTCGGCCGCCGGCGCCCAGTCGGCGAACAGGATGTGCTGCCCGGCCGCCTTGTTCTTGAGCCAGGCGTAGGACGAGCTCTCCGGATTGGCCCAGCCGAGCACGAGCACGGCATCCCATTCCCGCGACAGGGCCACGATCTTCTCGAGGGTCGGCCATACCAACTCGGCAACCGGCGCGGAGTTGCTCTCGACCTCCGGAGCGGATGTCGCGTCAGCCACCAGGCGCCCACGGCGCATTTCCGCGACGGCAAACTTTGCGCGCTTGGTCAGCTCGAACTCGCTCAGCCACTGCAGGGGCCCGACCAGCCGCCCCCAGCGCGGGCTCCCTGCCACCAGGTGCTGGTGACGGTAGCCGCTGCGCAGGAGCACGTCATCGTCCCAGTCGTTGTCCGAGCCCAGGTAGAGGATAAAGCGCGGTTTGCCCAGCAGCTCCCCATAACGCCTGAGGGCGATCAGGGACTGCTCGGTGCCAAAGGCGGCCAGCCCCAGGTTCACGACGGCGACCCGCTCCCGGTAAAAACCCTGTTCGTCCTGGTTGAGGAGCAGGTCGAGCTGGAAAGGGTAGGTGGTGTCGGGTGGGTTGCCGGTGCCCTGGGTGAAGGAGTCGCCGGCGGCAAACACGAGGGTCTCGTAGCCGTCGAAGCGTTCCTGGAAATTCACGGAGCCGATCGCGTTGGTGTAGACCTCGTCCAGATGGTCTGTCAGCTGGAATTGATGGATGCCCGGCGAAAGCCGGTAGCCGAGGTCCGGGTCGTACTCGTAGGAGCCCTGTACGCCCACCATGTGCAGCGGGGCAAAAGCGCGCAGAAGGCCCTCGGCCGCCGCCAGGGCGCCGAGGCCCACGATGAGTGGCACGAGAACGGCCAGGAATCGCCGGCTGCGCTTGGGCATGAACTCACTTTCTCCCGATGTCGCGACGCAATCTACCCGGTGGTCGGTTGCCCATCAATCCCTGCCCGGAGGCAGGCCCGTGAGGGTGATTTCTTGCCGATTGGTCACGTTTCCGGGTTGCCCCGATGCCTTACTATGCGGCGCTGCCCGTTGACAAGGTACGGCTCCCGGATTTTCTGCAGCGTGGCAGCCGGTACTGCGTCCCAGAGTGAGAAGTGGCAGTTCGTGCGCACTGGCTGCCTCAGGTACGCTGCCCCCGGTGTGAATCACCCTCCCTGTAGCGGAAAACATGACGTGTCCCCCGGAACAGCAGTCTGCGATGGCGACCAGCCCTGAGGCTGCGCGGGGACGGGTGCCGTTGTGAGTGCCGGATCCAGCGTGGCCGGGGATGCCGGCCAGACTGCAGAGAATCCACCGGCCGGGCAGTTCAGCCCGCGGCCACGTCCCCGCCCGTGGGGCGTGCAGCGTCGCGGCTACATGGTCCTGCTGCTCGCTGTCAGCGTGCTGGTCGCGCTGCTGTCTCTCGTCAAGATTGGGGCGGACGATTCGGCACTGCGGGGCGAGACCTTTGCGCCCTCCCTGACCGCCGTCATCTGGCTGGTCTGCTACCTGCTGGCCAGTCACCGCGCCTTCGGCACTCCCTACCTGTTTGCCACGGCCTATGTGATCTGCCTCTTTGTCTTCCACTTCGGCCTGCTGATTCAGGACGGCTTCGGCCTGATAAAGATGGCCCCGTGGCTGGGGCCCCTGGGTATCTGGGCCGTGCGCGCGGCCTGGTATACGAACCTCGCCTTTGCGTGTCTCGGCATCGGCATGTCGGCCTACGTGCTGGTGCACAGGCCCAGGGCCCTGCCATCGCCGGCGGCACTGAAGGGCATCGCCCAGAAGAACATGACGTGGCTCTACGATCTGGGGATCGGCCTGCTGTTCGCCTCGGCCATTCTTCTGCTCGGGGCTGTTGCGACCTATGGCAACCTTCTCGCGCTGACCCGGCTGGAGCTCTTCCACTTCTCCGACACGCGCTTCATCAGCGTCTTCTCCATGATGGTGCCCAGCGCGGCGACCGCGCTGCTGGTGGGGGCCAGGACGAAGCGGCAGCGCCGGCTGGCCTATGCAGTGACGATCTTCGTGCTGGCCTTCTTTCTGCTCGCCGGGCAGCGCACGGCCGCGTTCTTTCCGGTCGTGGCGGCCGCGGTCGTCTGGGTGAAGCTCGGCCGACGCATCAATCCGCTGGCGGCCGGAGCGGCAATCCTGGGCGCTTTGCTCGTCATCCCCATGGTGGGCTACCTGCGCACCCTGGGGACTTACGGCGACATCACCAATGCCGAGGCCCTCGAGAGGGCGGCCGACTACGCCGACATCGGCGCCGCATTTCGCGAGATGGGCGGCAGCATCGGACCGCTGATGTACACGCTGATGATCATTCCCGCGGAGGAGTCATACCGGTACGGCTCCACCTACCTGGACTACTTCCTGGATTCCGTCCCGAACATCGGCCTGTTTCCCAAGAAGGCCACCTCGCGGGCGGCAGTCATCGAGATCCTGCGCTCCCAGGGCGAGGCAAAAGCGCTGCGCGAAATGAACGTGGGAGACTGGGCCAGCTATCACATCATTCCCGAACAGTTCCTGTCGGGCGGCGGTGCGGGCTACAGCGGGGTAGCCGAGCCCTACTTCAACTTCGGCCTGGCCGGCGTGCTGGTCTTCTTCGTGGGGCTGGGCATTTTCCTGGGGCGCCTGGATTGCACCCCGCTCTTTCTCTACCGGAACTGGCTGTTCTTTGGCGTATTGATCTACTGGCACCTGTTGCCCACGGTGCGCAATGGCTTTGCCGTGCTCGTGAAGCCCGCCATCTTCACGGTGATCCTGGTGTTCCTCTGGTTGCTTATTCGTCGTTTCTGGCCGAAGGCGGGCGCTCGCGCCCCCCGAAGTGCCCAGACTGTCGAGGCGCTGGATTCCAAACGCGCCTGAGTGGTGCCTAAGGATTCGAGTCGTCGCAGATCGTCGTGATCAGGGCGTAGTTCTGTCGGTAGTTTTTTGCGGCGTCACAGACCGATTCGGCCCTCTGTCGCGCAGCCCGTCGGTAAGATGTTCGTTGCTCAGGTGCGAGGAGTCGGTCAACGCTATGGCTGAACGGGTCGTAGTCGCACTCCTTGTCCAGCAGTTGGCCGCAGGAATCGTCGACGACTTCTGCGGTGCCGCCAACATCTGTAGCGATACACGGAATCCCATAGGCAAGCGCCTCCATAATCGAGACCGGAACCCCCTCGGTTTCACTCAGATTAATGAAGAGGTCCACAGGATTGTCACGGTAGTAGTCACGAATAACCTGATTGGGCACCTGGCCCTTCAGTACGGCCCGGTGCTGGTCGTCAAACTGCGCGATTTCGCGCTCCACCAGGTGAAGTTGCTCACCGTCTCCAAAGTGTATCCACTCGACTGTACGAGGCAGTCTGGATAGGTACCTCGCGATCAGGGAAACCCGTTTGATCGGGATGATGCTGGAGCAGGTCACGATTCGCACCACGTCGTCATCCGAGCCCCGGGTTGGGTGTTCCGGCATCGTGACGCCGAGCCGCTGTACCCTTTGGTTGTTCTGGGTGAAGCCCTTGAATCCGGTGAGAAAGCGGAGCCCGCTCTCGGATACCGGGAACACCGCGCTGGCGTGCTGGTGAATCACACTTTCAAACGGGTGCCGGGATTCGCCGTACACATCGGTGCCGTGTGCACGTGAAAAGACATGGCGGATCAACCCATCTCTTTTGAGAATGGCCAGAGCCGCAGCCGCCTCGAGTCGCCAGTACGAATAGAACACCAGCTGGTTGGCATCTCCCGCTATGCACCTCTTGATGGCAGATCGGGCCAGAGAAACCTTGACTGCTGATTTCAGCCATGACCACAGCGAGGAGTCCGGGACGTTCCCGGCACCGATCCACACGTGGCGATGCCGCCAGACGAGAACGGGCGCATCGAGAAGTGCCGTGAGCATGCGCCACAGGAACACGAGCGGCGTCCCGCCGGGGTCAACCATCACAAACGCGGAGGGTATTTCCCGCCTCATTAGCGACCGCCACGTCCATGCCCGTCTCATGGGAATGACAACCACGCGGCTAAAGGCTTTGGTGAGATGCTCCATCTCAGTCTCAATGAAGTACTCCCCCGGCAAATAGGGGAACTGGTAGGTCACTAGAACTAGGGTACGGTCCGATACGACTGAGGATGTCATGCCTTCCTACCGTGTCGCCGATGCAAGCAGAACCCGCGTGCGATCGGTAAGACCAGAAGTGCTGGAGTAACGTAGACCGTGGGCGCGGGCACCCGCGGACCACTGCAAGAGTTCTGGTTCACCCATGGCGGCAAGCCGCTCGATGGCCTGGCTCGACAGATCGGGTCTGTCGAGGGGGATGTCGAAGCCAGCGTGCTCCGCTGCCAGTCCGCGCCAGGGCGTCTGGTCCGAGATGATCACCGGGCACCCCGCCAGCAGCGCCTCGTGGATCACGTGGCCGAAATTCTCCCCGAGCGTCGGCAGGAACAGCGCGTCGTAACCGGACAGCGTGGGTATGACGTCGTGCGGCGCTACGGTGCCCCGGTACGTCACGGTGACGTTGCCGGGCAGCCGGGCGATCAGCTTCTGGCACTCGGTCCAGTAAGCGGGATCCTCGTGGGTGCCGTAGATATCCAGGGTCACGGGTACTTTGACATTTCGCAGGATCGCGAGCGCCCCGTGCAGATTCTTCATGCGGGCAATCCGGGAGAGGAACACGAGGCGCAGGGAACCGGGCTTCTTCGGCGGCCGGCTCACCGGCTCCGCGGCCGACACTTTGGACGGCAGGTTCGGCGCGACAACCACGTGCGCGTCGTTGCCCCACAGTGAGCGAACCTGTGCCGCTTCCTCGTCTTTGGTGGCATGCCAGATCACGCCCCGGTAGAGCCCGGCCACCCTGGCGAAAATGAAGTAGGCGGCCTTCCTGCGCGGCTTTATGGCCCGCGCGCCGGGGGAGAACTCGCCGCGCGGGGCGACGAGTACCGGCAGGTCTTTGCCCAGCAGGCCCAGGCGCCGGAGCATCAGTGGAACGATGGTGAGCGCCGGATCCACCGAGCTGTGGAAATAGAGCGCATCCGGCCTGAAGCTTTCAACGGCCGCGCGGAGAAACGCAGGCCGCCAGTACGGAGGGACGAGGTACCAGACCCCGACGCCATCCACCGCGTGCCAGGTGCCGCCAGCCAGGCCTTCGTAGCATGTGGTCTCGCCCAGGTCGCGGTTTCGGGTAACAACGGCGAACTCGTACTCGTCTCCGAGCCACTCCTGCATGTGCATGAGGCTGCGCAGCGGTCCTCCCCACTTGAAACCCGGCAGGTAGTAGCTGGCAAAGCAGAGGATTCGCTTCCTGGGCATATCGGGAGAACGGGTCGGTCCGGGCTACTTCAGCGCACTGGCGACCATCACCCGGGTCAGGACGCCGCTGCCTTTGCCGCCGGTCTCTATAATGTTGGCGAGGATCCGGCCCGCTCGCAATACCTGCCAGGCCAGGTACCTCAATGAGGAATTGAGGCTGTAGCCGGAGGGTATCGGGCCTGTTTCCCGGATTTCGGTCTGTGAGAAGCCGGTCATGGTCATCAGTGACACCAGAGTCTGCGGGCAAAAGCAGCTCTCGTGGGTGAAATCACCGTAAAGAATGGGCAATGCCATCGGCGTGTCGGCATTGACCGTTTCGAGGATCAGCCGGCCGCCCGGCCTGAGTGCCTTGAAGCACGCGTCGAAGAAGCGGACCACCGTGGGCTTGTCCAGGTGCTCGATGATGTCGAGCCCGGTGATCAGGTCGAACCGGCTGTCGTGGGATTCCAGGAAGGTCAGCACGTCGCCCTGCACGATGTCGGGGATCACCTGCCGGGCCCTGGCCACCTGTTCCGGGCTGATGTCCACGCCCGTCAGGTGGTTGTAACCCCGGCGCTTGAAGAAATGCAGCAGCTTGCCCGCGCCGCAGGCCACGTCGAGCACCGCCGCGTTGCGGTCCGCCGGCAGCCAGCCGCGCAGGTAATGGTCGTAGGCCTTGCCCCAGCGATCGGCCGCGGCCTCGTCAAAGGTGCCGGAAGTGCGCATGACCAGGGTCGCGTAGTTCTGGTACAGGCGCTGGCGATAGTCGGCAGGTTCTGTGGGCATGGTTTCAGGGTGCTGCGAAAGCGGACATTAGAGCACAGGGCCCGCCTGGTACCGGCGGATCTCCTTCCATGAGAACGCGCACGCGCAGATGGCGAATGCCGAGAACATGACGAGGGCCATTAGCGTACCGCGCAGGTCGGGCGTGGACGACAGGCCTATGTCAAAACGTTGGATCAGCAGGCCGCCGGCAGCCAGCAGGGAGATGGGTAGCACCGCATGCCCCCAGTCTGCCAGCCGGATGTCCAGGTGGTCGGCTTTGTGCAGCGACTGATTCACCAGCACCACGGAGACGAGCAGGACGACCGTGGTGGAAAGGGGTATTCCCTTCAATCCGAACAGCTTCAGAAACAGGATGTCGCAGATGATGTTGGTGATGAACAGCACGATCCCGATACGCACGAGGATGCGATTCATGGACAGGGCAAACACCAGGACGCCGCCGGCAATGCCGGTCCAGAACACCGGAAACTGCAGTGCGTACCGGTTGGCCAGGTCGGCAACCGTCGCTGCCGTCTGGGCGTCGAAGCTGCCGCGCTGATACAGCAGCGAGACCAGGAACCGGGACGTCAGCCAGACGGCGAGGGTGGCGGCGCACCCTACCCAGGGCATCACGCGGATCAGCACGCGGTAGGTCGCGGTCAGTCCGGCCCGGTCCTGGTTCGCAACGTGACGGCTGAGATGAATAAGAAGCACCTGGCTGAGTGCGCCGGCAACCAGCGCGACCACCCCGGTCATGAGGCGGTTGGCGTAACCGAGCATGGACACGGCGCCCGGGCCCGCCGCGCTGGCTATCCACTGGTCGATGAGCGGGTTTGCATAGGTAATCACGGTCGCCGCCACCAGCGCCTTGAAGCCCAGCAGGGCGGTCGACCCGACCTCCGCGGGCAGGGGCGCGGTACGCCCCTGAGGGAGCATCTGTGTCTGTCGCAACAGATACATGCCGATCGGTACGGCCAGCAGGGCACCTATGGCTCCGCCGATTGATGCGGCAAAGATCGATTGTCCCGGCAGGGCCAGTACACCGACGATGATGCCCACGGGCAGTCCCAGCCGCAGCAGGCTCGGCAGCAGAAAATTGCCCGTCACCTGCAGCGGACCCTGCAGCAGTTCCACGAGGGCACTGCCCGCATACATCGGTACGATCGTCAGGAAGAAGAGGGCGAACAGCCGGCGGGTCTCCGGAGGCACGCCCGGCACCTCGACCAGATAGAGGCCGGTCGCAATGATCAGGAGCGCAGCAGACAGGAGTGCGGTCGTGGAAGAGGCGATGGCGACGAAGCGTCTGGCAACCTGGTGGAACTGCGCCTCACCCTGTACCCGTATGCGGCTCAGGGCCGGGACGACCACGCTGCGAAAGCCATTCGAGCCCACCGAAAGAATGAACACGGGTATGCTTATCGCCAGGAACAGCACGTCGGACCCGAGCGCCGCACCGAAGGCCGCCGCAAGGCTTATGTCGCGCAGGAGATTGGCCGCTGTTACCAGGACGTTGCCGCTGAGCAGGCTCAGAAAGGCTTGTCTCAGCTGCACAGGGATTGGTCCTTCAATGCTGTCTGTGGCGTGACCTGGGCATGTTGGGTCGGCATGGCAGGATGATCAAGGCCCGGCTCACATAACAGGCGCAACCGATGGACTACACCCAGGCACCCCTGCTGTTCCGGCTGCGCAAGGCGATCCGCTACCTGCGCCTCTTCGGGCTGCAGCGAACGCGGGTGAAGATTGCCGGCCAGTACCATATGCGGCGGCAGTATACGGCGCTGCCGGCCAATGACCGGCCGGCCGCGGCCGGTGCCCACGTGGGCATGATCGGCTGCGGCAACTACGCCTACGCCGTGATCGCCTACTTCCTGCGCCGGAATTACGGTTCTGTAATCCGGGGCTGCATGGACATCGACGTCAACCACGCGGCCTCCCTGGCCGCGGACTATGGCGCGGCCTACTACACCACGGATGCCGACCGGATCATCGATGACCCGGCCATCGATGTGATCTTCATCGCCTCCAATCACGCGTCCCACGCGGAGTACGCCATTCGGGCACTTGCGGCCGGCAAGGACGTGCACATCGAGAAGCCCCATGCGGTCACTTTCGACCAGCTGGAGCGCCTCTGCGCCGCGGCTGCCGCGAGCTCCGGGCGCGTGCTCTCTCTGGGCTACAACCGTCCCCGCAGCGTCATCGGCCAGCGCATCCGCGAAACACTCTGGGCGGAGGAGGGTCCGCTCATGCAGAACTGGTTCGTCTCGGGGCACGAGATTGCGGCCGACCACTGGTACAACAAACCGGAGGAGGGCGGCAGGGTGCTGGGCAACGTCTGCCACTGGCTGGACATGACGTTCCAGACGATGCCGCCAGAGAGCCGTTTCCCGATCCGCATCAATCCGACCCGGGCCCTGAAACCCGATGGCGATATCAGCGTAAGCGTCACCTTCGGGGACGGGTCCATCGGGGTGATCTCCTTTTTCTCACCCAGCTGCCACGCCTTCGAGGGCGTGAAGGAGCGATACACGGCCCAGCGGGGCAACGCCATCATCGCGATGGACGATTTCCAGTACCTGATCACCGACGTGGGCCCGCGCAAGACCCGGGTCCGGCGTCCCGTGCGGGAACACGGTCACGAGGAGTCGATCCGCGGTAGCTACCGGGTGTCCCGCAACCCGGATAGCCCGGGGTTCACGCCCGCCGAAATCTGGGATTCAGGCAATCTTTTTCTCTCCACCCGGGCAGCACTCGAAGCCAACGAGGTCGTGACGATCCAGGCCGCGGACCCGCGGCGTTTTGGGTGAGGTTGTCCGGAAGCTGTCGCGTACCTGGCGAGGGAGCCTTACCGGTAGTTAATGCGCCTTGATGCTAGGCTGACTGCCGTCTGGAACAGCCCCCCCCCACACGACGCCCCATGAGCACGACGCCCCCCACGCCCTCGCTCCGCGACCTCCCCGCCGAGACCGCGATGCCCACGCCCTCGCGGCGTGAGCGCGCGCTGCTTTACCTCAACACGGTCCGCTACCTGCGGCTCGACCAGATGGTCCACCAGCTGCGCCGGCGGCTGTCGCCGCCGCGGCCACCGGCGTCGCCGCCGCCGCTGGCCGGCCTGCGCGCCGGCCTGCGCCACCAGCCTTTCCTGCACACGCCCGAACCCGAAGGGGGGCGGATCTGTTTTCTGAACGCGGAGGGCGCCCTGGATCCGGCGGCGCCCGACTGGGTGCAGGCCGGGATGCCGAAGCTCTGGCGCTACAACCTGCACTACTTCGATTACCTGGGCTGGCAGGGCGTGGCGCCGGCCGCAAAGCAGGCGCTGATCCAGCACTGGATCGCGCACGTGCCGCCGGGTCCCGGCGACGGCTGGGAGCCCTACCCGCTGTCCCTGCGCATCGTGAACTGGCTGAAGCACGCGCTGGCGACCGGTGCCCGTCCAGACGCCGGCTGGATGGCGAGCCTGTCACTGCAGGCGGCTGCGCTGAACGGTGACGTGGAGTACCACCTGCTCGCCAACCACCTGCTGAAGAACGGCAAGGCGCTGGTCTTCGCCGGCGCGTGCTGCACGGGTCCGGCGGCCAGGGCGTACCTGGCGCGGGGCCTCGATATCGTGCTCGGCGAGGCGGACGAGCAGATCCTGCCGGACGGCGGCCACGTGGAGCGCAGCCCGCTCTACCACTGCATCGCGCTCGAGGACTACCTGGACCTCGTGAACCTGCTGGGCAGCAACCCGGGGCTCGCGCCGCCCGGGGCGCTGGCCACGCTCGGGGCGGCAGCCGGCCGCGCGCTCGGCTTCCTGGACACCGTCCTGGACGGCCGGGGCGCGATCCCGCTCTTCAACGACGCGGCCTTCGGCATCGCGCCACCGCCCGCGGCGCTGCTGGCCTACGGGCGCCGGTTGCTGGGAGCGGCCGCGGCGGCCGGCAGCGGCGCCGGGGTGGCCGATGAGCCGGCGGCCGCCGATCCGGGCGGGGCGGCCCCGTTCCGCGAGTTCCGGCTGCTGGATTCCGGCTACTACGGCTACCGCCAGGGCGGGGAGAGCCTGATCGTGGACTGCGGGGCGGTGGGCCCGGATTACCAGCCCGGCCACGCCCACTGCGACACGCTGAGCTTCCAGCTGTGCGTGGCCGGCCAGCCGGTGGTGGTGGACAGCGGCACCTTCGACTACGAGCCAGGGGCGCTGCGCCACTACCTGCGGAGCACCGCGGCGCACAGCACGCTGCGCATCGACGGGGCCGAGCAGTCGGAGATCTGGGGGCAGTTCCGGGTGGCCCGCAGGGCGCGCCCCCTGAGCGCCCGCTGGACGACCGAGCCGGACGGCGCCCGGGTCTTCCGCGGCAGCCACGACGGCTATACGCGGCTTAAAGGCGCGCCGGTGCACACCCGGGAGATCCAGGCCTGGCCGGGCCGCCGCTGGGCGGTGCGGGACGCGGTCGCGGGCAGGGGCCGCCACCGGCTGGAGAGCTTCCTGCACCTGCATCCCGACATCGGCATCCACCAGGTGGATGAGCGGAATTTCATCCTCGCGCTGCCCGCCGGGCCGTCCCTGCGCCTGGGCTTCGGCCCCGGGGGCGTGATCCGCCGGGCGAGGGGGTACTATTGCCCCGAGTTCGGAGTACGGCTGGCGTGTGGGGCGCTGGTCCACGAGATTGAATGCGCCCTGCCGGCCAGGCTCGAGATGACCCTGGAGCTGCAGGACTAGTAGCACCGCCCATGCGCATTCTGTTCCTGACCCATTACTTCCCGCCGGAGGTCAACGCGCCGGCCAGCCGCACCTTCGAGCACTGCCGCGAGTGGGTGTCGGCGGGCCACGAGGTGCACGTGCTCACCTGCGTGCCCAATCACCCGGCAGGGCGCATCTATCCCGGCTACCGCAACCGCTGGCTGCAGACCGAAGAGCAGCACGGCATCCGGGTGCACCGGATGCTCACGATCCCGGCCGCCAACGCCGGCTTCATCGGCCGTACCGCCAATTATTTCTTCTATCTGGTCATGGCCGTGCTCGTCGCCCGGTCACTGCCGCGCGCGGACGTGGCGGTGTCCACCTCGCCGCAGTTCTTCTGCGGGCTGGCAGGCTTTCTCGTGAGCCGGCTGAAGCGTGTGCCCTGGGTGCTGGAGATACGCGACCTCTGGCCGGAATCCATCGTGACCGTGGGCGCCATGCAGAAGGAGAACATTGCGATCCGCGCGCTGCGCTGGCTGGAGTCTTTCGCCTACCGCAAGGCCGATGCGATCGTCAGCGTCACCGAGTCCTTCGTGCCGCATATAGAGGCGTGCGGCGGGGCGGGCAAGGTGACGGTCATCACCAACGGCGTCGACCTCGAGTTCTTCACGCCCAGCGAGGACACGGCCCAGCTCGCCCGGGAGTTCGGCGTGGCCGGCCGGTTCGTGGCCGCCTACGTGGGCACGCACGGGCTCGCCCACGGCCTCGACACCGTCCTGCTGGCCGCCGACCGGCTGCGCGACGACCCGGACATTGCCTTCCTGCTGGCGGGCGACGGGGCGGAGCGCGGCAACCTGCTGCGCAAGCGCGATGCGATGCGCCTCGGCAACGTATTCATCGTGGGCCAGCAGCCCAAGGAGCGGATGCCGGCCATCTGGGCCCTGACGGACGTGAGCCTGGTGCTGCTGCGCCGGCGCGCCGCCTTCGAGTCGGTGATCCCGTCCAAGATCTTCGAGGCCATGGGCATGGCGCGGCCGATCATCCTCGGCGTGCGCGGCGAGAGCCAGCGCATCGTCGAGCGCGCCGGGGCCGGTCTCTGCATCGAGCCGGAAAACGACCAGGCACTGGCCGACGCGGTCAGGGCGCTGGCGAGGGACCGTGGCCACGCCCGCGCGCTCGGCCTCGCGGGCCGGCGCTACGTGGAAGAGAACTACGACCGCCGGCGCCTCGCCGCCCGCTTCGAGAGCCTGCTGGAGCGCGTCGCCGGCCACTCGCCCGCCAGCGGCAGCGCGGCCACCGCCGACCTCAAGTAAGCGACCTGCGGCGGAGGGACGTCGGCCGGTGAATCCGGATCAGGCCTGATGCCGGTGGTGGGGCGGCAGCCGGTGAATCCGGTTCCACTACGCCGGAGTACCGGCGTGTGCGTCTGAACCGGACACACCGTCCGCCGCGGCCGACGACGGCAGGACCGCCCCTTCCGGAAACCCGCGGTGAGGTGAGCGGAGCACGGGCGTTCCTCTTGCAAGCGATAACCGCGGTACTCCGCGGTAGCGGCAAGAGGGCTAGCCCGTGATCCGCGGCAGTACCGCCAGTGCCGGAAAAAAGGGGTCTGACCCTTTTTCGAGGTTCTTTTCAGAACAGCGTGTAGATGAACGGCGCGACCGCCGAGCCCTGGCTCAGCACGATCAGCGCGCCCAGGAGCAGCATCACCAGGATGATGGGCGCCAGCCAGAACTTCTTGCGCTCGCGCATGAAGTCCCAGAGGTCCTTGAGCAGATCGAGCATGGGCGGCTTCCTCTCTAGAAGGGCTTCTCGAGGCGCTTCGGGGGTGTTGCCTCGCTGTTGATGCGGTAGGTGGCGGCTTTGGCGTCCAGCTTGCGGGCCATCTGGTCCTTGCCCATCAGCTTCATGATCAGCGCCATCGGCGTGATGGTGACGAAGAACACGATGCCCATGATCAGGGGCGTCATGATCCGGCTCATGAAGAGACCGAACTTCATCCAGCCCTTGTAGACGGGCTTGAGCGCCATCGGGGCCGCGAGCCCCATGAGGCCCAGCACGCCGAAGATCACGAAGGGCCAGCGCGGCCAGGGGCGGTCGAGGATCCACGGGAAGAACAGGCCGAAGATCAACGCGACGATACCGCCGGTGACCAGACCGAATTCCCGCAGGCCCTTGCGGTCGAGTTCGGGGATGACGTGTTCTGTGCTCATGCCTGTTCCATCAGTCCAGCGCGAACTCGACGCGCCAGTCGCCCTTGTCGGGGTACTCGGGCTGCGTGCCCTTGGCCAGCAGGAAGTTCTCGACCACGAGGTAGTCCATCTCGGTGCGCATGAAGCAGCGGTAGGCATCCGCCGCGGTGCTCACGATGGGCTCACCGCGCACGTTGAAGGAGGTGTTCACCAGCACGCCGCAGCCGGTCCGGGCGTTGAACTCGCGCAGCAGGTGGTGGAAGCGGGGGTTGGTCTCCGGGTGCACCGTCTGGATGCGGGCGGAGTAGTCCACGTGGGTGATGGCGGGCAGCTCCGAGCGCTTGAGGTTGAGTTTCTGCACGCCAAAGAGCTGTTCCTGCTCCGGCGTGAGGGCAATGCGCAGTTCGGGCTTCACCGGAGCCACGATCAGCATGTAGGGACTGTCGCCCTCGTGCTCGAAATAGTCGCCCACCCGCTCGGCGAGCACGGCCGGCGCAAAGGGCCGGAACGACTCGCGGTACTTGATCTTGAGGTTCATCACGCTCTGCATCTTGGCGCTGCGCGGGTCGCCGATGATCGAGCGGCCGCCGAGCGCCCGGGGGCCGAACTCCATGCGTCCCTGCACCCAGCCCACGACGTTCTCGTCGGCGAGGATCGTGGCGAGGCGCGGCATCAGCTCGTCGTCGGTCAGTTCCTCGTAGACGGCGCCGGCGGTATCCAGCGCGCTGCGGATGTCGGCCGGCGTGTTGCGCGGCCCGAGGTAGCTGCCGTGCATGCGGTCGCCGGCGCCGTTCGGCGGGCGATCGCGGTCCAGGTACTCGTGCCAGATCACGCCGGCCGCGCCCAGCGCGCCGCCGGCATCGCCGGCCGCGGGCTGCACCCAGATCCGCCTGAAGGGGCCCTCGCGCACGATGCGGCCGTTGGCCACGCAGTTCAGCGCCACGCCGCCCGCCAGGCACAGGTTCTCCTCGCCGGTCTCGCGGTGCAGGGTGCGGCACAGCCGCAGCACCACGTCCTCGGTCACCTTCTGGATGGAGGCGGCAATGTCCATCTCGCGCTGGGTCACCGGGGTTTCCGGCTGGCGGGCCGGACCCCCGAACAGGGCGGCGAACCGGTCGTTGGTCATGGTCAGGCCGGTGCAGTAGTTGAAGTACTGCATGTCCAGCCGGAAGGTGCCGTCCTCCTTGATGTCGATGATGTGCTCGCGGATCAGCGACTCGTAGATCGGCCGGCCGTAGGGCGCGAGGCCCATCAGCTTGTACTCGCCGGAGTTGACGCGAAAGCCCGTGAAGTAGGTGAAGGCCGAGTAGAGCAGGCCGAGCGAATGCGGGAAGTCGATCTCCCAGAGCGGCTTCAGGCTCTTGCCATTGCCGAGCCAGGTGGAGGTGGTCGCCCACTCGCCGACGCCGTCCAGGCACAGCACCACGGCCCGCTCGAAGGGGCTGTAGTAGAAGGCGGAGGCCGCGTGCGACTGGTGGTGGCCGGCAAACATCAGCCGCGGCAGGTCTTTCTGCTTGCAGCCGGCCATGGCGGCCAGTTCCCGGCGGAGCGTGGTCTTGAGGTAGAGCTTTTCCTTGAGCCAGACCGGCATGGCCGCCAGGAACGACCGGAAGCCCTCCGGCGCGTAACTGAGGTAGGTCTCGAGCAGGCGCTCGAACTTGACCAGCGGCTTGTCGTAGAAGACCACGCTGTGCAGGTCCTTAAGCCGGATGCCGGCCTCGGCCAGGCAGTACTCGATGGCCTCCTTCGGAAAGCCCGGGTCGTGCTTCTTGCGGGTAAAGCGCTCCTGCTGGGCGGCTGCCACCACGTCGCCGTCGCGGATCAGGGCGGCGGCGCTGTCGTGGTAGTAGGCGGAGATACCGAGGATGTACGTGGCTTGGGTCATCTGTTGCTCTGCAATGTCGTCCCGCCGGGCGCTCCGCGGCGGGCGCGGCCGGCAAATAAAATGAATGTTATCAGGCCGTCAGACCCGCTTTTGTTACCGGCTTGCAACGCAAGGTACCGGAAGCCCCCGCGGGGCGCCCGGGGAACGGTCACAAAATGGCCCGCTCAGTCCGGCGCATCGTGCCGCATGTCGGCCAGGAAGCCGGCCACCGCCGCGGACCACGGGCCCGGCTGCTCGTCGACGATATCGTGGGTGCCACCGGCCAGGGCCACGAAGGCGAAGTCCGGGCGCAGCTCCCGCGCCCGGCAGGCGGCAGCATACAGGTCGTCGCCGGTGTTGGTCAGGATCAGGCCGGGCCGGGTGATGGCCCGGAGCGGCACGGCGATGTCGTGGGCGAAGGCCGCCACATAGCCGTCCCGTTCGCGCGGCTCGGCGCAGAGCATCATGACCACGCCCCGGTGCATGGCCGCGAGGTCGGTCCAGCCGGGCGTGAAGCGCAGCCGGCGTTCCCAGACGGCGACGAGATGGCTGCCGTCTGCCTGCGGCGCCGGGCGGGGTGCCGCCGCGATGGCGGCCTGGTAGGCGCGGCGCTCGTCGGGCGTGAAGAGGGGCGGGCCGTTCAGGATCACGCACCGCACCCGGGCCGGTGCCCGCACGGCCAGCTCCGCGGCCGTGGCCGCGCCGGTGTGGTGGCCGAGCACGTCGGCCGCGCCGATGCCCAGGTGGTCGAGCACCGCGAGTGCGGCGCGCGCGTAGTGGCCGATGGTCGGGACGCCGGCGGGCGGCGCGGATTGTCCGTAGCCCGGCGTGTCCACGCCGATCGCCCGGATGCCGGCCGCCGCGAGCAGCGGCCAGGCGGCGTCGAACATGCCGAGGTGGCAGGGCGTCTGGTGCAGCAGCAGCAGGGGTCTGCCCCGGCCGGTGTCCCGGTAGTGCACCTGCCCGTCGGGACCGTCGGCGTAGCCTTTGCGCCAGTGTGTCATTGCCTGCCTTTTCGTGGGCCGGAGCCGGCGGTACTGCCGCGGATCACGGGCTAACCCTCTTTCCGCTAGCACGGAGTACCGCGCTTTATCGCTGCAAGAGGAACGCCCGTGCTCCGCTCCCCTCATCGCGGGGTTCCGGAAGCGAACAACTGCCGTCGTTGGCCGCGGCAGACGGTGTGTCCGGTTCAGACGCACACGCCGGTACTCCGGCGTAGTGGAACCGGATTCACCGGCTGCCGCCCCACCACCTGCATCCGTCTGAATCCGGAGGCGTGGCCCGCGATCCGCCGTCAGCACCGCGACTCTGGCCTACAATAACCCGATGAGCACCCAGGCACCCGCCGCCCTCCTCGAAACCCTCGCCCGCCTCGTCGGCCCCGACCACCTGCTGACCGACGACGAGTCCCGCACCTTCTATTCCACCGACGTGTTCCGGCAGGCCGATGTGCTGACGGGGGCCGTGGTCAGGCCGGGTACCGTGGACGAGCTGCAGGAGGTGATCCGCCTGTGTGCCGCGCATCGCACGCCCACGGTGGTGCGCGGCGGGGGGGCGTCGTACACGGACGGCTATGCGCCCACGCAGGCCGGCATGCTGACGCTGGACATGTCGCGGCTGACGCGCATCGGGATCAACGCCGAGGATCTCTACGTCACGGTCGAGCCTGGCGTGACCTGGGCCGCGCTGTACGCGGCGGTCAGCGCCCGGGGACTGCGCACGCCGATGTGGGGGCCGTTCTCCGGGCTGGCGGCCACGGTGGGCGGCGGCATGTCGCACTACGCCGTCAACTACGGCTCGGGACTCTACGGCGTCTCGGCGGATTCGCTGCTGGGGCTCGACGTGATCCTCGCCAGCGGCGAGCTGGTCTCCACCGGCTCCGGCGGTGGCGTGAACAGCCTGCCGTTCTTCCGCCACTACGGCCCGGATCTCGCCGGGCTCTTCGTCGGCGACGCCGGGGCCTTCGGCGTGAAGGCGCGCATCACGCTGCGGCTGATGCAGAAGCCGACCGGCTTTGCCGCCAGCTCCTTCGGATTCCCGGACGGGGAGAGCTGCCTGCGCGCGCTGATGGAGGCCGCGCGTCTCGGCGTGGTCGCCCAGAACTTTGGCCTGGATCCGCGCCAGCAGAAGACCGCGCTGACGCGCATGGAATCGGCGAGTTCGCTGGACGCGGCCCGCTCGGTGTTCCTGTCCGCGCCGTCCGTGATGGACGGCGCGCTGCAGGTGCTGCGGATGGGCCTCGCGGGCCGCAACTTCCTGAAGAACGCGGTCTACTCGGCCCACTTCAGCACCGAAGGCCTGACGAATGCCGAGGCCCGGCTCAAGCTCGCGGCCGTGCGCCGGATCGCGGCCCGGCACGGTGCCGAGGTCGCCAACTCCATCCCCACCTACTTCAACGCCAACCCCTTCATGGAACTCCTGCCCATCCTCGGGCCCAACGGCGAGCGCTGGAAGCCCACGCACGGCGTGCTGCCCTTCTCGGCGGTGCTCAAGCACCACGTGGACTTCGAGGCGCTGCTGGCCGAGTACCGCGACCGCATGAAGGCGCATCGGGTGCAGCTCACCCGCATGCTGATGTTCTTCAGCACCAACGCCTTCATCTACGAGCCCACTTTCATGTGGGAGGACGAGCAGAGCATCTACCACCGCCGCGTCTACCCGGCGGCGGTGCTGCCCACGGTGCCCGTGCACGCCGCCAACCCCGCCGGCCGGGCGCTCGTGGACGAGATCAAGGCGCGCATCCAGGAGCTCTGCGTGCGCAACGGCGCAAGCCACATGCAGGTCGGCAAGGACTACCCCTACCTGGAAACGCGCCGGCCGGAGACCCGGGCGCTGGTCGTCGGGCTCAAGCAGCTGCTCGACCCGCACGGGCTCATGAACCCGGGTGCGCTGGGCCTGCCGGCCGACTGAGGCCTGCAGCCGGTACTGCGGCGGATCGCGGTCTCAGACGCCCGAACGGCGGTGCTGCCGCGGATCACGGGCTAACCCTCTTGCTGCTAGCACGGAGTACCGCGCTTTATCGCTGCAAGAGGAACGCCCGTGCTCCGCTGACCTCACCGTGATTTTCCGGAAGAGAAGGTCCTGCCGTCGTTGGCCGCGGCGGACGGTGTGTCCGGTTCAGACGCACACGCCGGTACTCCGGCGTAGTGGAACCGGATTCACCGGCCGACGCCCCACCAC